>OGTK01000116.1_pt1 | contig 41411 bp, 34 predicted proteins | sample 1574561 | NCBI WGS metagenome assembly OGTK01 (sample SAMN03295812, study PRJEB24534) | human gut metagenome | isolation source: fecal sample 2 from infant 2 | host: Homo sapiens | place: USA: Pittsburgh, PA | collected 2014-07 | reverse complement strand
CGGGCATCGTTAACTTAAGATACAAAAGCTGTCCGGAAATGGCGGGTCAAGATCAACATAATTAACACCTATATTTATTTAGCAGTTACCGTGCATTGATCATATTAAAATCATGAATTTAGGATGGTGGCGATAATGTTAGATTATCTGCACTGACACAACTAACAATAAAGCACATTAGCGTGCAGAGGAATAACTTATTTATAAATTTACCCACAAATTAATCCTTTAATCTGTTTACATAAGGGTGAGTTGTTCCATCAGACACAATCGTGCCATCAGGGTAGATAATTTTATAGTACACCCCAATTTTTTGTTCTATTGGAGCAATCATCCTGACTACTTTAGACTCATCAAGAGTTGGCTCAAACTTTATATGAAGATTTTTGGCAGAAGATACTATCTTCTTTTGTACAAAATTAACTCTCCCAAATAAATTTAAGATGTCATCCGTACTGATATCTTTATTACTATCTATTAAAGGGTAATACGCAGGAGACAAAATAAGTTCCGAACCTTTAAATATATCAAACCGACCACTTTTTGTTGCATTGTCATCAAACGCAATTGTCGCGCCAACCTCGGTTCCTGGCACTAGCCCCTTACCAAGGTGAGTAGCGTCAACGTATTCAATACCTAGATTGAATTCACTCAGTTTCCAGTTACATTTTCCACCACCATCTTTTGCTATTTTTGCGATCCAAATATCTGAATCATGTTGATTCTGAAGTGGGATTTTCACTGAGTTATACCCCACCTTCTCATAATATTTGCCATCCCGCATACTCATCAACTCGCGTTTACACGCCGTTGATGTGTACAGCACTTCTAGAGGAAAAGGCTTTGTATACGTAGATGGATTTTTTATCTCAATATTAACCCAATCAGAATTCGATGGTGGTGATAATGTTCTGTCAGTCGCCTGAGCGCATCCATTCAGCAATAAAACAAACTGGATCAAGACGAATGAATTTAATCTCTTATACATTTTCTATGTCCTCTTCACCATAATGGCCAAATCTTTTAAGAGCATCGGAACCAGATGCGGCAGAGATGGTTGAGCTAAGCGAATTTTTTAGCAAACCCTCGAGCGAAAGAAACTTTTTATTTCTGTCAAATTCATTCTTAGGGATTTCACCTGAATAGTGGTCCATTTGTAAATTAAAGGATGCTACTTTCTCGGCATGTTCAGTGAAGGTCTTTCCATCGCTAAACCCTTTTTCATAAACTAACCCTAACAATTTATTATTTAACTTGCAGCGGGAAGGGTTTTGTATACTGAGACGGATTTTTTACTTCAACATTGACCCATTTTGTATTTGCCGGCGGGGATAACGTTTTGTTAACAGTTCTACTTATGCTGCAACCCTCCACAGAAAAAAAACACCAAGGAAAGCAGAATAATTTTTGATTGATTAGACATTTTTCATTACCTCTGCTCTATATCAAACAAATCATAAAAACGCGTTACAGGCCTGTAATTATAACAATTAATTAGCCTGATACGTTTAGCAAAAAAACGCTATCATTTTTACTTTTTAACATTCATTTTATCAATCGTATCAAAATCAGGAAACACAGTGCCATCGGATATAACACTACCATCTGGATATATTATTTTAGCGTGAACACCTTTGATCTTTTTTTCAGGTTCAATATATCTAATTATTTTACTTTCATCCAATAACGACTCAAATTTTATATTATTTAAATTAGTAACCTGACTTAAAATAAAGTCATGTCGGCCTAAAAGAGTTAAGTCATTCCTATTACGAATTAATTTCCACTCTATTATATATAGATAATATTTTGGAGATAAATTTAAATCACCAAAAGTTGCAGTATACTGCCCGTTTCTGGAGGCATCATTATCAAAAGCGAGCGACCACCCCACCGCCGTACAAGGAACAAGATCTTTACCAAGATTTGTCGCGTCTATATACTCGATACCTAAATTGACCGCACTCAACGTCCATTTACATGAACCACCACCAGTCATAGCAACTTTTGCTTTCCAGATATACCCGCTCTCTTGCTGCATGGGGATCTCGATAACGTTATAGCTTGGCTCTGTGATAACTGAGCCATCAAACCCACTAATTCTTTTTTTCATGCATTCATGCGAGATGTATATGACCTCAAGTGGAATCGGTTTCGTGTACTGAGAAGGTTTTTTTACTTCAAAATTAACCCATTTTGTATCCGCCGGTGGAGATAACGTCTTGTTAACGGCTTGGCTAACACTGCATCCTGCAGAGGAAAACAACACCAGGGAAAGCAGAGTCATTTTTGATTGGTTATACATTTTCCATTACCTCTTCTCCATATTGAGCAAACCGCAAAAGCGTATCATTGCCAGACGGCATAGATAATGTTGGAGTCAGCGACACTCCCAGCAAACCTTCGACATTAAGAAACATTTCATTTCTGGATAATTCATCAGTCGGTATATCATTTTTATTTTCTGCCATCTGCTCCCTAAATGAATCAACATTATACATATGCTCAGTAAACGTGCACTTTTCTACTATACCGGCGTTATCAATCAACTCTAACACCTTGTTATACATATAAGGCATATAGGACGTCATAAAGTGTTCAAAAATATTTATATTAACCCCCCTGTCTGGGTTGCTGCCTTTAGGGAAGAAATCATTTAAATCCGATTGCGTCAATGACGCTTTAAAATCTTTCTGTTTCTTCCCGGCCTGTTGCATCTCTTGTTCCGCCAGAGCGGGCACCAGATAAAGCTTAGCCTTTATTGGAAGTGGATTTCTGATGGTAATACACCCTGCAGGAGTTGGGAGAGCCCTCTTACACTCATTCCATTCCCGGCTCTGTGTGGCTGTGAGAAAGGCAACCGTATTGCCGTGGTGCCAGAAGCAGTCTCCCCAGGCAACCATCTGGTAAGCGAGAAGCTCACCCAATGACCAGAAAAAGCCCAGTGTTCCACCAAACCATCCCCATAATTTATATAACTCGTTATCAAGGTTGGCTTCTGCTGGTACGGCTGGAATAGGATCATTATCATTCACATGACGGTAATGGGTAATCTCCAACAATTGCATCACTGCATCACGTGTAAAAGTTCGTGGCATTCCATAGGTATGAAGAACTGGATTAACATTCTTTAACTTTACCGAATGAATTAATGCCAGCGCGCCCCCTAAGCTATGACCACAAATAAATAGCTCACGATCACCTGCTCATTGTTCAAATTTTGAAACTTCTTTACTAAATTTTTTTTCAACTCTGTTATATCCACTCCAGAACCCAGTATGCACTTTCCCAGCAGGTAGTAACGGAGTGCATTGCGTTTTATCTATATCGCATAATTTTGATTTTACCGGCCTAAACGCAAGATCCGTTCCTACATCAAACAAGCTGGCCGTTCCACGCCCGGCAACAATCAACTTATCCTCGTTATAAACATAATAAAGCTGTGTATCACCGTCTGCTTTTGTTGTAGCAGTATCATCCTGTGTCTTTACTGTTCCAAGTGTGCCCTTCTCATCTACCTTAGGAGAAGTATCGCGCGAGGTATCTATAAAAACCGGGGGATAATACCGCTTACTATAGGGAACATCCTGTACTAACATATTCCATGCTGAACCGTCTTTATAAAGCTGAGGTAAGCGGGATAGATCCTGGCACTGGTTAATAAAAAAGCGCGTAATTGACACCGTATCCAGAGTACTGTCATCTGCATAGGCAAGCATTGCTGCTGCCCCAAGGTTAATTCCATTCGCAATGGAATAGTCCTTTTGATGATGCAGAACAAGCTCCCATGCTCTGAAAGGGCATATTTCTATTACATGACGCTTTTCAAGCTCATCCGTTCGGAATTTAAATCCTTTAAATGCTGTATTTGCAGGAAAGTGGTATGCAGGTAACATTTCCCCGGGTCTTAATTCCAGGTCTGGTGCACTCTGACAAAGTTCACCGATAACAGTATAATGCCAAATATACCTTTCTCTTCAGCTTCAGGGCGAACAATAGAATCATTTTCCGCATCGCGACTAACGCGTAAAGCACGTTTTTCCATTTCCGTAGCCAGCTGATTGCCATCAAACGTCAGCCTCAGCTCCAGACCGTGCGGCATGTCGACCCTGATTAGCCCGTCAGCATCGCTCTGACCAGAATAAGTGAATCCCTCCACCGGCCCGGAAACAGGATGAGCACTTTCAACAGTCCATGGCATATACGCTACAGCATCGCCCTGCTCATCAACCAGTTGAAATTCGACCCAGTAGGGCATTTGCTCGTCACATGGAGCATGGGGATTTTTACGGCAGAGTGAGGATACAGCGGTAGTCATGTTATTCGCCCTCCTGGTTATCAGCAATATTTCGCGGATATTCGATTTTTAACTGCGATGGCATAGACGTAAATATTGGAGAAGTCTCTCCTTCTGCACCTGAAATGCCCTCATAAACATCCCCTTCAGCCGTCGTAATTTTATATGTGGTGAAAGGCTTGACTGCTCCGCTGGTCGATGAGGTTGTGATAAACCCTTCACTGTACCCTTTAGGAAAAGTTACAGGCGGTGTATCTAAACTGGCAGGACCTGTCTGATTAACATTGGCCGCTTTCAGCAAAATATTCCCCGGACATCCCAGTTCAATATTCCCGCCGCTAAGCTTTATATAAGCACCACCACAACTTAAAATCAGTTCCTTGCTGGCATTTACCTTCACGCTCCCCTGACCGCTGGCGACAGTAATGTCCTGTAATGCTGAGACATTCATGGCATCAGCTTGTGCCTGAATATCAACCTTCCCTGCCCCAGCATACATCTTCATTCCTGCAGCCTGTGCAAACAAACTTACAGCCTCGCTTGCCGCTACAGTGAACGATTGCCCGGTGCTGATATCCGTGTTTTTACCTGACATGAGGCCAATACTTGCGCCACCTGAAGCAAGCCGGACAGCTTCTGGACTGAGGATGCCTATACCAGCAGGTGCACTGGCCAGCATTCCTGGCATTTTCAGATATTTCAGTGAACTGTTAAGCGTCTTTTGGCTGTCGATATCTGATACCGTTGCCTTCGCTCCTTTCGCAGCTGCCTGGAGGCTTCTTGCCAGCGTGAGTGCCTGCTCCAGTTGTTCTACAGCCCTGTCCATTTCCAGCATTTTACTGCCGACGTCAGGCTGAGCATCTGCAGTAAGCATTACTCCCTTACCACCACGAACGCTGACCCAGTCGCTAGTCCGCAGTTCTGTGCCTTCACCACGAAGCCCCCCTCTCGCTTTAACGTTATGCCCAAATTTGGTTAGCTGATTATTCCCCCCTCGTCCCGTCGACTTTGCTAAAATCAGGTGTTGTGTTTTTTGATGAAATGACGTTCCCATCTGGATAGACAAAAGAATACATAGCATCTTTCCCCTTCTTATTAGGGAATATCATCAATACTTTTTTATTTTCGTCTATAGAGGGATTGTAATTTATTAAAACATTTTCGTTAGGTTTATAGTCCAACTTCACTTTCCAAAACGCATCTTCCTTACCGAAAAGATATAATTTATCCCGCATAGTAGACTGTGGGTTATTATTCCATTTTTTTATAAAAGGATAGTATTTTGGAGTGTAATTAAAATCATTCCCCACCACAGTGTCAAATTGTCCATTCCGCGCAGCATCAGCATCAAAAGCAATAGTTACACCAACCGCAGTTCCAGGTACTAAATCATTCCCAAGATGTGTAGCATCTATATATTCAATACCCACATTGATTGCGCTTAAGCTCCATACGCACTCCCCCCCGCCAGTAATAGCGACTGTACCTTTCCATTTATCACCATTCTGCTGTTGTAAAGGTACTTTAATAACGTTATAGCTTAATTCCGCATCCACAGAACCATCAAATCCGTTGACTCTTTTTTTCTGGCATTCACGTGAAATATATCTAACTTCAAGAGGAAATGGTCTTGTGTATTTTGAAGGATTACTAACCTCAATAGTCACCCATTTGGTATCCGCTGGAGGGGAAATTGCATTGCTTGTGGCATGACTACAACCTCCGACTATAAAAAAGACAAGCGATAAAAAAATAAATTTGTTTTTATTAAGCATTTTCAACCACCTCATCACCATAAATGGCAAATCGAACTAGCGCATCATTCCCATAAGATTCAGACAGAGTAGGAGATAGTGATGCCTTCAATAACCCTTCTATGTCAAGGAATATCTCATTTCTTTCATATTCCTTTTCAGGAATTTCATCTTTATGTTCCGACATTTGCTCTTTAAAACGATCTACATTATATAGATGCTCAGTAAAATTCCGGTTCTCAATCAATCCTTCGTTATCTATTAGTTCCAATAATTTATTATTCATGTAAGGCATATACGACGTCATGAAGTGATCGCCAAATGTTAAATCTGCTCCACGGTCGGGGTTTTGTCCCTCAGGAAAAATCTCTTCCAGCTTGCTAGCCGTTAGTGACGTTCTGAACTCCTTTTGTTTACGGCCTGCAATTTGCATCTCTTGGTCCGCCAAAGAAGGAACAAGATATAATTTAACTTTTATCGGAAGAAGCCTTTTTAAATTTATGCAACCAGCAGGTACGGGCAAACTTGTTTTACACTCTTGCCACTCACGACTTTGTGTCGCAGTTAGAAATACAACTGGATTACCATGGTGCCAAAAGCAATCCCCCCAAGATATAGCTTGGTAAGCCAGAAGTTCTCCAACAGACCACAGCATTCCTAAAGTTTGCCCAAGTGGTCCCCAGAGGTTATATAACGCATTATCTAGACTCGCTTCGGGTGGAACTGCTGGAACGGGATCATTATCATTTACATGACGGAAATGGGTGATTTCGGATAACTGCTGAACTGCCTCCTTGGTAAAGGTACGGGGCATACCATATGTGTAGAGCAAAGGTTTTTCAGACTTTAGTGCAGCAGAGTAAATTAATGCAAGCGCTCCCCCCAAACTATGGCCGCAAACAAATAAATTTCGTGCTCTAATTAAAGTTAAGAGCTCATCAAACTCAGAAGAAAAAAGCCGTTCAGATCTACTATATCCACTTAGGAATCCATCGTGCACTTTTCCAGCAGGACTCAAGTTTGTGCACATAGTTTTATTTACATCACATACCTCAGTGCTAACAGGACTAAATGCCAGATCCGTTCCGACATCATACAACCCTGCAGTCCCTCTCCATGCGACAATGACTTTGTCTGTATTGTAAACATAATACAGTTGAGTATCGCCTTCTGGTTTTGCTGAGTTCCCCCCTCCAGAGGTACTGCCACTTTTATTATCAGTCTTCGAGGTGTCTCTAGAGGTATCCATGAAAACAGGAGGATTATATCGCTCGCTAAATGGTACATCCTGCACTAGTGTATTGTAACTAAAACCGCCTTTATGGAGCTGAGGTAAACGCGATAAATCTTGGCACTGGTTTATATAAAATCGTGTTATTGATTCCGGCCGGAGTGCTTTATCATCGGCATAAGCTAGAGAGGCACTTGCTCCGAGGTTGATGGCATTTGCCATTGAATATTCATCCTGGTGATGTAATACCAACTCCCATGCTCTGAAAGGGCAAATTTCAATAATATGCCGCTTTTCAAGTTCATTTGTCCGGACGGTAAGCCCTTTGAAAGACTTGTTAGGTGGAAAATGGAAGGATGGTAAGGTTTCGCCTTTATGTAATTCGATATTAGGATAACCTGAACTAAGTTCACCGACTACGGCGTAATGCCAGATATAACCGGCATCTACTGCAGGCTGTCTAACTAAAGAATCGGTTTCTGCATCTCTACCTGGGCGAAGTGCTCTCTTCTCCATTTCATTTACTAAAGCAGTCGATTCTAATTTCAGAGCCAATTCAAGTCCATGCGGCATATCAATGCGAATAAGTCCATTTGCATCGCTTTGACCGGAATGCGTAAAGTTATCGACTGGCCCTGAAACAGGATGAGAACTTTCGGCTATCCATGGCATATTCGCCACGGGATCGCCCTGCTCATCAACCAACTGAAATTCTACCCAGTAGGGCATCTGCTCTTCGCATGGAGCATGGGGATTTTTACGGCAGAGTGAGGATACAGCGGTAGTCATGTTATTCGCCCTCCTGGTTATCAGCAATATTTCGCGGATATTCGATTTTTAACTGCGATGGCATAGACGTAAATATTGGAGAAGTCTCTCCTTCTGCACCTGAAATGCCCTCATAAACATCCCCTTCAGCCGTCGTAATTTTATATGTGGTGAAAGGCTTGACTGCTCCGCTGGTCGATGAGGTTGTGATAAACCCTTCACTGTACCCTTTAGGAAAAGTTACAGGCGGTGTATCTAAACTGGCAGGACCTGTCTGATTAACATTGGCCGCTTTCAGCAAAATATTCCCCGGACATCCCAGTTCAATATTCCCGCCGCTAAGCTTTATATAAGCACCACCACAACTTAAAATCAGTTCCTTGCTGGCATTTACCTTCACGCTCCCCTGACCGCTGGCGACAGTAATGTCCTGTAATGCTGAGACATTCATGGCATCAGCTTGTGCCTGAATATCAACCTTCCCTGCCCCAGCATACATCTTCATTCCTGCAGCCTGTGCAAACAAACTTACAGCCTCGCTTGCCGCTACAGTGAACGATTGCCCGGTGCTGATATCCGTGTTTTTACCTGACATGAGGCCAATACTTGCGCCACCTGAAGCAAGCCGGACAGCTTCTGGACTGAGGATGCCTATACCAGCAGGTGCACTGGCCAGCATTCCTGGCATTTTCAGATATTTCAGTGAACTGTTAAGCGTCTTTTGGCTGTCGATATCTGATACCGTTGCCTTCGCTCCTTTCGCAGCTGCCTGGAGGCTTCTTGCCAGCGTGAGTGCCTGCTCCAGTTGTTCTACAGCCCTGTCCATTTCCAGCATTTTACTGCCGACGTCAGGCTGAGCATCTGCAGTAAGCAGAATGCCCTTACCACCACGAACACTGACCCAGTCGTTAGTGCGCAGCTCCGCTCCCTCGCCACGAAGAGTTCTGGATGCATTGACGTTGTGACCTAAGTTAAGTTGGGTCTTACCACCGTACTCTGTACTGAGCTTAACGTGCTCTTCGCCGCGCTTGTCCTCCATCCGCAGCTTGTTCAGGCCCGCTGTGCGGATAACGTTGCGCGTGCTGTTTGCTTCAGTGACGTGGTCAACGTGGCGGGAATCATGCATCGCATGGGCAATATACGGACGGTCCGGGTCGCCCTCATGAAACGCAATGGCAACTTCAGTGCCCTGGATCAACGGGAAGTGAAAGCCGTATTTATCACCGCCGTAAGGTTTGGCGAAGCGCACCGGCATGCTTTCCATGCCCTGTTTTTTGTCATCACGGTCGGCATCAAACTTCACCCGGTACATGCCGGATGCATCCTGCCAGGCGTAAATGTCGTTATCTTTGGCACTGGTCACACGCGCCATCAGCGTACCGCTGACCACCGGGCGCTTTTTGGCGGAAGGACGCCAGCAGCGGTTCTCGTAGTACGGCATCCCCTCCCACATTACGATCAAGGCATCTTTGCGACTCGCTATATAGCCCGTGCGGGTAACGATAATGCCGTTGTCCGTTTCTGATGGCAGTGTCGGCGGCACTACACGTTCACTGATTGTCAGCACCTGGGCCGGAGAAAGCAGGGCATCATTACTGCAGCCGCTGATAGTCGTCTGCCCTGACAGGAAACGCTCGTGTTCAAGACGTGCCCAGAAGTTGCCTGTTTCCGCTGAAGGTGTGATATTGTCACCACGTTCAAAATGGCGCGGCAGGTAGTGATAAACCTCACCGTAGGTAACACCGTCACCGTCGCCACGGGTCATGTCAGCCGGTACAGAGGCCAGGATATTTTGAGCTTCGCGGTGATTGTAATCACTGGCGGTGACATTACGTTCAACCACGTTCTGTCGAACGTTAACCCCCCATACCGAGTCCGCTGAGTTGTCACTCATTCCCGATGGGCTACTGAGTGGCAGAGACTTTCCGAACGTCCAGGCGCTCTGCTTGTCAGCGAAATGTACCACTTCAGTCTGGGTGTCGGGCTGCAGAGTGAAGAAGTAGAAAATCCCTACTTCGGCCAGCAGACGCTCAATGAAGGCGAGATCATTTTCCTTATACTGGTTAATCTGTTCACGCTTCGGATAGTCGGCTTTGAGGGTGAAATCATATTCCCAGCCTTTCAGGCCATGCTCCTGCAATACTTCAGTGACGACTTCCGGTACCGACTTATTGACGAAAAAACGGTGGGTACGGAATTGCTTGCGCAGCAAAGACAGGAACGGCTCAATAATAATCTGGTACGTCGCCTGGTCACGTGAGCCACTGATACGCTTAAAATGCGTCACCACACCATGCACCACTTTCTGCCCGGTCAACCCCATCAGAGGCCCGGTTCCCATTGTCAGCGTGGCAGGTTTGGTCAACAGTTGCGCCGAACTGATATTCTGATCGCTGCTGGTAAAGATAACTTCGTAGTAGTAGAGCTCACTCATGAACTCCTTACCGTTAAACTCTTCCACGTCCAGTGAAGCTGTGCAGGACGGAATATCCAGGCGGTAGCGGTTCAGCCCGCCTTCAGTTAGCGCAGACAGGGTATTCTTCAGCGTATCTGTCAGACTCATGATATTGACTCCATGGGATAACCTGCAGTCCATGACTTTCTTGCCGACGGGCAAGTAACAGGTTTAATCAGGGGTACTCAGCGAGTACGAAAAAGAGTGATTGCAGCTCCTGCCCCAAGGGCGCAGGCAAGGGTTTTAACCAGCAATACGGTCATTTCAAAATTGTTCATGCCGTATTCACCGTCACCGCTGATGGAAATAAAGCGCTTAACAAATGTGTAAAAATACGTATCCGGAAGAAACAGAATTTCCACAATCATTAAAGTTAAAAAGATAAAAACCTTCATGACGTTATTCCGGGATACTATTCAGAAATTTCAATTGAACCATAAGGCCTTGATATTTCGCGATAGGTCAAAGGAAAGTTATATACCTGGGTTTTATTAACACCTATTCCGACAACAAAATTCCGGGGTTCATCTTTGTTACTTTCTGAATGAAGCACGAATTCAACAATATATTTATTACCATCCATGAAACAGTGGTAAGACGGAGGAATGCACAATGCACCATCAACAATCTTAAGTCCTGGCGAGAAGTTGAATTTTTTCTCTTTAGGCAGCGTTCCCCGAAGATTGATCCCCATGTCTGCAGGCTGATAATCTCGCGCATCATTAATACTCATACAGACGTCATTACCCTGCCTGCTCACCTGCGCAGTTTCATCCAGGCTCATTCTGTCGCCAGGCCCCGGGCACCCTGTCAGGACTACCGAAGACATGCCTAATGAAACGATAAAGATAATTTTTCGAAAATGGCTCACGCTTACCATGGAAAACCTCTCAGAGAATTTTTATACCCTTCGCGTATTACTGCCTCAGACGTGTCACCATCAAGCGTAATATCGGGATATTTTTTATTTTCAAGGTGCCACCAGATTTCATAGCCAAATGTCTGTAAAACAAAATTATCGGCAATAATCTGTGCCTGCTGCTCCATCGGATAGTCACTCACCAGGCGGCCATCAAGCGTATAGCGATAGCTGACAAGCCAGCTCACAAGCCCTCTTCCAATAACATTCATTCCTTTTTCACGCTGCCAGACATGACTCATTTCGTGAATAAACATATGTTGAAGCGAATACGTCGACTGTGAAAAATCATCCCGGTACTGATTAATGAAATATATTTCACCATTTGGCGTCATTGCCGTATTGGCATCCTGTGCATTAAACGGCAGATAACTGCCATGATGAATTTTCACCTTCTCGTAATCGATCCGGTTGCCGAATACCGTTCTGGCTAAGGCGATTTCCCCGGTAGTCAGTTTTCTGACGGAATCATCGTCCTGCTTCTTGTCGTCCTTCTTTTTCTTCTTCCCGGCATCATGAATGGTCATTCCCTGCCTCCGGATTAGCGTTCAGCCGCGTCTGAAAATTCAAGCCCAATCCCTTCCTCATCGCTCCAGCCGAGCGTCAGGGAGTGTGGTTTCTGTTTCGCAGCCATGTGGGTCAGCAGCTGCTGACTCAGCACCGGCAGAATCTGCTGATTGAGCAGGCTGTCAACGTTACGCGCACCAGTATCCGGCAGCAGGCAGGCAGAAGTGAGAGCGTCATACAGGCTCTCATCTATCTGCGTGGTCAGGCCGTAGTGGCGGCTCAGGCGTTTGCCCATTTGTTCAAGCTTCATTTCCACGATGGTGCGCATCGCCGCTTCGGCTAATGGACGGTAAATCACAGTCTGGAAACGGGCCAGCAGCGCGGGCTGGAAGTGGTCGCGCAGTATCGGGCGCAGCAGCTCGTGCAGGTCGGCTTCGCTGGCCTCCGGCTGTTCGTCCAGCAACTGCATCAGGTGATCGCTGCCGAGGTTGGAGGTCATCAGGATGACGGTGTTGCGGAAGTCGATTTCACGCCCTTCGCCGTCGCGCATAAAGCCGCGGTCAAAGACCTGATAAAACAGATTCATGACGTCGCGGTGGGCTTTTTCCACCTCATCCAGCAGCACCACGCTGTACGGACGCTTGCGTACCGCTTCGGTGAGAATGCCACCCTGACCGTAACCCACGTAACCCGGAGGCGAGCCTTTCAGCTGCGACACCGTGTGCGGCTCCTGGTATTCGGACAGGTTGATGGTGATGAGGGATTTCTCACCGCCGTACAGCACGTCCGCCAGCGCCAGTGCAGTTTCGGTCTTACCGACGCCACTCGGGCCAACCAGCAGGAACACGCCCTGTGGGCCGTTCTCTGATGTCAGTCCGGTCTTCGCGGCACGCAGGCGCTGAGCGATGGCAACGAGTGCCACATCCTGCCCGACCACGCGTTTGCCGATTTCATTTTCCAGCGTCAGCAGTTCGGTCTGTTCGTCTTTCATCAGGGAAGAGAGCGGTACGCCGGTCCAGTCGGCAATCACGTTGGCAACCGTGCGGGTGTCGACATCCACCTGAACCAGCACGTCGCCCTGCTGTGCCTGTTCGAGCTGCTGCTGCAGGTCGGAAATCTCAGCCTGCTGGCTGATATCCTGGCGGCTGGCCATCAGTTGCTGTGCAATCTCTTTTTCAGCGCTGAAACGGCTTTCCTGCTGCTGCAGGGTAGCTTCCAGTGTATTGCGCTGCTGTTCAATGACGCTCAGACGATCGCCGTGTCCGGTGCAACCCGCAGCAATGTCTTCCAGCAGCGCCTGCTCTTCAAGTTCCAGTGCGGTCAGCTGTGCTTTCAGACGCACAATTTGTTCAGGCACGGTATCGAGGCTCATGCGCACGCGGGCAGCGGCGGTGTCGAGCAAATCAACCGCTTTGTCCGGCAGCTGGCGTCCTGTTAAATAACGGCGAGAAAGCGTGACAGCGGCACGGACCGCATCGTCGGTGATATGCACGTTGTGGTGTTCGGCGTATCGGGATTTCAGGCCGCGCAGCATCAGGCAGGCGGTGTCGTCGTCCGGCTCATCCACCTTCACCATCTGAAAGCGGCGCTCCAGAGCGGCATCGCGCTCGAAGTACTGTTTGTACTCGCTCCAGGTGGTTGCAGCGATAGTGCGCAGTTCGCCGCGGGCCAGTGCCGGTTTCAGCAGGTTGGCCGCATCCGGGCCCCCCGCCTGGTTGCCCGCGCCGATGATGGTGTGCGCTTCGTCGATAAACAGCAAAATCGGGATCGGTGACTGCTGTACCGCGTCGATGACGTTTTTCAGACGCTGTTCAAATTCGCCTTTCACACCGGCGCCCGCCTGCAGCAGACCAAGGTCGAGGGTGCGCAGGATGACCGGTTTGAGAGATTCGGGGACGTTGCCTTCGGCAATACGCAGTGCCAGGCCTTCGACCAGGGCCGTTTTACCGACACCCGGCTCACCGACCAGGATCGGGTTGTTCTTGCGACGACGGGAGAGAATGTCCACCATCTGGCGAATTTCCGTGTCGCGACCAAACACCGGGTCGATTTTGCCCTCTCTGGCTTTGGCGGTGACATCGAGGGTAAATTTATCCAGCGCGTTCTGCAGCGCAGGGCTCAGCTCCCCCTCTTCCATTTCCATACCAGCCGGGCGCCCGACAAACTCCACCTCACCACCGTGGCTCTGGGCCAGATCTGCTTCCTGCTGCACGTCCGGGCGTTCGTCGGACTGTGCGTCCAGCAGCGGACGCAGGCACTCCAGCTGGTTCTGACCAAGCGTCAGCAGCGGCCACAGACCATTGCAGCGCACCAGGTTCTGTTTTTCCACCAGGGCCATCAACAGGTGCTGGCTCCGGATGTGTTCTTCACCGTTTAGCGAGGCAATCAGCCAGGCTTCCTGCATCAGGATCTGAATGGCGTCAGACAGCTGTGGGCGGTGGCGTACCGAGCGCGGCTGTTTATCCAGCCAGCCCAGCAAATCCTGCCAGATAGCATCCATGTCCCATTCGTAGCGGCGCGCCAGCACCGTCAGGTCACCTTCCCCCTGCTCCAGCAGTTTCAGCAGCCAGTGCTCCGGCAGAATTTCCGCATGGGCGCGTGTCTGACACAGAGAGGCCGCCCCTTCCATCGCGCGGGCGCAGTAAGGGTTCAGACGTCGAAGAAGGATTGCCGGGTTTTCCATGTTTGCTTGCTCACTGTTGAGGACCGTTCAGGCACGCTACCGCCCCTGGCCGTTACCGAGGCCCATAAGGTCTGATTTCCGAAATGTGATGTTTTTTGGTCAACGCCCGTACAGGCAGACGTTCAGCAAAACAAAAAAAGCGGACAGAGAAACTCTGCCCGCTCGTGACTTACGCGGTGGCGCGTTCGTTCCAGGAATCGGAATGAATGATGTTGCCGTCTTTGTAGGTCCAGGTGATTTTTTCGTAACGCAGTTCGATCTGCTCAAGGTGGTTGTGCTTCTCGAAAGAAGGATCCTTGATGTCGTGCATCACCGGATTCACTTTCACCACTTTCACGTTTTCCAGTTTGGTGTTGAAGTACTCCACTTCCTGGCCCGCGTCGTTGATTTTGTACCACTTGAATTCCGCAGACTTGAGGGTCTGACCGGTGGTCACCGCCTTGTACAGGTACGGGCTGGACGAGTCGATTTCCTTGGTGAACAGGAACGGGGTGTGGATACGTGTACCGGTCAGCTTGCCGGTGTTGTTGTCGGTCGGGATGTACAGGTTATGCTCCTGCGCAACAACCTCAATGCTGCCTTCACGATCCTGAACGTCAACAGAACCCTTGATGTCCGCGCCGCCGTCGTCTTTCAGCCAAAGATAAACAGGAATTGCCATGAGAGTTACTCTCCATTTGATTGTGATACGTCATCATCCTGCGATGACGTCTGGGTGTGGCCCGGTATCTGACAGGCACTGGCCTGCGGTACCAGACTGATTTCGACACGGCGGTTAAGCGCACGCCCTTCCGGGGTGTCGTTGGTTGCGACAGGGCGGCTTTCGCCATAGCCCTGCACCGCAAAACAGCTTTCCGGCACGTCGCCGGTGTCACGCATCCAGTTGCGCACCGCTTCGGCACGTTTCAGGGACAGCGTCTGGTTCAGTTGCGGAGTACCGGTGTTATCGGTATGGCCGGACACGACAATCAGCCAGCCGGGCTTCGCTTTGATGCCAACCAGTGAATTCACCAGCATTTTGGTGGAACCCGCTTTCAGCACGAACTTGCCGGAATCGAACAGTGACATACTGTCGAGGCGAAGGGTTTTAGGACCCTGAATGATTTTCTTAATGACCGGCGGAGGCGGTGGTGGAGGCGCCCAGTCACTGACGGCGGCTTCAACGAGCGGAATCAGGCGCAGCCCCTGATACAACCCAAGGCGATAGCGCAGTGGCTCCCCGCGGCGCTGCCAGTCGTCCAGCAATGCGCCATCTGCTCTCAGTCGCTGTTGCGCACGCAGTTTCGGTGCCACAGGCTTTCCCGGCAGCTGGTGATACAACGCAAGGTGATCGCCCACATTACGGATGAGACGCTGGTTGTTCATCCAGGATGCCAGCATGGCAAGTGCCAGGAAAATCCCGCCCAGAAACCCGGCGTAACGCCAGAACACCATTCTGCGGCTAACGCCCCGTCGGCGCGGCAGCGCTGGCAGCAGCAGTTCAGGCAACAGTAGTGGTTCGTTGGTCACAACGGTATCTGGTGGCAGCGCCGTCACGGTAGTGATGTGCTGCTGCCAGAGATTGCCCTCGATACCGCTCACCGGAACTATGCACATACCCTGTACGCAGGGCTTCATCACAGGCAACTCTCCCCGCCGTACCGACAACAGGTCATTCAACGCGCTGTTCTGCCAGGCAAGCAGACTGTCCAGCCACAGGCCCTGACTCAGACGAGAAAGACGCCCTTCTGCCCCAGTATCTCGGGTCCATTCCGTCAGTGACATACTGCCCTGACCGGGCTGATACACATGAATACCGCCCCGCTGACTTACCGTGGTAAACCAGACAGGCTCTTCCTCTGCGCAGGCCACAGGGGGCGATACCCAGGTCACGGTCCACAGCGGTGGCAAAGTGCCAAATGCCGCGCGGCACTGGACGACAGCCCGCTGCCAGCCCCGCAGAGACTGGGTAAAATCATCACGGGAGGTGTGCTGTTCAGGCACCACCGCCAGCATTACGGAGATTTGCGACACCAGGGCTGGACGCATCAAACTCATGTGCTGCGCAAAGAGGGGAAGCTGTTCCGCATCTTTCACCCGCAGATACCATCCCTGCCGAGTTTCCCGGTGGCGGGAACCAGACACAAACAGCGGGGTGTTGTCGCCACAAACGAGGATCACCGCCCCCTGAAAATCTTCTGGCGGCAGGTTTTCATCCACAATTTCCCGGACAGCGGCCGCCCGTGCCTGAGTAGCCCGACGCTGACGCAATAACATCACCCCGGACACCAGAACAACCAGCAGGCTGATTGCCAAACGGCTACCTGAGGACAGGGGCCAGAATCCCAGAATGAGCCACAGCGCCAGTACGGTACCCAGGGCAGTTAACAGACTTCGGTACGTATCTCGCATCGCTTACTCCGGCCTGACGATCTGGCTTACCAGCTCGGTAAGCGAAGACGAAAGGAAGAACCAGAGCGCAACCAGGGCGGCAGCAGCCACAACCCAGCTCAGCCAGTACCAGCGACGGCCGCTGCGCAGGCGCGATGCGCGGGCAACGATGGGGGCGTCTTGTGCCAGCGTGAAGGTGGGCACCCGTTCTGCGAGAGCGCGAACAATATCTTCCCGACGCTCATCATCCTGAGCGCGATACTGGCCCACGAATCCCAGCTGCAGGGTCCGGTACATACAGGTCAGGACGGCGGCGTCAGGGGCAGTTTCTTTCAGCAGGCTTCGGATCCTTTCCCACAGTTCCTCACCGGCATTGAGGGTGCCAAAGAAGTGTGCCTGCAGCGGGTCACGGCGCCAGGTCAGGTAGCCATCATCGGTGGTTCCCCGATTCATCACGCTCTCATCGAGCAGTGCACACAGGGTATACACCATATGGTCACGGCTGATGTCGCTGTAACCTGCCTCCGTGAGTGCAGCTTTCACCTCCTGCACCAGACGGCAGGCCCTCCGGTATAGCCCTTCCCCATCACGGACTTCCTGACCGCCCCGTAGCTGGCTGGCCATCAGCCAGCCCGGGTAGAAGATACGTTCTAACTGGGTGAGATCGGATTTATTCATGTGCGCAGCACCGCAAAGAGTTCAAGTTTCACATCTCCCAATGAGCGCGGGGCGTAGAAGGTGCAGCTTCCCGCTTCCAGCATCGCCCGGGCCGCATCGGTACTCAGATCCAGAGAGAAGTACTGGTTCTCAAGGCGTAACGGGATAGCCGCCGGAACATGGGTCAGAGGTTTGATAACCATCCCGCTGAGAGCCACATTCACCACATCCGAAACATCATCAAAGCTGCCCGCCTTACACAACTGCGGGAATTTCGTCTGAAGTTCATGGTTCGGCATGGAGGCACGTACGGAAAGGTAAAAATCAGCCCCTTCACGCAGGCGAGCATCGTGCAGGGCGCCTTTCCAGATCTGGTCCTGATGCTCTAGGTAGATACTCACCACCCGCGACGGCAGACTCGCTTCCAGCAGTTTATCGAGCAGTGTCAGCAGTGGTGGGAATACCCGTTCCGGTGCATCATGCTGATAAGCAGGAATGTCCCCGGCGTCGTGCTCAAGCGAGAAGGTCAACAGGCTGCCAGCCAGACGTGTCAGTTCGCGGTACAGCAACTCCGGGTGCCGATCCGGTGTCTGCAGCAGTTCCGTCAGCACCGGCTCGGCGCTGTTCAGAGCATTGAGTAGCCAGAACAGGGAGACATCCGCGACTGCAAAGTCGGCCATCCTCTCATTGCTTTCACGGCGCATGGCCATGAGGCGACGGCGGCGGGCCTGTAAACGGATCAGCAGGTCACCCAGTTCGGTGGTCAGAAGCGGGCTTGCAGAAAGGGAAAGCATCGTCGGAATGAATGCAGGGTCCCGGCTCCATTGCCCCTGAGCATTACGCACCAGACGGGCTACCGGACAGGTCAGGTATGCCGTATTTTCCTGGCTGGACAAACGCAGGGTCAACGCATGACGCAGAATGGCCAACTCCCCGCTTTCATACCCGGCCAGTTCCTGCACTACCACACGCTCCGCTTTCCAGCGACGCGGACGCTCACTGTCCTGGCCGTTATCGAGGTTGCCACCACTGGCACTCAGCAGCGGTAGTGCGACAACCACATCAACAGATTCACTGCCGGCTGCAACAGACAAGTCACAGACCGGAGGAAGCGTATCTGCCAGGTCGGTATCCACAAGAGTTCCATCCTGAAAGCGTACCACCAGACGGATGGCATTCAGGCGAGAGAGCGCCAGCGCAGCATCATCAAATTCAGCCACAACCACGCCCCAGGGATGTGAAATACCCATCCGGGCGACCATGTCGGCAACGTGCTCATTCCAGCGAACCTGCTGCTGGAACTGTTGCGGGGCCAGAGCGGCCCCATCCTCCCAAAGCGGGCGGTAAATTTTCATCCCTGATTTCCTCTCGCCTTACGATTTGGCTTTCGGCATTTGGGAAACCAGCGACAGATTGACGTCCATGCCTTCCACCTGGAAATGCGGCACGGCGTAAAGCTTCACGCGGAAGAAGCCCGGATTGTCTTCGATGTCTTCCACTACCACTTTCGCGTCGCGCAGCGGGTGAGAAGCCTGCAACTCGTCGCCCGGATCGGTCATTTCGGTAACCAGACTGCGGACCCACGTGTTCAGCTCCAGTTCAAGCAGTCGGCGGTCCTTCGTGGTACCGATGTTCTCGCGCTGAATCAGCTTCAGGTAGTGGGCGATACGCGACAGCAGGAAGATGTACGGAAGACGGGCGTTGATGCGGCTGTTCGCCGTCGCATCAGCGGTGTCATACAGCGCCGGTTTCTGAGTGGAGTTGGCTGAGAAGAAGCACGCGTAATCGCGATTTTTATAGTAGGACAAAGGAATGAAGCCCAGATTCGCGAATTCGAATTCGCGGGTTTCGGGAATCATCACTTCGCTCGGGATTTTTACCTGATTGCCGGTGCCGAGATCGTACAGATGAATAGGCAGGTCCTGAACCGCACCACCAGCCTGCGGGCCGCGGATTTGTACACACCAGCCATTATTGATAAAGCTGCGTACCATGTTTGACGCGAAGGCAAATGATGCATTAGTCCACAGGTATTTGTCGTGATCCGGACCTTTGACTTCTTCGACATAGTTGAAGCTGCGAACCGGAACGGTGTCCGGGCCATACGGTAAACGTCCCAGTACGCGCGGCATGACCAGGCCGATGTAGCGGGCGTCGTCAGTATCGCGGAACGATTTCCACTTGATGTACTCTGCGCGGTCAAAATAGTTACCAATATCTTTAATCGCCGCGACGTCTTCCATTGACTCCTTAAGGAAGAATTTCGGGCCTGCAGAGCCGATAAACGGCATATGTGCAGCAGCGGATACTTTGGAGATGTTGCGAAGCAGAGCGACATCCTGCGCTGAAGCATCAAACTCGTAAGCGGAAATCAGTGCCGCAATCGGCTCGCCGCCTGGAGTATCATATTCATCAATGTAGGTGTGTTTATACAGACCACTCTGGATGATTTCCGGGCTGTCTTCAAAGTCCTGGCGCAGATCTTCTTTGGACATACTCAGAAGCTCAATTTTCACGTTCTGGCGAAAATCTGTTTTATCAACCAGCGATTTCACCCCACGCCACAGGCTTTCGACCGCCTGAAACTCATCGTGGTGCATAACCGCGTCCAGCTGGCGGCTGATCTGGTAATCGAGCTCCGCGATGTGATGATCGATCAGGCTTTTATCCAGTTTTTCGACCTTCGCGCCTGCTTTGGTCAGACATTCCAGAAAGACCTGCATACCTGCAGTCAGACGCTCATCAGCGGTCGCATCTGACATCGCCTGCGCATCTTGCCAGAGGTCTAACGCGCTCAACTCGGAGACAGGACTCAGATTGATTTTCTCAAACAGGGAGGCGTAAACCCCACCCGCAGCAGGACGTTCCAGCACCACGCTTTCACTCCCGGCAGTATTATTTTGTACAGACATGAGCATTCCTTGATAAATCCGTTAAAACAGCGTGATGGTTACGATTTTCTTGATGCCAGCGCGGATAGTTCATTTCGCAACTCAGCGCTAAGCGACTGGTCCAGAACGATTTTTTCCAGCTCCTTTCGGAAGGTCTGGTTATCCAACAAGTTAGCCTTCAGGTCGCGCAGCAAGTTGCGCATCGCCAGCATTGCTTTCAGCTGCGGTATCTGAGCAGCCACCTGCTCTGGCGTGAAATCTTTCATGCTCTGAAAAGTCAGCTGAATAGAGTCCTCACCACCATCCTCGGACAGCGTATTTTTAACGGTTAGATTAAGTTTTGGGGAATATTCAGAAAGAACGCTGTCGAAATTATTTTTCGTGATGTTAACCTTCTCACGCTCAGATATTTGAGCAGACTCCTGACCATTACTGAAATCACCCGCAACCAGTAATTTCAACGGTAATTCCATTTTCTTACTTGCCCCGCCCGTATGCAGGTCAAGCTTCAGGTTTATACGTGCCTTAGGCACCTCATTTTGAAAACTGTCAGCCATTTCATCATCCCTCTGTGTTTTTGCTACGCCAACTTCACGGTATCGTTCTTGATGCGCAATATTAGAATAATGATCGACGTAAAATCAAATATACAGATCATTTACCCGCAATGAGAAATTTCTTAAGAATTTTCCACTAAGACATTATTGCGAATTATCCTTTAGCCTTAGTAAAAGACACTACCTTCTTCATGCAAAGCGAATATTTGTATCGTAAAAAGGATCACAAGCAGAGAGATGCTAATAAAACCATTTTGTTTTGATTTACATCACGGCATGATATCAAAAAAAGATGAATGAACAGCGACAGGTTATTGCGAGCAGATAAAAGACAGAGGTTAATGAATAAATACAAGCGACGAATTGATTTATGGCATGAATAATAGATAAGAATTTTCACAAAGAAAATTCTTATCTATTATTCGAAGGGAAAATAAAACGTATATTAAGGTCCGAAAATAAACACTGCTGCTCTTTTGTCGGCTCACTCCTGCTTACGCAAAGGCTTCAGTTCTCCCCTCAGGCATGAAAATCGCTCTCACTTCTTGAGCTTATACAGTGTAAAATCAAACACCTCCAGAATCGCCGCTTTTTTAATCAAAAACGAGTAATAGCACATATCGTATAACGGTGCTACATTACGCCGCCCACCCAAATCAGCAGTGGCCAGGCAACGCCGTAAAGTTCGGTAAAGCCTGCAACCATCACCTTGAAGAACGGTCTTATCGGCACGTCGTATCGCAAACTCTGCGCTACCTTTACAGGCTTCACATAGGTTCTACTATTTTGTCTCAATCCAAATTTCAGCGTGCGTTTTTACACCCACGTTACTGGTTTACATGGTTTGGTCTTGGCGTGCTCTGGCTGCTGGTTCAACTTCCATACCCTGTCCTGCGCTTGCTGGGGTCAAAACTGGGCAGCGCTTCCCGCGTTTTTCTGAAACGTCGCGAATCGATCGCGCGTAAAAATATTGAGCTTTGTTTTCCGCAGTACAATGCCGAAGAGCGCGAGAAACTCATCGCGGAAAACTTCAAGTCTATCGGCATGGCGCTGCTTGAAACCGGAATGGCCTGGTTCTGGCCGGATGAGCGTGTCCGCAAATGGTTTGACGTGGAAGGACTGGATAACCTTAAACGCGCGCAGATGCAAAAACGCGGCGTGATGGTCGTCGGCGTTCACTTTATGTCGCTGGAGCTGGGCGGCCGGGTGATGGGGCTTTGTCAGCCAATGATGGCGACCTACAGACCGCACAACAGTGCGTTGATGGAGTGGGTGCAGACGCGAGGCCGCTTGCGTTCCAATAAGGCGATGATCAGCCGTAATAACCTGCGCGGCATGGTCGGTGCCCTGAAGAAAGGTGAGGCCGTCTGGTTTGCGCCCGATCAGGATTATGGACGTAAAGGCAGCAGCTTTGCCCCCTTCTTTGCGGTGAAAGATGTTGCGACGACTAACGGCACCTTTGTCATTTCTCGTTTATCGGGCGCCTCCATGCTGACCGTGACGATGGTGAGAAAAGCAGATAAGTCAGGCTATCGTCTGCACATCTCTCCTGAAATGGCTAACTATCCGGAAAATGAGTGCGAAGCCGCGGCGTTTATCAATAAAGTTATCGAAACTGAAATCATGCGTGCGCCCGAGCAGTATCTGTGGATGCACCGTCGTTTCAAAACCCGCCCTCTTGGCGAAGCCTCACTCTATATTTAGCCCTTCATCAGGTTAGTTTCGCTAAGAAACTAACCTTTTCAATGACCTGTCTTCCCGCTGAGTAACTGTCTTTCAATGCGTCGCCCAAAGTGAATTTATTGCGAAGTGAAATCAAACTGTCGCCGTTCCACGACACACGTAAGTGACGGAAATTATTTAAAAAAATCCCTCTTGTCACCTCTCATTTTTAAGCGTACATTAGCGCCGTCTGGCAACAGGAAAGCACAGAATTCTGAGCTGGAGTTAACGGCGTAACGGGAAAATTCTCATTTCCGTTTTAACCGGATTTCAGTTCTCTATAATCAGGTGGACTCTGTTTTTAAATGCGTACCACAAGATACGCGGAGCGATGAAACGTGAAATATTTCTTTATGGGCATTTCGGTGATTGTTTTAGTCTGGGCCGGAACCTTTGCCCTGATGATCTAGTGAAGAACATGCTGTCAAAAAAACAGGAGCCATCAGCTCCTGTTTTTTTATGTCATGACGACGCGGGGTGTTCAGCGACGCTCTTTGAGGTGAGAAGACCGTCGGCCCGGAACATGCTCTTGATGCCCCTCACCGCCTGACGAATACGGTCGCTGTTTTCAATCAGGGCAAATCGCACATGGGTGTCGCCATAATCACCAAAGCCAATGCCCGGCGACACACACACCTTCGCATCCTGCAGCAGTTTTTTGGCAAACTCCAGCGATCCCATCGCCGCATACGGCTCCGGAATTTTTGCCCAGACGTACATAGACGCCTTCGGCATTTCCACCATCCAGCCCGCTTCATGCAACCCTTTTACCAGCACGTCGCGGCGGCGCTTATACTGGGCGGCAATCTCGTGGACACACTGCTGGTCGCCTTCCAGGGCAGCGATAGCGGCGACCTGCAGCGGCGTGAAGGTACCGTAGTCGTGGTAACTCTTAATGCGCGCCAGGGCACTCACCAGCGTTTTGTTACCCACCATAAAGCCAATACGCCAGCCCGCCATGTTGTAGCTTTTCGACAGGGTAAAGAACTCTACCGCCACATCACGCGCGCCCGGGACCTGCATAATCGACGGGGCTTTCCAGCCGTCATAGACGATATCCGCATAGGCTAAATCGTGAACCACCAGCACGTCATAACGCTTGGCCAGGGCTACCACTTTCTCGAAGAAATCGAGTTCCACGCACTGCGCCGTTGGGTTCGACGGGAAACCGAGGATCATCATCTTGGGTTTCGGATAGCTTTCGCGAATCGCACGTTCCAGTTCGTTAAAGAAATCGACACCTTCCACCAGCGGCACAGAACGGACCTGCGCCCCGGCAATCACCGCGCCGTAGATATGGATCGGGTAGCTTGGATTCGGCACCAGCACCGTATCGCCGTGATCCAGCGTGGCCAGCATCAGGTGCGCCAACCCCTCTTTCGAGCCGATGGTGACAATCGCTTCACTTTCAGGATCGATATCAACCTGATAGCGATCCTGATACCAGCGCGAGATCGCGCGACGTAACCTGGGAATACCGCGAGAGGTTGAGTAGCCGTGCGTATCCGGGCGCTGGGCAACCGTGCAGAGCTTTTCAACGATATGCGGTGGCGTTGGGCCATCTGGGTTACCCATGCTGAAATCGATAATATCTTCGCCACGCCGACGCGCAGCCATTTTCAGTTCAGCAGTGATATTGAAAACATAAGGGGGGAGACGATCGATACGCGTAAAACGGCGTTCAGGACTGAATTCAGCCATAGATTCCTCAGATTAACGTTAGCGCCCGGACCGTCCGAGCGACGCTGCCACCAATGTGGCATGTTTAGAAAATAACCTGAAAAAAATCATGCTGTCGAGAGGGAAATGAAAAAAAAGCGCTCGACTAAAAACCGGAACCCGGCTGCGCCTAAAAGCGGAAGCCCCTGTTTCGGGATCGGCTGTCTGATAGCTGTTATTTAACAGGATGATATCAAACCAGTTACCTGATGATGCGCCGTTCAGAAAAAAACAGGACGCCTCGGTCATCGCCAGATAATCCCCTTTGTAAATTATGGTTTTTCCTCATTTGATAAACCTGACGGATAGCTGGTCAATACGCGCCAGGTTTTTTATCATGGTTCTTTCCCGTTTTCCCAGGTCTACTCGTGCACGAAATATTCACTATGCTGCTGGCGGTTTTTGATCGTGCGGCATTAATGCTGATTTGCCTGTTCTTCCTGATTCGCATTCGCCTGTTTCGCGAGCTGTTGCACAAATCGGCCCACTCGCCAAAAGAGCTGCTGGCCGTTACCGCCATCTTTTCGCTGTTCGCCCTGTTCAGCACCTGGTCAGGCGTGCCGGTAGAGGGTTCGCTGGTAAACGTGCGCATTATCGCCGTCATGTCCGGCGGAATTTTGTTTGGTCCGTGGGTCGGCGTCATCACCGGCCTGATTGCCGGGACGCACCGCTACCTGATTGATATCGGTGGCGTAACGGCGGTGCCGTGCTTTATCACCAGCATTATCGCCGGGGTGCTTTCCGGCTGGATCAGCCGCAAAATACCGAAAAAACAGCGCTGGCGCGCCGGGATCGTCGCAGGCATGGTGTGCGAAACGCTGACCATGATTCTTGTCGTCGTCTGGGCTCCCACCACCGCGCTGGGGCTGGATATCGTATCGAAAATCGGTATTCCGATGATCCTGGGCAGCGTGTGCATCGGTTTTATCGTGCTGCTGGTGCAAAGCGTTGAAGGGGAAAAAGAGGCCAGTGCCGCCCGTCAGGCCAAGCTGGCGCTGGATATCGCCAACAAAACGCTGCCGCTCTTCCGCCACGTTAACGCGGAATCGTTGCGTCAGGTCTGCGAAATTATCCGCCACGACATCCACGCTGACGCCGTCGCCATCACCAATATTGATCACGTGCTGGCCTACGTTGGCGTCGGGGAGCACAACTATCGCGACAACGATGACACCATAAGCCCGACCACCAGACAGGCGATTAACTACGGTAAAATCATTATTAAAAACAATGATGAAGCCCACCGAACGCCGGAAATTCACTCGATGCTGGTCATCCCGCTGTGGGAGAAAGGCGTCGTGACGGGCACGCTGAAAATTTATTACTGCCACGCGCATCAGATCACCTCAACGCTACAGGAGATGGCCATCGGCCTGTCGCAGATTATCTCCACCCAGCTTGAGGTTTCGCGGGCGGAACAGCTGCGCGAGATGGCAAATAAGGCAGAACTGCGCGCGCTGCAGAGTAAAATCAATCCCCATTTCCTGTTTAACGCGCTGAACGCTATCTCCTCGTCCATTCGCCTAAATCCGGACACCGCGCGCCAGCTGATTTTTAACCTGTCGCGCTATCTGCGCTACAACATCGAACTGAAAGATGACGAGCAGATCGACATCAAAAAAGAGCTTTATCAGATCAAGGACTACATCGCGATCGAGCAGGCCCGCTTTGGCGACAAGCTCACGGTCATTTACGATATTGATGAAGAGGTCAACTGCGTGATCCCAAGCCTGCTTATCCAGCCGCTGGTCGAAAACGCAATTGTTCACGGTATTCAGCCCTGTAAAGGCAAAGGCGTCGTCACCATCAGCGTTACCGAAAGCGGCAACCGGGTGCGGATTGCCGTGCGCGATACCGGCCACGGGATTGATCCAAAAGTCATTGAGCGCGTGGAGTCTAACGAGATGCCGGGGAATAAAATCGGTCTGCTGAACGTGCATCACCGGGTTAAGCTGCTTTACGGCGACGGGCTGCATATTCAGCGTCTTGAGCCGGGCACCGAAATTGCTTTTTACGTCCCGAATGAGCGCTCGCGCGCGCATACGACGACATCACTATTGCCCCAGGTGGAGTAACCAATGAAAGTTATCATCGTAGAAGATGAATTCCTGGCTCAGCAGGAGCTCACCTGGCTTATCAAAACCCACAGCCAGATGGAGATTGTGGGTACGTTTGATGATGGTCTGGACGTGCTGAAATTTTTGCAGCATAACCGGGTAGACGCCATTTTCCTGGATATCAATATCCCGTCGCTGGATGGCGTATTGCTGGCGCAAAACATCAATCAGTTTGCCCATAAGCCATTTATCGTTTTCGTTACCGCCTGGAAAGAGCACGCCGTAGAGGCCTTCGAGCTGGAGGCTTTTGACTATATTCTTAAGCCTTATCAGGAGTCGCGGATTGTCAGCATGCTGCAAAAGCTGGAGGCCGCCTGGCAGCAGCAAACCGCCCCCGCCAGCCCGACGGTACGCGAAAACGACACCATAAATCTGGTCAAAGACGAGCGCATCATCGTGACCCCGGTCAACGATATCTACTACGCCGAAGCGCACGAAAAGATGACGTTTGTCTATACCCGGCGGGAATCGTACGTGATGGCGATGAACATTACCGAATTCTGCAGCAAGCTCCCGGCTGCCCACTTTTTCCGCTGCCACCGGTCGTTTTGCGTAAATTTAAATAAGATCCGCGAGATCGAACCGTGGTTTAACAACACCTACATTTTGCGTCTGAAAGATCTGGATTTTCAGGTGCCGGTAAGCCGCAGCAAGGTGAAAGAGTTTCGTCAGCTGATGCACCTGTAAAGAAAAGGCCCTCTCCTGCGGGAGAGGGCTCTGCGTCAGAGGATTTGACCGAGAACCTGACGCAGGTGAGCACCCGAGCCCAGCAGACCAGGGTTATCATGCACGATCAGATAAACCGGAATGTCCTGCACGTAGCTTCTGAAGCGCCCTTTATCTTCAAACCCGCCGCGGAAGCCCGAGGCTTTAAAGAAGTCGAGGAAGCGCGGTACGATCCCGCCCGCGATATAGACCCCACCGAAGGTGCCCAGAGTCAGTGCCAGGTTGCCGCCGAAACGTCCCATGATCACGCAAAACAGCGACAGGGCACGACGACAGTCAATGCAGCTGTCCGCCAGCGCGCGTTCAGTGACGTCTTTCGGCTGCAGGTTTTCCGGCAGACGACCGTCTGATTTCACAATCGCGCGGTACAGATTCACCAGCCCCGGACCTGAAAGAACGCGCTCGGCGGAGACGTGGCCGATCTCAGCACGTAACTCTTCGAGGATAATGCCCTCTTCTTCGCTGTTAGGCGCAAAGTCAACGTGGCCGCCTTCACCCGGCAGGCTTACCCAGCGCTGAGCAACATGCACAAGATGCGACACGCCGAGGCCGGTACCGGCTCCGTAAACCGCAATCGGCTTACCCTCGACCGGTTCAGCGCCGCCAAACTGGATCAGATGCTCTGGCTTCAGCATCGGGATCGCCATAGACACCGCGGTGAAGTCATTAATGATTTCAAGATGTGAAAAACCGAGGTTTTTTTTCATCTCGGCGATGGAGAATGCCCAGGTATGGTTGGTCATTGCGACCCAGTCGCCGGTTATCGGGCAGGCTATCGCGATGCAGCCGTCTTCAACGCTAACCTGATGCTCTTCCAGATAAACGCGGACAACGGCTTCAAGGCTTGGATAATCCAGCCCGGAATAGGTTTTCGCCCGGGAAATCTCACCGCTACTAACATCGCACAATGCGAGGCGCGCGTTCGTGCCGCCCACATCACCTACCAAAGCATACTTTGTCATTCTTCTACTGCTCCGCTAAAGTCAGAATAAATCTTTGGGACACTGTAAATTCAAGGCGTGATAACAACAACGGCCATAAGGTGAATGCCCATGGATTATCGATCTTCGTCACAGAATAACTTTACCGTTTCAGCACCTTTTGCACTATTGCCATAAAGCTTAATGTGCAAAGTAACGTAATGCCGTTTTGTACAAGGAAATCATCATGCTCCACCCGCGAGCCAGAACCATGCTGTTGCTGGCAATTCCGGCGCTAATTATTGGCGTGGCCTCAAGTCTGGTGCTCATTGTCGTGATGAAAGTCGCGTCGGTGCTGCAAGCCATGTTATGGACGGCGCTTCCGACAAAACTGGGCGTCACCGCTGATTCTCCAGCCTGGATCGTTGTGATGCTGACGTTGACCGGTATTGCGGTAGGCCTGGTGATCCGCTTCAGTCCTGGCCATGCCGGCCCCGATCCGGCGCAGGAACCGCTGATTGGCGCCCCGGTTCCCCCTTCGGCACTGCCGGGGCTGATCGTTGCGTTGATTATCGGTCTGGCCGGCGGCGTCAGCCTGGGGCCGGAGCATCCAATTATGGCGGTGAATATTGGCCTGGCGGTTTTCCTCGGTTCACGCATTTTGCCCCGCGTCGGCGCGCTGGACTGGACCATCCTCGCCTCCGCAGGCACCATCGGGGCGCTTTTCGGCACGCCCGTCGCTGCCGCACTGATCTTTTCTCAGACGCTCAGCAGCAATAACGACGTCCCGCTGTGGGATAAGCTGTTTGCCCCGCTGATGGCAGCAGCCGCTGGCGCGCTGACGACCAGCCTGTTTTTCCATCCCCACTTCTCACTCTCCCTCCCCCACTACGGCCAGATGCAGATAGCCGATATTTTCAGCGGCGCCATCGTCGTCGCCATCGCCATTGCACTGGGAATGGTGGCGGTATGGTGTCTTCCTCGCCTGCACAGGCTGATGCATAAGCTCAAACACCCGGTGTTGGTTCTGGGGGCCGGCGGTTTGATTCTCGGTATTTTAGGGGTAATCGGCGGGCCGGTGACGCTGTTTAAAGGTCTGGACGAGATGCAGCAGCTGGCCTTCAGCCAGGTGTTTAGCGTCTCCGACTATCTGCTATTTGCCGTGATTAAGCTGGCCGCGCTGGTGGTGGCTGCAGCCTGCGGTTTCCGCGGTGGACGCATTTTCCCGGTGGTCTTTGTCGGCGTCGCGCTGGGGCTGATGCTGCACGAGCATGTCGATGCGGTCCCGGCGGCGATTACCGTCTCCTGCTCTATTCTGGGACTGGTTCTGGTGGTTACGCGCGACGCGTGGCTCAGCCTGTTTATGGCTGCGGTGGTGGTACCGGATTCAACGCTTTTCCCCCTGCTCTGTATCGTGATGTTGCCCGCCTGGCTCCTGCTGGCGGGCAAGCCGATGATGATGGCCTGGCGAAACGACAAATAATCAGGCGCTATTGCGCGCTTCCAGCGCTTTGGTGATCGCCCCCAACAGCGGCGGGATATCCGCTTTCGGCAGCATCACCTCAATCAACGAGAGCCGCTCGTGGTGCGCCACTTTTTCAAGGACGTCCGCCAGCTGCTCCGCTTCACTGACCCGCCAGCACTGGGCCTGAGGATCAAGGCTCAGGGCCTGCGGGATTTGCGTCCAGTTCCATAGCGCAATATCGTTATATCGCTGTTCCGGCCCGTGGATCGCTCTTTCCACCGTGTACCCTTCGTTGTTAAGGACCAGAATGATGGGGTGTTGTTTATCCCGCAGCATCGAGCCAAGTTCCTGTATGGTGAGCTGCGCCGCGCCATCCCCCGTCAGCACAATCACGCGCCGGTTTGGGCAGGCGGTTTGCGCGCCAAACGCTGCGGCCAGGGTGTAGCCGATCGATCCCCACAGCGGCTGGACGATAAAATTCACATCAGCCGGAAGACGAAGGTCGATCGCGCCGAAGGCCGAGGTGCCCTGATCCGCAAGGATGATGTCTCCCGGGCGGATAAACGTCTGCAACGTTTTCCAGAAATTGTCCTGCGTCAGCGAGCCATCCGGCTGCGGATAGGCCATAGCGCTTTGAGACGACGGTGCCGGCGCATCGTGCACGTGCTGTTTACACAGCTCCACCAGCGTTTCGATTGCCTGAAGCATGGGGATGCCGGTAAACCAGACGTCACCAACGCGTGATGCATGAGGCTGAACTTCAATTGTTTGTGACGGGGTTAGCTGATGCGTGAAGCCGGCGGTCAGGGTATCGGTAAATCGCGTCCCGATGCACAGCACCGTGTCTGCCCCTTCAATCGCCTCTTTTACCGCCCCGGCGCTTGCCGAACCGCTATACGTGCCGTAAAACCCGGCGTGACGCTCGTCAAATATCCCTTTACCCATCAGCATAGTGGCGTGTGCCATCGGCACGTCCTTGACCCATTTCTGTAGGGCATGCTTCAGGCCGTGGCGCAGGACAAGGAAATCGGCCAGCAGCGCCGTACGCTTGCTCATGGCCAGCTTGTTCTCAGCGGTATCCCGAAACGCTTTCAGGCAGGCGCTATCGGCATGCGCGTGCCTGAGAGTGAGAGCGTTTACAGGAGGCGTGGCGGCTTTTTTTGCCACATCCGCAGGCAGCATCAGATAGCCGGGACGACGCTCCCGGAGCATGGTAGTCAATACCCGGTCAATCTCGTAACAGGCGTTTTGTTCGGTCAGAATCGCCTGTGCAACGGTGATCGGTTCGCTCATATGGTAAAAATGACGAAACTCACCGTCGCCCAGCGTATGGTGCAGCAACTCTCCTCTTTGCTGTGACGCCGTACCCGGCGCGCCCACAATATGCAGCACCGGAACGTGCTCGGCGTAGCTGCCCGCAATGCCGTTCATGGCGCTTAACTCTCCTACGCCAAATGTCGTCAGCAGCGCGGCAAAACCCTTACATCGGGCGTATCCGTCCGCGGCATAAGAGGCGTTTAACTCGTTGGCACAGCCCACCCAACAGATATCCGGGCTGTCTATCACATGGTCGAGAAACTGCAGGTTATAGTCGCCCGGCACGCCAAACAGATGATCGGCTCCACAATCTGTAAGACGGTCCAGCAGGTAATCGGCGACGCAGTATGGGGTACGCATGAACAGGTATCCTTCTAATGTTGACCTCACCTTGAGTATTAAATAAGCGTGATGACTGTCCAGAATTGGCGATAAGAAGAGCATGGAAAGAATGCTTTACAAAAAAGGCTGCGCTATGCTGCTTTTTTTCGCGTTAATGTAAACGCATACACTGATTTTTTCTTCAGCGCCAGAGGTCATGAGAATGGGTTATCAGCCGGACAAAAATCGTTATCGGACAATGGAATATCGCCGCTGCGGGCAAAGCGGACTCAGGTTGCCCGCCATCTCGCTTGGGCTGTGGCATAACTTTGGCGACACCACGCTTATCGAAAACAGCCGTCAACTTTTACAGCGCGCGTTCGATCTGGGCATTACGCATTTCGACCTTGCCAACAACTATGGCCCGCCGCCGGGATCGGCCGAACGTAATTTCGGCCGTATTTTGCAGGAGGATTTCCTGCCCTGGCGAGACGAGCTGATCGTCTCTACCAAAGCAGGTTATACCATGTGGGATGGCCCTTACGGCGACTGGGGGTCACGCAAATATCTGCTGGCAAGCCTCGATCAAAGCCTGAAGCGCATGGGGCTGGAGTATGTGGATATCTTCTATCATCACCGTCCTGACCCACAAACGCCGCTGCTGGAAACCATGAAAGCGCTTGACCATGCGGTGCGCCGGGGAAAAGCCCTGTATGTCGGGTTATCCAACTATCCTGCGGAACTGGCCCGCAAGGCGATTGATATCCTTGACGATCTCGGTACGCCCTGCCTGATCCACCAGCCGAAATACTCTCTTTTTGAACGTGCGCCGGAAGAGGAACTGCTGAACGTGTTGCAGGAAAAAGGGGTCGGCTGCATTCCCTTCTCGCCGCTGGCCGGTGGACAATTGACAAACCGCTATCTGAACGGCATTCCGGCAGACTCACGCGCGGCAAGCGGCAGTCAGTTCCTGAACCCTGACCAGATCACCGAAGAGAAGCTGGAGAAGGTAAGAAAGCTGAACGCCATGGCGGAAGAGCGCGGTCAGAAGTTGTCCCAGATGGCTCTGGCCTGGGTATTACGCCATGAGAACGTGACGTCAGTGCTGATTGGAGCAAGTAAAACGGCTCAGATTGATGACGCCGTGGGGATGCTGGAAAACCGCCATTTCTCTGCTGAAGAACTGGTCCGTATTGATACAATCCTGAACAGCTCAAAATAAAATCACTTTTAGCAAAAAGTGCTCTCATTCAGCAATTCGGAGTTGAGGCGATGAAACGAGGCTTTACCAACTCGTAATATTGCGTTAACAGGCCCCACAAGGGCCCCGATCGTGAAGGAGAAAGAGTATGTTCAGGTCACTGATTCTTGCGGCGGTATTACTGGCTTCAGCCCCGCTGATCGCCAATGCGGGCGAAATCACCCTGTTGCCATCAGTAAAATTACAAATTGGCGATCGTGACGACTACGGCAGATACTGGGACGGTGGCTACTGGCGCGACCGTGACTACTGGAACCGTCACTATGAGTGGCGCGGAGACCGCTGGTGGAAACATGATAACGGCAGACACCGCGGCTGGTATAAAGACAACGCGTATGAGCGCGGCTACCGCGAAGGCTGGAACGATCGTGACGACCGTCGCGGCGGCTGGGATCGCGGCGGGAAAGGACGCGGCCACGGTCATGGCCACGGTCACCATTAATGCAAAAAGGAGCCTCCCGGCTCCTTTTTCTTTTAGAGACCCAACGCGGTGCCAACCAGCAGCCACAGGTTCAGCGCCACTACCACCACCACGATGGCCCACCCGGTCCGTTTCACCAGGGTCGAGTTGACCAGTTCGCCCATCAGGTTTTTGTTGCTGGTAAAGATCAGCAGCGGCACCAGCGCCAGCGCGATACCAAAACTCAGCAGCACCTGGCTCATGACCAGAATTCGCGTAGGATCGAGCCCCATCAGGATCACGATAAATGACGGTAGCATGGTGACGGAGCGACGAACCCACAGCGGAATATGGAAGCGGACAAACCCCTGCATCACCACCTGGCCTGCCAGCGTGCCCACCACCGTAGAAGAGAGACCGGCAGCCACCAGGCTGAGACCAAATATCGTGGCGGCAGCATGGCTCAGTAAGGGCTCCAGCGTGAGATAAGCCTGGTCGAGATCGGCAATACCGGTGTGGCCGTTAAAGTGGAAAGCGGCGGCAGCGGTAGCCATCATCGCCAGATTGACAAACCCCGCGATGGTCATGGCAATCGCCACGTCCCATTTGGTGGCGGAGTAACGCTCTTTGCGCGTCCCACCGTGGAGATGCTGAGTCAGCGAGGAGTGCAGGTAAATCACATGCGGCATGATAGTCGCCCCCAATACCCCGGCAGCCAGGAACACCGCTTCCGAGGTTGGCAGGCTTGGGATTGCCATACCTTTACCGAGCTGCACCAGATTCGGCTGTGAGAAAATCAGCTCCACGATATAGGCCGCCGCGACAAACAGCAGCAGACCGCCGATAACCTTCTCCAGCGGCTTTTGACCTCGACGCTGCAGCATCAGGATCAGGAAAGTGGCAATCCCGGTCAGTACCGCCCCCTGCAACAGCGACACGCCCAGAATCAGTTTAAACCCGATCGCTGCGCCAATAAATTCAGCGAGGTCAGTGGCCATGGCGATGATTTCCGCTTGAACCCAATAGAGCCAGACGGCCGGACGTGGATAATGGTCGCGAATTTGCTCTGCCAGGTTTTTACCTGTGGCAATCCCCAGCTTTGCGGAGAGCATCTGAATCAGCATCGCCATCAGGTTTGCCCAGACGACCACCCACAGCAGCTTATAGCCGAAGCTGGCCCCGGCCTGAATATTGGTCGCAAAGTTACCTGGATCGATATAGCCAATGGCAGCGATGAACGCAGGTCCCATTAATGCGAACCGCAACTTGCGCGCGGCTCTGCCACTGCTACCCTCTACGCGACTGTTTGTCATTTCTGCCTCTGAAATATAGCCTTTGCTATGTTTAATCCTATCAAAATGAGAATGATTATCAAGATCATTTATGCTGTTTGCAGTGATTTCTCTGATAGCTTTGAACGATAGACGGGCGGGTAAGTGGGGCGATCTAACAGAAACTGAAATCGCGCGCGCTTTTGTGAAGACTAGCACACAAACTTAACTTTTCACTCATTTACCTAACATAACAAAAATGTATTGTGGATCACTATTTTTGAGACTCGTCACAGGATGTAACTATAGTGTGTCCTCGATCTCGTTTTCTTTTCGCTTGTTACATAGAATGTGCACGAAAATTAAACCTGCCTCATATTTGGAGCAAATATGGACCGCGTCCTTCATTTTGTCCTGGCACTTGTTGTCGTTACTGCACTTGCATTGCTGGTCAGCACAGACCGCAAAAAAATTCGTATCCGTTATGTTGTCCAGCTGCTGGTCATTGAAGTTTTACTTGCGTGGTTCTTCCTGAACTCCAACGTAGGCCTCGGCTTCGTGAAAGGCTTCTCCGAAATGTTTGAAAAACTGCTCGGATTCGCCAATGAAGGGACCAACTTTGTCTTCGGTAAAATGAACGACGAAGGCCTGGCGTTCTTCTTCCTGAAGGTTCTCTGCCCTATCGTCTTCATCTCCGCGCTGATCGGTATTCTGCAGCACATCCGCGTTCTGCCGTTCGTTATTCGTGGAATTGGTTTCCTGTTGTCCAAAGTGAACGGCATGGGCAAGCTGGAATCCTTCAACGCCGTCAGTTCCCTGATCCTCGGTCAGTCTGAGAACTTCATCGCGTATAAAGATATTCTCGGCAAAATGTCCCGCAACCGCATGTACACCATGGCGGCAACCGCAATGTCTACCGTTTCCATGTCTATCGTGGGCGCGTATATGACCATGCTGGAGCCAAAGTATGTTGTTGCGGCGCTGGTTCTGAACATGTTCAGCACCTTTATCGTTCTGTCGCTGATCAACCCGTACCGCGTTGATGCCAGCGAAGAGAACATCCAGATGTCTAACCTGCACGAAGGCCAGAGCTTCTTCGAAATGCTGGGTGAGTACATTCTGGCGGGCTTCAAAGTGGCGATTATCGTTGCCGCCATGCTGATCGGCTTCATTGCGCTGATTTCTGCGCTGAACGCCCTGTTCGCAGCGGTGCTGGGTATCTCCTTCCAGGGTATTCTGGGCTACATCTTCTACCCGGTTGCATGGGTGATGGGTGTGCCAGCTCACGAAGCGCTGCAGGTGGGCAGTATCATGGCAACCAAACTGGTTTCTAACGAATTCGTTGCGATGATGGATCTGCAGAAAATTGCCAGCACGCTTTCTCCGCGCGCGGAAGGCATTCTGTCCGTGTTCCTGGTCTCCTTCGCGAACTTCTCGTCCATCGGGATTATCGCGGGCGCAATTAAAGGTCTGAACGAAGAACAGGGCAACGTGGTTTCTCGCTTTGGCCTGAAGCTGGTTTACGGATCTACGCTGGTGAGCGTCCTGTCTGCTTCTATCGCGGCACTGGTGCTCTAACCTTTAGCGTTAAACAAAAACCGGGAGCCTGGCTCCCGGTTTTTTTATGCCCGCAATTCTTCCAGCGGCTTGGGTTTGCCTATCAGGTAGCCCTGCAGATAATCCACGCCGAAACGAAGCAGCATCTCCCGCTGCGCCGGTGTTTCGACGTATTCCGCTACGACGCACAGCGATTTCGTCTTCGCCAGATTACACATTGACTGCACGATCATCGCATCCATATCATCAGTACAAATGTCTTTAATAAAGCAGCCGTCAATTTTAATGATGTCCGCCTGCAGGCGCCTGAGGCGCTCGTAGTTGGCGTAGCCGGTACCAAAATCATCAATGGCAATCCGGAAACCGTAATCCCGCAGCTGCTGAATATTGTGGATGCTGCAGCCTGAATTTGAGAAGGCCTGCTCTTCGGTAATCTCAATCACGACAGACTGAGGCGCAACGCCGTAGCGTTCAAAGAGCGCGCAAATCTCGGTCGCCACCTCTTTTTGCATCAGCGTGAGCGGCATCAGATTAACGGAGAAACGGGCGCCAGCCTGCGTTGAAGGGTGATCGCGCAGCCACAGCAGTAATTTCTCCATGACGCACATATCAAACCGGTGGCTGAGGTTGAACTGGGCAATCAACGGAATAAAGCGGTCAGGAGTGAAGATCTCTCCCTCGCTCTCCATACGCGCCAGAATTTCATAGTAGCCGCTCCCGTCCGCCTTCTGGATCGGTTGCGCGTACAAATGGAACTGGCCCGCCTCCAGGGCATGCTTAATCCGCGCAAGCATCAGGACTCGCTCTGTCGTTTGCCCTGATGCCGCCTCGAGGCTATTCGTGAGCGCAAGCACGTTGTTTGTTGTTCCGCAGGATTGCTCGGCCAGCCAGCTCAGTTGCCCCAGCGTGTGGTGCAACTTTTCGCCGTTTTCCACCATTCCCCAGGACGCGCCAAATTCAATATCCAGCCCGGTGTTGTTCCAGAAAATCTTACGGCTGTTCAGCCGATCAACCATATGCTGTAAGCGCTCAGCGGTTCCCGGGCCCAGTAATACCAGCACAAGCTCGCTTCCGGGGAGCTGGAAGAGCGTCTCATCTTTTTGCAGGAGAGGCTGCAGCGACGTGGCGATCGTGCGTTTGCAGTGGACCCGCATCAGGATCCCATAGTGGCGACTCAAAAATTCCAGGTTATCCATACGCAGAATGCTCACTTTTGCATCCGGGTGAATCTCAAGATAATCCTCCAGCGCACGAATATTGGGCAATCCGGTCAGCGGATCGGTGAGCGCCCTCCCCTGCCAGCCCCGCTTAAGCCACTCGCTGCGCTGGTAAATACGCGACATATAGAGCAGGCAGATCGCGAACGAGATAAGCACGGACAGAATAAAAGAGAGCGAATGGCCCGATTCCACCCCGTTAAGGAAGTTGTAGTTGTAGGTCAACAGCAGGAGCGCAGATACAGCCCAGAGCAGAGAAATCAACGCATAGGTCAGTCGGCTTATCGCTAAGGTAAAAAGAATAAAAATCAGCGGCATCAAATAGCCCGCAATGACGGGAGATTCAAAAGGACCACATAAAATGATGAGAATGAAACTTAAAAGCACCAGCCAGGCAAAAATATATAATGAATTCTTGTGAAAAAACACGGGCTTCACGCTTCGTCGCCAGAAACTCATTGCATAACGAGGATTAATTATCATTCTTAACGGGTAATAGAACATCATGGTAAAAATCAATGCCGCACATATCAGGCTTTGTATATCCACAACGTTATAAATTACCGTTCCTTCGCCGAAAAAGGTCGAAATTGTCACCGGAAAATCAAACAAATAGCCTGCCAAATACATTGACAGCTTAATCCCTATTGGCACCATAAAACCGAGCCAGAATATCCGTAATCCGATGTGCTTGTTAGGGATGCAGTAACGCCAACGCTTACCCAGCATGATACGCAGAAGGCCGCACGCCGCGAACAACGCAAAGGTCTGACAGAACAGTAATACTAAATATTGTAGCGGTGCTAAATTTACATAGAATAAATTAGTGACAGTAAAACCTAACAAAATGGGAAGAATAGCCCTGCGCCCAAATAGCAGGATTACCGCCAGCATCACGCTTAAAGGTAACCATGCTAAATAAACGTCGTGACCATTAACAATTGCGCGGGGAGAAAGATAACGGGAGACAGGCACCGCAATCAGGCATAAAGCCAGAGCAATCATAAATATCTTTACATTATTGTAAGCTTTTCTATTCATTAACCGGGGCGTTATTTTCCGAGAGAATTATTGACCGGATGGATAATAGGTTTATTAATTGCGCGAATCAAGTTCAAGTCTATTTTTAGACTGGTTAATTGATGCCGATTGAGGTGAGGTATGGGAATACCTTCTTTTTGATAACAAAATGCGGGAGAGTGTGTTACAAACACATAAAAAAAACCCTCGTCTTTTGACGAGGGTTTACAATTTTGGTGGAGCTAAGCGGGATCGAACCGCTGACCTCTTGCATGCCATGCAAGCGCTCTCCCAGCTGAGCTATAGCCCCACATGTTACTTTACTGACCGCACTCTGTTGGGTTCAGAGTTTGGTGGAGCTAAGCGGGATCGAACCGCTGACCTCTTGCATGCCATGCAAGCGCTCTCCCAGCTGAGCTATAGCCCCATCGTAAAGCTGTCATGTTGACGGGCGGCATAATATGAATTCCGCCGCGGGGTGTCAACGGCAAAATCAATCCCAGCCATTCAATCGCCGAAAAATCATGCAAATGAATCACTTTGCGAGCCTGCTCGCAGCCAGGAGTTAAGCCTGTCACGTTTTCACGTAAAACGGTGCTATAAAATGAGCCGTTAATTAACCCTACTGATATTCAGGAAATTGCATGATCAAGGAACGAATGACGCCAGAAGAGTTAGCCCTTCTCACTGGCTATAGCCGCCAGACCATCAATAAATGGGTACGCAAAGAGGGTTGGATTACGTCACCAAAACCAGGCGTCCAGGGCGGGAAAGCGCGCCTGGTACATGTGAACGACAAAGTCCGTGACTTTATTCGCAGCGCACGTCGGGCAAGCGAAACATCCGAACTGCCTGGAGGCAGCAGTCATGATAGTTCGCTTCACACGCTGCTCCTGACGCTGGCCAATGAAATGACGCCGGAAGAGCAGAAGCAGATGACATCGCTGCTACTGCGGGAAGGGATTACCGGCTTGTTGCAACGTTTAGGGATTCGCGATCGGGACTGATATGAAAAAATTACGGAGCAAAATGACCACGGAAGAGCTGGCAGAGAGTTTGGGTGTTGCCAGGCAAACGGTTAATCGCTGGATACGCCAGAAAAGGTGGAAAACCGAAGGACTCAACGGCGTGAAAGGCGGTCGCGCGAGGCTCATTCATGTTGATGCGCGCGTGAAAGAACATATTATGAGCCTCCCGGCGATCCGCAACCGTCAGGCGGTGTACCATCTCGCGGAGGCCACGTCTTCCTATACTGCCCCCTCTTCAAACCTGTGTCCGGGCATTATTGAGACGCTGGAGAGTATGACTAAGCCAGAGCAGAAGCGTCTGGATGCGTTATTGAAGCGCGAAGGGATACATGGATTTCTTAAGCGTTTGGGCATTGCCGAAGAAGATGCATAAAAAAACGGCAGGTTCCCCTGCCGTTTTTTTATCTGAGACGTTCTTACTGCTGATTTTCACGTTCAGCGATAAAGTCCAGCGCCTTGTTAATGCGCGCCACGCTGCGTGATTTGCCGATCGCGTGAACCGTCACATCCAGCGCCGGAGACTGCCCCGCCCCGGTCACCGCAACGCGCAGTGGCATGCCGACTTTACCCATACCGACTTCCAGCTCGTCTGCCGTCGCCTGAATCGCTTGATGCACATTCTGAGCGGTCCACTCGGAAAGGGCCGCCAGCTTGTCACGCACCACTTCCAGCGGCTGACGCGCAACCGGACGGAGGTGCTTCTTCGCGGCGTCCGCGTCGAACTCATCAAACTCTTCATAGAAGTAGCGGCAGCTTTCGGCAATCTCTTTCAGCGTTTTGCAGCGCTCGCCGAGTAGTTTCACCAGGTCAGCCAGCTCAGGGCCAGTGCGGGTATCAATATTTGCCTGCTCAATGTGCCACTGCAGGTAAGTCGCCACATATTCCGCCGGCATGGTATTGATGTAGTGATGGTTCAGCCACAGGAGCTTGTCGGTATTAAAGGCGCTCGCTGATTTGCTTACAGAGCTCAGAGAGAACAGTTCGATCATCTCTTCGCGGCTGAAGATCTCCTGGTCACCGTGAGCCCAGCCCAGACGCACCAGATAGTTCAGCAGCGCTTCCGGCAGATAGCCGTCGTCGCGATATTGCATAACGCTTACCGCGCCGTGACGTTTAGACAGTTTTTTCCCGTCATCACCGTTGATCATGGAGACGTGCGCATAGACAGGCACAGGGGCGTTCAGCGCTTTCAGGATGTTGATCTGACGTGGTGTATTGTTGATATGGTCTTCACCACGGACAACGTGGGTAATTTCCATATCCCAGTCGTCAACCACGACGCAGAAGTTATAGGTTGGAGAACCGTCGGTACGACGGATGATCAGATCGTCCAGCTCCTGGTTGCTGAATTCAATGGGGCCACGGATCTGGTCGTCAAAGATCACCGAGCCCTCTTGCGGGTTAGCGAAACGCACCACGCAAGGCTCGTCAGCAGCATGCTCGCTATGGTCGTGGCGGCAGCGGCCGTCATAACGCGGCTTTTCACCGTTAGCCATCTGCGCTTCACGCAGTTCATCCAGACGCTCTTTAGAGCAGTAGCATTTATACGCCGTGCCCGCGACCAGCATCTCATCAATGACAGCGTTATAGCGGTCAAAGCGTTTGGTCTGGAAGTAAGGACCTTCATCCCATTCCAGATTCAGCCAGTTCATCCCATCCATAATGGCTTCAATTGCTTCTGGCGTGGAGCGCTCAAGATCGGTGTCTTCAATACGCAGCACGAACTCACCTTTGTTGTGGCGTGCGAAAAGCCAGGAATAGAGAGCGGTACGTGCACCACCGACGTGCAGATAGCCTGTCGGGCTCGGCGCGAAGCGAGTTTTGATTTTCATGAAATGGCCTTACGTTATAAAGATGCCGGCAATCGGCAAATCCTGGGGAAAAAACGATGGGCAATATTCTATCACTGTGGGGGGATTCCTCAATGTTGATCCCTTTATCGTGACCGAGTTTGCGATTTTTGTTTAGAAATCATGCGCCATTGCCCGTTTCGCGATCGTTTTGTTTAATTTTACGACGAACGAATAAAAACTTTAGAAAATGCGTTGACTCATTTTCAACTCTCCCTATAATGCGACTCCACACAGCGGGGGTGATTAGCTCAGTTGGTAGAGCATCTCCTTTACACGGAGGGGGTCGGCGGTTCGAGCCCGTCATCACCCACCATCTACTTCGGTAGACTCGCAGTGTAGATAAGAATTGAGATTGGGCGATTAGCTCAGTTGGTAGAGCATCTCCTTTACACGGAGGGGGTCGGCGGT
>OGTK01000080.1_pt1 | contig 56919 bp, 41 predicted proteins | sample 1574561 | NCBI WGS metagenome assembly OGTK01 (sample SAMN03295812, study PRJEB24534) | human gut metagenome | isolation source: fecal sample 2 from infant 2 | host: Homo sapiens | place: USA: Pittsburgh, PA | collected 2014-07 | reverse complement strand
TGGAGGAGCGCCTCCTCGCGCTGACCCCCGCGACCTACATCGGCCTGTCCGAGCGCCTGGCGCGCTGGGAGTCCTGAGCCTGGCCGGTTGGGGCGGCGGGTGCGCGGGTTTCGCGCCTCGCCGCCCTTTGCCGTTTCTGCCCTGGATCGACGAGGCCGACTCTCAGCTGCCGGTCACGGCCTCCACGTGGGGTCGCACTCGGGCGCGCCGTAGCGGTCGTAGAGCTCGTCGGGGCGCGCGATCTCGTCGGCGAAGCCGAGGGCGCTCATGTCGACGACGGTGTCGGTCTGCGCGCCGGGGGCCTCGAGGTCGTCGGCCTCCTCGTGGGCGAGGAGGACGCGGGCGCGCACGCTGACCGGCGCCATTTCGTCGTTGTTCCAGGTCACGCGGGTGATCGCGTCGAGGGCGCGCGTGGCGGCCTCACGCTCCGACAGAACATCGGCAGCAGACACGACGACGTCGATGGACACGAGGGAGGGACGACCAAAGCCCTCGCCGACCTCGACGTGGACGACGCGGCGCGGCGCGCGGGCCTCACCCGCACCAGCCTCGTGCGCACGCACAGGGAAACCCGACTCAAGAGCGGCGGTCACGAGGTCGACGAAGCGCTGGGTGCGACCAGTGCCGCGCGTGGAGGACAGGGCGCGCCACGCGATGCCCGCACCCAGGGCGCCCACGCCGAGCGCGCCGATCATGAGGGGCCCGGCGATTTGCGGGAGCCGACCACGCAGGCCGGAGGAGGCCGCCTTGTTGACGGGGGTCGAGACGCGCATCCATCGGCGCACCTCGCGCAGGGGGGCGTTGGGGTCGGTCATGACCTGTCCTTTCTGAGGGAGGAGAGGGCGGAGGAGAGGCGCGCGGGAATACTCGCGCGGCGTCTGGCTCGGGCGATGCGCGGCAGGCGGGGGGCCGTGGCCGCGTAGTCGATGTGGTAGGTGGCGGGTTCGTAGGAGCTGGCTCGTTCGAGCGCGGCGACCGTGTCCCACGTGCCTTCGGCGGTGGGAGTGAGGATGTCCTGCCAGATTTCGTAGTGCATGACGCGCGTGGCTTCGCCCGGGGCGGGCAGGAAGTCCTGTAGGGCGGCCATCGCCGAGGCGAGCCGGCCCCACGGGGTGACGCGCACTTTGCGCTCGAGGAGGCGCACGGTCTCCGTGTAGGTCGAGGAGGAGTGCGCGTAGTAGAGGGGGCGGGTACGAGGCCTCACGAGGCTGCGTCCGACGGTGACGCGCCGGTCGGGGGCACGGTCGGGCGAGCCGTCGAGGCTCGGCATGACGTCTTGGTCGTGCGTGACGGCGACGGTCACCACGTCGGGGCGCACGCGGATGCGCCGGTTGGGGCCGCCTGTGGAGAGGATTCCGGCGACGTTGATCCCGGCCTCGTCGGCAGGGACGGAGGCGAGGGCGGCGGCGACGATCCCGCCCTGGGAGTGGCCGCAGATGAGGACGGGTTCGCGCGTCCACCGCTCGGTGGGTACGCCGTCGCGTTCCATGGCGGCGTGGAGTGCGCGCACGACGCCGACGCTCATCGCGCTTTCGAGGCCGAGCATGAGGCGGATGTTTGTCTCGACGTCGGCCGGATTATTCGTCGAGCGCCAGGTCATGGATTCGGTGCCGACCAGGGAGAGGAGCCAGCGGCGCGCCTCGCCTGCGCCGACGCGGGTGATTTTGACGGCGGGGCCGATGGTGCGCGACCAGTAGAGCTCGTCGATGTCGGCGCACATGTCGGAGAGCTGTTCGGGCGCGTCCACGCGGCGGATTTGGGCTTCGGGGTGGCCGGGGAGCGGGTCTTGAAAAGCGGGGTCGGCGTCGGAGTCGCGCAGCAGGGCGACGTGGACCTCGCCACCGCGCAAGGCCCCCACGGCGGTGCCGATGGTGAGCATGCCGGTCATGAGGGCGTCGTATCCGCGCCTGGGGATGAGGGGCAGCATGCGGGCCATGCGCCCGTCCTTGTCCGCGCCGACGGCGACAACCGTTCGTGCCCAGGCGCGCCCGACGGTCGCGGTGCGCCGGGCGACGTGGGAGAGGGAGCGGATGAGGAGGGTGTCGAGGCCAGGGGTATCGAAGAAGATTCGCTGCGATTTTTCGCTGATCGCGGTGCCCATGTCGTCGGAGAGGGAACGCGCGCGGGCGCGCACGTCCGGCGGCAGGGCGGAAATTTCCGCGAGCGCTCCGACTGCGACCGTGGCCGCGAGGGCGGGGACGATGGGGGCGACTTTGAGGCGCAGGTAGAGGCCGGGGTAGGCCTGGGGGACGCGGCGAATTGCGCGGTAGCGCCGACGCGGGCGTCGCTTCATGTCCCCTCCTTACCTGTGTGCTGCCTCCACCCTAAGCGGGCTCGGGCCGGGGCGCGCCGCTTTGAGGGACGCGTGTCGCCACCCCCACAGCGCACGCGCACCCACACCCCTTGACACCCATACCCCCTAGAGGTATCCTCAGTTCCATGAGCAACGAACACGGCTACCACGGCAACACCGAGAATCATCTCGCGCGCCTGCGCCGCATCGAGGGCCAGGTCCGCGGCCTGCAGCGCATGATCTCGCAGGGCGAGTACTGCATCGATATCCTCACGCAGGTCTCGGCCGTCCAGTCCGCGCTCGACTCCGTTGCGGTCAACCTGCTCAAAGACCACATGAATCACTGCGTCGTCACGGCGGCGCGCGAATCCGACGAGGCCGCGCAGGCCAAAGTCGACGAGGCGGCCGCGGCCATCGCGCGCCTCATCAAGTCCTAATTTCAAGGAGACATCATGACCACCGAGATCGATCGCACCATTGAGCTGTCCGTCGACGGCATGACCTGCGGCCACTGCGTGATGAGCGTCAGCGAAGAGCTGAGCGAGATCCCCGGCGTGAAGAACGTCGACGTGATCCTCAACTCGGGCGCCACCTCCAAGGTGACGGTCCTGACCGACACCCCCCTGGATGACGCGGCGCTGAGCGACGCGGTGTCCGAGGCCGGCTTCACGCTGGTCGGCATCTCGCGCGACTTCTGAGGTTTTCCACGCCTCACCGACGAGGCCGGGGCACCTTCCCCGGCCTCGTTTCCTTTCGCTTGATACATACCCCCGGAGGGTACCTATGTCCACCGAATCCGTGACTCCCAACCGCACAACTACCGCCTCTTCGCACGAGGCACCCCAGGCCTCGGCCCCCACCCCCCAGGTGGGCGAAGGCACCCGCGCCCACGCCACCGACCTGCGCCGACGCCTCATCGTCTCCGCGCCGCTGGGCATCCTCGCGATGATCCTGTCAATGGTGCCCGCCTGGCAGTTCACGGGGTGGCAGTGGGTCGTCGCGGCGGCTTCGATCCCGGTGGTGACGTGGGGCGCGTGGCCCTTCCACCGGGCGGCGTTCGCCGCAGGCCGCCACGGGTCGACGACGATGGACACGCTGGTCTCCCTCGGCGTCATTTCTTCGACGCTGTGGAGCTGGTGGGCGCTGCTGTGGGGCGGCGCCGGGATGCTCGGCATGCGCATGCACATGAGCCTGATCCCGCGCGCGGCGCACGGCGGGCATGCGGAGATTTACTTCGAGGGCGCGTGCATGATCGTCGTCTTCCTGCTGACGGGCCGTTACCTGGAGGCGCGCGCACGCTACCGCGCGGGCGACGCGCTGCGCTCGCTGCTGCGCATGGGCGCAAAGGAAGCGACGCTCGTGAGCGTCGACCCCGCCACCGGCGAGCGCACGGAGAAGGTTGTTCCCGCCTCGTCCCTGCAGGTCGGCGACCTATTCGCGGTGCGCCCGGGCGAAAAGGTGGCGACCGACGGCATCATCATCGAGGGCTCCTCCGCCCTGGACACCTCGCTCTTGACGGGCGAGTCCGTGCCCGTGGACGCCGCCCCCGGCGACACGGTGACCGGCGCGACCGTCAACACGTGGGGGTCCCTGCTGGTGCGCGCCACGCGCGTCGGCTCGGACACGACGCTCGCGCAGATCGGGCGCATGGTCGCCGAGGCCCAGGCCGGCAAGGCCCCCGTCCAGCGCCTCGCGGACCAGATTTCGGGCGTGTTCGTCCCGATCGTCATCGCAGTCTCCCTGCTGACGCTGATTGGCTGGCTCCTCGCGGGCGGCGGCGTGCAGGCGGCTTTCACGGCCGCCGTCGCCGTCCTGGTCGTGGCGTGCCCGTGCGCGCTCGGCCTGGCCACACCCACCGCGATCCTCGTCGGATCGGGACGCGCCTCGCAGCTGGGCATCCTCATCAAGAACGCGGAAATCCTCGAGCAGACGCGCTCGATCGACACGATGCTGCTGGACAAGACGGGCACGGTCACGACGGGCGTCATGTCTCTTGAGTCTGTTGCAGCTGCCTCCGCGGGCGACTCCCCTGAGGTGGACGAGGCCTCGGCTCTGGCCTTGGCCGCCTCCGTCGAGTCCCTCTCCGAGCACCCGGTCGCCCGCGCGATCACGTCGGGCGCCGCGGATCGCGGCCTGTCGCTGGAGCCCGTGACGGCGTTCGCTAACCAGCCCGGACTCGGCGTCGTCGGCCTGACCGCCCGCGGCGGCGTGCTGGTCGGCCGACCGTCGTGGCTGGCTTCCCTGGGCATCGACGTGCCTGATTCTCTCCTTGACGCCGTGCGCGAGGCCGAGGCTTCGGGCGCCTCCGCGGTCGTCGCAGCCCTTGCGCCGAACCTGGGTTCCGCAGCGTCCTCCACCCCGGAGGCAGCCGCCACGCCCGCGGCACCCGCGTCCGTCACCCTGCCCGGCCCCGACGCCGACCTTCCCCTGGCGACGCTCACCATGAGCGTGGGCGGCATGACCTGCGCGTCCTGCGTGCGCCGCGTCGAACGCAAGCTCGGCAAGCTCGACGGCGTGAAGGCCGAGGTCAACCTGGCGACGGAATCCGCGCGCATCACGCTCACCACCCCTCACAGCGACGAGGAGCTTGAGGCCGTCGTGAACGCCGCCGGATACTCCGGCACCGTCACCTCGCGTTCTGAGGCCGCGACCGCCGATGGCGCACCCGCCGCTGGCGGCAGCGCGAGTGGGGATACCGGTACCCCCACCCAGCCGGGCACCACGCCGGGCGCGGGCGAGCGGGAGGGGGCGCAGGCCTCAGCGCTCGTGATCCCCGAGCACGTCGAAGGCAGCGCGATCGCCGCACTGATCGTGCGCGACACGGTCAAGGAGTCCTCCGCGGATGCGATCGCTCAGCTGCGCGAGCTCGGCATCGAGCCGATCCTGCTGACGGGCGATAACGAGGCGGCGGCCCGCCACGTCGCCGGTCAGGTCGGAATCGAGCGCGTCATCGCGGGCGTCCTGCCCGACGGCAAGCGCGACACCGTCGCTGACCTGCAGGCCGAGGGCCGTACGGTCGCGATGGTGGGCGACGGCGTGAACGACGCGGCTGCCCTCGCGCAGGCAAGCGCGAAGGGCCTGGGCATCGCGATGGGTTCGGGCACAGACGTGGCGATCGAGGTCGCGGACATGACGCTCATGAACTCGTCGCTGACCTCGGCGGCGACCGCGATCCGGGTGTCGCGTCGGACGCTGCGCATCATCAAGGAGAACCTGTTCTGGGCGTTCTTCTACAACGTGTTGATGGTGCCGCTGGCGATCGCGGGTCTGCTCTCCCCCATGCTGGCGAGCGCCGCCATGGCCTGTTCGTCAGTGTTCGTGGTCCTTAACTCGCTGCGCCTGCGCGCCGCGAAGTAGTCACACACACCGAGTGCCGCGCGGCCGGGAATTCCGGCTGCGCGGCACTCGGTATCTCACGACTGATACCCGCCCTGTTTTACCCCACGAGCCTGCGGGGGCGGTAGGGAGCGTCTGGCGTCGGCGTCATCGGATCACTTCCGGTGATAGGCAGGACTCGTACCAATATGAGCGTTGGGAGCGTACTCATTGCCAGCTGCGTCTTCATCCACCCCGCGATACACATAACTGTCATCAAGCTGGATCGCTCCATAGTCGACGAGGCCGTCGAGGTACTGCTGCACCTCAGCCGAGGTAGGCGTGGAACCGCCGCCCTTATCGGCCAGCGGATTCTCATCCGGATACTGAGAAGGATCACTCCCCAACAACCCGTCCAGACTCAGCGCACCGTAACCCGTGTACTGATTCCACACACCATTATTCGACCCACTACGAATCACCAACTGAAGGATCTGGTTAGGGGTGGCCTGAGGCCAACGCGAGCGCGCCAACGCAATCTGACCCGCCACAATCGGAGTCGAAATAGACGTCCCCTGCACATCCTTAATGGCGCCCGTCTCGTAGTCACGTGCCTTCACAGGCCCACCAATACCCGCGGCGACGACTCCTTGACCCCACGACGAATAACTCGCCAACTGACCACTGGCATCAATCGCAGACACACCCACAGTCCCCGACCACCAGCCATAGGACGCATCATTCTCATCCTTGGCATCATTACCCATCGGACCCACAATAATGACACCGCGGGCCATCGCCCGAGCAATCGCCCACTTCAACGCCCTAACATTATGGTTAGTGTCCGATGACGAGATGGAGATGATCTGCGCGCCATCATTCATCGCCATTTGAATATTTGCGAGAGAAGTAGCATTGAAGCCAGACGCGTCTTGCTTACACTTATCTGATAATTTTTCACCCTTGGAAGGCATTGAGTAAGCGATAAGGGTAGCGTCAGGTGCCACACCATAGTTCTTGGACACCAGCACCGAAGCGACAACAGTGGCATGAGTCTTCGTACTTTTAGCCGCCTCATACTCACACGGAGTCTTCACCGTAATATTGGCCCCCGCCAGTTCAGGTGCACTGGTGTCGACAGGCCCATCGATCATCGCGATGGTCACACCTTTACCCGCGTACCCCTTCGCACGCGCCTGATCCAGCTTGTAATACGAGAAATAATCCTGCGTCGTAATCGTGTCATCAGCCCGAGCAGAAGACGGAGACACAGCCACAGCACCCACACTCAACGCAAGAGCACAGGCAGCAGTAGTCAAAGCGCGCGCGGCGCGCCCCACCACACCCACAAACACGCGGGGGCGGCGAAGCACGTCAGGCGTAGGCGTCATGAGGTCACTTCCGGTGATAGGCAGGGCTGGTACCAATATGCGCGTTAACGCCTTCTCTTACGGTCGCCTCTTCATCCAGCCCGCGATACACATAACTATCATCCAATCGGATCTCTCCAATACCAACGAGGCCGTCGAGGTACTGCTGGACCTCAGCCGGAGTAGGCGTGGAGCCGCCACCCTTATCGGCCAGCGGGTTCTCATCGGGATACTGGGAAGGATCACTCCCCAACAACCCGTCCAGACTCAGTGCACCATAACCCGTGTACTGATTCCACGCACCATTATTCGACCCGTTATGAGTCACCGACTGAAGGATCTGATTAGGAGTGGCCTGAGGCCAACGCGAGCGCGCCAACGCAATCTGACCCGCCACAATCGGAGTCGAAATAGACGTCCCCTGCACATCCTTAATGGCGCCCGTCTCGTAGTCACGTGCCTTCACAGGCCCACCAATACCCGCGGCGACGACTCCTTGACCCCACGACGAATAACTCGCCAACTGACCACTGGCATCAATCGCAGACACACCCACAGTCCCCGACCACCAGCCATAGGACGCATCATTCTCATCCTTGGCATCATTACCCATCGGACCCACAATAATGACACCCTGTGTCATGGCGCGAGCAACCGCCCACTTCAAGGAATCTTGATGATGGTTAGTATCCGACCGAGAAATCGAGATAATCTGCGCCCCATCATTCATCGCTTGTTCAACAGGACCGAAAGATAAACCTTTAATGCCAGAATGGTCTTTATTGCATTCTTCTGTCATCAGGGCGGAATCTTTTGGAGCTGAATAGGCAATAAGAGTAGCGTCGGGCGCTACACCATAGTTTTTGGACACCAGGATGGACGCGATGGCAGTCGCGTGAGTCTTTGAGGCGTTGTCCTCTTTATAGGGGCACGGTGTCTTGACCGTAATGTCAGCCCCCGCGAGCTCAGGTGCGCTGGTATCAACCGTTCCATCGATCATCGCGATGGTCACACCCTTACCCGTGTATCCCTTCGCACGCGCCTGATCCAGCTTGTAATACGAGACATAATCCTGCGTCGTAATCGTGTCATCAGCCCGAGCCGAAGACGGAGACACAGCCACAGCACCCGCGCTCAACGCAAGAGCACAGGCAGCGGTGGTCAGGACGCGCGCAGACTTATGAGTGGTTACCACTGGCGTAGGTCCCATCCGTCGTCCTCACGCTTGACGGGAGTAATCGTGCGGTCCGTCCCATAGGTCTGAGACAAGGGATTGACGTAACCGGCGGGCAGATCATCCTCATCATCATCCACCGTGAAAGCCACATACTTACGCTTGCGGCCCTTCTTATCATCCTTGCCCATGCCAGCACCCGCGCCAGCGCCACCCATGAAGCCGCCACCAGCACCAGCACCACCACGACCGGCAGCACCCGCAGCGCCAGCCGCGCCACTACCACCGGCGCCGGTCGTGCCAGTCACGCCAGAGGCACCCGCACCGGCCGCACCATTAGCACCAGCCATGGAGGCGGGGGGAGTGTAGGAACCAAAACCCGAACCCGAGTAGGACCCTACGCGCAGGTTCGAAGCACCCATCGCGCCCGCCGAACCCGTCGTGCCGGTAATACCACGCAGACCAGCCGCACCCAGACCACCAGCAGAACCAGACGCTCCGCCAAAGCCCGAACCCATACGAGCCGCGCCGCCCAGGCCACCGAAGCCCGAACCCATGCGGGCCGCGCCGCGCATCCCCAGCGCGCCAGCGCCCAACACACCAGCCCCACCCAGACGACCAGCCGTCACCGCGTCCGCGGCAGCGCTGCTGTTCAGGCGCCACAGGGGGTGACCGGAGTCCGCAGCGGGCGCGGGGGTGTGACCGCCCACAACGCCGTTGCGATACGTCGTACCATTCACGCGCGTGTGCAGCAGGTCAGTGTCCATGAGGTCCTGCGGATCCGTGATCGGGTTCGTGCGCGAACCAAGCTCACCATACGGCAACTCCTTGGTCGGGACGGCACCCGAGGCGATCACGCGGTTACGAGCCGCAGCCGCATCAGCCTCGCTCCACCACGGCTTATCAAAGCCACCCGGATAACCCTCACCATTACGACCACCCTCGCGACCAAAACCATTCTCCGGCGAATAACCCCCACCGCCATAGCCATGGCCACCACCACTGGTAGTGCCGGTGCCACCGCCGCCGTTAGCGCCGTCGTCGTCCCCACGCTTATCCTTATCCTTAGTGGGGTCACTATCGGTCTTGTCAGTTGTTGACGTATCTCTCATCTTGCCAACACCGTCCTCCAGTTCGCTATTCAGCGTACTAAGGATGCGGTCGCAGGCGTTTTCACGTTGGATGTTGTTCTGCGCCTCGACGCCCTCCACGTACGCGGCACCCGTCGTGAAGCGAACCGGCCCGACGGAAATGCCGCCGCCGGGCTGGCTGGAAGGGACGGAGACGACAGGCAGGTAACCCATCGCCGCGGTGACCGGGTCCACCAGGGTGTCGGACACGTTTCCCGCTTCCGCGAGGGCCTTCGCCATGACCTCGCGTCCGGCCTGGTAGGTGCCGTACTTCGCCTCGTAGCGGGCGCGGTAGCCCTCGATACGATCGATCGACTCGTTCACCCACTTCTCCATGGCCTTAGCGGCCTCTCCCTGGAAGCCGTGGCCGTCGCGGTAGGCCTTCAGGCGCTCGACGGCCTGATCGAAGCCCTTGATCGTCTTCTCGTGCTCGTCGTTCCACGCGTCGAGATTCTTGTTCTCCTCGGCGGCCTTCATGAATTCCTTGAGGCGCTGATAGTTCGGAGATGAAACCATGAGTGATTCCTTTCTGCCTGCCGCGCGGCGGGCGCGACTGTCGACCCACTCACCGTGGGGATTGTACGTACGGCATTCTGCGTGGAGGGAGACTGCCCGTTGATTGTGGGAGGCGAAGACGCCAGCTGTTACGCCTCGTCCTTCATGTACTGGTTCTTCTTCAGCTGCTCTTTGAGCGCTTCCGCTTCGTTGGAGCTCGCAACCTTCCCCAGCATGTCGTTGACCTTGCTCAGGGACTGCTCGTTGTCCCACTCCGCGTTCTCCGCTTCCTTCATGGTCTCGCGCATGTTCGTATCGAAGGTCGAGATCAGATCGTTCTCCTTGCGGAGGATCTCGGAGATCTCCTCGAACATGTCGGTCACGGATTCTCGGAAGGTCGAGGGGCCGCTCTCGTCACCCCACGCGGAACGCGTCTGGGCCGCACCCTGAGCGTAGGACGCATCCGCCGTACTACTCACTGCCTCGGAGCTCTCCGGAACGTTGGAGGCCGCGGCTTCCTGAGCTGACTGGTCGTAACCGTAGTCCGTAGACCCTGACATGCTGATCTCCTTGCACTGATGGGATAGTGAGGCGCTTGCGCGCGGGATGCTTGTTACTTGACGGTGAAGCGGCGGACCAGAGGCTGGTCGGTAATCTCGGGATTATCGATCTTGAGGGTCCACACGTAGACGAGATTGGAGCCGCTGCCTTCGATATCGATGGTCCAGGACGAGTAGTACTCGCAGTCTTGATCGACGCACAGGTCGTAACTGTCCTGCCCCAGGCGCCAGTAGTCGGCGGCCGACATCATCCCGTAGACGCGGTCGTCCTTGTTGACCACGATGGTGCCCTTGGGGTCCAGCTTGAACTTTTGCAGGCCGATGATGGCGGGCTCAGAGCCGATGAGATCCCTGCCGACCATGTTGTTCAGCGCGTTGGCCTTCTCGAGGATCTTGCTCTTCTCAGAGTCGGAGGCGGAGCTCATCTGGCTGATGAGGTCCTGCTTGATGCCTTCGGGGATGTTCTTCATCGAACTAATGTCCGAGGAGTTGGAGCCTCCGCCGCCAGGCAGGGTGATACAGCCGGTGAGACCAACGGCTGCCAGCAGCAGGGACGAGGCCGCTGCGAGCGGGCGGCGGGACGCGAGAGGGGACATGGTTTTTCTCCTACTTTCAGACTGGTCAATCATAAGCGAGGTGCGGGCCTCCGTGTCAACAATTGATCACACCTGGAAGACGGGTGGAGGCGTCACCGGCGCCCACCGTGGATTTATAACCCACAGTTAAAATTGGACGATCACTCGAGGCCGGGGCGAGCCGCGAGACGCTGCACCACCGACACGCCGCGTCATGAGGCGCGTCGCATCACGAGGTGCGCCGCGCAACGCGGAAACCCTGCTTGGCGTAGACGGTCTCGTAGCTGTGGCCCGGGTGGGCGCTACTCCCCCATGACTCGGCGTCGACCTGCATCCCGCCCCACGCGTAGGAGCGCGTATCAATGACGACATACTCCGGAGGGGTATCCATCTGCCCGGTCGTGCCCACCCAGTAGACGTCGCGCCCGGGCACGAGTCGTGCGAGCAGCGTCGTGTCCGTTTCGACGCTCACCCCCTCGGGTACCGCGTCGAGCGCGCCTTGGGCCGCCGCCATGCGCGGATCCTCCGCGAGTGAGGGCAGCTGCCACAGCGGCAGGGACGACGCCGTGAGCGCCAGCGACACAGCGGGCACGCACGCGGCGACCCACGCGGCCACGCGCCACCCCCGCCTCGGCGACGCAGAAGCCCCCTGGTCGGCGCGGAGGTCATGCAGTGCGTCCTCTCCCACCACCTCCGCGAGCGCCGAGGCAGCCGCCGACCGAGAGGGATGATCCGGCGCGAGCCACTGGTTCATGATGTCGAGCAGAGAGCATGCCGCTATGGGGACGAGGACGGCGTTGTAGTGCCAGGAGTCCCAGCCGTAGTAGGCCTCGACGGAGCCCGCGAAGCGCCACGCGAGCGTCGGGAGGACCAGTGCGAACCAGGGCGAGGCGCTGCCCACGACGCCGGCGCCGGCCGCGAGCACCAGAAGCGTCACAAGCTTGACAGAGGGGGTCGTCAGGATATCCCACAGGGAGGGGATGGCGCGCGCGGCGGTAGTTCCCGCGGTCGGCGTGCCCGCCCCGGTCGCAGCCCCATCGAGGGAGTAGGCCCACGTGCCGGCCGGATTCATCGCCGGAAGCAGCACCTTCACCGTCACCACAAACGCGACGATGCCGAACAGGGCGTACGCGAGCGATCGCAGCACGCCGGAGCGCCCCTCGCCTCGGCGACGCCACGCGAGCGCCAGGCCCGCAACAAAGACCGTCAGCCCCAAATCCTCCTTGACAAGGACGAGGGGCGCCAACCACGCCATGCACGCACCCCAGCGGCGCTGGACGAAAGCGACGCCCCCGAACGCCAACAGCGGGACGGCCAGGCAGACCTCGTGAAACTGAGCGGCGACCGCACCCTGCAACCCCCACCCGAGCCCGTAGGCAAGCCCCACAAGGAGCGCGCCCCCTCGCCCGAGGAGACGCTGCGCGAAGCGCGCAATCGGCAGCACCGATACGGCGATCAACACATCCTGGACGACCAGGAGCGTCAGCGCGGAAGGAAAAAGACGAAAGATCGGCCCCAGCAGCGCCAACAGCGGATGAAAATGGTCGCCCAACAGGTTATAGCCCGGACCCTTAATGGGAACGATCGGCGCCTCGAAGCGCGAGTACGCCTGAACCGCCTCGGTGAAGATGCCCAGGTCCCACGAGGGGGCGACGAGTGCCCGCCACTGCGCCACCGAGTAGCAGACGTAGAGCGCACCGACGGCGCAGGCGATGACGGTGGGCAGCCACCAGCTCGCGACCAAGCGACCGACGGCTAATCGATCCGGGCCCTTCACCCGACCATCTCCGCAGGCCGCGCGACGGGAGAGTCGCCAGCCTCCGCCTCGTCACGAGCCGAGGCCGGCGCCGGGTAAGGCACGCCGATCCCCTGCTCATGGTCGGCGCGGCGCTTCGAACGCGCGTCGGAGTGGAAAAGCTGGCCGACCGTTGCGCGCACGGCGTCGAACATGCGCGCCGGGCGGTTGAGCGAGCCCAGCGAGCGGTCCGCGCCCGAGTGCGTGAAGTTGCAGGGCACCTCCATGACGGACAGCCCCGCGCGCAAGACGCTAATGGTCATCGCGGCCTCGAGCACGTAACGGCCCGCGAAGGGCATGGCGGCGTCGATGGCCTCACGCGTCAGGCAGCGCTGATAGCTGAGGGGGTAATGGCAGTTCCACCCGGTCTTACGGCGGATGAGGCGGCGCGCCATCCCCGGCCCATAGCCGGAATACTCGCGCCCCGTCGCAGGGACGGCGATCGCCATGTCGGCCTGGCGGGCGAACACGGCCTCGACGAGGGCGGTGGCCTCGACCGCGGACTCCCCCAGGTCGGGAGAGAGCAGCAGGATGTGACGAGGCGGGCCGTCGGGGCGGTCGCGCATGGCGGCGACCTTCACGCCGGTCTCGATGGCCGAGGCGCGCCCGCGCTCGACGGAGTGACGCACGACGACGGCGCCCGCGGCTCGGGCGGCACGTCCGGTGTCATCCGTGGACCCATCGTCGACGACAATGAGGAGGTCAACGCTGGGTATGGCGCGGCACGCGCGCACAGTGGCCGCAACGGCGCGACCGACGTTGTGGGCGGCGATGACTGCAGCGACGCGCTGCGGGTGGGAACCTCGTGATCCTGCGGGATAGTTCACGACTAACAGTCTACGGGCGGCGGGGCGCATGTGCGCTCCGCCGCCCGTAATGTGAGCGACAAGCCGATCTAAACGGCAGGTAAAATTGTGCTCAGCGGATCGTCACAGCTCGGGAGACGAGACCCTGACGCGCGCGGCGCTCCTTGTCGTCCAGGCGCTCGGTGACCGTCAGGGCCTCCGCGAGAGCCTTGGCGAGAGCCTGTGTGCCGGGCGCAACGTCGGAGGCGCTGGCACCCTCGGGCAGCTCGAAGACCGGGACGATCAGGCCGCACGCGCGGAAGGAACCCACGTAGCGCGACCCCTCACCGACGTTGGCCTCGCCGCGCGCAGCCAGGCGGGCGAGCGCGTCGAAGAGCTTGGCCTCGTCGTTATCCGTCAGGAAACGCACGAAGTTACGGTTCATCTCGCACCAGTACGCACCGGGGACGCCGGGCACGGGCTCGGTCGGGATGATCTCGTCGCGGTTCTGCTCGAGGGCGCGACGCGTCTGGTCGTCGATCTCCTCGGCCGGGTCGAACCAGAAGGAGAAGTCCTCCTCGAGCTTCATGTCCGTGAAGCTGTCGAGGTCGAGGATGTCCTGGAGACGCTCGGACGGCTCGCGCACGTCGATCGAGATGACGCCCTCGTCGCCCGCTTCCTTCGCGGCGATGGCCGCGAGCAGCGCGGCGCCCGCGTCGTGGCTCAGGTCCGCGGAGTTCGAGCGGGTCTGCAGCGCAACGAGGATGCGGCCGTCGGGGCGCACCATCGCGGGGTGCCCCTCGGGCAGGAGAGTCACGAAGTCGAATTCGACGGCGCCGTGGTCGGCGTCGGTGCGTGCGGTCAGCGTGGCCGCCGGGATGAGCTCGCGCATGGCGACCAGCTCGATCTCCTTCGGCAGGCCCTCGTAGGGGCGCGCGACGAAGGGGATCGGCGGGCGATACGCCTTGAGCTTGGCGGGATCGGTGACCTTCTTACGGCGGCTAGCTTTACCCATGGGAGTAATCGTAGCGGGTTTCGCTCAATCGACGAGGCGCAGGCTGGGCGAGCCGGTCCACTCACTCCGGCCCACGCCTCGTCAGCGGCCCCGCCCTCCCCTCATTCCGCCTCACCCTCCCCAAATGTCGCATGCAATTTGGTTCCCCTAACTTTTATGAGGTATCGAGAATTGCCCGGAATTCCAACGATTCGATTTCAATGTTTGAAATAGTTCGCAGGGAATTGCATGCGACATTTTTGGGTAAACATATGGTGAGGCAGAGGCTGGGCGGCATTAGGGCAGCATCTGGCAGCGCGGGGCGCGGGAACTCAGGCGCGGGGTGCCTCGTCAGCGGCCCCGGACCTCGTCAGCGGTCCCGCGCCACGTCAGCACCCCGACCGCGTCAGCGGCCCCGGGCGATGACCTCGACGCCGGGCAGGGACGCGCGGTAGGCCTCGAGGAAACGCTCGTACCCGGCCACGCCCTCGGCGGTGGGCTCGAGGGTGGAGACAGACGCGCCCGCGAAGACCCGTTCGGAGAGGAAGTCCGGCAGGGCGAGGCCAGCCTCGCCACCCGCGACGATGGCGCGGTAGCGCGCGAGCACCGCGATACCCCATGCGCCACCCTCGCCTGCGGTGTCACCCACGGACACGGGGATGTTCAGCGAGTCGGCGAGGATCTGCTGTGCGACGCCGGGCGTCTTGAAAAGGCCGCCGTGCGCGAACAGCGAGTCGAGGCGCACGCCCTCGGCGCTCAGGATGTCGACTCCGATGCGCACGGCCGCGAAGATGCTCATGAGCTGGGCGCGCACGGCGTTGGCGAGGCTCACGCGCGCGTCGGCGGTGTGAGTGAAGACCGGCTGGGCCGCCTCCTGGCCGACGAGCGGCTCGGCGGACAGCGTGTTGTAGGCCATGACGCCGCCCGCGTCGGCCTCGCCCGTGAGCGCGTGGACATAGAGCGCGTCGTAGATCGCCGGGACACTCACGTCGGTGCCGACGAGGCGCGCAAAGTCCGCGAACCAGCCGACCCACGCGTCAATCTCAGACGCGCCGTTGTTCGAGTGAACCATCGCGACGGGCGAGCCGTCGGGCGTCGTCACCATGTCGATCTCGGTGTGCAGCTCGGCGAGCGAACGCTCGAGCACCGCCATGAGGAAGACGGACGTGCCGCACGAGATGTTGCCGGTGCGCTGCGCGATCGCGTTCGTGGCGATCATGCCGGTACCCGCGTCGCCCTCGGGCGGACACAGCGCAATCCCCGGCTGCAGCGTCCCGGTCGGGTCGATGAGCGCGGCACCCTCGGGGGTAAGCACGCCCGCGTCCTGGCCCGCGCTCAGCACGGTCGGGAGCACGTCGCGCAGGCGCCACGGGACCCGGGTCGCCACCAGGGCCTCGTACTGATCGAGGTAGGACTCCACGTACGTGCCCGTCGTCGAATCAATCGGGAACATGCCCGAGGCGTCGCCGACGCCCAGGATGTGGCACCCCGTCAGCTGGTGATGGACCCAGCCGGCCAGCGTCGTCAGGCGGGCGACGCGCGGCACGTGCTCCTCGGCGTCGAGGACCGCCTGGTGCAGGTGCGCGATCGACCAGCGCAGCGGAATGTTGAAGCCGAAGAGACGGGTGAGTTCGTCGGCCGCGCGGCCCGTGTTCGTGTTGCGCCACGTGCGGAAGGGAGCGAGCAGATTATCGTCGGCATCGAAGGCGAGGTAGCCGTGCATCATGCCCGAGATGCCGATCGAGCCGTAAGACGTCGGGGTGACGTCGTAGCGCTCGCGCACGTCGGCGACCAGGGACGCGTAGGCGCTCTGCAAACCGGCAACGACCTCGTCGAGGCTGTAGGACCACAGGCCACCCTCCAGGTGATTCTCCCAGCCGTGGCCGCCGGTGGCGAGCACCTCGTGGTCGGGGCCGATGAGGACGGCCTTGATGCGGGTCGAACCGAATTCGATACCGAGCGCGGTGTCGGCGGCCGCGATGGCGGCGCGGGGGTCAGTGCTCACGGATGCTCCTTGGGTCTTCATTGACGAGGCGGGGGCCGGGAATGCGTTAACGGTAACACTTTCGCGCACGCCCCGACGGGGACCTGAGACCCCTTATCGAACGCGCCGTCCGGTATATGCAGATTCACGTTGTCATAACGTGTCATTCCCACCGACAGGCCAAACGCTCGCATCGGCGCTCCTGCATCTCCGCCGACCTCTTCCAACTGCCGCCTCGGGGGAGTAGACTACGCGTAGTCACAAATGAGGAGGAGACATGTCTACGGCACGCGTTGCACGCTCCGTCAAGCTCGATCCCGAGATCGACGCCCGCCTCACGGCTCTCGCCCAGCGGACCGGCCGAACGAAGTCGTTCTACATGAATCGCGCCATCGAGTCAGCACTCGAAGAGATCGAGCTGGCCTACTCACTGCAGGCGGAACTTGAGGACATTCGCGCCGGACGAGTCGCATCGGTGAGCCTCGACGAGGCGGTGAAGACCCTTGACCTGGAGGGCTGAGCTATTGATCCTCGCCATCAATATCGATCACCGGTCACGCATCTACCGCTGACCTACTGAGCGCCGAAACCCTCGATGAAGAGCTCTCGGGCGCGGTCGATCGCGGCGAGTTCCTTGTCCGTGAGGGGCTTGGTGGCGCTGCGCTCAATGAAGGTCAGGACGACGGAAGCGTAGACGTCGGCGGCGAGCGGCAGTACCTCGTCATCCACGCGGCCACGTGCCCAATCGGTGAATACCGAACAGCACGTGCGATAAAGCTGCTCGTGCAGGTCGCCGTCACCGCCCACGCGGATAGCGAGCAGGGTCGTCAGGGCGTGGCCGTTGCGCGCGTAGACATCGGCAAGGTGGCGGGCGACGGCGCGGGCGTCGCGCCCCTCGCCGAACCACAGGCCCTCGAGCGCCGGGGTGATCTCGTCGAGGAGGAAGGACACAACCTCCGCGAGCAGCGCGTCCTTGTCGGTGTAGTGATCGTAGAAGGTCGTGCGCGACACCATCGACGCGGCACAAATGTCGGTGACGCTCACGTGCGCGTACGGCTTGGCCTGACACGCCTTGACAAGGCCGGAGCGGATCGCCCGACGCGTCTTGCGAATGCGCAGGTCCAGGTTCTTCTCTGCCTCGCGCCCGTGCTTTTCCGTGCCCCGCAGGAACATGTCTCTCCGATCAATTTTCCACTATCAATGTGCTTATCCTACGTATAGCGGTCGCCCCGTCCGGTATCCAACACTCCGTTTGTTATTGTTCAGTCCACCGCACCCAGGCAGCCGATACGGTCGAGTCATGTTCACCGAATACACCGGCAATCGCCAATTCGACCTACAGCTCAACCGGACCTTCGCACCGATCCTCGACCGCGCGGGCATGGAGACGATCGCGGCCACCACACTCCCCCGCCTGCGAACGACGGACCAGATCACGAAGCTCGCCCAAGGCCTCGCCGAACGCTTCTCCTCCGAGGGCGACGAGGACGCCGCGTGGCGCCTCTATGAGCTCGCGGCCTTCTACCTCGGTGCGGACGACCCGCGCAAGCGGCGCTTCATCGACGCCATGTCGGCCTCCTTCGACGAGGCCCACCGAAGCCTCGCACTCACCCGTCACGCAGTGCCCTATCGTGGCGGGGAGCTGACCGCGATGCGCTGGGAGGCGGACCCGACGGACCGCGCGCAGGCCCCGGCAGGTACCCCGACGACGCTCATCATGATGAACGGCTTCGACGGGTACGTGGAGGAGATCATCGACTTTGCCTCCCACTTCCCCACCCGCCCCTTCGACGTCATCGCCTTCGATGGACCGGGTCAGGGGCACACGGTCCTGGCGGGCATGCCCCTCGAGCCACAGTGGGAGCGTCCGACGAACGCGGTGTTGAACTATTTCGGCATCGAGAGTGCCGCGGCGCTCGGCGTGTCCTTCGGCGGGTATCTCGTCACGCGCGCGGCCGCTTACTGCCCGCGCATCAGCCACGTCATCGCCTTCGACATGATGTACCGGCTCCTGGACGGCCTGACGGCGCCACTGCCTCGTCCCCTGCGCCCCATCGCGGACGCGGTCGTCGGGAACCCGAGGCCCGCATGGCTTATCGACGCCACGCTGCGGACGGCCTCACGACTCAGCGCGGACCTGGGGTGGAAGCTCCAGCAGGCCTCGCACCTGACCGGGCTGAGCAGGCCGAGCGAGGTGCTGCGGGCGTTCGGCGACTACACGATGGAACCTCTCGAGGGCCGGATCACTCAGCCGTGCCTTGTGTTTGCTGGCGACGCGGATCAGTACGTGCCCTTCGAGCGCCTGGGCGACGTGCGCCGAGCCTTGGAAAACTCGGCGTCCCTGGACGTGCGCGTGTTCCGCCACGCGCAGGACCCGGACATGGCACAGCACTGCCAGATCGGAGACCTTGACCGTGCCTTCGCGATCATGGGCGACTGGCTGCAGGCAGCACCAATGAAATCACTCCGCAATTCAATTAGGGTATGAGCGCTTCATTTTCGATAACTTTTATCGAAATCGGATCGATGATGTAGCATATCCCTATGCATCTCCTACGATTCACGTTTGAGAACCATCGGTCGTTCCGCGATGAGGCCACCCTCGACCTGACACGGCCCACACTCAAGACGCTCCGCCCCTCCAAGGGCACAGAGTGGACCGACCACATCCACCACGTTGACGGCATCTACGGCGCAAACGCTTCCGGCAAGACTAACGTTCTCGATGCGCTCCATTACATGCTTGGAGTCATCGGCTCCTCGGCAACATCGTGGCTCGATGAGCCACAGTTCCCTCGAGCCCCCTTTGCGCTTATCCCGGAACAGATGACAGCTCCCGCTACCTTTGAACTCGAGTTCCTCTACTCCGGGCAACGGTACGACTATCGCTTTGCGACGGACAGTGACGGCATCACCGAAGAGTCACTGCATGTCGTGAGTACTCGATGGAAAGAAGTGTACTCCCGCAACACTGACGGGCGTGTGAAGGGCCTGAAGGGGATCACTCGAGTTGCGAGACGCGAACTCGCACTTTCCCGCGCCGCCCAGTTCAACCATGCATCAGTAACGCCAATCTGGGAAGCTCTCATGCGTGGATTCGACCTTTATCACGTCGGAGACGGGGAAGTTAACGCACGCATTGATCGCATCGCTCGACAACTGAAAGAACGGAGTTTAAACCTCAGCGCCCTCGTTACCCTCGCGCAAATCGCAGACACAGGCATCACGCATGTCGAGGTGGAGGAACACGCAATTCCCCCGCGGTTCGCCCAGCTAGTCGCCCAGATGCTGGCGCCTGCCTCCGACGACAGTCAGGAACAGGCTAGTGATAGCTCGTCAGACGAAGTAGAAGACATCAGCAACTACATTGCACGCAACCTCCTATTTCGGCACGGAGAAAGCAGCGGAAGACTCAGAAGCTCCGATGAATCAACCGGCACCATGGCATGGCTCGCACTCGGGACAGCTGTCGTTAATGCCCTACGAAAAGGCTGTGTACTTGTTGTTGACGAACTTGGTTCAAGCCTTCATTCTCAACTTTCCCGCCTCATCATCGACTGGTTCGATGACCCTGAGGTAAACACAACAGGCGCACAGCTCATCTTCACCAGCCACGATATGACCCTGCTCGATGCGGGCCGTGGCAGCAGAGCCAAGCGCGAGCAAGTGTGGTTCGTTGAGAAGGGCAGCAACGGAGCAAGCGAGCTCTTTAACCTTGATGACTTCACACTCCAGAAGGGCAGCAATATCGTCAAACAATACCTGGAGGGGCAGTTCGGAGGCGTGCCTTACACAGCGCCCTCCCTGATTCACAACCTACTGAACAGAAACACCGAGGAAATACGGTGAGACCTCATGGGACGGCCCGGTACACGCAAAACACGTAATCCTAAGAATGTGAAGATCCGCTACGCAGAATTTACCGAAGGTCTCGTCACCGAACGGCAGTACCTGGAGCTTCTATACCAACAGATTCGCCCTAAGCACGCGACAATCAAAATTCACGCCATCGGCGGAGAACCGTCACGAGTGCTCAAGGAATGCAATAAAGCACTGCGAAAAGACGATTTCGACCATGCAATCCTTATCGTCGATGTTGACCAACACCAGAGACTCGATGAAGTATTGACTAGTTGCAGAAATTCATCTGAAGTTGACGCTATCGTCTCCAACCCTTGCTTTGAGCTCTGGCTCCTCTGGCACACGCAAAATCAAACGGGGTACATCGAATCACGGGGTTGCGTCAATCTTGCTCACCGCGCCAAAGTGACGGACGAGAAGGCTCTCACTACCCAGTTCCCCCACGCCAACTACGAAGCAGCCATAGAACGGGCGCGCAAAGCGTGGCCAGGCCTTACCCCCAACGAAAAAGGACCCAATCCTTCCTCTGCTATGCCATGGTTCATCGATCTGCTGGTATCTCCCCCGAAGGAGAAGTAGCTCAGCGGGCAGTGACCCCGCAGCGGCGCATGATCGCGTGCATGACGGCGGCGGCTCCATCGTTTTCGACGGCGGCCGTCACGTGATTGGCGTGGGCGCGCACCTCCTCGGAGGCGCCACCCATGGCGACGCCGAACGCCGCCCACTCAATCATCGCAATGTCGTTCGTGCCGTCCCCGACGGCGACGGTCCCAGACGCGGGAACGCCGAGTCGTGCCCGCAGTGACTCCAGCCCGGTCGCCTTGGTCACGCCGAGCGGCTCGATGTCCGCCCACGACGTCCAGCCGACGAACACCTCGTGCGTGCGCGACACGTCCAAGGACGACAGGATCCGATCAAACTCCTCGCGCTCCACGTCGGCGGCGCGCACGACGATCTTCGGGGTCGGCGTGGAGGCCAGCTCCTCCATCGACACGATGCGATGCTCGGTGCCCTCGATCTCGTTGTTCGGGAACGGGGCGGAGAGCAGAATGTCGGGGTGCGGCATCGACGCGAACACAGCACCCGGAATCGCAGAGGCGATCTCTTCCAGACAATCCCCCGGAACGAAGGTGCGTTCCTCGACGATCTCGCACTGCCCGCCGCTCACGCGCACGAGCGTCGCGCCGTTATTACACAGCGCCCAGCCGTCCGTGAAGTCGAGGGCCCCCAGGACCGGGATGACGCCCTCGAGCGCACGCCCCGACGCGATGAGCACATGCGCGCCCGCGGCCGCGAGGCCGTGGATCCCCTCGAGCACGCGCGGCGTCGCCCCCGCGGGGGTCAGGATCGTGCCGTCGATGTCGAGCGCGACCAGCACCTGGCCCGCCGACGTCGGAAAGTCGGCGGGCAGGGCGGCCGAGGCCTCGTCGAGGAGAACCTCGAAGGGGCGAGCGACTTCCCCGGTGGAGGGGACCGTCAGGAAGCGCTCTTGGCTCATCGAGCGACCGGGGTCAGGACCTCGAGTCCACCCAGGTAGGGGCGCAGGGCCTCGGGCACGTAGATCGAGCCGTCCGCCTGCTGGTGGTTCTCCAGGAAGGCGACGATCCAGCGGGTCGTGGCCAGCGTGCCGTTGAGCGTGGCGACCGCAGCCATGCCATCCTCGCGGCGCTCGCGAATGCCGAGGCGGCGCGCCTGGAACGTCGTGCAGTTCGAGGTCGAGGTGACCTCCATGTAGCGCTCCTGCGTGGGCAGCCAGGCCTCGCAGTCGAACTTGCGGGCGGCGGAGGTTCCCAGGTCGCCGGCGGCCGTGTCGATGACGCGGTAGGGCAGCTCGACCTTGGCCAGCATCTCCTCTTCCCACGCGAGGAAGCGCTGGTGCTCCTCGGCGGCGTCCTCGGGGCGGCAGTAGCTGAACATTTCAGCCTTGTTGAACTGGTGGACGCGGATGATGCCGCGCGTGTCCTTGCCCGCGGAGCCGGCCTCGCGGCGGTAGCAGGTGGACCAGCCCATGTAGCGCTTGGGACCGGCGCTCAGGTCGAGAATCTCGTCGGCGTGGTAGCCGGCGAGGGCCACCTCGGACGTGCCCGTCAGGTACAGGTCGTCGGCGGGCAGGTAGTAGATCTCGTCGGAGTGCTCGTTGAGGAAGCCGGTGCCGCCCATGATCTGCGGGGTGACCAGCGTCGGGGTCATCATCGGCACGAAGCCGTTGGCGAGCGCCTGATCCATCGCCATCGTCATAATGGCCAGCTCGAGGCGGGCGCCGATGCCCTTGAGGTAGTAGAAGCGGGCGCCGGAGACCTTCGCGCCGCGCTTGGTGTCGATCGCGTCCAGGCCCTCGCCAAGCGCGAGGTGATCCTGGGGCTCAAAGCCTTCGGCCACGAAGTCGCGGGGAGCGGGTCCCTCGTGGCGCAGGACCACGAAGTCGTCCTCACCGCCGACGGGCACGCCGTCGAGAACGAGGTTCGGCAGGAGGCGGGCGAGGCGGTCGGCCTCGGCGTCGGCGGCGTTCGCGGCGGCCTCGGCGGCCTTCACCTGCTCGGCGAGCTCCTTGGCCTTGGCCAGGATCGCCGGGCGCTCCTCCTTGGAGGCGCGACCCACGGACTTAGAGACCTCTTTCTGGGTGGCTCGCAGCGTCTCGAAGGCCTGGAGGGCCTCGCGACGGGCGGCGTCGGCCTCGATGATTTCATCGACGAGGCCGGGGTTGGCTCCGCGGGCGCGCTGGGAGGCGCGGGCGGGTTCGGGGTTTTCACGCAGGGCACGCACATCAATCATGCATCCCATCCTATGCCAGGTGGCATCCCGTGTCCCATATCGGGCCAGCTATGAATTCAACACACCAGGTCAAGGTTATGCACAAACCACATGCCTGTTATCCTCAAAAGCCTGAAAGTTATCCACCTTTGGTGCATAACCGTGTGGACAAGATGATGCTGGGTGCACACCAGGCAGGCGCTTATGACACGAAGTACAACGAAAAGCCACTTCACAACCCGTCCACAGGGCACCCGCAGGCTACGCTTGTGGATATGGACGCAACACCCTGGGTACTCGCCGCGGTCGCCGGAGCCGGAGCGATCGGCGTCGCGCGCCTAGCAACCGCCCTCAGCCGTCGGCACCGCCGCCGCCAAGCCCTCGAAGTCCCCGCCTCCGTGGACGACCCCACACGCGGACGGCCGCGTCCCTGGATCATCATGAATCCCTCCAAGCACGAGGATCCCCAGGCCTTCAAAGACCGCATCAACCGCAAGGCCAAGGAACTGGGCATCGACCACGTGCACTGGCGCGAAACCACCCGCGAGGACCCAGGCACCGGCCAGGCCGTGCGCGCCCTTGAGGAGGGTGCCACCGTCGTCATCGCCGCGGGCGGAGACGGAACCGTCCGCGCCGTCGCGGCCGGCATGGCCGGATCCGGCGTACGCATGGGCATCATCCCCGTGGGCACGGGCAACGTCCTGGCCGGCAACCTGTCTATCCCCGACAACCCCGCGCAGGCCCTCACCATCGCACTCGACCGCAATCACCGCGCCGTCGACCTGGCCTGGGTGCGCGTCGAAGACGCCACGCAGGAATCCGATCAGCCCGCCGAAGGCGGCCTCCGCCTCGCCGCGCACGCCGCGCTGCACCCCGAGGACACTCTTCAGGACGAGGCTGCCCCGGCCTCGTCGAACGAGCCGCGCGCGGACGAGTACGCGTGCCTCGTCGTCGCGGGGATGGGCTACGACGGCGAAACGATGGCCGACACGGATCCCGAGCTGAAGAAGCGCATCGGGTGGATCGCCTACGTGTGGGCGGGCCTGGGAGCGATGGGCGCCCCGCGCATGAAGGCGCGCCTGACCCTGCGCTCCCCCGCCGCGGCCGCTCCGGACCCCCTCGGGATCGGCGACCAGATCTCCGGTTCCGTCGTCCACGAGGCCGGGGACATCGCAGACGAGGTCACCAAGATCGAGGCGCGTTCCGTCATGTTCGCCAACGCCGGCGAAATGAAGATGCTCATCCTGGCGCCGGACGCGAACCTGTCGGACGGCCTCATCGACGTGATCGCCGTCGACGCACAGGCTGGCCTGCTCGGATGGGCGGACGTGACCTGGAAGATGCTCGGTCAGCTGATCGGGCTTCGCCCCGTCAACCTGCCCGTCGCGACGGGCACGGTCGCCTTCCGCCAAGCGAAGGGCGCATCAGTGACGAGCAAGGAGGCCCAGGTGTGCCAGGTGGACGGGGACGCAATCGGCGTCGCCCACACCATGCACATTCGCATGCAGGCGGGCGCCCTCGACATCGCCGTTCCCGCCGAGCGCACGTGGATGGAGCTGCTGCCCGGCTGAGCCCGCTTCCTTACGCGATGCGTACCGCGCACGAGCTTGTTGCCAAGTAGCAGTGCACTACTGAGCGCAGCGTTGCACTACTTCGCGTGGCATTGCACTAGATAGGAAGCAGTGCAATGCCCCCACAACTAGTGCATTGCTGCTGCATCTAGTGCAGCGCTGCAGGGTCTGCGCCCTTTGAACGCCGGCAGGGACGTTGTCGGCGGCAAGTGCCACGACGACGCTTGTGACCGATGAGGTGTTACACCCGATCGGGAAGATTCAACCCCTTCTGATCGGGTGGAATCTTCCCGATCAGGTTGAATCTCCCCAAAACGGGTTGAATCCCGACGATAGTACACAAGGTATCGAGGTGCGCCGCGATGTGGGCCCGAAAAACGTCAAGAAACCTGACGCGTCAGGCCAGCGGCCAGGAGGGCGCGCTGCCCGCAGCCTCGCCCGTGCCATCCCCGCCGTGCAGCAGGTCCGCGACCCACGCGCGGCCCGCGCGGAAGTCCTCGTCCGTGGTGCCCGGAGCGACCGCCGCGCGCACACCATCAACGCGCGGGTAGGACCCCATGAAGCGGACCTCCGGCGAGTAGCGGTGCAGGCCGACGAGGGCCGCCTGGACCCGCTCCTCGCGGATGTGGCCGACGATGTCGATGCTGAACGTGTAGTTGCCGAGGCCATCGCCGCTCGGGCGCGACTCGATGCGCGACAGGTCAACGCCGCGCGCCGAGAACTGCTCGAGGAGGGTCAGCAGCGCGCCCGACTCGTTGACGGGCAGGGCCACCTGGATGGTCGTCTTATCCGCGCCGGTCGGCGGAGGCACCACGCCGGGGCGGGCCACCAGGACGAAGCGGGTGATCGCTCCCGGATTGTCGGCGACGTCGGTGAACAGGGCCTCCAGGCCGTAGGTGTTGACCGAGACCGCGTTGCACAGGGCGGCATCGAAGGAGGCATCGCCGTCCGAGAGCAGCTCGGCAGCGGCGGCCGTCGATGTGGCGGGCACGTGAATCGCGCCGGGGAACGTCTCTTCGACCCAGCCGCGGCACTGCGCCCACGCGTGCGGGTGCGTGCCAATGCGGCGAATATCCTCGGCGCGCGTGCCCGGCAGGACGGCCAGCTGGAAGACGACATGCACGTGCATCTCGGCAACAATGACGAGGGGATCGCCGTGCGAGAGGGAATCCAGCGTCGCGTTGACGCCGCCCTCGATGGAGTTTTCGATCGGGACGACGGCGCGGTCGGCCTCGCCGCGACGCACGGCCGCAAGCGCCTGCGGGGCGCTCGTCATCGGCATGAGGATCGCGCCGGCGGGAGCGACCTGGTGGACAGCCTGTTCGGTAAACGTGCCGAAGGGGCCGAGGAAGGCGATACGAAGCTTGTCACCGAGGGGCGCGGGGCCGGGAATGTTCGTCGTCATGGTGTCAAGGGTAACGAGAGCACCGCGCGCGGCGCCGCCTCGTTTCAGCGCAGGGGGCGCATTGTGGCCAATCGCGCGGGATTCGAGGGGCGGGTCAGTTGCCGCTCCCGGGGACGCCGGTCGCGAAGGCCTCGCGTCCGCCGCCCGGCGTGATGTCGCCGCACGCGGTGATCTTCCACAGCTTCGCGGTGCCGCCCGCGTCGACGAGCTCGAACCCGCTGGACGTGTCGACGCCGTAGAGACCCGGGTTACGGGTGGAGCGCATGAAGTTGTAGTAGGCGCCGTCTTCTTCCTCGTAGAAGTGCGTGATGCCGAGCTTGCGCACGACCTCGCAGACCTCGGGGTCGGTCGCGATGTCGTGGAAGCGCTGGGTGAGGACTTTCTGCGAGGCGCCGTCCGCGTTGACTGTGCTCAGCTGCGGGAAGACGGCCTTGCGTCCGCCGAGCATCTCGGAGTAGGCGGCGCCCGCGATTGGGTCGCCGAGGATGAGCGCGTTGGGTGCGGTCGTGTACTTCATGCGGCGCAGCATGGCGAGTTCGCCGGTGGTGGCCATGCCGGGTTTGCCCAGGTGCGCGGGGTCGTACACGTAGGCGACCGCGGTGTTTCGCGCGTCGATTGCGCCGAAGCCGGACAGGACGAGGATGAGGAGTCCGACGCCCACCTGGATCGGCCAGCGCGGCGCTTCGATCTCCTCGTCGACGCCGCGTTCGGCGAGGATGCGCTGCAGGGACCTGGTCCACGCGGCGTGCAGAGCGTGGATGATCGCAGCGGTGCCGACGGCCATGAGGACCGTCAGCGCAATGTCTTCGACGCCCATGATGCGGCGGGCGTCCTTGTACCAGGGGGCCAGCAGGTACGTGCGCAGCGCCGAGTCGGGCGCGTAGGCGAGGCCGGTCAGGCCCGCGAGGATCAGGTAGGAGACGATCGGCCAGCACGGCAGGGGCAGTGCTTCTTCCTCGTCGGACGAGGCCGGGGCCCCCTCGTCCGCGCCCGTCTCCTGCGTGAGTCCGGCCTGTTCGGCGGCGCTCTCGAGGGGGTCGGGGCGGCGCCAGAGCGTGTGCAGGCGGGCGGTCGCGGCGATGCCGGCGATGAGGAGGAGCAGCTGGATGAGGGTCCAGTAGGTGGTGCTGGACGTGCTCGTGAAGGGCGGGTAGGGCAGGAACGCGTGAGCGAAGGCCTCGCCCCAGCCGTTTCCGTTGCGCGGATACTTGCCCATCGCCTGGATCTTCGACGACGACAGCGCGAGGAGCGGGGCCGCGACGACGCCGAGCGCGAGGGCACCCCACGCGAGGGCGGCGAGCTGGCCTCGGCCATCGCGCTCGTAGGCCCGGCGGGCGAAGGAGAGAATCGACGCCAGGAGCGGGGCGATGAGGAGGGCGAGGAGGGAGAAGGCGGCGCTCGGGTGGGCGCCGACGAGGCCGAGGGCGCCGATCAGCAGGAAAACACCCTGGGGGATGCGGCGCATGAACGCGCGTACCCCGTCTCCGGCGCGCAGATCCGTGGTAAAGCGTCGACCGACGACGATCGCGGCCGCGGCGAGCCCGGGAACCAGCGCGGTGCCGGTCGAGTTGGGCCACTGGTTGTACATGGTGAGCGCGTCGGCCGGCATGTTGAGCAGCATGCCGCCGATGACCGGCGCGGCGAGGAGAGCGCTGCGCGAGGCGGTGAGCACCGAGACGAGCGCTGCCAGGCCGATCACCCACACGGCCATGAGTGCCAGCGAGGAGACGTTGGCGGTCTGGACAACCGAGTCGTAGCGCGCAAAAAGCGCGACGAAAGCGTGCCAGCCCGTGGGGTAGTAGACGCTCCTGCCGCCGTAGAGCTCGTGGAGGCCACCGAAGGGGCTCGCATCCTTTCCGTACAGGATCGCGTGCACGCCGTTTTGGTGGAACGTCGGGTCCCACTGCTGGACGGGGTTGGCCGGGTCCGCGCCCGCAAGAAGCGGCCACGCGGCCACGAGGAAGCCGACGAGGATCGCTCCCCACGTGGAGGCGCGGACCGCAGCCTGCGCGCCGCCGATGGGAACGCGTACGCCGATGGCCTCGCGCAGGGGAACTCCCCGCAGTGAGAAACCGCCGTTACTGCGGTGGAAGAAGCTCAACGCCCACGCGGCGGCGCCACCGATGGCGCTCAGGCCGAGGACTGGCAGGGCGGTGGAGGGTTCCCACTCAATGTCGAGGGCCGGGTAGGCCGCTGACAGGGCCGTGACGAGGCCGAAGGTGAACGCGGGTGCCGCACCGATCGCGACGAGCGACGAGCGCCCCCCGGCCCGCAGCCACATGAAGCCCGGCAGCACCAGGGCGACCATCATGGCCAGCAGGGTCGGAAGCAGCATCCACCAGGCCAGCACGGCTTACTCCTCCTCGGATGCGGCGCGGCGCTTACCGATCATCTCGATGATGACGGGCAGGACCGACGCGAGGATGATGACGCCGAGGATGAGCGTCAGGTTGTCGTGCACGAAGGGAACGTTGCCCAGGAGCGCACCCACGAGGATGAAGCCCGCGCCCCAGATGACAGAACCGAGCGTGTTGAAGACCAGGAACTTCGCGTAGGGGTAGCGGGCCATGCCCGCGGCGATCGGGATGAACGTGCGCACGAAGGGAATAAAACGGCCGATGACCAGCGACCGGCCTCCGTAGTTCGTGAAGTAGTGCTCCGCCTTCTCCAGGTGCTCCGTCTTGAGGATTCGGGCGTCCGGCTTGAAGAAGCGCCGTCCCCACTTGGCGCCCAGGAAGTAGCCGATTTGCGCGCCGATGAAAGCTGCGACGACGACGAGGAGGATCAGGGTCGGCAGGTGCAGGCCGAGGCGGTCGTGGAGCAGGCCCGCGGTGAACAGCAGGGACTCGCCGGGCAGGACCGGGAACAGGACACCGGACTCGATGAGAACGATGAGCATCGTTCCCCACAGCACCCACGGTCCCATGGCAACGAGCAGGGTCTCGGGATTTTTAAACCACTCGATAACGGTGTGCAGCATCGACGGATCTGATGCGGTCACGAGTGTCGACCAGGTCACGATAGGGCCCTTTTCTGCCGGGAATGTATCACCCTAACCCTACCTTTGTTGACCGCGATTATAGGATAGGCAACATGAGGAAGCGCAAGGATTCACACGACGGCTCGCCGGTCGCTGACACAAACCTCCTCTTCGTCCCATCATCATCTGACGATTCCGCAGAGAACGGGGTCGACGCCCTCATGGGAATGATCGACGAGGCAGGGGCTCAGCCCGCGCCACCGCCACCCCCCGAGGTGCCCGCATCGGAGGCACGCACGGAAGTCATGGCGCCCGTCGTCGTGCCGGACACGGCCACCGCTCCGGTCGCCATGCCCCCCAGCATTCCTCCCAGCCACACGGATTCCGACCAGGGCACCCCGGCCTCGTCGACGATCGCCGACAGCGGCGTCACGGCGCCTCCCCCGCCCGCCACCACCGATTCCGATAGCGCCGCCGACGCGCACGAGCCCGCCCCGGCCTCGTCCACGCCCGTGGCCACGGACACCACCGACACCACCAACACCGAGGATGCGCACGGCGCCGAGGAAGACGCAGCCACCCCCGCGAGCGCATCCGAGGAGGCGGAGAAGACCCCCTCCCCGGCCACAGGCGAGATCGCCGCGAACCTGCCGGTGCGTCGCATGCGCCTGCCCCGCCCCGTCTACATCGCCGACCGCATCACGAGCGTGCGACGCCGCCGCGAGGACGCCGTCGACGTCATCATCTCCCTCATCGCGATCTTCTTCATCTGGACGATCGGCGCGCTCGCCAGCGCGACCACGCGCGGCGTCACCATGGACGTCCTGAGCTTCCAGCTGGTCCGCAAGATCCTCATCCTGCCGGTGAGCATCACCGAGGGCCTCATCATTTTGACCACGCCGATCCTCGTGATCGTCTCGCTCGCGCTGCGCAGACGCCTCCAGGCGATCATCCAGGTCCTGGCCACGAGCCTCGTGGCGGCAGTCGGCGGCTGGATCATCATCCTGCTGACGGGACTGCTCCCCTCGGAACTGACCGCGCCGCTGAGCGTGGACCGGGCGCTCGCCACCCAAGGCTCCCAAACCGGTATCGCGATTGCGATCAACCTGGTCATCGTCACCCTGTGCGCCCTGTTCACCTCCGCGGGTGAGGCCCAGTCGATGAAGGCCATTAAGTGGGGCTGGACCGGCCTGTGGATCGTCTTCATCCTGGGCGTGCTGCGCTCCTCCATGACGCTGCCCGTCGCCTTCATCTCCGTCTTCCTGGGCCGCGCGTTCGGCTCGGGCTCGCGTTGGATCATGGGCTACGACGACCAGAGGGCCAAGGGCGCGAAACTCGTCGAGGCGCTCCTCGGCATCGGCATCACACCCTCGCGGATCGTGCGCACCGACCTCGACACCACCGAAGAACCCCTGGCGACCTGGGCCGTCGCCGAAGACTCGCGCGGCCGCCTGACACAGATGCCCGCCGACCTGGGCGACATGGGCGTCACGGTCACGCGCCACCCGGGCCAGGATCACTACCGCCACTACCAGGCGTGGAGCGACACGGGCCTCGCCTACGAGCTCATCGCCATGGATCCCGGCCAGGAACTGACCGGCACCCTCCTCGAAATGTGGAACAACCTGCGGCTGCGCGGCATCAGCCGGTGGGTCTCCCCCTCGCTCAAGGCACAGGCCGAGCGCTCCTCGTTCACGACCCTGCAGGCGCTGCGTGCCGGCGTGTTCACGCAGGAGCCGATCGGGATCGCCTCGGCCTCCGACTCGATCATTCTGGTCATGTCCGCACTGCCGCCGACGACCCCGCTGACGGAGCTCGGCCAGGCCGCGACGGACGAGGTCTTGGACCGCGCGTGGGAGCAGCTGCACTTCGCGCACGCGCGCGGCATTTCGCACCGCGCCCTCACTCCCGAGGCCGTGGTCGTCGACTCGTCCTCGGACGTGTGGCTCCTCGACTGGGATTCCGGCGAGGTCGCGACCACCGAGCTGAACCAGTCGATCGACATCGCGCAGATGCTGGTTCTCACGGCGCTGGCCGTGGGACCCGAGCGCGCGCTCGAGGCCGGACGGCGCTGCGTCGGGGAGGAGACGCTGATCGCGTGCGCCCCCGTCATCCAGAAGCCCGTTCTTCCCGCATCCATCAACCAGCGCCTGCGCCGTTCCGATCTGCTGAGCGAGCTGCGCGCGGCCCTCGTGGGCGACTCCGAGGCGGAGACAGCGCCGACTGCTGACCTGCAGCGCTTCCGCCCGCGCACGATCTTCACAATCGCGGTGGCGTTCATCGCGGTCTTCATCGTCGTGGGTTCGCTGAACTTCAGCGACATCGTGACCACGGTCAAGAGCGCGAACCCGTGGTGGATGCTCGCTTCCGCGGTGCTCGCCTGCCTCATCTGGGTCGGGTCTGCGGTGCCGCTTGTTGCCCTGTCGCCTGAGAAGCTGAGCCTGCGAGAGACTCTCATCGCCCAGGTCGCGGCCTCGATCATTACGATCGTGGCACCCGCCGGCGTGGGACCCGCGGCCCTCAACCTGCGCTACCTGCGCAAGCGTCGCGTTCCCACCGCGATGGCGGTGACGACCGTGACCCTCATGCAGATCTCGCAGGCGCTCATCACGATCATCCTGCTGCTGATCGTCATGGTGATCGCCGGGTCGTCACTGTCCGTATCGGTCCCCTACGGCACCATCCTGGGTGTCGTCGCGGTCGTGATGGTCGCGGTCGGCGTCATCGTCGCGGTGCCGAAGGTGCGCCGCTGGATCTGGTCGAAGATTCAGCCGACCTGGCAGCAGGTCTACCCGCGCCTCCTGTGGATCATCGGCCAGCCGCGTCGCCTCGCGGCGGTCGTGGGCGGCAACCTGCTGATGAACATCGGCTACGTGGGCGCGTTCTGGACGGCGCTGCTCGCCATGGGTGGTTCGCTGAACTTCTCCACGGTGTCGATCACCTACCTGACGGCGAACGCGGCCGGCTCGTTCATCCCGTCGCCGGGCGGTATCGGTACCGTCGAAACGGCGCTGACCTCGGGCCTGACGGTCGCGGGCATCTCCTCGTCGGTGGCGATCGCGACGGCCCTGCTCTACCGTCTCGTCACCTTCTACGGCCGCATCCCCTTCGGCTGGCTGGCCATGAAGTACATGGAAAAGAAGGACATGATCTAGGGCGCGGACAGACGCGCGCGGATCCGTCACACTATCCATTTACTTCAAATTAAGTCTCAATTTGAAGTAAATGGAAGCAATGCCTTCTCGACGAACATATCCACAGTCGCACCCTGACGACTGCCACCGCATCGCGGCAACCCTCGACCCCCTCCCCTCTTGTCAGTCACCGTCCCCTTCAAGGGCACAATCAACCCGACGCTGAAGATCTGACACCGGATACCACTCGAAGCTCCGGCCGCGCCGAACACGTCTCAAATAGCCCTCATCCTCGAGTCCACGCAGGTCGGCGTGCGCAGTCTGAGGAGTGACCCTGTATTTGTTGGCATGCGCCGCTGCTGTCACTGTCATCATGGGATCACGCAAGGCTTCTTCGATGACGCCGATCTGACGGTTCGTGAGTGTCGTGGCGCGCAGGCGATGCTTCACCTGATCCAGCTCCTTGGATTTCTTTGCCAGATAATCGTGCAGCTCGCGGATTCCACGCAGAATTATCCGCGCATGCCAGATCAGGAAGTAGGTAAGGTCGCCCTCATCCTGCTCGACTTCAAGGAATGAGCGAGCGTACTGTGCGGGCGCTCTATGCAGTAGTCGGGACACCGGAACAAAGTCCATCAGAAAGAAGCCCTCACGCAGCATCACCCACTGCGCAATGACGCGGGCCGTACGACCGTTACCATCAACGAAGTAGTGGTCGTATCCCATCATGAAGTGAACAATGAGCGCCCTGACGAGGGGCGGCACATATTGCGTCGCATACTCACCTTCACCATTCACGAAGGAACACAGACGCTCCAGGCGCTCGGGCAGCTCCAATGCGGACGGCGGAACATGGAGCGGCTGCTCCTCGCTTTCCGTCCCGTAGATGCGAACCCTACCCTCCCCCTCCCGCTGGAGGCGGCCAGCATCGCCCGGATCATCGAGCGTCCCCTCAGTCACGATCCGATGAACCTCACAGATAAACTCTGGAGTGAGCTTATCCGTGAGACGCCCCCGCACAAATTCGAGGGCGAGAAAATTGTTTCGGATCATCCGCTCCGACCGCGTCTGCGGGCGCCTCCCCTCCCGGAGCATCTTTTTCGCATCGCGCCTCGACGTGGAGGCTCCCTCCATCTGGGAGGATGTGATCGCCTCCTCGTACAGGGAGTTGATGAGGTACCTGTCTCGCGCAACCTCCGTTGCTACCTCCCCGGGGAGCTCGACCTGACCTCGCGCCTGAGCGGTAATATCCTCATTCAGGCTCAACAGCACATCGGGCAGATTAAAGGTCAAGGGTGTTGCGTCCTTCATCGTGAAGGGCGTCGGTCTAGCAGTGGTCGCTCGAGCACTGCGAACCGCGCACCACCAGGCCTCGCGGGTGAGTCCCTCGGGCACCGGCTCGGCCCGGAAGTAATACTCCCACGGCCGATACTCCGGATCATCAAGTCCGCCAGCTAGCGCGCGAATAACAGACGAACGATGATCCTCATCCATATCCCTGAGGCTATTGAGAACACTGTCATAGAGTTCAGCCAGGCGACAGGGCGGAGGGGTCGGCTTCTTCATGACTGCTCCGTTCACGCTTATTTCAAATTACTTCTAATATTATCTTAATTTGAAGTAATTAGAAATACTCTCACCCCAAGTCCTGGATCCCATCTATGCGCAAGAGAGCGCACCCCACCTGCCTCACTCCGGCACGAGGCAGCCGACCGTTCGCTTACTGGAGGCTGTTGTTGCCGTCCGGGTATGCCGCCTGGACGCCGCTGACCGCGCGGATCGTCTCCAGCGAACCGGCGGGCACGCGCAGGGCGTAGCCGCGCAGCGCGTTGCGATACTCGCGCTCCACGGTCACGGACGTGCCCGGGAAGGACGCGGCCACGGCCTCGTTAATCGAGGTGAGGGTCGCCTCCCCGTCGGCGCCTTCCGCGAGCTGGACGATCACGACGACGGAGGTGTCGGCGTCCTCGCTGCCGGATTGCGCGCTCGGTCCGCTTTGCCCGTTCTTTGAGGTCAGCGCGGTATCGGGGTCGACACTCGACGAGGCCGTGGCCCCCGGAGCGGACTGGGAGGAGTCTGCGGGAGCGCCGGACTGCGGCGCGGGCGTCGGCGACGTCGCGGTGGAACAGCTGGCAACCGCAAGCGCGCACGTGCCCACCCCGGCCAGGAAAACGGCTGGTTTCTTCATGGTTATCTGCTCCTTGCTGCGTGCGTGCGCTGTCGCGCTGACGCCTCCAACATAGCGCAGATAGAGGGCCCGGGAGCGCTCGCAGTGAGCGTTCCCGGGCCCCGGCCTCGTGAATCGAGAATCAGTGAATCAGCGATTCAGAACAGCGCGCACATCAGTGCACCCAGACTCCGTTCGCGTCGAACACGTAGGTGCGTCCATTGATGACCTGCGTGCCGGTGAGCATGGCACCGGAGGGTGCCAGGTAGTACCAGGAACCACCCACGTTGACCCAACCGGTCGCCATCTTTCCGGAGGCGCTCAGGTAGTACCAGGAACCGCCGTCATTCACCCAGCCGGTAGCCATCGCACCGTTGCCGGTGAGGTAGTACCAGGAGCCGCCGTCGGCGACCCAACCGGTGGCCATGACCTTCGTGGTGGGGTCGAGGTAGTACCAGGAGCCGGCATCATTCACCCAGCCACCCACGAGGGCGCCGGACTCGTTCGCGTAGACCCACTGGCCGTCGGCGCGCTTGAGGAAGCCGGTCGCCATGTAACCGGAGGGGCCGAACAGGTAGTCCGAACCGTTGATCGTGAACCAGCCGTTCTTCAGGTAGCTCGCGCCGTCGGCACAGGCGTACCACCAGCCGGCGCCGTCCTTCACCCAGTGGCCGCCCGCGGGGTCGGTGCAGGGCGTGGGAATACCCATGTTGTCGCTGGGCAGGTTGAGGGTCGCGGCCTCGGAGTGGTTGAGGCCGTAGTCCCATGCCAGCAGGTACGGGTGGGCGATGACGTTGCCGGAGCCGCCCTGGTCGGTCCAGGCGGAGTTGATGTCCTTGAAGGGGATCTCGACGTGGTAGGCGCGCGAGCCGTCAGCCGCGATGGTTGCCTCATTGTCGGTGAAGATGTGGCGGTAGAACCACAGGCCGTCGGCCGGGTCGTGCAGGTCGATCGCAGCCAGCGGCGACGCATCCGTCACGTCGAAGGACAGGACGGTGTCGGCGCCTTCACCCTTGTACTCCAGGTTGGAGACGACGGGCGCGACCGTGTCGATGCGGAACTCGTAGGAGATCGACTGCTCGGCCTGCGAGGGACCGTCGTTGTGCGCGGAGAGCGTCAGCTTGTACTGACCATCGGGCAGGTTCTTGTATGCATCGGCGCGCGCGTCCAGGGACATCGGATCGTGTCCCTGCTCGAGCCACGTCATCTTGCCGGTGGAGGAATCCACCGCGGACTTCCAGTTCATGAATCGCGTGAAGGACGCAACCTTCTCCCCGGCGGCGTTCGTGTACGCGGCGTTGACCGTGTGGACGCTGCGCAGCGTGCCGGTGCGGGGCTGGAGAACCGTGGGAGCGCCCGAGGCGTCCGAGCGGGAGATGATGTTCTGGCTCGGGTTGGGCGCTCCGATACGATCGGCGTCCTTGACCAGGGGGTTGTATCCCAGCTGCTGGCCCGTGGTGCCGTTGTAGACCCAGGAGGCGAGCGTGTGAGCCCCGTCCTGCGAGGCGAGCGCGTCGAAGATGGGAGCCTTGCCCCAGTCGCCGTAAAAGCCCAGGTAGGGCACGGTCAGGTCAGGCTGTCCGTCAGTCTTCGAGGTGAAGCGCACGAAGCCGTCGAGGAAGGTGCCGTTGGGCGTGTTCTGTGCGACGTAGGAGTCGAACGCGGCGCGAGGCGTGACGTCCACGCCCACGGTCGCCTCGCCGTTCGCGGGGACGGTGATGGTCGCGCCCTCGCCGGTGCCGCTCACGGCCGCGCCGGAGTAGGCGATGTCCACGCCCTTGCCGCGCCAGTCGGAGGTGTGTCCGGTGAAGAACCCGCCGTCAACGATCTCGGAGAGCGCCTGCGTGTTCAGGGCGTAGGTGGCCTCGGCGCCGGAGAGGTTGTGCAGCGTGACGTCGAAGTGCCATCCCTTGGTGCCATCGCCCAGGTCGGCCTTGGGTCGGGACTGCTCGGGGGCGCCCACCACGGTCGGGTACACGGACGAGGTCGTGGCAGCCAGGACGTTCGTCAGACCCGAGCCCTGCTTGCGCGGGGAGTACGGGGCTCCGGAGTCCTCGAGCGGGTCGGCGATGGGGGCCGCCGTGCCCATGATGAGGTTCTGGACGACGTCAACCTTTTGGCTCGCGCTCATGGACGCGAACAGCGGATCGTTCTGGACGCGCTCCAGAACGACGGCGCTGACGCCCGCCATCTGCGGGGTGGCCATGGACGTGCCGGACATGAACTCGTAGTTGCCGCCGGGCACGGACGAGTAGATGTTGCCGCCGGGGGCGCTGACCTCGGGCTTGAGGCGCAGGTCGGGGGTGACACCCCAGGAGGAGAAGCTCGACATGGAGTACTTCGTGCTGGGGGGGACGACCTTGCCGGGCGCGACGTTCATGTGGTGGTCGGCGGCGGCCAGCATGGCCTCGCCGTCCGCCTGCGAGATGAACGCGGCGGGCACGCCGTCGGTCGCCAGGCTCATGACGACGAGCGAGTCACCGGGCACGTTGTTGTAGACGATGAAACCGGCGGGCTTGGAGCCTGCGATGTTGTTGAACTTGTCCTGGAAGGTGAGGGAGCCGCGCTTGACCAGCACGATCTTGCCGGCGAGGCCATCGGGGTACTTGGCCTTGAGCGCAGCGCCGTCCTCGGGCGAACCGATGCCGCCGTCGACGTACTCGAAGGGGCCGCCGGTCAGGTCAGACAGGTCGGGCATCTTCTGGCCGTCGGCGCCACCAGCGCGCTGGTAGGGGATGTCGCGGTCGCCGACACTGAAGGCGCTGTGCGCCAGCGAGTTATCGACCGAGGCCACGGACACGACGGAGGAGTAGGACGCCGGCTCGCACAGGACCGAGGAGTCGGGGTCCGAGGCGTAGGGCAGGTTCTTGCCGGACAGGTTGCCATATCCGGCGGTGTACTCGTTACCGGCGGCCGCGTTCACGGTGACGCCCGCGGCCTGCAGGTTCTTGAAGACGGTGGCGTACATGGAGTCGGCTTCGTTGTCCATGCCGCCGGTCTGTCCGAGGGACAGGTTCACGACGTCGGGGTGCAGGATCACCATGTCGTCGAGTGCGGCGAGCAGCGCCGAGTCCGGGATGCCGCCGTTGCTGCTACGGGCGACCTTGGCGACGATGATCTGGGCATCGGGCGCAATGCCGACGATTTCGCCCGCGTTGCCCGCGGTGATGCCGGCGACGTGCGTGCCGTGCGATCCGGCTTCGCCGGTCGGCGAGGGGTCGGGGTCGTTATCCGCGTAGTCGTAGGCGAAGGGGAACTTTTCCGACACGTAGGTGCCGGTCTTTCCGTCACCCAGCTGGGGGGTCAGGGATGCGACCTTGTCCGCTGAGAGCGCGGGGGTGCCGTGCAGGGCGCCCGCGAACGCCGGGTGCGTCATGTCCACGCCGGTGTCGATGACGGCGACGACCTTGCCTTCACCCTTCTGGGTGATCTGGTCGGCGTGCATCATCAGCTGGGGGCTGAGGTTGGCGGGGTCCTGGGCGGCGGTGCGGGCGGAGTTCGTCGCACCCTCGCCAGCGACCTGGTCGTCGGCGCCTTCGACGTGGGTCTCGCGGTCGAGGAACGCGGCCTTGACGCCGCTCACCGCGCGGATCGCGTCGAGGGAGCCGGCGGGGGCGTTGAGCGCGAAGCCCTTCAGGGCGTTGTCGTACTCGCGCTCCACCTGGGCGGAGGCGCCGGGGAATGCGCCGGCGACGGCCTCGTTGATGGAGGCGAGAGCGGCCGCGCGGTCGGCGCCGTCGTCGAGCTGGACGACGATACTCACGACGGAGGCGGGGTCCACCTCGTCGGTCGACTGGGCCTGATCGGTCTGGGTGGTCTGCCCGCTCTTCGAGGTGAGCGCGGTATCGACGTTACCGACGGGCAGGGACGAGGCCGTGGCGCCCGCGTCGGGTTGGCTGTCCGCGCCGGTGGGCGGGGATGCGAGGGTCGCGGGGCCAGCAACCACGAGTGCCGCGGTGCCGGCCAGCGCGAGGAGCGTCGCTGGTTTCTTCGTTGTCATCTACCTACTCCAATGTGTTGACAGGCGGTCGCGTAAGAACGAGGAGAGGACCGCGTCTATTGGCCGCCATCATCAACATAACCGCAGACAAGTCTTGTGACAAGCTTTGTTTCACCTAGAGAAACACCTGACGATTATTTTACCCAGTAACGGATTCCGGGCCCGAGAACGCTTACACAACAACGTTCTCGGGCCCGGAAGGGAATGTTGACAGATTCAGGAAGCTCGGCGCTTATCGCACCCAGGCGCCAGAATCGTCAAACATGTAGGTGCGCCCGTTGATCACATGCGTGCCCGTCAGCATCGCACCGGAGGGTGCCAGGTAGTACCAGGTGCCCCGATCCTTGACCCAGCCGGTTGCCATCTTTCCGGAGGCGTTCAGGAAGTACCAGGTACCGCCGTCATTCACCCACCCGATGGCCATCGCACCGTTGCCGGTGAGGTAGTACCAGGAGCCGCGGTCGGCCACCCATCCGGTCGCCATGACGTGAGAGGCGGGGTTGAGGTAGTACCACTGGCCGCCATCCTTCACCCAACCGCTCACGAGGGCGCCATCGGAGTCGGCGTAAACCCACTGGCCGTTCATGCGCTTGAGGAAGCCGGTCGCCATGTAGCCCGACGGCCCGAACTGGTAGTCGCGGCCGTTGATGGTGAACCAGCCGCCCTTGAGGTAGGTCGCCCCATCGGCGCAGGCGTACCACCAGCCGACGCTATCCTTCACCCAGTGACCGCCCTCGGGGTTCACGCACGGACTGGGTGTGCCCGGGTTGCCGCTGGGCAGGTTGATCGGGAAGACCTCGGAGGGGTTGAGGCCGTAGTCCCACGCGAGGATGTAGGGGTTGGCGATGACGCCGCCGGTGCCGCCCTGGTCGGTCCATGCCTGCTCGATGACGCTGAGCGGGATCTCGACGTGGTACGTGTACCGGCCGTCGGCTCCAACGCTGCCCTCGTCCTCGGTGAAGACGTGGCGGTAGAACCACAGGCCGTCGGCCGGGTCGTGCAGGTCGACAGCTGCCAGCGGCGAGTCGTCGGTGACGTCGAAGGTCACGACGAAGCCCTCATCCTTGCCGGAGTACACCAGATCGGAGATAACCGGAGCCTTCGTGTCCAGGCGGAAGTTGTAGGAGATCGACTGCTCGGCGCGCGACGGACCGTCGTTGGATGCGGCGATTCGCAGCGTGTAGGCGCCGTCGGGCATCTGCGCGAATTTCTCCGCGTTCGCGTCGAAGGCCGTGGACTCGTGGTAGGCCTCGACCCACGTGTTCTCCTCGGTGCTGGTCAGGTAGACGGACTTCCAGTTCTGGTGGTTGGTCACGGAGAAGACCGTCTCCCCGGCCTGGTTCGTGTAGGTGCTGGTCAGCGTATGGACGCTGCGCAGCGTGCCCGTGCGCGGTTCGAGGATCGTCGGGGCGCCCGAGGCCGTGGACCGCGAGATCACGTAGCGCTGCGGATTCGGGTTGCCGGTGCGGTCGGCCACCTTGACGAGCGGGTTGTAGCCGAGGGAAGCGCCGGTCTGGCCGTTGACGATATCCGAGGCCCGGGTGTGCGCCCCGCCCACAGAGGCGAGCGCGTCGAAGATGGGGGCCTTGCCCCAGTCGCCGTAGAAGCCCAGGTAGGGCACAGCGAGGTCGGGCTGACCGTCCGTCTTCGAGGCGAAGCGCACGAAACCATCCAGGAACGTGCCGTTGGGCGTATTGTCCGCAACGTAGGAGGCGAACTCACTCCCCGGCGCAATGTCGATGCCGACCGTGGCCTCGCCACTCGCCGGAACCGTCACCATCGCACCCTCAGCCGAGGCCGACGCCGCGCCTGAGTACGTGATCTCCACGCCCTTGCCTCGCCAATCCGAGGAATGCTCCGTGAAGAAACCACCATCGACAATCTCCGACAGCGCCTGAGAGCTCAACTCGTAGGTCGCAGCCGTGCCGGACAGGTTATGCAGCGTGACGTCGAAGTGCCAGCCCTTCGTGCCGTCCCCCAGGTCCGCCTTGGGCCGGGACTGCTCCGCGGCCCCCACCACGGTCGGGTACACCGACGAGGTCGTGGCCGCCAAAGCATCCACGAGGCCCGCACCCTGCTTGCGCGGGGAATAGAGCGCACCCGACGTCTGAGCCGCATCCGTCAGCGGGCGGGCGGTGCCCATGATGAGGTTCTGGACCACATCAGCCTGCTGGCGCGCGCTCATCGAGGCAAACAACGGGTCGGACTGGACGCGCTGCAGGACGATCGCGCTGATGCCAGCCATCTGGGGCGTGGCCATCGAGGTGCCCGAGGTCTGCTCGTACGCACCGTTCGGTATCGACGAGAAAACGTTGCCACCGGGCGCCGCGATCTCAGGCTTGAGACGCAGGTCCGGGGACACACCCCACGAGGAGAACTCCGAGGCCTCGTAGATGGAGGACTGCGGCAGGACCTGCCCCTCGGCGATCGAAAGCTTGTGCTCGGGGGCGTCCAGCATGGCCTGGCCGTCGGCCTGCGAGATGAACGCGGCGGGCAGGTCCTGCGTCGTCAGGTTCATGATGATGAGCGAGCCGACGGACACGTTGTTGTAGACGAGGATGCCGGCCGGATGCAGGTCGTAGAGGTTCTCGACCTTCTTCTGGTAGGTCATCTTGCCGCGCGAGACCAGGGCGATCTTGCCGGCGAGGCCGTCCGGGTACTTCTCCTTGAGGGCGGCGACGTCCTCCTCGGAGGCAAACCCGGCATCCACGTACTCGTAGGTGCCGGCGGGCAGGTCGGAGAAGTAGGCGACCTTCTCGCCGTTCATGCCGCGCGAACGCTGGTAGCCAATATCCTTCCCGTTAACGGTGAAGGCGTTACGGATGAGCGCGTTCTCGACGGAGGCGACGGCGACCACGGAGGAGTAGGTCGCGGGCTCGTCGATGACCGAGGAGTCGGGGTCCGAGGCGTAGGGCAGGCCCTTACCGGAGTTGTTGCCGTACCCGGTGGAGAAGGCGTTGCCCGCGGCCGCGTTGACGGTAATACCCGCGTCCTGGAGCTTCTTGTACACGGTCGCGTAGACCGTGTCGGCCTCGTTATCCATGCCGGCCGTCCAGCCGAGCGACAGGTTGATGACGTCGGGGTGCAGGACCAGCATGTCGTCGAGGGAGGCGAGCAGCGCCGAGTCCAGCAGCGCGTCGTCCTCGCTGCGCGTCACCTTCGCGACGATCACCTGCGCGTTCGGGGCGGTGCCGACGATCTTGTCGGCGTTGCCCGCGGCGATGCCGGCGACGTGGGTGCCGTGGAAGCCGGAGCCTCCCTCGCGCGGCGACGCGTCGTTGTCACCGTCCGCGTAGTCGTAGGCGAAGGGGAACTTCTGCGAGATGTAAACGCCGGTCTTACCCTCACCCAGCTGCGAAGTCAGCGCGGCAACCTTCTGCGGGGTGAGCGGAGGCGTTCCCGCGAGCTCGCCCGTAAACGCCTGGTGGGTCGTGTCGACACCCGTGTCGATGACGGCGATGACCTTACCCTCACCCTTCTGCGCGACCTGGTCGGTGCGCATCATCAGCTGGGCGCTCAGGTTTGCGGGGTCCTGCCCACCGTTGCGCGCCGCCTCGAGGCCTCCCTCTGAGTCGAGGGTCGCGCCATCGTTCACGTGCCCCTCGCGCTCGAGGAACGCTGCGCGCACGCCCGGGGCACGACGGATCGCGTCGAGCGCACCTGCGGGAGCCTTGAGGGCGAAGCCCGTCAGGACGTTGTCATACTCGCGCTCGACCTGGGCCGAGGCCCCGGGGAATTGAGCGGCCACAGCCCGGTTGATCTCGTTGATCGCGCCCTCGCGGGATGCGCCGTCCTCGAGCTGGACGATGACGCCGACGACGCGCGCCGGATCCTCATCGCCGGCACTCAAGGCGGGCGCAGACTGCCCGCTCTTCGAGGTCAGCGCCGTATCAATATCGCCCGCAGGCAGGGACGCCGCTGCGCCATCGCGGGCGCCGGACGGGCCCGCGGACAGGGGCGAGGCCAGGGTGGCCGGCCCGGTGACCGCGAGCGCGCAGGCGCCGACAAAGGCGAGGAGGGCAGCCGGTTTCTTCGTTGACATAAGCCTTCTCCAAATGTGTGGGGGGACGGCGTGCCGGTGGCATCCGGTACATCGGTGTACCAGCCGTCTCCTCACAAAATACCGCACCAAGCACGAGTGACAATCACGGTATTGCTTATTGATACGTGAAGCGGAGCTGAAGCGTCTAACGAGAAGCCGGGCCCGGGAGCGCGTTGCTGCGTTCCCGGGCCCGGACTGTTACCTGTCGGCGAGGCCTCGATCAGATCACGGGATCCACACGCCCGAGGCGTTGAAGGTGTAGCTGCGGCCGTTGATAGTGTGCGTGCCCGTCACCATGGCTCCCGAGGGAGACAGGTAGTACCAGGCGCCACCGTCCATGACCCAACCGGTGCGCATCGCACCGGAGCCGTGCAGGTAGTACCAGGAGCCGCCGTCCATGACCCAACCGGTGCGCATCGCGCCGTTGTCACCCAGGAAGTACCAGGAACCGCCGATCATCTGCCAGCCGGTGAGCATCGCGCCCGAGCCGTGCAGGTAGTACCACGTGCCGCCCAGGTTGATCCAACCGGTGGCCATCGCACCGGAACCGTGGAGGTAGTACCAGGTGCCGCCGTCCATGACCCAACCGGTGCGCATCGCGCCGTTGTCACCCAGGAAGTACCAGGAACCGCGGACGATCTGCCAGCCGGTGAGCTGCGCGCCGGAGCCATCGTGGTAGTACCAGGCGCCCCCGTCCATGACCCAACCAGTGCGCATGTAGCCGCGTCCATCGAAGCGGTAGGTGCGTCCGTCGATCACCATCGAGGTATTCGCCGGGTAGGTGCCGTCAGCGTTGCGGTACCACCAGCCGATCGAGTCCAGCATCCAGGCGCCCGAGGGAGCAGGCTGGGGCTGGGGATCCGGAGCGGGCTGAGGCTGAGGCTCGGGCTGCGGCTGGGGATCCGGAGCAGGCTGGGGATCCGGAGCGGGCTGCGGGTCAGGCTGCGGCTGAGGCTCGGGCTGCGGCTGGGGATCCGGCGCAGGCTGGGGGTCAGGCTGCGGCTGCGGCGCCGGGTCAACCCACGGCGCGGGCGCAGTCGCATCGTGCTTCACGGACTTGACAACGGCGATCGTCGTCGCACTTGCCTCGGTTCCGTCGGGCAGGGTGGCGGTCAGGTTCACCTGATTCCAATCAACGGCGTTACCGCCGGTGATCGTCGCGCTCTTGCCGTCCTCGGCCACCTTCAGGATGACCACACCGTCATACTCGAGGCTCCAGGACAGGGTGGCATCCTTGAACTTCTCGGGCAGCAGCGGCTTGAGGGTGACAGTCTCACCCTCCTCGAAGTCCACGCGAAGGAAATTGACCGCAATCTCGTCCTTGCCCAGCTCACTGGCGCAGACCTGGACGGTAGCCATCACCGGGTCGAAGGCCGTGGGATCCATGTAGTCAGCGACGGCTCGGACGTCCGAGCAGCCCTCCTTCAGGGCAGTCACGCGGCCCGAGCGATCATCGACATTCAGGACGTCGATATCGTCACCAGTCCAGTTGACTTTCGTCATATTGGCGTTGTCCGGCTTGTGCGTGACGCCGATGTACGTCTGCTGACCGACAGTCATGTTCAGCTGACCGGACTCGATACCGAAGTCGAGGGAGGACATGGCAACGGGTGTGATCGCGACATCGGCGCGCTTAGACGGCAGACCGTCACTGCCCCAGGCGACGAGCCTGACGGTCGCGGGGAGGGCATCGGTATGGCCAGCCTGGGACCAGGCGGCCTGAATGTCGGAGAACTTGATGGTGAAGAGGTAGTGATGAAGGCCGTCGGCGGTGACATTGCCAGGGAAGTCGACGACACGATGGTAGAAGATCGCGTCGGTCGCGGGGTCACGCAGGTCAATGCTGGACAGCCCGGGATTGTCGGTGACGGAGAAGGCGACCTGACCGCCGATGCCCTCGCTGGTGATGGCGAGGTTGGAGATCATCGGCCCATCCGTGTCAGGTGCGGGGGTTGCTGCCAGGGCAGGAGCGCCGAAGGCGACGCCAGACGCTGCCATTGCGCCGGTCGCCAGGGCTGCGATCAACGCCCTGTGAAATGTGTATGACATGCTCACTCCAATGTTGATTCGTGCGAGCCATACCGACCGGTTAGGTTCATCGGCTCACAAACCGCACGATACTGCGCAACCAGATACCTAGCAATGGCTTACTCACTTACCATTCAGTAGCTACAAGGCATTATGAGGGGAAATGAGGGCGCCCTGAACGCTCTGGCCAGCAAAGTTTCAACACGTTCACTGACCACTGCACATATGTTCGTTTGACAAAGCACGTTTTCCCACAACTCAAACGCTGACACTCCTGAAATAACGGGCATAGAGAGCGGTTACTTACCACGGCAAATACCGAGAGAGAGCGCAACGAAGTAGCACGTTGTCACACGTCAGTCCTGACAAAGTGCCGCGCCGGGCACCAAGGCGCGGTCAGACCCTACTGGCGGTCTGACAGCTCCAGGTTCGCCCGCACCACGATGCCGATGCGCCGAACCATCGCCTCGTCCACCCAAGACCCGTCGAGGGCCGCTAGACGCGGGTGGGTCGGCGCCTCGTCAAAGAGCCGATCAAAGCCGAGGATCGCCCTCCACAGGGGGATCAGCTCCTCGTTATAGGTATGGCCGTGGCCGCCGGGGGCCGTACCCGCGACGGGCAGGTCAGCAAGCACCTGAATGAAGGTCACAAAGCGCGTGAACTCGACGAAGCGGGACACGTCGCGCCCCGCCCGCTCGCGCAGCCAATCCGGCTGGTTCCACAGGAGCTTGCGATTCCACCACACGACCGGGTCGGAGGGATGCTGAGCGTAGACGAGGCGCGGGAATCCCCACGGACCCAGCTCTCGGCCGTACAGGTCGGTGCGCAGGTCGGAGGGCTCGTTCACGAAGCGCACGCGCCGCCCGTTGTAGACGACGGGCGCCACCTCGGGGCTGCCCTTGTGGCGGGCCGCCGTGAGCTCGGCGTGCATCGGCGTGAACGCCGGCGTGCCCACCCACAGGGCACCGTCCACCTGGTCCAGCGCCTCCTCGACCGAGGAAAACACCGACTGCGAGGCAAAGGCACCCAGGGACTCTCCGCACACGAAGAGCGCGGGTCGGTCGGCCTCGTCCATCGTGTCGAGCTCGGCGCGCACGGCGCGGAAGAGCGCGGCTGACGCCTCCTGCGCGGGCTCGAGGCCGGTCAGCCAGTTGAGGGCCGAGGGCACGTAGGAGTACTGCAACGAGGCGGTCGCACAGTTGCCGCGCGTGAGGAACTCGAGGGGCTGGACCTGCCACTCGTCGACCCAGCCGGACCCGGTTGACGCGGCAATAAGAATGACAGCGCGATCGAATGCGCCCGTGCGACGCAGCTCGGCGACGACGGTCGCCGCGGCCACCTCGATGCCCGCCCCGCCCGTGGGCATGCCGGAATAGACGCGGATGGGTTCCATGGCCTCGCCGCCGCTGACCTGGGCGATATCGAGGCGCGAGGGGCCTCGGCCGAGGAAGACGCGCCCCTGCCCTCCGACCGACTCCCAGGTGACGGGCGAGGCCGGGGAGGCGGAGCGCTCGGGGACGAAGGGCTTGTAGATGCCGCGCGCGGTGCGCATGTTCATCTGCTCGGCGTGATGACGGAAGAAGCCGATGCCGCCGCGCAGGATCACGTTCGAGGTCAGGAAGAAGACGATGACGGTCAGAATCGCCACGCCGACAACGACGGCAATGGGGTGCGGCATGTAGTCACCGAGCGCAGCGATAAGCATGCGTCCGAGACTGTTCAGGGCACCGACGATCGCGATGAGGCACCATGCGACGACGACGGTTCCGGCGGTTCCCAGGAGGTATTCTCCGAAGGTCTCTCCCGGCATGCTCACGAGTCTGGCGGCGACGCGGGCCCGGCGATACGACTGGATGACGGCGTAGAGCCACCACATCGCAAAAAGAACTGCCGCGCAGACGCGGAAGCCGATCTCGACGGGCTCGGATGCGCGGATGGTCAGGCCCGTCATCGCAATAATGCGGGCACCCACGTTCTGGACAATGACGCCACCGACGTACCCGCAGGAGACGAGGACGCCCGAGGCGACCGCGTGCCACGCCCAGGAGCGCGCCATCAGCGACGGCGCCACGCTCACCGCATACATGGCGAGGGCAGCGATCACTCCCAGAAACGACAGACCCATGGTCCCCATTGTGCCAGGGGTGGCCTCGCGCTTCAGGAGGGGCACGAGGCCCGGAAGAGCAGGTGGAGCAGCGACGTCTCGCGGACTCCGCCTTCGCCCCCGGAACAGTCGGGACGCCGCCGGAAGCAATCGTCTTTTCTCGGCGGCAACAATCGGATAAGTTGGGTACAACGTTCCCCGCCCCACGCACACCCACCGACAGGAGCACTGATGCACACCACTTTCATTCAAGGCGCCGGAGCCGCCATCGTCTCTCGCAAGATTGTTGAGCGCACAGGTAACATCAAGTGGCTGACCCGCGAGGAACCCTTCGCCCCTCAGGACTCCGGCTGGCGCGTCCTCTCCGACCGCGACACGGACGAGTACCTGGATGATCCAAAAAACATGACCGTCGTTGACTTCAACGAGCTGTGCAACCTTGAGCCCGCCTGCATCGGCATCTACGACCTGCCGATCGGCTCCGACATTCAACTCGTCGTCGAACCTGACGGGCGTCGGCGATGGTTCGATAACAAGACCGAGAAAGAGATTTCCTTCCGCTGACTGACGCAGCGGCCACGCCCTCACAGGCGGGCGAGCCACACGAGCGTCGTGTACGGGATGGTCACCGTCTCCCCCGACGCATACCCGCGGTGCTCGTAGAGGTACCAGCGCAGGTTCGCCTGCATGCGCGCCCGCACCGCCTCCGAGGACCGGCAAGTCCTCGCAGACCGTATCGACACCTACCTGCGCGCGCAGGATGACACCCACCGACAGGAGCACTGATGTACACCACCTACATTCGCGACGCAGGGTACGCCTTCGTCTCGCGCAAGATCGCCGAACGGACCGGCAACATCAAGTGGCTCATCCGCGAGACACCAATTGCGTTGGATGATTCCGGATGGCGCGTCCTCTCCGACCGCGACACCGCCGAGTACATCCGCGACTCGAAGAATCTCTTCCTGGCAGACTTTAACGACATCTGCAATCTCGAGCCCGCCTGCATCGCCATCTACGACCTGCCCATCGGCTCCAACATCCAACTGGTCGTCGAACCTGACGGCCGCCGACGCTGGTTCGACAACAAGACCAAGAAGGAGATTTCCTTCCGCTGAGTCACGCAGCGGCCACGCCCTCACAGGCGAGCGAGCCACACGAGGGTCGTGTAGGGGATCGTAACCTGCTCCCCCGGCGCGTAGCCCAGGTGCTCATACAGGTACCAGCGCAGGTTTGCCTGCATGCGCGCCCGACCCGCTTCCGAGGAGCGAATATACGAGGAGCGCGTCGTCCCCAGGGTGAGTATCTCCTCGGGTGTCATGCGGTCCTCCCAGGCGACCTGGGTGAGGGTCATCGGCGCGAAGCCGCCGCCCGGCGTGGGCGGCTTGTCGGGACGGTGCACGTCGCCCGAGCGCATGATGCGCGTCAGCCTGTGCACCCACGGGATCGACACGTCCATCTGGTTCCAGACGATTCCGAGCACGCCTCCCGGGGCGAGAATGCGCTCCACTTCGAGGCCCGCACGCTCGGAATCCACCCAATGCCAGGACTGGGCAAACACAACGATGTCGTACAGGTCGTTCGGCAACCCTGTCTGCTCCGCCACGCCATCGTGCCACGTCACACCCTCGATCGACGAGGCCTGGGCGCGCATCGCCTCGGAAGGTTCGACCGCGTCCACGAGGAGACCTGCGCGTGCCAACAGCTCGCTCATCTTGCCGGTGCCCGCGCCGATGTCGGCCGCTCGCAGCGGTCCGCCCTGCACCGACGCGTCGGCACCCCGAGCGCGCCGCGCGGCGTCGACCAACGCGGCCACGGCCTCGTCCGGGTAGGCGGGGCGCACGGAGTCGTACGCACCCCCCTCCCCGACGAAGGGGTTCACATCGAGTGCGCCTGACAGTGCGTTCGACAAAGCTTTCTTTTCCCTCTCAGTGGAGCGATTGATACCCGGACCATCGTGACCATTCACAGGAGTGAGCTCCCCAGTCGGCACACGTTGTCGACGTAGTGCACGTGCCACGGCTGGCCCTTCCACTCCTCGTACGTGAGTTCGCGGGACACCTGGCGCGTGCGCTCGTCGTTGCCGTGCAGCATCTCGACCAGGCGCGCACTGTCGGCGACGAGCACGATCTCGTAGTTGAGGCCGAAGGAGCGCACGTCCATGTTGGACGAGCCGATGATGCACAGGCTCCCGTCGACGATCATGTACTTCGAGTGGAGCATCCGCGGCTTGTGGTACAGGTGAATGCGTACGCCCGCCTTCAGGAGCGGCCCGTAGTAGGAGCGCTGCGCGTGGCCGACCAGGAACTGGTCGAATTGCTCGGAGACGAAGAGCTCGACCGCCACGCCCGACAGCGCGGCGTTCGTCAGCGCGGTCATGAGGGCCTCGTCGGGGATGAAGTACGGGCTGGTGATCGACACGTGCGTGCGCGCCGAGGAGATCATGTGCACGAATGCGCGCAGGTTCGGCTCGCCCTTGTATGCGGGACCCGACGGGATGATCTGCATGGCCGAGGCCTGCTCCTCCTCACGCTCTCCCGTTTCCTGAGCGGCGGGCGGGGTGAGAACCTCGGGGGTGAGGACCTCCTGGCAGGCGTAGTACCAGTCGACCGCGAAGACCGCCTGGATCTGGGCGACGATGGGGCCTCTGACAGACACGCTTGTATCGTCGTAGAGCATGCCGGCCTTCTGATACGAGGGGGTGTCGTAGTCGGGGGCCACGAGGTTGTGGGAGCCGATGTAAGCCTCGCGCCCATCGATGACGAGAATCTTGCGGTGATTGCGCAGGTCCGGGCGGCGAATCTGCCCGCGCAGGGGCGCAAAGGGAAGCATCTCGTGCCACTCGATACCCATCGCGTTCAGGCGGCGACGGAAGTCCCTGTGGCCCGGGATCGTGCGCATCCCGTGGTGGTCGACGAGCAGGCGGACAGTGACGCCGCGGGCGACCGCGCGCTCGAGGGCCTCGTAGAAGGGGGCGGTGTACTCGTCCCAGGACGTCTGGTAGTACAGGGCGTTCACGTGGTGCGTTGCCGCGTCGATACTGGCCGCCATGGCCCGGAAGGTCTCGGCCGTGTCGTTGTAGAGGCGATCGACCCGCCCCGCCGAGGCCGGGAAGCCGCTCAGGTTGCCCGCTAGACGCATGATCGAGGCCGTGTCATCGTCGGAGCCAAAAGGCAGGCCGTCCGGGCCGGTGGGCACCTCGTAGGACTCAGGTTCGGGCGCGGTCGACCCGGCCACGATGGCGTCGACCAGCGCACTGGCCGCCGGGTCGTCATCGAGGCGACGTCCCATCGCCCACCACGAGCCAAAAATAACGTACAGCGGCACGCCGAGGAGGGGCCACAGGAAGATCAGCAGCAGCCACGCGGTCGAGGTCGACGCGCGCCGATGCTTGGGCACAACCCCCAGCGCGACAACGCGGATGACGAAATCGATGGCCCCGACAAGGAGCCATCCCCACAGCGGCGGTTCAGGGGGTGGCGGCAGCATGCGCCTAGTGTATCGAGCGCCCCAGGTCCTGGTCAGCCCAGCGCCACCAGTGTGGCGCGTAGGTCTGCCCGTCGCGCGCCAGCGCCCGGTGTCGGCGTTCCTCCTCGCCTGGGTCGGCGATCCAGATGGCGAGGTCGGCCTCGGCCTCGATGGTGCCGCAACCCTCGATGATGGTCGGGGCGAGGGGGACGCGGGTCGTCTCCCCTGTTGCGCCCGCCTCCCAGTCCCAGGCCTCGTAGGAGGAGGCGCGCCCTCCCCGCAGGTCGGCGGCGATTCGCCGCGCGATGTCGGCGCCCGCCGCCAGGCCGTCCCAGCCGGGGTACCAATCGTCGAGGTGGAGCACCTGCCAGCCGGGCACGAGGCGCGCGAGGGCGGCGGCCAGCGTGGACTTTCCCGAGCCAGAGTAGCCGTCGATCGTCACGACCGGGACGCCGTGCGATGCGCGCGCGGACTCACCGTGGGACGAAGCCGTGGCCCGCTCCCCCGCCAGGGCACTCAGGCGGGGGGCGAGCTCGCGGGCGGCCTCATCGGGGCCCATCGTGACGGGGACGGTGACCCGCAGGCCCACTCCCCCGCTCACGTCTTCACAGGTCAGGCCTCTCATCGGCCCACCAGGGCGAAGGTGCCCGCCCAGACGCTCGCGGCCAGCGCGATCGCGGGCACGGCGATGGCGACAACCATGAGGACGGCATCGGCGGCGCGCAGGCGCGACACGCGCGCCCACGTTCGCTTGCCTGCCGCGCCAAAGCCCCTTGCCTCCATGGTGGTGGCCAGCTTGCCGGAGCGACGCAGCGCGAACACGAGCAGCGAGAAGGAGCCTCGCAGGAAGGAACGGATGCGCGAGGCGTCGCCCACGCCTCGGGCGCGCCGCGCACGCTCGAGGGCCTTCCAGTCGGCCGCCATCAACGACGTCATGCGCGCGCCCGCGAGCGCGGCGAGGACCGGGCGGGCAGGCAGGTGCAGGATCTGCGCGAGGCCGTCGCCCATGTCGGTCGGATCGATGCGGTCGAGCAGGGCGATCGCAGGCATGACAATCGCGCACATGCGCAGGCCGATGCCCAGCGCCAGCCACATGGAGTGGTCCGAGATCGCGGCGGGACCGAGCTGCCAGTAGACGTGTCCACCCGGGCTTGCGTAGAGCAGCATGGACAGCGCTCCCAGCGGCGCGGCCACCGCCAGCGGCGTCGCCTTGAGCGCGAAGCTGCGCGCCGACACGCCCGACAGGGGGACGAGTGCGAGCTCGAGGGCCAGCGCGACCCCTGCGCTCACGGGGTCGATCGAGATCAGCAGCGGCGTGGTCGCCACCAGGAGGGCAAGCACGCGGGCGACGGGGTTGGTGCGGGACAGGAGGCCACGCCGGGGCGCTCGGGCGGAGGTGGGCGCACACATCCGTGCGGCACCCGCAGTCGCCGTACTGGCAGGCACCTCGCCCGCAGGCGCGTCAGCACCCGTCGCATCGCCGATTATCGTCGCGTCCGCGCTATCGCCAGATTCCGACCCGACACTCGTGTGGGACGCGCAACCAGAGTAGGCCTCGTCACGTGGGGAGGCGAGCGCGGACTCGGCGGAATCGCGCGACTCTCCCCCGCCTCGGATCCCAACCAACCCCAGGTCGACGACGCGCTGGCCCATCGCGGCCACGAACGCGGGGTCGTGCGTGATCGAGACCAGGGTGACGCCGCGCGCGAGGGCGGCGCGCAGCAGGCGCACGAGGCCCAGCCACGTGCCGCGATCCTGGCCGAAGGTCGGCTCGTCGAGGATCAGCAGTTCGGGGGCGCTGATGAGCGCGGTCGCCACCGACAGGCGGCGCTTCTCGCCGCCCGACAGCGTCATGGGGTTGGCGCGCGCAAGCTTAGTGAGGCCCAGCGCCTCGAGGTGCTCGTCGACGAGGGGGGCGATTTCCTCGTCGGTCATGCCGGCGGCGCGCGGGCCGATCGCGAGCTCCTCGGCGACGGTGGAGGCCAGGAACTGGTATTCGGGCTCCTGGAAGACCATCGACATGCGGCCGAGCAGCTGCTTGCTGGACCACTCGTGCGGGTCACCTGCCGTGCCGTCGGATGTTTGAACCTCGACCGTGCCTTCCAGGGGCGGCAGGAGGCCCGCCAGCGTCAGCGCGAAGGTTGATTTTCCAGCACCGTTAGCGCCAACGATGCAGGTGGAGACGCCGCGCTCGATCGTCAGGTCGATGCCGGATCGCACGGGGGCGGCCTTGTCGTAGCCGATCGTCAGGTCGGCGACGCGGGCGATCGGGGCGGCGGTTCGCGCGCCGTTTTCCGCGTCGTCTTGCGCGCCTTCGAACGAGGCCGGGGCGGCCTCGGGGGCGGGACCGACCTCGGCTGCGACGTCGTCGCCGGGCAGCCAGATGCCTCGCTCGCGCAGGGTGGCGGCCTGCTGCTCGAGGACCTCTCTCAGCGGACCGTCGGCTGCGATCGCGCCGTCCGCGACCACGATGACGCGATCCACGAGGGAGGCCCATACGTCGACGCGGTGCTCGACGACAACCATCGTTGCACCCGTTTTCTCAACGACGGCCTCGACGGCACCGCGCACCTCGGCGACGCCGCTCGGGTCCAGGTTCGCGGTGGGCTCGTCCAGGAGCAGCAGGCCCGGGCCCATCGCGAGAATCGACGCCAGAGCCAGGCGCTGCTTCTGCCCGCCCGACAGCTCCGTCGTCGAATGATCAAGGGGGACGCTCAGGCCCACGGCCGCGAGCGAGTTCTCCACGCGCGGCCAGATCTCCTCGCGCGCAACCCCGAGGTTCTCCATGCCGAAGGCCACGTCGTCGCCCACGCGGGCGAGGACCACCTGGGCCTCGGGATCCTGCATGAGCAGACCCACGCGGCCCCTCGCCTGCGCCGGGGCGACGCCGTCGACGGTGAGCGTGCCGGTGGCCTCGCCCTCCTCGGTGCCACCCAGCAGGCCGGCCAAGCCGCCCATCAGCGTCGACTTGCCCGACCCGGACGGGCCCAACACGAGCACGCGCTCGCCCGGCGCGATATCGAGATCAACGCCCGACAGCGCGGGGTTCTTGCGCCCAGCGTGACGCCATCCCCAGTCGCGCGCGCACACGCGCGCGCCCGCCCCCTCACCCAGCGGCACCTGGCCATCCTGGGAGGGAGCGGTGTACGAGGAGGCGGAGCGGGCCTCGTCCATGGAGTTGGAATCAGACAAGCTCACGCGCTCCGCGTCCCGAAGCAAAGCGGTCGAGCGCGCCCGTCTTCGCGAGCGCGCTCGTCAGCGCCCACGCGAGGATGCCCGCCAGGACGACGCCCGAAAGCGCGCCGCACACCAAGTAGATCGCGTTGTAGAGCACGCCCTTTTCGAGGTGGCCGGAGAGGAAGAGCTCGAGGACCCACTCGAAGGCGAAGGACACGGCGCCCGCGGCGGACACGATCATCGCATTGAAGCGGCGGTATGCGACCAGGGCGAAGACGATCTCAGCGCCAAGGCCCTGCGCGATGCCCGAGTAGATGGTCTCGACGGCCCACTGGGAGCCCAGGGCCATGGAGACGGTCGCGGCCATCAGCTCGACGAAGAACGCGGCGCCGGGCTTACGGATGACGTAGCCGCCGAGCGTACCGCCCAGCAGCCAGACGCCCGTCACCAGGCCACCCAGGCCGGGGGCAACGGCCTTGAGGACCTCGTAGCCCGCACCGCCCACCTGGTTCCAGACGACGAAAATGAGGCCGCATGCGACGCCCAGGACGGCGGCGGTGACGATGTCAATGACCCTCCAGCGGAGGGACGGGGAAGTGGATGCCATGCGAAAATACTCCCTTCGTGTTGCACGGCGGCCACGAGGGAAGAGCCTTCCTACGCCGGTATGATCCGGATCAGGTTCTACGGTCGGGGGTGGTCCCCTCTCAGCTCGCGTCGAGCTCCCGTGGCACTCTGGTGAGCATAGTCACTTAGTATTCATCGCGCTACTCGTGCAGGTGAGGGCCCTGATGAGGTCCCTCGCCCGTACCGCCGTCGCCGAGCACGCCGCGCGATGCCCGACGCAGCAGGAAGTGACGGTTCGCGAAGGCCGCGCCCACGATGAACACGATCCAAATGAGGGAATAGACGAGGCCGGGGCGGGTATCGTCCCACATCGCCAGAATGACGCCCATGCACCCCATGAACGCCAGGACGACCCACGCGCTGACCGCGCCGCCGGGGGCCTTGAAAGCCGAGGCCTCGTGCAGCTGCGGGTGCTTGTGGAGGTAGACCAGGTAGGACACGACGATGACCACCCACACGCCCATGAACAGGGTGGCCGACACCGAGGTCACCAGCGTGAACGCCTCGGAAATCGAGCCACCCATCCCCATGATGACGATGCCCGACAGCAGGCACACGCACGACAGGAACAGGGCGTTGAGAGGCACGTGGTGGCTGGACAGGCGAGCGAAGACGCCGGGCGCCTGTTCCTGGCGGGCCAGGCCGTAGAGCATGCGCGACGTCGAGTAGATGCCGGAGTTCGCGCTCGACGCGGCCGAGGAGAGGACCACAAGGTTGACGATCGTCGCCGCTGCGCCCAGGCCGGTCAGCGAGAACATCGTGACGAAGGGTGATTTCTCGGGGCTCACCTGATCCCACGGGGTCACCATCATGATGGCCGCGAGCGCCGCCACGTAGAAGAGCATGATGCGCACCGGGATGGAGTTGACAGCCTTCGGCAGGGTGTTGTCCGGGTCGTCGGTCTCGGCGACGGTCGTACCCACCATCTCGATGCCAATGAACGCGAAGAGAGCAATCTGGAAGCCGCCGAGGAAGCCTGTGAATCCGGTCGGGAAGAAGCCACCGTGGCTCCACAGGTTCGAGACCGCAGCCGCGGTTCCCTCAGTATCGACGGTGCCCATGGCGACCATAGCAAAACCGACGATGACCAGGGCGATGATCGCGACGATCTTGATGAGCGCGAACCAGAATTCCGTCTCGCCGAAGGCCTTGACCGTCATCGCGTTCAGGGCGAAGAGCAGCAGGGTCGTCGCGCCGATCGGGATCCACGCGGGCAAGTCCGGCCACCAGAAGTGCGTGTAGCCCGTAATCGCAATCATGTCCGCGACGCCGGTGACCACCCAGCACGCCCAGTACGTCCACCCGGTGACGAAACCGGCCCACGGGCCGATCAGGTCGCGCGCAATATCCGCGAAGGTCGCGTACTTGTGGTCGGAGAGCAGCAGCTCACCAAGTGTGCGCATGAACAGGAAGAGGACCGCGCCGATGATCATGTAGACCAGCAGGATCGAGGGGCCCGCGACGGAAATCGTCTTACCCGAGCCCATGAACAGGCCCGTGCCGATCGCGCCACCAATGGCAATCAGCTGAATGTGGCGGTTTTTCAGCGTGCGCTGAAGCTTTTCGCCGCCCTGCTGATGGTCGCCGTGTTCGACTTTCTCACTGGTCATCGTTGTTCCTTCCGCCTGCTCCCGCCCCACCTGGGACGTTTTGCGCGGTCTTTGCACGCTCTCGCGAAGTGCTTGACTCTCCAACGCTACCGCACGGGCACGCTCATGACCGAATCTAGATCCCCACATGGCAGAAGGGGCGCATTCAAGTTAGGTTTGCCTTATGACGCAGACTTCGACGCCTTCGACGGGCCACACCGAGGTGCCCGCAGGCGCCCACTCCCCCGCTTCCTCCCTGGGCACCCCCGACGCCTCGACCCCGGCCTCGACACACGCCGCGCCCGACCCGTCGGCTGCCCCGGCCTCGTACCCCCTGATCTCCGTGGCCACGATTCCGACCGAGCGGGCGGCGCGCTACGGCAAGCAGCTCGTCAGCCACATGGGACACAAGATCACCGGCTTCTGGGACGAGGAGGCGAGCAGCGGCCACCTGCTGTTCGACCGCGAGGGCCCGGTCCTGGGGCGCTTCGACGTCGTCGCGTCGGCATCTGATCTGAGGCTTGAGCTGCGCACGGAGCCCGAGCGCGCCGATCGCCTCGAATTCATCGTCGGCATTCACCTGGCGCGCTTCGGTGCGCGCGATAGCCTCGCCGTCGTGTGGGAGCGCACCGACGGCAGCGACGGTTCGACGCAGGGCCCCCTCACCCCCGAAGAGGTTGAGGCGCGCGCCCGCGCCAAGAAGGCCGCCCGCGAGGCGGCGGAGCGTGAGGCGGCGGAGCACAAGGCCGGGCAGGCGGAGTAGGCCCGGCAGGCACGGGGAGTAGCCGCGGCGCGCGACGCGGCGGAGCGTAAGACCGGGCACGCGGAGTAGCCGCGGCGCTCACGGAGGACTAGGCCCGGCGGGCCCATCAATTCCGCATGCAATTCCCCGACGGCCGGACGCGTTAACGCCTCGAAAACCGCAGAATTCCAACGTTCTGACTTCAAAAGTTGAAACACTCACGGAGGAATTGCATGCGAAATTTGGGGACGAGAGCTGAGCCGAACGGCGAAACCACACCCACACCAGCTGACACCGCAACGACAGAAACTTATCGACGTCAGGAGCTGTCGGAAACGTCGTACTACTGAAGGGTGATGTACTAGTTAGGGAGCATTACACCAGTTAGGGAGCATTACACCACCTGGGAACTGGTGTAATACCCAGCTAAATGGCGTAACACCACTTAAGAACAAGCCCCGCCGCAGCCAGCGTCTGAACTGCCTCCCGTTTCTTGGACATCGAAATTGAAGTCCAGGGAATGGGAGGCTTTTCGTGTCTGTGAATCTGGGGTTGAGGCATGATCGTTTGCTTCGGGAGCAGGCGGTGGAGATGTTTGAGAGGGGATTTGGCTATCGTTTGACCGCCGGGAGGCTTGGTGTGTCTGCTGAGACGGTCAAGTCCTGTGGAGTGGTGTAATCGTTTTGTGTCCTTCGGGGTGGGTTATGCGCTGAGTTGGAGTGGGGGTTCCTCCTGTTGGGTGGGTTGTGGTGTGAGTCGTGATTTGGTGAGGATGTCGAGGCTGAGGTAGCGTCGGCCTTCGG
>OGTK01000075.1_pt1 | contig 61842 bp, 53 predicted proteins | sample 1574561 | NCBI WGS metagenome assembly OGTK01 (sample SAMN03295812, study PRJEB24534) | human gut metagenome | isolation source: fecal sample 2 from infant 2 | host: Homo sapiens | place: USA: Pittsburgh, PA | collected 2014-07 | reverse complement strand
CCGACCGAATCACCCCCTACCTCTAATCCCCATACACAGAAAAATTGACAGGCTCCGAGCGGGCGGGCAGGCCTTGCGCCGCACGGAGATCTGGCGGGGCGCGCGATCATGCTCCCGCGACTGGCTATTGCGTGGACTCGTGCGCTCCTGTCCTCTTACCCGCAGCTTGTACTACTCTAGAGGGCAGTTCGTAAGCCATCGGATGAACGATGAAAGAGGCTCCATGACTCAGCTTGAGGCGCGCCAGGTGAAGGCGGTTGAACTGGACATTCTCACAGAACTGGACCGCGTGTGCCGCGAGCACCAGCTCTCCTATGCGCTCGCGTACGGCACTCTCATCGGGGCGTTGCGCCACAGTGGGTTCATCCCGTGGGATGACGACATTGATGTCTACATGCCCCGCGATGACTACGAGAAGCTCTACGACCTGTGGAAGCAGGGGGCTCTCGGGGAGCACTACAGCCTCGTCAGTTATCGTGATCGAACCTCGATTAACTCTTACTGCAAGCTCGTTGATACCCGAACCCGGGCGGTTGAGTCTTTTCTGGACGAATCTGCCGGAAACCTCGGGCTGTGGGTGGATATTTTCCCACTTGAGCGCGTCGACATTACTGACCCTGCCGTGCATCGTGCCGCGCGCAGGGGGCACCGACTTGTGTGGTGGAAGTACATCGCGGCGTCTAACCCGCGCTACGCAACCTCCACGGCACGCCGCATCATCAAGTACATGCTCTATCCGGTGACCCGCTTCGCAGACCTGTACGCCATTTCTCGTCGGCAGGATGAGCTTGCCCGTGCGTGCCACCGTTCGTCGGTTGAGAATCCGGACAACGAGCGCTACGTCCTGCTCCTCGATGACATTATGAGCCGTAATATCATCCGGCCTGAGGAGCTTTTCCCGACGCGTACTGCCAGCTTCGAGGGACGCGAGTTTGCGATTCCTGCGCAGGCCGAGAAGCTGCTCGAGGACTACTACGGCAACTGGCGTGAGGTCCCGCCCGAGGATCAGCGCCCGCCCGCCCACATGCGGTCTGTCGAGTGGGTGGCGGACACTCCCTTCGGTGAATGACGCGAGGAAGCGAGCCCGCTGAGCGGGCCGCTACTTGGTCGTGGAGTGGGCGACCAGCTCGGGATGCATGCGTCGGAATTGAACACCGAGCAGCTGTGCGCAGGCGCGCACTCCCAGCAGACGGCATGCCCACTGGGCGATACGAGCTTCGCGGGTGTGCGACTGTGAGACGAGGGGAAGGAAGAACTGGCTGATGAACGCCTTGCGGCGGCGCGCCTGCTGCCCGTGCTTCTTCTCGTCGAGGAGCCCCAGGGCCGAGGCCTGACCCACCCACACCATCATCGGACGTGCCAGGAATGCCATGAGTGCGCCGCGGCGTCCCTCGGATAGCGAACGAGCGGCGGACAGATTCGAGCGCAGTACGTGCTCCAGGTCGTCGACCGTCGAGACGGCCAGTGAATGCGAGGTCTGCGCGTAGGGGTGACCCATCCTGTACACGTAGAAACGCTGGTCGAGCCAGGCCACGGAATCGATGTGCGCGATAATCTGAGCGCTCACATCCGTGTCTTCGTTGCGCATGCCTGACGGGAATACGATGCCGTGTTCGGTCAAGAAGTCGCGGCGGATCACCTTCGTCCACACGGCGCTCGTCGTCAGCTCGTTGTCGATGATTGTTCGGATTGCCTCGTCCGTGCTCAGCGAATCAATCGTGGAGGCGATCGACGTGGGTTCGGCTTCCGTGATCTCGGTGCCCTCCGGGTTGGCGCGCGCACTCATGTGCCACAGCAGATCAACGGGGCGCCTTGTGAGGGCCTCGTGAACGAGCGTGAGCGCCTCGGGGATGCGCCACCAGTCGTCATTGTCCATGAACGTGATGTACTCGCCTTGCGCAGCCTTCAAGGCTGTGTTGCGTGCTGCGCTCGTTCCTGCGTTTTCCTGATGAATGACGCGGAAACGCGGGTCGCGCTGGGCGTAGGAATCGCACAGGGCGGGTGAGCCATCCGTCGACCCGTCGTCAACGAGAATCACTTCCCAGTCCGCAAAATCCTGCGTCTCGATGGACTCCAGGGCGCCCGGTAGGAACTCCTGTGCGTTGTAGACGGGGATGATGACGCTAATAAATGGCATGACTGCTCCTCGGGAAACAGGGGTGGACGTCAGAGATGAGCGGGGGAGTGTGGCGCGTGGCCATCCAACAGTGACTCGGCGATGCTCGCATACTCGCGGGCTCGTACCGGCCACGTCCACGCGTCGATGAGGCTGGGATCCCCCAGTGCAGGCGGATTGTTCAAGAAGTCACGCAGGGTTGACACAAGAGACTCAAGCGTACGTTCGGCGGTGATGACCACGGGGTTACCCTGGTCTGCGAGGACCTGCGCGCCGGGCACGGTGAAGGTGACGACGCGCCCTCGTTCTGCCAGTGCCTCCAGCAGGGTCGTCTGGAACCCCTCCGACAGGACCGTTGGATTGACGAGGGTCGCTCCCGCCAAGCGGGCACGGACCTCGTCTGCGCTCACGCGACCGGGTGCAGACACGACACCATCGAGCCCCTTGGCGGCGATCATCTCGCGAGCGGCATCGAGATCAGCGCCGGCGCCCAACAGCTCGCCCGTCACCTCCTGCCCCTGCGCGCGCAGCTGTGCCACGGCCTCGATGAATGTATCCCATCCCTTTCCGGGCACCATCCGGCCCACGAATACGAGGTGACGGTGGCGGTCCTCGATCGGTTCCGCGTGCGGCTGTGGGGGAGTAATCGCGTTATAAAACACGTCCGCGTGAACGCCGCCCAGCCGCGATGCGAAGGCTGCGGCCTGCTCAGACACGCCCAGCACGCGATCCGCGTGACGCAGCACGTAACGGCCCATCGTCACATCGACCGCGCGCGATGCGGGAGCGATGATCGGCGAGGAAGAAGCGACAAAACCGGAACCGTGCTCCGTGTGAATGACCGGAATGCCCGCTTTGTGTGCGGCACGCACCCCAACGAAACTCATGGGGAAAAAACGCGTGTGCACGCTGACGACATCGATGTGGTGCTCGCGGAGGAAGCGTGCGATCGCGCGGGTCGCGCCCAGGGCCGGGAAGCTGATGATGTCCGCGACCGGGAAGTGACGTCGGTCGGTGCGAATATCGACGCCCTCTTCCTGTCGATGCCCCGGCTTATCAGAGATAGTCAAGACGTATACGTCATGCCCGAGCTGTGCCAGGGACACCGACAGGTGGTAGATGTGCGACTCTAGGCCACCCAGACGCGGCGGGTAGCTGTTGACGATGAAAGCGATACGCATTTACTGCTCCTGACCGGTCGTAGGCTCCGAGCGAGGATCCTCCTCATCGCGGGAAGCCAGAAGATTCGGCACCCCGCCCTGATCGGGGTCGAAACGACCAAACTCTAGCGTTTCCGGCAGGTGCGTGCGCCGATCCGCCGGATCCGGGACGCGCATGTAGTCGCCGTAACCGCGAGTGAGCAGGGCGTCGACATCGTGGGGGATTGAGGCCTCAATTGCCTCGAAGGGGACGCGGCGCGTGGGGAGGAACTCATCGCGGTGCACGGTCCAATTCCACGGGTCACGCATCGTGAAATCGGCATAGGTGCCCGTTGCTTCGCCTTCGGCGCTGCGTGCCGCCTTCTCCCACCGCGCATAGAGTCCGCGTGGCGACATCTGCGCGGTGCGTAGTGCGAGGTTGACACTCCTTGTCACCGCGTGAATGAGTGAGCGCTTCCATGCCACCATGCCGGGCAAACCGGGGGTCGGAATGCCCGAGAGGAACAGCAGGCGGCCCCACCACCAGGTTTTGCGGCACATGGAGCGGAAACGCTTGGCGTCCGCGGGCACCGTATCGAGCGGAAAAATGTCGAGGAAGATCGGCGGCGTGTAGTCCGGGTTCACCTCGCCCTGCGAGCGGAAAACCGTTCCTGTCAAGCCCAGCTTGGAAAACAGCAGGTGGTATCTGGGAACGCTCGTCTGGTTGTCGATGCGGAAACCTTCAGACAGATGTGCGGGAGCCTCACGCAGGAATCGTTCGTAGTCCGGGCGGAGCATGAAGACGTCAATGTCGTCATCCCACGGGATAAAACCGCCGTGGCGCACTGCTCCGATGGCACTACCGCCGTACAGGGCGTAGTCCACGCCGATCTGGCCGCACACCCGGTCGAACTCTGACAGGATGTAGGTCAGCAGCATGTGGACCTTGCGCAGGTCGCTGGGGGGCGTCGTCATAAGTCCTCCGAATGCGGAAAGCGGGTGGGTGCACGTGCACCCACCCGCCATTGTCTCACGCCTTGTCGTCCGTGATGGTACTCGCGCGCCTGGGAAGCAGGTCACCCCACGAGGGGGTGGCCGCCAGGACCGTGCCGACCAGGATCACGACGCAGCACACGACCTGTGTAGCCGTGGGTACCGTGCCCTGCAGAACCAGGGCGAAGATGATTGCCCACGCTGAGTAGGAGATGTTCAGGGCCATGCCGCGCGAGGCACCGATCGCCGACAGTGCCTTGTAGTAGAACAGGTACGAGGCCGTTCCCGCCAGGCCGGCCAGGGCCACCACGCCCGCGGACAGGTGAGCGAGCGAGTGCAGCGTGAAGCCGAAGACCCCCGCGATCGGGGCGACAACGAAGAGGTAGACCAGCGCCGAGGTCGTCTCGCGGATCTGGAGCGCCACCTCGTTATCCACGGCCTCGTCGCGCATACCCCACGTGAGGATCACGGCCTCGGACCCCCAGCCGATCACGCACGCCAGCGCGCCGGCGACACCCAGGATGGCGTTGCCGCCCTCAACGGGGTCGGAGGTCGCCGACAAGCCCGTCACCACGATGGCACCGAGCGCGACCAGCAGAGCAATGATCTGGCGAGGGGCCATCCGCTCCTTCAGGAGGGCGAACGCCAGCAGCGTTCCCAGAGCCGGGTAGAACGTCGAGATGATCGCGGTCAGGCCGGGGCCGATGTTGTCGATAGCGATCAGGTAACCGCTCATGCCGATCGGGCCACCCAGCAGAGCCGCCGCAATCACCGACTTGCCCGGGCGCGTGCGCAGCGCCGCCCAGGTGTCCTTCAGGCGGCCTCGAACCGCCATGTACACGAGCAGGATCACGGCGCACGCAACGTCGTGCAGGACCGCGCCAGCGAGCGCCGACTGGCCGAAGTCGGCAAATGGGATCATGGCCAGTGCGATCGCCAGCACGACCGTGTCGAGGCCCCACAGGACGCCCGAGAAGATGCCGTAACGCTTGCCTCCGTGCTGAGTTTTCATGCCAGTTCACCTTCCTTGACAGCCTGTGCGCCCGAGGCCGAGGCGGCCTCATACGAAGCGAGCAGGGAATCGAGCGTGCGCGTCGCGTGCGAGTAGTAGATGTAGAGCCATTCGCCCACGTCGTCCCCCTCAGCCTCCTTGACCAGCGCCCACAGGTACCAGCACCAGCCGGCGAAGACCTCGTAGGCGAAGAAGTGGCGCGCCTCGCGCTCGGAGGGGGTGTGGCCCAGGTAGTACTCCAGGGCGGCGGCCGCGCGCTCGCGGGTCATCTCCGCCGTGCACACGGTCATCGTGCCGAAGTCGGCGGCCATGTCCGACATGCCCGCGTACTCCCAGTCGATGAGGCTGATCTTTCCGTCCTTGTCCACCAGGAAGTTCGGCGGGAAGAAGTCGTTGTGCGAGGGGACTTTGTCGAAGCCGTCCGTGTCCGCGAAGGCCTTCAGACGCAGGACCTTGTCGCGCAGTTCGAAGTATCCGGGCACGTCGATTGGGCCGAAGGCCTTGAGGAGGCCCTCGTAGCGCAGGCCCTCGGTGACGAAATCGAAGGAGCGGTCCAGCACGCGACCGGAGGTGTGCAGCGCGCGATCCATCTCCATGGCCGCCTTGAGCTCCTCGTCGCGGGTGACGTCCAGGTTGCGCACGTCGCGCACGAAGCGCGAGATCTTCCAGCCGGCCTCAGGGTCGCCCGTGAGGAAGGTGTCGTCGATGCCGAGCTCGGCGGCCAGACGCAGACCGGCGAACTCTGCGCTGCGGTCCACGATCTTTTCCGTGCCGATGCCCGGGTGGCGGTAGACGTATTCGTCGTCGCCCACGGCGAAGTGACATGACAGGTTCGTGATGCCCTGCTTGAGCGGGTAGAAGTCGCGGATTTCGGCCTTTGTGCAGCCCAGCGTCTCGACGATGTGGTCGAAGACCTCGGAGTCGACGTTCTCCATGAAGAGGGGGTCGAAGCTGCGCAGCTCGTCGACCGAGTCGAACTCGTGGATGACGCCGTCCGGGTAGCGGCGAATCACCATGTCGAAGGACTTGATGTGGTCCAGGTAGATGGACTCCCACAGCTTCGACACCGTCTCGGGCTTGTCGTAGACGCGCTCGAGAATCTCGCGGAATGTCGCGGAGAAAACGCGGTCGAAGTAGACGTGGCCGAGCATGACCCACGCGTCGGCGCCGCCCACGGTCGCGCCCGTGATGCGGTCGGCCGGACCCGTCTTGATGCACCACTCGTCGGTGGGGCCCTCGACGTAGTTCGCCGAGTAGTAGGACTTGTAGACGTAGGGCTCGAAGGGGTTCGTGGTGAAGTAGTCGTCCGAGGAGCACACGTAGGTGTTGTCGAGGCGGTCCTTCACGAGCCAGAGGGAGCCGTTGTTGTTGCGGGTGGCGTATTCGCGGTTGACGACGATGTCGACACCGTACTTGTCGGCCAGGTAGAAGAAGTATTCCTTCTTGTAGCCAACGACGAGCGTGATGTTCGTGATGCCGGCTTCGTGGAGCTGGCGGATCTGACGCTCGACGAGGATCTCGCCGCGCACCTTGAGCGTGCCCTTGGGGCGCTCGTAGCTGATGGGGGCGAAGCGGGAGGACAGACCTGCGGCCATGATGACGGCGCCCGTGACGCGGTAGGGCTCGAGTGCTTCGCGACCGGCATCGGTGATTGTGCGGTCGTCGATGTAGCCGGCGGCCTCGCATTCGCGGGTGGCTGTGTTGACGCGCCCGAGGCTCATGCCGGTGGCCTCCGACAGTGCCCGCTGGGTGAGGGGGGTATCTGTCTTGGCCAGTGTGGTCAGGATGTTGAATTGGGGCTCGCTGAGCGTGCCGACGTTGGTTGTGGGCATGCCGCCACCTTTCGTTCACAAGGTTGTTTGAGTGCTACATGTTCGAGCATAGCACTCGTGATTAGATTTGTGAACAGTTTGGGTGTGAAGTGTCTATCGACGAGGCTTGGGCGCCTTTCCGGGGGAGCGTTGCCATAGGACAACGGCTAGGCCAATCGCGATTGCGCCAGCGAGAGCGCCAAGGATCCACACGGCCATTGGGCCGATCGGAGCCGTTGGCCACCACCACTCGTTCCTCTCGCTGAGGTTCCGCATCGACAGGTCGATGGGCATTGCGTGAGCCGTGCGCCCGAACGCGTAGCGCTCGATGACGAGGTAGAGAGCCCGGGCGTTGGTGAGTGCCCACAGCGCCGCCACGAGGCCCGTGCCTACGCGCCCGACGATGCTCGTGGGGACGCGGAAGGCGGCGCTTCCCACGCGCTGCCCCGCCTCGTCCGCACGGGCGGGGGAGGGAGCCAGAAGCATGAGTAGGAATACCGCGAAGAGCGGCAGCATGTAGCGCGGCTGGTAGGTGAGGACGTTGTTGAAGTGTCCGCGCAGGCCGATCACCACGGGAACGCCAGTGATTGCACCGGCCACCGTGATCGCTGACAGGGCCTTGCGCCAGGACAGTGAGCGCAGCGACCAGCACAGGACGGCGACGACCACGACGGAGGCGCCGTAGGAGACGGTGCCCTGGTAGGACACGTCGTTCCACCCCGGCCCCAGCAAATGGCCGACGAAGCCACGCAGGTAGTTGGGCAGCGCATCCAGGTTCTGCATGAGAATCTCGTGCCGACCGGCGGTCACGACACCCTTCTGCGCCGTCGCCAGGTTTGCTGAAACGTTCGTCGAGGACATCACTCGCACGCCGATGACCGATGCCACGCAGGCCACTACGGCCTCGGGAATGATGCGCTTACTCAGCGGCACCGCGAAGGCCAGGGCGACCGTGACGACGAAGAGGAAGAAGGCGCTGTCACCGCGCGACGTGCACGCCAAGACCGCGCCGGCTAGGGCGCAGGCGATCAGGCCCACCCGGCGTCGCCCCACCGAACGGGTGGCGGCCAGTAGCCCAGCGGCAAACGCAAACGTGCCCGTCATCGCCCACGACGACGGGTTCATGCCGGTGACGAAGTAGAAGCCCATCGGCAGCCACGCCACCGTCACGGCGACGCTGATCGCGCGCTTCAGGCCCGAATCAGCCAGGGCGATGATCGCGCCGATCAGGCCGATCGCCAGCAGCGTGTTCACCGTGCGCAGCGCGAGGACCGCGTGGCTCGTCGAGTGCTGAACGAAGAGGTGGGCGAACTGGTAGTAGCCCCACGGGTAGTTCCCGTCGTCCCAGCGCAGTGTTGGCGCCAGCTCCTCGTCCGAGGCGTTGAGGGTGCACTGCGCGGAATTATTGTGATCGAAGGCGTAGCAGGTGACGTACTCCTTGGCCAGCGACTGCGGTACCATGACGGCCTTCTCGCCGTCTTCGGTGGAAATCTGGCAGCCGGTCTTGTCCACCGGGGGAGGGCACCACATGGAGCCAACGTGGAAGTCCTCGTCCGGGGAAGACCCGACCGGGGATGCCACGACCCACGCCAGCGAGGCCACAATCGCCGCGGCGACAAGGATGAGCGCGGCGACAAACGTGCGGCGCTGCGACGCTGACGTGGGCATGCGGCGGCATCCTTCGGGCGCGGTCGACTCAGGAACGGGCGGCGGCGCGGAAAGCCTCGATGTGAACCGAAGCGGCGCGGGCCCACGTGAACTCGTCGGCGCGCGGAATCGCCGCCGCCCCCAGCGCCTCGCGACGCGCAGGGTCGTCCAGCAGCTCCGTGAGGGCCGCGGCGATCGAGTCGGGGTCGATGTCGCAGTAGGCGACGGCGTCGCCTCCGACCTCGGGCAGGGAGGTCAGGCGAGTCGTCAGCGTTGCGGCGCCGCAGCTCATCGCCTCCAGGACCGGCAGGCCGAAGCCCTCCGCGATCGACGGGTAGGCCAGGATGACGCAGCCCGAGAGGAAACCGGGCAGGTCCTCCAGGGGCAGGTAGCCGGGGCGCAGAACCGTCAAGTGCTCGGGGACCGAGGCCAAGGCCGGGTCGATGTCCTCGTCCCAACCCTTGCCGCCAGCCAGGACGAGGGCGGGCGGATTCGGACGGTCGGAGACGGCCTTGACCCAGCCGCGCACCAGGTTCGGGACGTTCTTGCGCGGTTCCAGCGTGCCCAGGAAGCCGATGTAGTCGCGGCCCTCCAGGCCCAGCGAGGCCTTGACGCGCTCGCGCTCAGCGTCGGAGACCGGGTGGAAGATCGAACGATCCACGCCGTGGTAGGCGACGTAGAACTGCGAGGGATCCCCACCCGCGTACTTGATCGTCTCGTCGCGCGTCGCCAGCGAAGGCACCACGAGGGCGTCCGCGCGGCGAATCGCGCGGCGAATCGCGGCCGTGAAGAAACGCTGCTTGAGAGGCGAGTGTGCCTGCGGGTGTGAGAAGAAGGTCGCGTCGTGCAGCGTGATGACGACGGGGACGCCCGGGAACTGCGGGCAGGTGTAGTGGGGGGAGTGCAGGACGTCGGGGCGCACCTTGCGGATCAGCTTGGGCAGGCCCGTCTGCTCCCACGCCATGCGCGCCGGACGCGACTCGAAACGCGGAGAAATCGGGATGATGCGCGCCAAGGGCAGGCGGGTCGCGAAGTGCTCCGCGTCGCGCTCCTGGACGGCCATCGTCAGGTCCACGCCCTGTTCGACCAGCTCAGGAACCAGGTCGTCCACGTAGCGGCCGACGCCGCCCAGGTCTGCGGGGATCGCGGTCCCGTCGAGCAGGACGCGGATCGGCTGCGAGTGAGAAACGAAGTGGGCCACGATCATCCCCATTGGGTCGGGAGCAACAACTGGTCCCTTTATCGTATTCCATTTTGCGCTCACTCATCCTTTTGTTCCCGCCCCCGCGCGCCCGTGAACTACCCTGGGCGTATGAGCGTCAACGTTGGAATGGTCGTCGAACAAATGTGGCAGCCGGTGCCCGGGGGTTCCGGCCGGTACATCGTCGAAGTAGCCTCCCGCCTGGCAGGCCAGGGCGTGCGTGCTATCGGTGTCGCCGCGCGCCACGGCGCGAGTGAGCCAACCCCGCAGCAGGTGGGGCTGACCATTCCCGTCCTCAACTCCTCGCTGCCTCGGCGCGCGCTCTACGCCGCCTGGGACCGCCTGAGTATGCCCAGCGTGGACCGGATGCTCGGCGTCGAATCGGGCGGGGGAGCCCACGTCGTGCACGCGACGACCTGGGCGATCCCGCCGACCTCGCTTCCTCTGGCCGTCACCGTCCATGACGTCGCCTTCCTGCGCGACCCCGACCACTTCACGGCCCACGGTTCGGCCTATTTTCACCGCGCCCTCGAGATCACGAAGAAGCGCGCCGACGCGATCATCGTCCCCTCGCAGGCCACCGCCGACGACTGTGTTCAGGCCGGCCTGGACGCCTCGCGCATCACCGTCATCCCGCACGGCCTGAGCCACACACCCGTCACGAAGGCGCAGGTGGAGGACTTCCGCTCCCACCACGGCCTGGTGCGCCCCTACATCCTGTGGGTCGGCACGCGCGAGCCGCGCAAGAATCTGCCCACCCTCCTGGCGGCCTACGAGCAGCTGGGCGGCACCGACCTCGACCTTGTCCTCGTTGGACCCGCCGGGTGGGGATCCGACCCCACGGACGCGCCCCTGCCTCCCGAGCGGGTCCACGTCCTCGGGCGGCTCGACGACGCCGACCTGGCCTGCGCGTACGCGGGCGCCCGCGTCTTCACGTTCCCTTCGATCTGGGAGGGCTTCGGCCTGCCCGTCCTCGAGGCCATGGCGCACGGCACCCCCGTCGTGACCAGCGCGGACACGTGCATGGCGGAGATTACGCGAGACGACGCGGGAATCCTTGTGCCGGCCACCGACGCCTCGGCCCTCGCCGAGGCCCTTGAGGCAGCTGCCGGAAGCGAGCACGACCGCCTCGCCGCCGCCGGTATCGAGCGCGCCCGCGACTACACGTGGGAAGCCTCCGCCGCCGCGCACGCCGCCATCTACGCAGACCTGGCGGGTGGGCGATGAGGGCGCGCAGCGCGAGGGTTATCCTCGTCAACTGGAAGAACGCGCCGCTCACCCTGCGTGCCGCCCACTCGATCGCCCCGCAGATGGGGGAGGGGGACCACCTCGTCATCGTCGACAACGGATCCGACGATGACTCCCTGACCGTCCTGCGTGAGGGCCTGGGCGAGCTGCGCGGCGGCGCCAATCCCGCGCGTGTGTCCCTCGTGAATGCAGGGACGAACGACGGCTTCGGTGCCGGCGTCATGGCCGGAGCGGCCGGCCTGAGCGAGTCGGCCGTCGTCCTGCTCAACAACGACGCGACCGTACGCGACGGATTCCTCGACGCGCTCCTGGCCCCCCTGGGCGAGGCCGTGGGTGCCACGACCGCGCTCATCCTCCTGACGGGTACCTGGCGCCCCTCCACCCCCTCCGACGCAGAGTTTCTCGTGGCCCGCGACGGCAGTCGCTGGACGCGCGTCACCGAGGCAGAGGGCGGCGGGCAGGTCCTTATTAACTCCACCGGCAATGAGGTCGACAATGCGGGCAACGGGTATGACCGCTCCTGGCTGGCCCCCGCCGATTCCCCGCTGCCTGCGCCCGAGGTCTTTGGCCTATGTGGCGGCGCGTGCGCGATCGACGCCGACGCGTGGCGCACTGTCGGGGGCGTGCGCACCGACCTGTTCATGTACTACGAGGACACGGATCTGTCCTACAAGCTGCGCGAGGCCGGATACGAGGTGCGCTTCGTCGCCGGAGCCATCGTCGACCACGAGCACGCCGCCTCCTCGGGGACGTCCTCGCCCATGTTCCTGAGGGTCAACGCCCGCAATCGCATCATCGTTGCCGCCCAGCACGCCCCCTGGGGTGTCGTCGCGCGCGCGATTGCGCGTTCCATCGCACGCGCCGTGCGCTCGGGCGGTCGCGGTCCCGTCGCCCGCGGAGTCCTCCAAGGACTCCTCGCCCTGCCCCGTGCACTGCGCCACCGCACCGCCGCGCGCCCCCGACGATAGGAGAGTCGGCCTCGTGAACGAGGCCTGGGCTGGCGGGTGCGTCACGGCACACAACGCGGGGCGGAGCTGCGCAGCGCCACGGCCTTGATAGACTGACTCACATGGTGAAGACTGTCCTCGTTACCGGAGCCGGCGGCTACATCGGCCGCCACATTGTTCACGCCCTGCTGGAGCGCGGCCTCGACGTCAGCGTCGTCGACTTCCGCCTCGACGGTGTCGACGAGCGCGCGCGACGCATCGATACCCAGATTTTCAGCGGAGACGCTGACATCTACGACCAGCTCGGACGCCCGGACGTGGTCCTGCACCTCGCGTGGCGCGACGGCTTCGTGCACAACTCGCCGGCCCACATTGAGGACCTGCCCGCCCATTACCACTTCATCGAGAACCTCCTGAAGGGTGGCTGCACCCACGTCGCCGTCATGGGCTCCATGCACGAGGTCGGCTACTGGGAGGGCGCCATCGACGAGAACTCCCCGTGCAACCCCGCATCGCTGTACGGCATTTCCAAGAACGCGCTGCGACAGATCACGGCGCTGTTGACCGCCCAGCACGGCGCGACCATGCAGTGGTTGCGCGGCTACTACATCGTTGGCGATGACGCGCACGGCTCCTCGATCTTCTCCAAGCTCCTCGCCGCCGCCCAGGAAGGCAAGAAGACCTTCCCCTTCACCACGGGCAAGAACCTCTACGACTTCCTCTCCATCCAGGAACTGGCCTACCAGATCGCCGCCGCCGTCTCCCAGGACGAGATCGACGGCATCATCAACATTTGCAGCGGTGAACCCATGAGCCTCGCCGACCGCGTCGAGGCCTACATCCGCGAAAACGACCTGGACATCACGCTCGAGTATGGGGCGTTCCCGGATCGTCCCTACGACTCGCCCGGTGTGTGGGGCGACGCCACGAAGATCCGCCAGATTCTGGCCGCCGTCGACGCTGCGGAGGAGTGAGACCGTGAAGCGCGCCGGTATCTTCCTGTTCTTTGATCCGCAGGGCCTCGTCGACGACTACATCGTCGAGTGCCTGACCTCGCTGCGCGAGTACCTTGATGAGATCCTCGTCGTCTCCAATTCACCTCTGGACGACACCGCGCGCGAGCGCCTCCTGAAGGGCGCCACCGAGGTCTTCGAGCGGGAAAACACCGGCTTCGACGTGGGCGGATACCGCGACGGCATCGCACGTTTTGGCTGGGATCGCCTCGGCCAGATCGACGAGCTGATCCTCTTCAACTACACCTTCTTCGCACCCATCAACCCGTGGAAGAACCTTTTCGACCGCGTCGAGGCCGCCGGGGCGGTGGATTTTTGGGGCATCACCGAACACGACGAGGTGCGCCCCCACCCCTTCCTGGCAGCCACCCGCATGCCCCGGCACATCCAGTCTCACTGGATCGCCGTGCGCAACCCGCTGCTCAGCTCCCCGGACTTCCGCAAGTACTGGGACGAGATGCCCCCGATCCGCTCCTACAACGACTCGATCCAATGGCACGAGTCGCGCTTCACGGAGTACTTCGGGGACCTCGGCTACACGCATGTCGTTGCCTACCCGCGCGAGGACTACCCCTCGCGTAACCCCGTCTTCGACAACGCCTCGCTGCTGCTCGCGGACGGCTGCCCGATCCTCAAACGCCGTAACCTCTTCCACGACCCGCTCTACCTGGACCGCCACGCCATCATCGGCGCGGACATGCTGGAGCTGGCCGAGCGGGCGGGCTACGACACCGACCTGATCCTCACGAACCTCGCGCGCACCTCGCGTCCGCGTGACCTCGTGACGAACGCGGGCCTGACGACCGTCGTCCCGCCGCGCGCCGACCAGGCGACCCTGGATGCGGCCGCTTCCCTCAAGGTCCTTGCCGTCGCACACATCTTCTACGCCGACATGGCCGACGAGATTCTCGACCGCCTGAGCGTCCTGCCCGCCGGTTACCACCTGGTGGCCACGACCTCGAACGAGGAGAACAAGGCGCTCATCGAGGCGCGCGCTTCGGAACGAGGCGTGGACGCCGATGTGCGCGTCGTGTCCTCCAACCGCGGTCGCGACATCGGCGCGTTCCTCGTGGACTGCAACGATGTGCTCACGTCGGGCGAGTACGACATCGTCGTGAAGATCCACTCGAAGAAGTCCGTTCAGGACGACTACAACGCCGCCCAGCTCTTCAAAGAGCACCTCTACGACAACCTGCTGGCCTCCTCCGATCACGTGGCCGGCATCCTCGCCGACTTCGCCGCCCACCCGGGCCTGGGCATGGCCATCGCGCCTATGCCGCACATGGGGTACCCGACGATGGGTCACGCGTGGTTCGCGAACCGCCAGCCCGCCCGCGAGTTCGCCAAGAGGGTCGGCATCACCGTCCCCTTCGACGACGACCAGCCGCTGGCCCCCTACGGCTCCATGTTCATCGCGCGCCCCGAGGCCTTGTCCTTGCTGACCGGCGCCGGCCTCGTCCCCGAGGACTTCCCCGAAGAGGGCGGCTACAAGGACGGATCGCTGGCCCACGTCATCGAACGCCTCCTGGCCTACGCGGTCCTGTCGCGCGGCTACTACGTCCGCCCCGTCATGACCCCGAAGTGGGCGGGCGTGTACTACGGCTACCTCGAGTACAAGCTGGCCGCGACCTCGTCGATGATGCCCGCTTTCGCGATCGACCAGGTGCCCTTCCTCAAGGCGCGCATGGGAACGGTCCCGAACCTGCTGGGTGCTGTCAAGACCAACATCATGGTGCGTACCCCCGGCCTGGGCAACGCTCTCAAGCCGGCGTACCGAGCGGCCCGAGGGTTCGCCCACAAGATCCGATCCATGAAGGGTGAGCGATGAGCCTGGCCTCCACGATTCGGGCTGCGGCCCCGCACACGCCCCAGTCCGTCGCGCAGGCATTCAACTCCAGGTCCAACTCGATCGGGTTCTTGCGCTGGCTGATGGCCTTCATGGTCATCTTCTCGCACGCCGGACCGATCGCCGGATTTTACGGCGGCGAGGACCTGGGCGTGCAGATCTCGAAGGAACAGTCCATCGGTGGCGTCGCCGTCGCGGGATTCTTCTTTTTCTCGGGATTCCTGATCACGCGCTCGCGCATGGGACGCGCCACGATCTGGCGCTACATGTGGCGCCGCGTCCTGCGTATCTTCCCGGCCTTCTGGGCGGCCCTGCTGTTCACGGTCGGTATCCTCGCTCCGATCGCCTACTGGCACACGTTCCACAACATCTCCGGCTACCTGCACCCGGCCACCGAGTCCCCGCTCACGTACTTCGTGAACAACATGTTCCTCCACCTGGGACAGCGCAACATCGCCGGAATGGGCGAGAACCTGCCGTACTACATCCTGCACGGCGCGCGTGACTGGAACGGCTCGGCCTGGACGCTCATCTACGAGTTCAAGGCCTACATCCTGGTGGCGATTCTCGGCCTGTTCGGGGCGCTGGCGAACCGCAAGGTGGGCGGCGCTTTCGCCCTCGCCCTCATCGTCCTCAACGCCATGCAGTGGATGGGCGCGGGGCAGGTCGCTAGCGTCAACTACCTGCTGCGAGACCCCTACATGCTCATGTTCATGGGACCCTTCGCCTTCGGTATGCTCTTCACGCTCTACGGCGACAAGATCCCTATGGATTCGCGCCTGGCGTGGGGTGGCCTGATTTTCGGCGTCCTGTCCTACGCGTCGGGCGGCTGGAACATCATCGGTCAGTACGGTTTCCTGTACTTCCTCATGTACCTGGCGATTCGCCTGCCCCTGCAGAACTGGGAGAAGCACGGCGACCTGTCCTACGGCATCTACATTTACGCGTGGCCGATTATGGCTTTCGCCGCGTACTTCCACCTGCAGGATCGCGGCTGGCTCGCCTACCACCTGACGGTCGTCGTGACCGTGCACATCCTGGCCTACCTGTCGTGGCACCTCATTGAGAAGCCCGCGATGAGCCAGAAGAACTACCTGCCCGGATGGATGGACAAGCTCATCGAGCACTTCCGTCCCGCGTACGAGGCCGTGGCGCGCCGCATCGTGACGCCGGCCCTGTCCTCGACCAGGATCGCGACGGTCATGGAGGCCGAAGCGGCGTCCGCGCAAGCCGAGGGGGAGACCAAGTGAGCGAGAAGAAGGCTACCGGCCAGTTCAAGGAATCCGAGTCGGGTCTGCGCGACATCTCTTTCGACGAGGGGGTTCCCACCGGCTCGTGGAAGCACCGCCTCCACTACGTGCCCCTCGCGATCCTCCTCGCAGGGGCGTGCGCGGCCACCACGGTCGGCGTGTGGTACAAGGCCACCCACCCCGCCCCTCAGGTTGCAGCGGCACCGGCCGCCCAGGCCTCGTCGTTTGCACGCACCACGCCCCAGTCACTGCCCGAGGTGTGCGCGCCCACCCCGCGCGCCGACGTGGGCCCGTGGACGCCCGGCGTCGCGGGCACCGCGGGATACCTGCCGACCGACGCCGCGCAGGCCTCGTTTGAACGGGGCATGACCGGCGTGACCACCTACGTCGAGGGGCGCGACGGCTACCTGTTCCTCTCCGACGTCTTCAACGCGAACTTCTCCCAGGCGCTGGGCCGCGTACGCCCCACCGCCGACCAGGTGAGCGCGTGGGACCGCTACATGAGCGGCATCGAAACCGCAGCCAACGCGCAGGGCGCGACCGCGCTGTTCCTGCCTGCCCCGGCCACGTGGGACGTCTACTCCGATAAGCTCCCGCAGTGGGCCGATCCGCTGACGGGAACGACCTCCCTGGACCTCATGCGCTCGGCGCTGCCCACCCACGCCTGGGTGGATGTGCGTGAGGGGCTGCGCGAGGCCCGAGCGGGCAGCGAAGCACCGCTGTACTCGACGGTCAACCCGCACTGGTCGCCCTACGCCGCGCACGTCGCGTGGAACCAGACGCTATCCTGCCTGGGCGCGGTCAACCCGCAGCTCGCGGATCTGCCGTCCCTGTCGCCCTCAGGCATGACCAGCGCGGACGCTCCCAACGAGTACGAGGCCCTGGGTGGCCCCGCTCAGGTGGGGCCGTGGGCTGTGCCCACTTACGAGCAGGACCCGGGCAGCGTCCACCTCCTGCAGCTGGAGAGCCGCGACGAGCTGGCTGATACGACCGCGCGCCTGGCCGAGGTGGCGAGTGCCCCCGAGGTGTCCCTGGCCAGCCCCGTCGACTTCCAGAACAAGCCGGCGCTCACCTACAACCCGAACGGGCGCGGCACCGCGCTCATCGTGCGTGACTCGCAGGGCAACAACCTGGGTCCCGAGGTCGCAGCGACCTTCGAGTACACGATCCAGGTCGGTCACGGTCTCGACACGGACAACCCGACGGATGTCGCCTCCCTCATCGAGGCCTACAAGCCCAGCGTCGTGATCGTGGAGTTCACGCAGCGCTACCTCGCGCTCACGCCGGCTGATCGCAAGTAGAATAGTTTTCCTGACCACGACAGAAGCGATGGGAGTAGCCGTGTCTGAGACGAAACGGGTCGTTGACCTGACGATGCGCATGGCGCAGCGCTCGATCTCCTCGGAGTTCAAGGGCACCGCGCTCGGCCGCCTCTGGTCCTTCATCAACCCGGTCGCCACGATCGCCGTGTACGCGCTGATCTTCGGCGTCGTCTTCCGCGGCGAGGCCGACAAGGGCGTGAACTCGGGGCTGTCGTCCTTCGCGCTGTGGATTGGCGTGGGTGTTATCGCCTGGAACTTCATGTCGAGTGGCATCCAGCGCGGCATGGACTCCCTCGTGGGCAACTCGGGTCTGCTGACGAAGGTCTACTTCCCGCGCCAGGTCCTCATCTATTCCTCAGTCTTGGCCCTGGCCTACGACTTCGCGTTCGAGCTGGCCGTCATCATCGTCATCATGTGCATCGCCGGTGGCCCCGGCGTGCTGCTCATGATCCCCGCGGTCATCGTGATCACGGCGCTCGCGATGCTCTTCGTCATCGGCATGGGCCTCATCCTGTCGATCGCGTCGGTGTACTTCCGCGACATCTCGCACCTGTGGCAGATCTTCAACCAGATCTGGATGTACGCCTCCGGCGTCGTCTTCTCCCTGTCGATGCTCAACAAGGTCCAGACCGACCTGGCGGCCAAGGGCTGGACCTGGGGTGGCGAGCCCCTCCCGATCGTCACGATCTTCCGCCTCAACCCCGCCGAGCTCTTCCTCGAGGCCTACCGCTCGACGCTGTACGGCTTCGCGATGCCGTCCTGGCAGGTGTGGCTCGGCTGCGCCGCCTGGGCCTTCGGCATCTTTGGCCTCGGCTCGCTGATCTTCCGCCGCTTCTCGGCACGAATCGTGGAGGAACTCTGATGACGAACGCGATTTCGGTGGAGGGCGTCTCCAAGCGCTTCCGCATCTACAAGAACCGCAACCAGTCCCTCAAGGGCGCTTTCCTGCAGCGTTCACGCGCTCAGTTCGAGGAGTTCTGGGCCCTTGACGACGTCTCCTTCGATATCCCGCAGGGCAAGACCTTCGGCCTGCTCGGCCACAACGGGTCGGGCAAGTCGACGCTGCTCAAGTGCATCGCGAAGATCCTCACCCCGGACAAGGGGACGATCTCCTCGACGGGCCGCATGGCCGCCATGCTCGAGGTCGGCTCCGGCTTCCACCCCGAGCTCTCGGGCCGCGAGAACATCTACCTCAACGGCGCGATCCTGGGCATGAGCAAGAAGGAGATCGACTCCAAGCTGGACGCGATCATCGACTTCTCCGGCGTTGAGCGCTTCATCGACCAGCCCGTCAAGAACTACTCCTCGGGCATGTACGTGCGCCTGGGATTCTCCGTGTCCATCCACGTGGAGCCGGATATTCTTCTGGTCGACGAGGTCCTGGCCGTGGGCGACATGGAATTCCAGAACAAGTGCATGGATAAGTTCGCCCAGCTCAAAGACCAGGGACGCACGGTCGTCGTCGTGTCCCACGGCCTCGAGCAGATGCGTACCTTCTGCGACCAGGCCGCATGGCTGGACCACGGCACCCTCGTCGACGTGGGAGCCGCCGCCGAGGTCATCGACACCTACTCCGATGTCGCCCACCACGCCGTCGAGGTCGAGGGCGGCGGGACGCGTTTTGGCAGCGGTGAGGCCATGATCGAGCGCATCGACCTGCTCAACGCTTCGGGCGAGCCGACGTCTCTCGTCTACCCGGGTGATCCCGTGCGCCTGCGCCTGCACTACCGCGCGAAGGAACGCATCGAATCCCCGGTCTTCGGCGCCTCCATCGACACTCGCGAGGGCGTCTTCGTGTGGGGCCTGCACGGCATGGATGCCTGCTACGTGCCAACCTCGATCGAACCGGGCACGGGCCACCTGGACATCGAGATCCCGCGCCTGACCTTCAACCCGGGCGCCTACACGATTTCGGCGGCCATCCAGAACCACGACATGACAGGCGTCATCGACGCCCTCCAGAAGGCGCGCCGCTTCGACGTGCTGCCCGGCCCCGGCATGGAGTCCGGTGGACTGGTCAACCTGGGCGCCTCCTTCACGGGCCTGACGCCTGCGCGCCCCATGCGCGACGTACCCAAGCGCGGAGCCGCCGACTACGAGCACCTCGCGCGCATGCAGGCCCAGCAGGCCGACGCGCTCGAGACTGAGGACTGACCCACTGACGTCGATGTAGGGCCGGGCTCAGCGGAGTCATACCGCTGAGCCCGGCCTTTGTCTGCTTGGAGGGCCCAAACGCTCGCGCGCGCTGCGACAATCGTCCTACACTTATAGGAGAACTGTTGTCCAGCGACAAGGCACAGCCATGGCACCGATGCCCACACACGCCCGCCGCGCCCCCGCGCGCGCCCTCATCGCAGCCCTGTCCCTCGCCCTCATCGCCCTGCCCGCGCAGGCCCGCGCTGACGCAGGTGAGGAGACCGCGCCGCAATCCTCCGCACAGAGTTCCACCGCGGCCCAGTCCGCCGGCGAGACGACGCCGTCCGCGACGCCCAGCCTCCCACCCACGGGCGCGCCCGAGGCCACCGACCCCAGCGCGAGCGGGCAGGAACGGGGTGCCCAGGCCTCGTCGGTCGCAACCGAAGCGCCGACGATGACGGCCCCGGACGAAACCGGTCGGGGAGCGTGGGTGCGCGACTCGATCGGCTGGTGGTGGCGGCGCGCCGATGGCACCTACCCCGCCTCCCAGTGGGTGGCAATCGGGGGCAGCCGCTACTACTTCAACGCCAACGGCTACATGGCCACCGGCTGGGTCCGCGACGGGAACGACTGGTTCTACCTAGCGTCCTCCGGCACGCTGCTCGGCGGCTGGGTGAACGACGGGGGTTCCTGGTACTACCTGGACCCCACCAGCGGCGTGATGCACACGGGTATGACGGGAGTGGATGGCACCTGGTACTACCTGGATTCCTCGGGCGCGATGCGCACCGGCTGGGTCAGCCTCGCCGACGGCTGGCATTACTTCGCGCCCAGCGGCGCGCAGATGGGTGGCTGGCTGCGTGACGGAGGCTCGTGGTACTACCTTGACCCGAACAGCGGCGTGATGCACACGGGTATGACCGGGGTGGACGGCACCTGGTATTACATGGATTCCTCGGGCGCGATGCGCACCGGCTGGGTCAGCCTCGCCGACGGCTGGCATTACTTCGCCTCCAGCGGCGCGCAGATGGGCGGCTGGCTGCATGACGGGGGACAGTGGTACTACCTGGACCCCAACACGGGCGTCATGCGCACGCAGCCCCTGGAGGTCGGTGGCCGGCGCTACGAGTTCGATGCCTCGGGCGCATGGCGCGGGTACGAGGCCCCGGCCGGCTACCTGCAGCCCACCGACCACATCACGGGCCTCGGGGACGCGACCAATACGCTCACGTGGGGAATGAATGGCACCAAGGTGCGCATCGCCCAGGTTCGACTCGGCCTGTGGCATTCCAACAAGCTCGCCTCCGTCGACGCGCCCTTCGTCGCCGCCGTCAAGAACTTCCAACAGCGCGCGGGACTGCCCGTCACGGGCGTCGTCGACAAAGCCACCTGGGACGCCATGGACACCGGCTACCCGTGGACCGTCGACCAATACCAGGCCACGCCCCTGCCTCTGACCGCCACGCGCAACGAGCGCGTCGAGGCCATGATCGGCTACGCGTGGAACCAGACGGGATCGTCCTACACGTGGGGAGGGGCCGGCCCCTACGACCAGGGATTCGATTGCTCCGGCCTGGTCCTCCAGTCACTCTACGCGGCCGGCCTGGATCCCCAGCCCATCAACGTCATCAAGCACGCATGGCCGTCGTATCGTACATCGCAGGAGCTCTACGCCTACCCGTACTTCCAGCACGTGCCCCTCGCTCAGCGCCAGCGCGGCGACCTCATCTTCTACACGACGAGCGGGACCGTCACGCACGTTGCCATCTACCTTGGAGACGACTTGATCGTTCATACCGACTGGATGGGGCGCCCCGCCCGCATGCAGCACATCACCGCCGGATACGGGTGGGATCGCATGACATCCGACGTCGTGCGGCCGCTGCCGTAAGAGAGACGAAAAGCAGGCCGGTCGTGGGTTCTCCCACGACCGGCCCGCCTCTGTCGCAGTGGTGTTGCTCAGCGCCCCAGCAGTCGGCGCACGACGCGCTTCGGCAGGGACACGGTCCGACGCAGCGACCGCTGCAGGGCCGAACCCGCCTCGAGCTGCGCACGCAGAGCGCTCACCTCGCCGCGCAGCTCGTGCACCTGCTCGTGCAGGGCCGTCATCGTGTTCAGCATGTTCACATGCACGAGGTTGAGCGAGGAATGGAAACCCGAATCCACGCGCCCCAGCTCCTGGCGCATACGGCGGTAGTACTCCGCAGACAGGAGCGCCTGGCCCAAGTGCGGGGACGAGGGATCCTCCGTCGCCAGCATCGCGCGCAGGTAGCGGTCGCGGATATGCAGGTTATCCCACTTATGCAGGTACGCGTCCGTGACGACCGAGTTGCCCAGCGAGGCATCCATCGTGTCACGGTGATGCCAATAAGCCAGCGGCTCCCCGTCGACGAAACCGACCGGGGAGTCCGCCAGGAGGCGCAGGTTGAAGTCCCAGTCCGCCTGCGTCTGCAGCGACCCATCCCAGTGACCCACGCGATCGGCGACCTCGCGGCGAATCAGCTGAGAAATCGGTGGCGTGTAGTTCTCCACCATCATGTCCACGAGGGACAGGCCGTAGTTGTCCGTCGACAGGACCTCGCGCTCGATCTCGGTGCAGGTACCGTCGGCGCGCACGCGCTCGCGGATGATCTCGCAGCGGGTGGCAACGCCGCCCGCCTCGGGGTGCTCATCCAGGTAGGCGACCGTCTTCTTCAGGAAGTGCGGGTGCCAGGAATCGTCATCGTCGTGGACCGCATAGTAGGTGCAGTGCGAGGCGGCCAGGCCAGACTCGAGCGCCGCCTCGCGACCATTCGACACCTCGTTCGTGACGATCGTGATCTTCGACCGCACGGCGCTCTTCTGTTTCTTGACGATCGAGCGCACCTCGGCCTCGTCGCCAGCGTCGTTGACGATGACCACCTCGTAGTCGTCGAAGGTCTGAGAAGCGATCGACGCGAGGGCACGGGTGAGCATCGCCGGGCGATTGCGCGTGCGCACGACGACGGTGACTGTTGCGCTCATGCGGTTTCTTCCTCTTCATTCGGAGTGGACGAGGTGGGCGCCTCCACCCGGCGCTGACGCAACAGGTAGATGGCGCTCACCAGGGCAAGCGTGTATCCCAGCGAGGCGAGGCCCCACAGGACCATCGGGCTCAGCGGCATGTCGGCCCACCACCACTGGATGTCACCATTCAGATTACCCGGTGCGATCCATCCGATGTGGGGAATCCACAGGAGCCCACGGACATAGCGGGCGATCGTCGTGTGCATCGCGACCGCTTGTGCGACGCTGAGGAAGACGACGAAGAAGGTGAACTGTCCCTTAGTCGGGGACGGCTTCTTCACGGCTGACGTCACCCAGATCATCAGCCACGTGCCCAGCAGAGGCAACGCGTAGCGCGAGTGATACCCGCCGAGGTTGGGGAAGGCGGTGGGTGTCGCGATCAAGAGCGGGATTCCCGCCATCGCGCCAAAGACCATGAAAGCAGCCAGGGCCTTGCGCAGGCTCACGGTGCGCGCGCCGTAGAAGAGCACCGCACCCAGGACGAGGAGCCCGAGGATGGTCGTGTAGCCCGGCAGGGGAGTGTCGCGCCAGCCCGGCCCGGAGTACAGTCCGAGGAAGCCCGCGAAGTAATCGGGCAGGTAGCGCACGTTCATCACCGCGATATCGATACGATCCTGCAACGTCACGGTTGCGTCGCTCGTGTGAGAGACGTTGGATGCTTGGCCGCTGCCGAGCATGAGCCACACGCCAATCGCGCTCAGAACGGTGGCAACCCCGATTTCGGGCAGATGCCGCCTGCGAGCCTGCAGGATCAGGATGCCCAGGGATGCAACGAACACATAGAAGGACGCATCGCCACGGCATTCATAGCACAGGAGTGCAGACAGGCCGGCCACGCCCAGCAGGGTCCAACGTCGCCATCCCTGAGCGTGCAGTGCGGCATACAGGGCTGCGCCGTAGCAGAAGACGCCGGTGATAGCCCAGGACGAGGGGTTGTTGGAAGCGATGAAATACAGGCCCATCGGCGTCCACGCGATGAGTGCTGCCAGCGCAACACTGGTTCTGACTTCACGGCGTGACAGGCCGATGATCGCCCCCAACAGAATGAGGAGGATGGCAACGTTCGCGGCGCGCATGTGCCACACGGAGCTCTCCACGTTGTGCCCCGTCAGCAGATGGTGGAAGTGGTAGAAACCCGGCGGATACTGGCCATCATCGTAGCGATACGACGGGAACAAGGTGTCGTCCGAGTATTTCTTGACGCACGCGTGAGATGTTTCCGGGTGGAAAGCCTCGCACTGCGCATGCGACACGGTCTCGGGGACAAGGACATTCACTTGTCCCTCGACCATGGTCGTCTGGCAGGAGGATTCGATGGGTCGCGGGCACCACGCGGACACGAGATGGTAGTCATCGTCGGGTGCGGACCCCGGAGGGGACGCGAAGATCCAGCCGGTGGCCACGGCGAGGACGCCGAGGACCAGGAGGACGAAGGCGAGGGGTCGTGCTGCGGTGGAGACGAAACGCTCTCGCGCAGAGGCAAGGTGGTCGGCGAACGCACGTGCCATGAATCGAGCCAATCTGTCCGGAATAGGTACGTCTAATGTACACGAGTCCGGGCCCTGCCCGGTGAGCGCGAGCGGGAGGAGAAGCTAGAAGACGACGGGCCAGTGCGGCATACAGGTCGTGAGCGTGGCATGGGCGTCCGTGGCCTCGGCGAGGGCCTGGGTGTAGGCGGGGTTCGTCTCGGGCTGTTCGCCGCGCTTGAGCGCTTCCTCGGCGGCCTGCTGATCGGCGAACTCGGGGATGGCGCCGGAGTCGAGGGCTGCGTTGCGCGCGACATACACCGAGAGGGCGTCAAGGGCCTGCTTGGAGGTTTCGTCCGAGGCTGCCTGGGCGAGACGGTCGGAATAGTCGTTCTTAAATGCGGCTGCGAAGGCTTCCCATGCGCGGTGGCGCTCGTCCGCGTTGGTTTCCCCCGAGCGCTTGGCTGCCAGTGCCCGGTAGGCCTGGCCGGTCTCGGAGCCGTTCAGGGCTTCGGTGAAAATCGCGTCCATGGCAGCGCATCCGGGCGACGCAGCGCGCAGAGTCGGGCTGGCCGAGCTTGAGGGCTGACCGGGATCTCCGGGTGAAACGGAGACAGTAGGCGTCGACTGTGCGCTCTGGGCGTCCTCCGACAGGGAGCACGAGGCCGTGGCGAGCGCGCAGAGCGCAAGCAACGCAAGGGAGGGGACGAGGCGAGTCACGAGGGATCCGTTTCTGTTGGGGATGCGTCCAATTTATCAGTGTGGAGCGGCTGGTCAGGGGACCTGCGCCGTGGCGAATAGTGACGTATCCGACGGGGTAGTGGAGGCCAGTGTCAGGGAAAGCGTGAGAACTACGGCATAATAGGGGCAGGAATTGGGTGAAAGACACCCTCGGACGCCCACGGGCGGCAAAGGAGAAGACCTCATGAAGATCGTTGTGACCGGCGGTGCCGGCTTCATCGGAGCGAATTTCGTTCACACGCTGCTGGAGGACCACCCGGACGTCGACGTCGTCGTCCTGGACAAGTTCACCTACGCGGGCAACCGCGCTTCCCTGACCGACCTGCCCGCCGAGCTCGCTGCCCGCCTGACCGTCGTTGAGGGTGACATCGCTGATGCGGACCTTGTCGATGGTGTCGTCGCCGGCGCCGACGCGGTGGTGCACTTTGCCGCCGAGTCGCACAACGACAACTCCCTCCTCGATCCCTCGCCCTTCATTCAGACCAACCTGGTGGGCACCTTCACCCTGCTGGAGGCTGTGCGCCGCCACAAGGTCCGCTTCCACCACATCTCCACGGACGAGGTCTACGGCGACCTTGAGCTGGACGATCCCGCGAAGTTCACGCCCACCACGCCGTACAACCCCTCCTCGCCCTACTCCTCGTCCAAGGCTGGATCGGACCTGCTGGTGCGCGCGTGGGTGCGTTCCTTCGGCGTCGAGGCCACGATCTCGAACTGCTCGAACAACTACGGCCCGTACCAGCACATCGAGAAGTTCATTCCGCGTATGATCACGAACCGCCTTCGCGGTGTGCGCCCGCGCCTGTACGGCGATGGCCTGAACGTGCGCGACTGGATTCACGTGCGCGACCACAACACGGCCGTGTGGGACATTCTCACGAAGGGGCGCATCGGTGAGACCTACCTGATCGGCGCGAACGGCGAGACGAACAACCGCGACGTCGTCGCCATCCTGAACGAGCTGATGGGTTACGCGCCCGACGACTTCGATCACGTCAACGACCGCCCGGGTCACGACCTGCGCTACGCGATCGACAACTCCAAGCTGGTCACCGAACTCGGCTGGGAGCCCAAGTTCACGAACTTCCGCGACGGCCTGGCCGACACCATCGCCTGGTACACCGAGAACGAGGCGTGGTGGGCCCCGCTGAAGGAAGCTGTCGAGGCGAAGTACGCCGCCGAAGGACACTGATTCCTTGGCTCACGTGACCCGAGACGAGGCCTCGCCTCGCCCCCGCGTCACCGTCCTCATGGCCACCTACAACGGGATGGCCGAGGGCGGGGCGTGGCTCGACGAACAGGTGGACTCCGTGCTCGCCCAGGCGGGCGTGGAGGTTCGCCTCGTCGTGTCCGACGACGCGTCGAGCGACGGGACGCGCGCGCACCTTGAGGAGCGTGCGGCCGCCGACCCTCGGATCACGGTCCTGCCCCAGCGTGACGGTACTCCCGGCGTGACGGGCAATTTCCTGCATCTTTTCACAACGCACACCCCCGACGGCTCCTACGTCGCCTTCACCGACCAGGACGATGTCTGGCACGAGGACAAGCTGAGTTCTCAGCTGGCTCTCATGGCTGCGCGCGGGGCCGACGTCGTGTCCTCGAACGTCACCTCATTCCAATCGCTGCCCGGCGGCGGGGTGGGGGAGCGGCGCCTCATCCTTAAATCGCAGCCCCAGCGCGGGTGGGACTTCCTCTTCGAGGCCGCGGGACCCGGCTCGACCTACGTCTTCAGTCCGAAGGCCCACGAGACCCTCGTGCGCGTCTTAAGCGACCTTGACTACAGCGACATCGGCGTGCACGACTGGTACGTCTATGCGCTGGCGCGGTCGATCGGCCTGACGTGGGTCATTGGTGAGGAGCCGACCCTGGAGTATCGCCAGCACGGCGGCAACGTGCAGGGCGCGAACTCCGGTTCCGGCGCACGCGATGCCCGCATGGCCAAGCTGCGCAATGGTTTTTACCGCAAGCAGTTCATCCTGACGGCCCGCGCCGCCCAGAAGGTCGGCAGTTTCGATGAGCGCCGTGCGCGCCAGCTGCGCGCCATCCTGGGCGAGCTCGAGGGGCAGGGCGCACTGTCAAGGCTGCGATTCGCCTTGCGCTGGCGGCAGATCCGCCGCGACCCCGTGGAGGGTCTCAAGCTCGCCGCCGCCCGCGTTCTGGGCGTGTGGTGATGACTACCTCTGGTAGGTGACGAGCCCGCCGTCCGCGTCCTCCGTCGCGAGGATCTGCGCCAACTTGTCAGGGGAGACCTCGCGCGGATCAATGATGACGACCGAACGTCCCTGCATCCACTGATCGAGCACCTGTCCCGCGCCCGTTCGCACGTCCCACAGCAGCGCGACGCGGCGACCGCGCACCGGGGCTGACGGGTGAGAGCCCGCCAATGCCTCGTCCCGGGCCTGCATGAGCAGCGGGGGAGTGTCGACGATGAGGGCGTCCGGCTGCGTGGCGATCTCCGCGAGGCCGTCGAGCGCCCCGCCTAAGGGGCCGTCCCATGCGAAGGACAGGTACTGTGCGGGCTGGGCGAGTACGTGTGCTCCGGCGTCGATTGCGTCAAAGGCTTCGGAGCCGAGAATATTCGTGACGAAAAGGTCGCCGGGCAGTGGGCGTCGTGTATCGAGGAGCTCCCATCCCATCGCTCGTGCGGCGATCTGCCAGAGGGTGTCCTGCCAGGGTTGAAGAGTCGTGTAGATGCGAGTCGGTGTCGGTTCGCCCGTACCGAACAGATCAGCAGCGAGTTCGTTTGTCAGGTAGTTCGCAATCTTCGATAGCCACCTGCTGACCACAGGTCCTCCCAGTTCAACCCGCTCCTGGCCGTATTGGGTGAGCGCTGGCCCTGACCATTCGTTAATCGCTGTGATACAGTGGGTGAGCCTGCTCATAGTTTCTGAGGACGTATTGTTCATGGTTTCAAGTATATCGAAGGTCCTATGTGTTCCAAGTACTTAGTAACTGTGAAGTCCTTGAAAACAGGCACTGTTTTACCGTTGGGTCAAGTGCTACGGGATAGGTCTCAATATCGCGAAACCGCTTGACTTCCTGCAATGACACGCGTGTAATTCTCGTATTGATCGATTCGTTATAAGGAGCTCCCGCAATGTGGAACATCTTCGGTGACGGACCCCTGGAGTGGTCCGAGGACGCCGACGCGGCGCTGTACGCCCGCATTGACGGTCCCCTTGCGTGGCAGCAGCACGCGCTGTGTGCACAGACGGATCCGGAAGCTTTCTTCCCCGAGAAGGGCGGCTCCACCCGCGAGGCCAAGGCTGTTTGTCAGGCCTGCCAGGTGCGTGAGGACTGCCTGGAGTACGCGCTGGCAAACGATGAGCGCTTTGGCATCTGGGGTGGCATGTCTGAGCGCGAGAGGCGGCGCCTGCGCCGTATGGCCGGTTGAGCCCCTCGCAGCGCTCCGTCGGCGCGATCCTCGTCACGAGGGGAGAGGCGCCGCTCACTCAGTCCGTCCTGCGGGCCATCGAGAATCAATCGATGGCCCCGCACTCGTTGACCATCATTGACGTCGCAGGTCGCCACGTCACCCCCTTCCCGTCCGAACGTGTTCCCGAGGGAGCGCAGCTCGTTCGCGTTGGCCGCGCCCGCAACCTGGGCGATGCAATCAAGCGTGCGCGCGCACAGGGAGCCGCTTTCACCTCGGAACACTGGTGGTGGATCCTGCACGAGGACTCGGCCCCCGAATCCGAGTGTCTCGATGAACTCATTCAGGCGGCCACCGTCGGCAAGACCGTTGGCGCCGTCGGCGTCAAGCAGATGAGCTGGGACGGGAGCCGACTCCTCGAACTGGGTATTTTCGCCACGGCGAGCGCCCGACGGCTCGAACGCGTCGGCGACGACGACATCGACCAGGGGCAGTACGACGGAACGAGCGATGTCCTCGGCGTCGGCACCGCCGGGCTCTTCATCAGCGCCGAGGCCTACGAGGCCGTCGGCGGATTCGACACCGCGCTTGGCCCCTTCGGCGACGGACTGGACCTGGGGCGCAGGCTCCACCTCGCGGGGTACCGCGTGATCGTCGCGCCCAAGGCACGCGTGCGCCACGCCCGCGTCTCCCTGTACTCGGGCCTCGACTCTGCGCCAGAGTCGGATCGCAATGAGCCGACGGGCGACGTGTCCGACGCGATTATCGACGGAAACGCCGCGACCGACGGATCCTTCCGCAAGCGCCGCTACGCCCAGATGTACAACTGGTGCAAGGCCGTGCCGACCCTCGTCCTGCCCTTCCTGGCCCTGTGGCTCCTCGTGTGGAGTCCGGCGCGCGCGCTGGGACGTATCCTCACGGGGCGGGCGTCCCTGGCGCTGCCCGAAATCGGCGCCCTCGTCTCATTGATGGCAGCGACCCCGCGCCTGCTCGCCGGTCGCGCCCGCGCCGCTCAGTCCCGTTCCGTTCCCCGATCCGCCCTGCGTGGCCTCGAGACGGCACCCGCCTCGCTGCGCAAGGAACCGGCCGGCGTGGATGAGGACGAGAACGGCGAGCGCATCGATCCGCTCATCGTCGCTTCGATGCGGCGCTACCGACTCCGTTCTGCCTCCGTCGGCCTGGGGCTCGCGATCGTGACGTCTCTGATTGCTGGCGCGCAGTGGTGGGGAACCTCCGCAGGCCTCGTCGGCGGAGCATGGGTGTCGCTGCCCGCGACCTGGACCGAGCTGTGGAACGCCGCGTGGGCCGCGTGGGTGCCCGGTGGAGACGGCTATGCCGGTGGCGCGGACCCCCTGACGATTCTGCTTGCCCTCCTGAGTGCCCCCGTCGCGCCGCTCGGCATCACCCCCGGGGCATTCGCGACTTTCCTGCTCGTGGCGTCGAGCCCGATCGCGGCCGTCATCGCATGGATTCCGAGCCGCTCACTCGCCACGTCGCTGCGCGTGCGCTTCCTGGCGTCGCTGGCGTGGGCATTCGCCCCCGCACTCCTCCTGAGCGCGACCCATGGTGTCCTCGCGGGCGTTCTCGCCCACATCGCCTTGCCCGTCTTCGCGGCGTTCTGCCTCGGGATGCCCCGGCCTCTGTACGTGGCCGGTGCATCCGGCGTTGAGGCCGCACCCCTGCAGCCCCGCGGAGTGAACGCGGGGTGCGCGGCGCTTGCGCTCGTTGTTCTGTCGTGCTGCGCCCCGTGGCTGCTGCCTGTTGGCGCACTCGCGCTCGCGTGGCGGTCCCGGCGCCGCCTCCTCGTGGCGCTGCCCGCTCTGACGCTTCTCGTGCCCACCTACGTCTCCATCCTCGCGCGCCCCGCGGCGTGGCCCGCCCTTGCCTCGACGAGCGGGGGAGTGCACGCATACACCCGCGCGCCCTCGTGGATGGCGGCCCTCGGTATGCCCGCGGCCCCGTCGAGCATGCTCGAGGCCGTGGCGCTCGGAATCATCGGCGGCGGCGCCGCGCTCTTCGGGACAATCGCCCTCCTGCGCGCGCGTTCGCGCGCCGTCAGCATTGCATACGGGTGGGCTCTCATCGCCTCCGCTCTCGCGTGGGGAGCCTCGCACATCGGCGTTGGTATGTCCGGCGCGTCCGTGGCCTCGGCGTGGGCCTCGCCCGCCCTGTCCCTCGCCTTCATGATCCTGGTCGTCCTGTCCTGCTCGGGTCACCTCGTTCGTGCCGATGCCGCCGCTGACGCCGCCGCGTGGGACGCCTCCCGGCCCTTCGCGCTGCGAGCCCTGGGCGCCCTCATCGCCGTCGCGATTGCCGGATCTGCGTCCGCCGCGAGCGTGGCCGCCGTCGCTGGTCGATCCAACCCTGACGACATTCCGACCTTCACGATGTCCCAGCGTGAGACTGTCTCGGCGCTCTCCTCGCCCATCGTCTCCGCCGTCGCCTCGCAGGCGCAGCGTTCGCCGCGCGCCGGACGCATCCTCGTCCTCGATGGCGACCCGACGAACGACACAGTCAACGCCACGCTCTGGCGAGGAAACGGAGTGTCGCTCACGGCTTCGAACCCCGCCGTTCGCGCCCTCGTACTCGCCGAGGCGCGCTCCGGTGCCGCCACCGGCAGCGTGAGTGACCCGGCCACTGCCTCGCTCGCACAGGCCGCCTATACCCTGGTCGTTTATCCGGATGACGCGACCGTGCAGACGCTGGCCGCGCACGACATCGACACGATCCTCGTTCCCCTCGGCGCGAGCGGCTCCGCCGCCCTGACCTCCGGCCTCGACCGCGCCGAAGGACTCGAGAAGGTCGGCGACACGACGTCCGGCACCGTCTGGCGCGTGCGTCCAGGTGGGTTGACCCCGGCACGCGTTCGCGTCGAGTCAGCCAGCGGGGTGACGACTCCGGTTGGTTCCTCGCAGCTGCGTGTCGACGGCGACGTGGACGCCGCAGGCACCCTCGTCCTGGCCGAGCGCGCCGACTCCGGATGGCATGCGTGGGTCGATGGGGTGGCGCTGACCCCTGTTGCTGCCTCCGACGGATGGTCGCAGGCATTTGACATGCCCACCGCTGGGCACCTGACGCTCACGTACAGCGCGTGGTGGATCATTCCGTGGCGCATCGCCGCGGGTGCGTGCCTGGTCGTTGCCCTCGCCAGCGCCCTATCCGCGTGGAGGAAGAGATGACAAAGCCCCGCATCAGTTCCCTGACGACCCTCGTGGGCGCGGGGATTGCCGTGGCGGCCATGGCCTCTGCCTCCGTGTGGGTCGGTGCCTCCCCGAGCAGAGTCGACGGGACGGCGCAGAGCGCCCACCCGTCACAGGTGCACCTCGCGTGTCCCTCGGGCATCGTCGATCCTTTCGAGACGACCAGCGTTGCGGCCGGTTCCACCTGGTCCTCGCTCGCATCCGCCCCCACGAGCCCGGCGCCCGCGTCCATCACGGGCAATGGGGGAGTCATCCCCACGGCCCTCACCCTTGCCGGCCAGGGGGGAGGCGAACTCGCGGGCCTGAGTGCCGTCGGATGCGCGGCGCCACGCACCTCGCAGTGGATCGCGACCGGCGCCACCACCTCCGGCGCCGACATGGTTCTCATCCTCTCCAACCCCGGCCCCACGGCCTCGGTCGTCAGCATTGACGGATACGGAGCTTCCGGCCCCCTCAATGCCGCGCCGCGCCAGGTCACCGTTCCTGCGTCCTCTTCGGTGTCGGTGCTCCTCGCGGGATGGTTCCCGGACGAGAACTCCCTCGCCCTCCACGTCCGTGCAGACGGGGGCGGCGTCGCCGCCTGGGTGCAGGCCTCCCTGATGAACGGTGAGATCCCCCAGGGGACCACGCTCGCCTCCGCAGTCGTGCCCGCGACCTCGCAGACGATCCTGGGAGTGGATCCCAAGGGCACGTCGCTCCTGCGCCTCGTGTCACCCTCGGGTGATGCCCACGTGAGCGTCTCCGTCGCCGATTCGACGGGCGTACACCCGCTCTCCGGCGGTCAAGCGACCGTCGCCGAGGGGACCACCCTTGAGATGCCTCTCGATGGTGCGTCCAGCGATGCTACCCCGATCGCGCTCGTCGTCACCTCGGATCACGAGGTCGTGGCACAGACGACGACGATCATCGTCGGCGCCCCCTGGGCCGAGCGTCTCAGCGCCTGGATCATGCGTTCCAACGCGAGCCCCGCGACGACGTTCACCGAGGCCTCGGTCCCCGGCGCAAGCCAGTTGACGACGATGACCACCTCCGTGCTCTCGTCGACCCCCATTCGCGCCACATCGATTGCCACCGACTCCGGCGTGAACGCCTCGTCCGCGAGCCTCCTCCTGTACGCGCCCGCCGATGCTGCTGGCGCTGCAACCGCGAGCCAGGGGGATACCGCGCAGTCCGCTGCGCCCGGTCCGAGCGCCACCCCTGACATCTGGGCGTCGCCCTCTCCCGTCACCTCGCAGTCCGGAGCCTCCCAATCGGGCCAGTCACGCGATGCACAGTCGAGCGGTACCTCCGCCTCGACCCCGGGAGCTGTTCCGGTGCGCGTGGGAAACCGAACGATCTACGTCGCTCCGGGAGTCCCCACCCTCGTCAGTCTTCCGGACAACGCGAGCACCATCAGCGCGGATACCCCGATCCAGGCAGCCCTGGTCATCACCGCCGACACCGCAGTGGGGCGCATGAGCACCACGTGGAACGTGGGCACGGAGGGCATTAGCGCTGTCACCGGCGCCATCCGCACCGCCAACTAATCAGCGCATCGCGTCGTCGATCTCGTCCGGCGGCAGCGCCAGAATGTGACTGATCCTCTCGATGAGGACCCTGCGCGTCATGACGGCGACCTCCTCGGGCGGGCAGCGCAGCGTGATCGGCAGGCGGTAGACCACGATCCGGTCCCGCAGACCGCGACGACGATCGGCCGGGAAAATGCGTGCGACAACGACGCTGTGGGACTCCCAGGGGGCCGGATCTGACGGCGGAACATCCTCCACGGCGAATTCGATCGTGGACACCTGAGGCCAGAGACGAATGAGCTCAGTGACGAGTTCGCGCACCATCAGATCGAAGTCCTCGCGCCGCGTCCTCCACGCCGGTGTTCCCGGGAAAAAGAGGGGACCGCGAGGACCGCGACCGTGGCGGTTGCGGCTCGAGATGTGGCGGCGCGTGGAAAACACCCCCCCAGGGTAGGCGCACGGCGAGCGGGAGTGGGCCATCGGCGCGCAGAGTGTCGTACTCTTAGGGACGTGATTGCCCAACGCCACTGCTCCAAACCCGGCTGCTCGACCGCCGCCGTCGCCACCCTCACCTACGATTACCGCGATTCAACCGTGGTCGTCGGTCCCCTTGCGACCGTCGCGGATCCCAACTCGTATGACCTGTGCGAGGAACACGCGCAGAATCTCACCGCGCCCCTGGGCTGGCAGGTTGTCCGTCTGGCGACCAACTTTGAACCGGCACCGCCCTCCGGAGATGACCTCGCTGCGCTCGTTGACGCCGTGCGTCGCGTCGCTCAGGAGGCGCAGGCTGAGCCGACTCCCGCTCCTGCCATGCGCAGGCCTCAGACCGGTCCGTTCGGCCCCGCACGCTCCGTGGGCAGCCCCGACACATCGAGCCCGCTCGACCCCTCGAGCCCGTACGCGCGCAGGCGCGCGCAGTTCACGGTGGTTGACGGCTCCGAGAAGGACTCCGAGGACTAACCCCTACAGGCCGAAGCGAGGCTGCGTCGCCTCGTGGAATCGCGCCTTGCCGCGCGCACGACGCTCACACTCGCGCTCCCACTCGCGATCACGGCGGGCCACGAGAATGGCCGCAATCACGATCTCCGGGTGCAGTCCCGGCGGCAGAGGCGTCTGAACGCGCTTCACGAGACGCTCAGCGAGGGAAGTCGCGACCTGCCCGCGCAGCTTCGTATCGATGGAGCGGTTTGCTCCCAGGAACGCGCGAGCCTCGGCCGCGAGAGCATCGTCGAGGGGCAGGATCGTCGCCGAGGCCGCCCACTCCTCGAGCCCGGGAGGCATCACCAGGGGAGGGTAGAAGACCGATTCTCCCTGGGAGCACACCATCGTCCCCGCCGCGATATCCCCCAGACGCTTGCCCTTCTTGTTGACGAGTTCGGTGAAGAACGCGAGGCCGCCCGACGTCAGCCAGTTTTCCAGGATTCCCACGCCGACGCGTACAGCGCTGTGGCGAGCGGTGATCGCGCCGCCGTCGTCGCGTACGACCCGCAGGTTGAGCGCCCATTTGCCGAGCGAACGGCCTTTCGTGGCGATTTCGACCACGAAGGGGACGAAAAACATGACCGAGGCGACCAAGCCGATCATGAAGACGCGCACGAGAGAGGCAGAGTCGTTCGACCAGGTACGCGCGGCGCTGATGAAAACGAGGAGCGCCGCCCCCAGGTACGTCGTGCCGTCGATGACTGCTGCGGCGAAGCGTTCGGGGGGCGAGGCAGGGGTGACGTCGAGGGAGACGGCTTCACCCGTGCGGACGTAGTCGTCTTGAATGACGCGTGATTGACTGCGTTGCGCGCTCATGTATGACACGCTAGTCCAATGGACATCGATGTGCTGCGGGTGAGCGGAAAAACGGAGTGGAAACGCCTCGAGGAACTGACGCGTACCCGCTCTCTGACAGGCGAGCAGATCGACGAGCTCGACCGGCTCTACCGATCTGCCACCACCGACCTGGCGCGCGTGCGTACGACCAGTCCCGATCCCGACGTCATTGCGGAGCTCTCGCGCATCCTGTCGGCAGCTCGTGGGCGCTTAGCGGGAACGGCGGGCATCAACGGAACCGTGATTGCACGCTTTTTCAAGGTGTCGTTGCCCTACGCCCTCTATCAGATTCGATGGGTGACGGTGGGCGTCATGGTCGTGTCCATCGTGCTCGCTCTCATTGAGGGCCACTACCTGGTCACCCACCCGGAGGCGATGAACCAGCTGGGGACGCCCGAGCAGCTGCGCCAATACGCGAACAGTGACTTCGTCGAGTACTACCACCAGGACACGAATGCGGAGTTTGGGCTCTCCGTCTGGGCGAACAACGCGTGGATTGCTCTGCAGGGCGTGGTGACGGGCGTGACCGGCGTGTACCCGCTGAAGATCCTGTGGACCAACGCGACGAACGTGGGGGTGGCCGGAGCTGTTGTGACCGTCTACGCGGGGCCCTGGCACTTCTTCCGTTTCATCCTGCCGCACGGACTGCCCGAACTGACCGCCGTCTTCATCTCGATCGCAGCGGGCCTGAGGGTCTTCTGGGCGCTCCTCGTCCCCGGCGCCGCGACGCGCTACCAAGCGGTGGGCGTGGCCGCGCGTAGCTCTATGACGGTGGCAGCGGGCTGCGCCATCCTCCTCGCGGGCTCGGGTGTTCTCGAAGGCTTTGTCACGCCCTCGGAGCTGCCCGACGCCGTCAAGATCGCCCTCGGGGTGCTGATGACCGCAGCTGTGTGGGCGTACACGCTGATCCTTGGGCGCAGGGCGCAACAGGCGGGCCAGGACGCCGACGTCGGTATCGACGCGGGCTACTACCAGCCGGTGGCGGGCTGACACCGCGCTCGCGGGCTTACAGGCGTCCGCTCTTCTTCAACTCGATGTAGCGGTCGGCCGTGCGGGCGGGCAGCAGACCCGCCGAGGCCTGCAGCGTGAGGGCGCCCGCGAGGCGCACGTCCGCCGCCCCGGCAGCGTCGGACCGTTCGGCGAGCGCTGCCGATGCTGCCAGGAATACCGCGTCAGCGTCCTCCCGCCCGTTGCGGGCACGAATCTCGTCGGGGTCGGTTGCCGATGCGACGAGTACCGTATGGCGCTTCGTCAGGCGTGCCAGGGCGTCGGTGAACTCGGTTTCCAGTCCGGCGGGCGGGATCTTCGTGGCGATGACGACGAATGCCGAGTGGCGCACGGTCTCTTCGACGGCGTCAGCTGCCCTCGACCAGTCGGTGACATCCAGGCGCGGGTTCAAGTCCGTGAACACGTGCGCGAGCGTCTCGATGATCTTGGCCCCGCGCACGCCGGAGACGCGGGCACGCACGCGTGAATCGACGGCGATGACGTGGACCTTGTCGCCCGCGCGATCGGCCAATGCTGCCAGGAGCAGGGTGGTTTCGATCGAGGAATCCAGGCGTGGCGCGCGGCCCAGCGCGATCGAGTCGACTTCCTCGTTCTCGGGGGCGCCGAGCAGCGCGGAGGATGCGCGACCGCAGTCCACGACGATGACAACGTGGCGGTCGCGTTCGGGACGCCACTGGCGCACCATGAGCTCGGTGGAGCGGGCGGACGCGCGCCAGTCGATATCGCGGGGGTCATCTCCCACGACGTACGCGCGCAGCGAGTCGAACTCGGTGCCTGCGCCGCGCAGCGTCGTCGGCGTTGTGCCTTCGAGTTCGTGGAGGCGGGCCAAGCGCGAGGGGAGAAGTACCCGCGCCTTAAACTCCGGCAGCACGGACAGGGTCAGGGGTGCACTGATCGACACCTGGCGTGCGCCGAGGTGCAGGGGGCCCCAGGAACGAACCGTGACGACGTCCGCGTGACGCGTTCCTCGCCTGGTGGGGGACAGGAGCGTCGTGACCTTCTCGGCGGACTTTGGGAGCACGCGCACACGCCGGAAGGACGGCGACTGACGCAGGGAGGGAGGCCACGCGTCGCGCACGTCCAGGACCATGTGGCGCTTGGTTGTGTTCGTCAGGCGCAGCGAGGCCTCGGTGCTTTGGTCGGCGCGGATCGGGCCCGTGACCTCGCGGCTCATGCGCAGAGTGCGCGGCGAGGGGGCGGCGAGGGCATCCAGCAGACAGACGAGCACGACAATGCCGCACCACATCCACGCGAAGCCGCGGGATGGGGCGAAAGCGAGCGGGATCAGGCCCACCAGGACGAGGAGTGCGCTGCGCGCCGAAATCGCCACGGGGAGCCTCAGCGAGGAACGGGGGTGGCCGCGAGGACGCCGGTGATGACGTCGGTGGCGTCCACGCCTTCCAGGTTGGCTTCGGCGCGCAGACCCAGTCGGTGAGCGAGGGTCACGGGGGCCATCGTCTTGACGTCGTCGGGGGTGACGAAGCCTCGTCCCTGCAGGAACGCCCACACGCGAGAGGTGCGCAGCAGCGCGGTCGCGCCACGCGGAGAGACACCCACACGCACGGCGGCGGATGTACGCGTCGCGCGGCACAGGTCTACGAGGTAGGCCATGACTGCGGGCGCGACCTCGATGCGCGAGGCAGCTTCGTGTGCCGCATGAATGTCGGCGGCACCCGCCACGGGCTGGATGCCGGCCTCGGCCAGAGACATTGGGTTAAAGCCGGCCTGGTGGCGGGCGATGATGTCGATCTCGGCCTCGCGCGAGGGCAGGGGGAGCTCAAGCTTGAGGAGGAAACGGTCCAGCTGGGCCTCGGGCAGGGGGTAGGTGCCCTCGTACTCGACCGGGTTCTGGGTCGCGATAACCATGAAAGGATCCGGAAGCGTGCGCGTGGCGCCGTCGATCGACACCGTGTGCTCCTCCATCGATTCCAGCAACGCGGACTGGGTCTTGGGGGGAGTGCGGTTAATTTCGTCGGCGAGCAGCAGGTTCGTGAAAACAGGACCCTCGCGGAACACGAACTCGGAATGGCCCGCATCCCACACCATGGACCCCGTGATGTCCGCGGGCATGAGGTCGGGGGTGAACTGGATGCGTGCCATGTCGACGTCGAGGGCGCGGGCGAGGGTGCGCACGAGCAGCGTCTTCGCGACGCCGGGCACACCCTCCAGCAGGGCGTGACCGCCGGCGACAAGGGCAACGATCAGGCCGGTGATCGCGCCATCCTGGCCGACGACGGCTTTGCCGATCTCGGCCTTGAGAGCCAGGAGGGATTCCTGCGTGCGCCGCTCGCTCTCGCTGAGCGAACGCCCCGACCACCCTTCGCCGGTGGGCGCGGAGTAGGAGGTGGCCTGCTGCGGAGCCCCCTGGGGCGTGCCCTGAGGAGCGGGGGCATTTGGCACGTACGAGGCCGGGGCGCCCTGCGCGGGCACCTCACCCTGGGGCGCGTAGACGCCCGGAGCCGCCGAGGGCGCCGGAACCTGCTGGGGTGCGCCCTCGGGAGCGGGGCCGGGCTGGGGCACGCCGTTGGACGAGGGGCCGGGAATCGGGCTAGTCATGGCGGATCTCCTTTTCGAGAGCGTCGAGGTCGTGGGCGAGGCGGATCAGTTCCTTCTCGGACGTGGGGGCAGGACCCCACAAGAGGGCGGTCGAGCGCGACGTGAGCAGGCCTCGTTGCTCAATCGCACGGGTCAGAGCTTCGCGGTCGCCAGTGTGGGCGATGCCCAGTGCGGTCGCGATGCGTGTGGCGCTGGCGCTACGCAGCGCTGTGGCGGCGTGCTCGTACGCCCGCTGAGAGCGCATGAGACGGGCCTTGCCGATGACGGTTTCGGAGGCGGGGACCTCAATGGGGAGTTTCTCCGGCGTCAGGGGGCCCAGGCGCCTGCCTCGGGCGATCGCGGCAATCAGGCACGCCCCGATCGTGAGGAGGAAAGCGGGTGCGAGGTAGGGCGCCTCGGCGCTGTCGTCTTTCCCGTGGCCGAGGCTATCCGTCGTCTGTGGCGAATACCAGGCGACCTTGGAGGTGCGCCCGATCGCGTTGATCGCGAGGGCCGCGTTGCCCTCGTCGGTGATCGCGCGGTTTCGCAGGCGCAGCGAATCGGGAATGATCGCGCGGAAATGCCCTGATTCGGCCTTCTCGGCGTATGCGTAGGTGTCGTCTTCCCCGGGGAAGCACAGTGCCCAGCCGTTTGCGCTGCTTGTGCTGCCACTGACCGCGTAGGCGGAGGACGTCAACGACTGCGCGCGCGTCGCCGTTTCGGAGTTGCACCTGGCCGTCACGACACGTGAGCTGTGCCAGTCACGCTTCGCGCGAAGACCGTCGAGGTAGGGAGCAGACGAATCGTATTCTTCCTCGAGTCCGACGTAGACGACGTTCGCCCGAGTCTCGACCGCCTTGGCGATAGAATCGCTCATCCTCGCGGGAAAAATGACGACGAGGGTCGTGTCATCGCCCACCTCGGATGCACCCTTCGCTCCGACTTCGCGCACGGACACCCCGTGGTCGCCGAGCACCTGGGCGAGCGCGCGGGCGCCATCACCGTGCTTATTGCGAATGCCAACGGGCGCGTTGTTGTACCCCATCTGGCTGAGGAAGGCCGAACCGATCAGGGCAATCACCGTGACCGCAATGAGCAGGAGCATCGGACGCGCCGCCGAGAAACGCTCACGCGCCGTGGGAGTGACGATCGCGACCTGCCGGGACTTCATGACTCGTCCTTCGCGTGGCTACACAGATCGAGGAGGACCGGAGTAAAGGAACGCAGCGCGTCCACCTCGTCGCGCGAGACCGCGGCACGACCGTAGCGAACCTGGTCGAAGGACTCGGCGTATGCGGACAGCTGCGGGGCCAGGCCGGGGGCGACCCGGGTCGCCGCGTCGGCGGCCTCGCGGGCGGTCAGGCCCGGAGTCGAGGAGACGATGTCGTGGTCATCGAGGCCCAGAACCATGAGACGGTAGGCCCACACGTACGCCAGGTTCCAATCCTGAGCGGCCACGGCCTCGTCGAAGGACGCCTGAACCTGCGGCGCGCTGGTCTCCTCCTCGAAGACAGCGCCCGACTTGCGCCGTCTCGCCAGACGAATCGGGTTGAGGATGAGCACAATGACCAGGGCCGCGATCACAATGATCGCCAGAATCGCCAGGATCAGGGAAATCGGTGGGGCGCCCTGACCCTTCCACGATAGGAGCCGGAAGAAATCGTCGATCAAATTCTTGACGAAGCCGACGATTGGGCCACGGATCTCGCCGTATTCGCCCTTGGCAAGCTCTTTGAGGAGCCAGTCACGAGCCTCGCCCTGGTCGGGCGTCAGCGGAACCTCACAGCTGAGCATGGGACTCACTGAGGCTGGACGCTCGCCTGCATGAGGACCGCCGCGAAGTTCTCCTTACGGATACGCAGGTCCGCGTACATGAGCGTCTCATAGGTGGCAGTGAGCGGCGTGACGAGGCCGCTGGCGAGGGTCGTCAGACCCGTTGTGATCGCGATAAGAATCATCGAACCGGTCTCATTATCGGCCATGGCGAACGCGGTGACTCCCGTGATGCCGGCGATGAAACCTCCGATGAAACCGGCGACGAAACCGGCGATGAACGAGACGAGGAAGATTCGCCCAAGCGTCGGCCAGAAGTAGCCCTTGATCAGGTTCCACGAACGCTTCAAGGACGCGATCGGTCCGATCTCCTCAAGCACCGTGATGACGGAAGCGAAAGCGAACTTGATGCTCAGGAAGTAGACGCTGGCGACGACGGGGATGAAAAGGAAGAGACCAATGCCCAGGAGGACCCCACCGGTCGAGTCGTCGGCGGCGTAGACGAAGAAGAATGCGATCATGAGGAGGCCCCAGATGATCACCGGGAGCATCGTGACAATGCCGGTCACGATGAACGTGCCGATCAAGGCGCCCAGACGAGGCTGCGTCATCGCCCAGGCCTGCGAGAGGGTCACCTTGTTGCCAATCATCATCTGCGACACCGTGGTCGCCAGCATGCCCATGATGATGGTGGTGCCCGCAACCATCGACAGTGTCTGCACCCCCTGAGATGCCAGGCTGGTCAGCAGCAGGACAGCCAAATCCTCCGTCCCCGCCAGCTGCGCCTGAGGGTCGTTTGAATCGGCCACCGACCCGAGCGCGGTTGGGAGGAATGCAGTCACCATGGAGATGAGGGAGACGACCGCCATGACCGCCATGGTGAATCCGAAGAGAATCTTCGGATTCTGACGGATCGCGGCAAACGAACCGCTCATCAGGTCACCGATCGTGAGTGGGCGCAGGGGGATGATGCCGGGCTTGGCTTCCCATCCCCACTGGTTGGTGTTCACGCTGTAGCCGGAGGCGCCGGGCTGCGAGGCATAACCCTGCTGGCCACCGTATGCTTGCTGACCGCCGTAGCCTGGCTGACCGCCGTAGCCCGGCTGGCCGCCGTATCCGGGTTGGCCCCCGTATCCGGGCTGGCCCCCGTATCCGGGCTGGCCGCCGTATCCGGGCTGACCGCCGTAGCCCGGCTGGCCCCCGTAGCCCGGCTGGCCACCGTAGTTGTTCTGGCCACCGTATCCGGGCTGACCACCGTAGGAGGATTGAGAGCCATACGCCTGGCCGCCCGCTGCCCCTGGCTGTGCCCCGGTGGGCTGATACGGGTTCGACGAGTCGGGAGCGGTCCACGGGGTGCTCATTCGTGCCTCCATGTTGATGGTGTCGGTCTGTCACCAATCCTGCCATACGCGGCCGTCGCGTGAAACCTTGTCCAGGGCAGAAATTGGGTCATTGATGCGCGAGTCTTCTGCGTTCGTGACGATTTCGTGACACTATCGTGACATGAGTTCGCGCATCCTCGTCGTCGACGACGACGTCGCCCTGGCCGAGATGATCGGTATTGTCCTTCACAATGAGGGCTTCGACGTCGTCTTTTGCGCCGATGGATCCCAGGCGCTGGCTCAATTCCAAGAGAGCCACCCCGACCTCGTCCTGCTGGACGTGATGCTGCCGGGCATGGACGGTTTTGACGTGTGTCGTGCGATTCGACGTATCTCGGATGCGCCGATCGTTATGTTGACCGCTCGTTCCGACACGTCTGACGTTGTCACGGGACTGGAGGCCGGAGCTGACGACTACGTGCCCAAGCCTTTCAAACCCAAGGAGCTCGTGGCCCGCGTGCGTGCCCGTTTGCGCGGACGCGAGGACGCTCAGGTGGACGAGGGGCTCACGTTGCAGGACCTGTCTATTGACGTGGCCGGTCACGTCGTGAAGCGAGACGGGCATGTCATCGCTCTGACGCCCCTCGAATTCGACCTCTTGGTGACGCTGGCTCGCGCGCCTTGGAAGGTTTTCTCGCGTGAGGAGCTCCTCGAACAGGTGTGGGGCTACCGTCACGCGGCGGACACGAGGCTGGTGAATGTGCACGTGCAGCGTCTGCGCTCGAAGATTGAGCGTGACCCGGAGCGCCCCGAGCTCGTTGTGACCGTCCGCGGGGTGGGATACCGTGCAGGCGCGGGAGCGTAGGGACGCGCTCAAGCGCCTCGTGGGCGCCATTACGTCGTCGAGGCCGTGGGCATTCCTTGCGTCCTCGCACCTCGCCCGCCGCATCCGTCACTCCCTGTCGGCTCGGCTCGCGGTTGCGATTACGCTCGCGGTCCTCGTGATTGTTCTCGTCTCGGGCGTCATCATCGCCTCCCAGCTGCGCACGTCCATGTTCGAGACGCGCAGGGATGCGATCTTGGCCGACGCGTCCCTTCGGTTCTCCTCGGCTCAGTCTGTCTTTTCGTCGTCGACGGCCTCGTCTCCCGCGCAGGTGCAGGAGTCCGCGCGTGGGGCGCTGGCCTCGCTCAAGGCCTCGGCTGCGGGCGCGGGCGCGACCAATGTGGCGCTGCTGCGCTCCGAAGGCACCGCGGCCTCGCTGCGCATCAACCAGATTGAGGATGAGCAGATGCGTGGTCTCGTGACGGCGCAGATGCGCGCGGCGGTTGCCGGGGGAGGGGCGCAGTGGCAGTCGGTGGCCATCCGGTCAAGCGACGGTAAGAAGGAAGAGCCGGGGATCCTCGTCGGCACCCAGGTTCAGCTGCCCCGAGCGGGCACGCACGAGCTCTACATTCTGTATTCGCTGTCCGCCGACCAAGCTCAGGTCGATGTCGTTCTGCGGGTTCTGCTCCTGTCCTCCCTGCCGGTCATCGTCGCCCTGCCGATCGGCGTATTTGCGCTCCTCCATCGCCTGCTCCTGCCCGTGCGCGTGACGGCCCAGGCGGCGACGAAGGCCTCCGAGGGCGACCTGGACGTGCGCGTTGATGTGCGCGGCGATGATGAGATGGCGGACTTGGGGCGAGCATTCAACGCTATGACGTCCTCGCTGCAGGACACCATCTCGCGCTACGACGAGCTCGCGAAGCTCCAGCAGCGCTTCGTCTCCGACGTGTCCCACGAGCTGCGCACGCCGCTGACGACGATCCGCATGGCCGAGGACGTCGTGTGGGATAACCGCGACGAGCTGCCCGCGCACGCACGCCGCTCCGCGGAGCTCCTGCATGACCAGACCGAACGCATGGAGCAGATGCTCGCCGACCTGCTGGAAATCTCGCGATACGACGCCGCGAGCGCGCTGCTGGATGCAGAGGAACGCGACCTGCGCCCCATCGTGACACGCGTCGTCGACGCGTGCGCCGATCTCGCGCAGCGCCAGGGTGTCACGGTTGAGATCGTGGCTCCGGTGCGAGCTGGTGCAGAGATCGATGAGCGCCGCATTGAACGCGTGATCCGCAACCTCGTTGTCAACGCGATCGAGCACGCGGACGGTACGACCGTGACGATCACCGTGGCGGCCACCGAGACGGACGTGGCCTGCCGCGTGCGCGATCGCGGTGTGGGAATGACCCAGGAGGTCGCCGACCACGTTTTCGATCGCTTCTACCGTGCGGACACCGCTCGAGCGCGCACGACCGGAGGCACCGGCCTCGGCCTCGCGATCGCGACGGAAGACGTCGCCATCCACGGCGGGCGCCTGCAGGCATACGGCGAGCCCGGAAAGGGAGCTTCCTTCCTCATGACACTGCCCAAGCGAGCCGGCGAGGAGATCGCCAGCCGTCCCCTCGTCCTGTGGGAGGCCGAATGAAACGCCCCCTCGTCCTCGCTGCGCTCGCATGCCTGATTCTCGCGGGCTGCACGTCCCTGCCCCGGTCGTCGGCTCCGGCTCCTTTCGACGTGTCCTCCCGTGACGGCAGCGGCGTCCAGTTCTCGGCGGAGGGACCCTCTGACGGGTCCGATGCCGCGACCCTTGTCAATGATTTTCTCCTGGCGTGTGCGGCCGGACCGCAGGACGACTTTGCGACCGCCCGCCTCTTCCTGAGTGCTTCTTCGGCTCGCACCTGGCAGCCGGACACGGAGATTCTTCTCTATGACACCGACACCACGCCCGCCATCACCGCCGGCTCCGAGACAGCCTCGCAGGTCGATGTGACGGTCTCGGTGCTCGGCGTGGCCAGCGTTGATTCGTCCGGTGTGCTCACGCGCGTCGATGCGTCGACGGCCTCGCACACGTTCACGCTGGTGCGCGAAGACGGACAGTGGCGTATCAACGCGCCGGACAACATGGTCCTCATGAGTCGCGCGGCGTTCACGGCCTCGTACTCGCTCGTCAACCTCTACTTCCCGACCCAGGATGGCTCCGACCTGGTCGCGGATCCTCGGTGGTATCCTTCGCGTCGCCTCGCCTCGTACCTGCTGGCCGGCCTCGTCGCTGGGCCCAGCCAGGCCCTCGCTCCCGTCACGGCGAACGCTATTCCTGCGGGCACGACGATCCCCTCCCACGGCGTCGATGTCAGCGATGGAGTCGCGCACGTCGAACTCAATGCCGTCATGCCCGCGAGCGAGAGCGGCCGCGAGAGCCTCGCATGGGAGCTGACGCGTACGCTCACCCAGGCGGCAGATGTGTCCCAGGTGAGCGTGTCGCTGTCCGGCGAGACCCTGGACGCGCCCACCCCTCCTGCTGCGCCCACCTATTCCCTCGACACTCTCGTCGGTGCCGGGCCGGAGGGGGTGGGGATCGTCTCGGGTACGGCGGTGACGATGCTCGCCTCGGTGTCGGGGGCTTCCTCTCCGACGGCGTCCCCGGTGGATCCGTCGCTCATCGCCTGGAGTAGCGCCGACGGCGTGTACGCGCAGCGAGCGGGCGCATCCGTTGCCTATATTCCCGGCGCTGCGCCTCTGGGTCCCTCCATTGATCGTTTTGGGTGGGTGTGGGGTGCCTCGACGTCGGCGGCCTCGGTGTCAGTCGCGGGTGGGGCGGACGGCGTCTTCCCCGTGAGTGTCGAGTCCGAGAGTGCGGGCGATATCCGCGCCGTGCGCATCTCGCCGGACGGGACGCGCGCGCTCGTTATTCGCGGAAACGATTCCAGTGCGTGGGTGGGCGTCGTCGAACGTGGCCCCGCGGGACGCCCACAGGCGGTGCGATCCCTGACCCAGGTGAGTCTCGAGCGTGGAACCGTCATCGATGGCTCGTGGACGACGTCGACGGGTCTGGCCCTCGTCGTGCGCGAGGCAGGAAGCGCCGACGATCAGCTCATCACCCTGCCCCTCGGTGGGTTGCCCTCGAGCGTGTCACTGCCCGTCCGCGTGAGAACGATGAGCGCCGGCGCGTCCTCCTCCTCGATCGTCATCACGGGCACCGATGAGGCGGGTAAGACACAGGTCCTGATCCGCTCGGGCGCGCTGTGGCAAAACGCCCCCGAGCCGCTTTCGTCCGCGCGCTACGCGGGTTAGGTGCCGTGGTGGGCGTGCGCGGTCATCGCACTCTCGCGCGGGGCTTGATCGGAGCGATCCTTCCCGTCCAATGCGCGGGGTGCCGCGCCTGGGACGAGGTCCTGTGCCCCTCATGTCGGCGTCTCGCCCAGGTCGAGCCGGTCCCGACGATCATCGAGGGCACGCACGGCGACCTACCCGCGCTGGCCATGGGGGATTACGCGGGTCCCCTGCGGCGCATCGTGCTCACCGCCAAACATTCCGAGCGCACGGACGTGACCGATTTCCTCGACGAGGCCGGCGCCCGCCTCGGCACCGCCGTGGCTCGGGTGCTGGGCGTGGCGGGGTCGCCCGCTGCCGCTGGGGGTTCCCGTGAGGGGAGGGCGCCCGTGGGTGGGGGAGCGGTGGACGTGTGGGTGGTGCCCGCACCCTCCTCGTGGAAGAGGCGCCTGCGGGGTCGTCAGGTGGCGATGCCGCTGGCGCGCGCTGTTGCCCGGGCGTTGGCTGCGAGCGCGCGGGTGGGCGTGCGCGTGCGGGTGGTGGATGCGGTGCGCCTGCGCGTGGGTGCGACCTCCCAGTCGGGCAAAGCAGGGGCCCAGCGCACGGTGGGGCGTATGGGGTCGATGCGGGCGCTCGCGGTCCCGCCTCGCGGTGCTGTCGTTGTGGCGGTCGATGACGTGGTGACGACGGGGGCAACGGTCCGGGAAATGGAGCGTGTGCTGGGTGGGCTTGCGGCGGTTGTGACGCTGTGCCGACCCGGCCTTATCTCATGACGTGCGTCACCGGCTGGGGTATGATGTGACTACAGACTTTCGATAGCGTGAGCAGCAGGGACGCTCCTCACGTCAGTGCGGGAGGTGATAGCTCAGACCACGGTTCGGGCAGTGAGCACCGAACAATCCCCACCTGCGGGCAACGACGCCCGCCGCACACCATGGAGGAAACACATGGACATCACCGTCGTCGCACGTAATGCCGAGATTCACCCGAATTTCCGGGCTTACGTGGAGGAGAAGGTTTCGAAGATCACTCAGTTCTACCCCCGCGCTCAGCGCGTCGACGTGGAGCTGACTCACGAACGTAACCCCCGCCAGGCCGACACCGCCGAGCGCATTGAGCTGACCGTTTACGGTAAGGGCCCGATCATCCGCGCTGAGGCTCAGTCCGCTGATCGCTACGCGGCCGTCGACATCGCCGCCGGCAAGCTCTATGAGCGCCTGCGCCGCCTGCGTGATCGCGTGAAGGACCACCGCCGCCGGTACCCGCGCGACCTGGCCGAAGCCGAAATCCTCGAAGCTCCCGTCGTCGAAGAGGTTGCCGCACCCGAACCCGAGGCTCCCAAGCCGCTGCGCAGCGCTGAGGACCTGAAGGTCGGAGAGGCTCGCGAGGAGCAGTGGGGTGATACCCCGATCATCGTCCGTCAGAAGGTGCACGAGGCCCCGCCGATGAGCGTGGATGAGGCCCTGGATCAGATGATGATGGTCGGCCACCCCTTCTTCCTCTTCGTCGACAAGGACACGAACCAGCCGTGCGTCGTCTACCACCGCCACGGGTGGACGTACGGCGTGCTTCGCTTGAACACGACAATCTGACGGTTGAAGGACCGTGGGGCGCCCCGGGCACGAGGCCCGGGGCGCCCCTGTGTGCGCTGTGAGCGTTAAATGCGTCCATGTTCGCGCGGGCGTTTCCACTTTGGGCGGTTAGTTCGTAAACTAATGGGTGGATTTGACTGTCCGCTCTACAAGGGGGCGGGCGAGGAACGTCAGGAGCTATTCGTGTCGATTATTGACAAGATCCTTCGCGCTGGCGAAGGGCGTATGCTGCGCAAGCTGGATCGGCTTGCGTCGCAGGTTGATGCCTTGCAGGAGGATTTTGAGGCTCTGACCGACGAGGAGCTGCAGGCCAAGACTCAGGAGTTCAAGGATCGCCTCGAAGAGGGCGAGACCCTGGATGACATCCTGGTGGAGGCGTTTGCGACGGTGCGTGAGGCCTCGTGGCGAATCCTGCGCATGCGTCCCTTCCACGTGCAGGTCATGGGTGGTATTGCCCTGCACCAGGGCAAGATCGCGGAAATGAAGACCGGTGAAGGTAAGACCCTGGTCGCCACGATGCCCTCGTACCTGCGCGCGCTGACCGGCAAGGGCGTGCACGTCGTGACGGTCAACGACTACCTGGCGAAGTACCAGTCGGACCTGATGAGCCGCGTGTACAACTTCCTGGGCATGACGTGCGGTTGTATCCTCGTGGGCCAGACGCCGGCCGAGCGCCGCGAGATGTACGCCTGCGACATCACCTACGGCACGAACAACGAGTTCGGCTTCGACTACCTGCGTGACAACATGGCGCAGGTGCCCGAGGACATGGTTCAGCGTGGCCACGCTTTCGTCATCGTTGACGAGGTTGACTCGATCCTTATTGACGAGGCCCGTACCCCCCTCATCATTTCGGGCCCCGCAGATGGCGATCTGAACCGCTGGTACGTGGAGTTCGCCCGCATCGCGCGCATGCTCAAGCGCGACGAGGACTACGAGGTCGATGAGAAGAAGAAGACCGTCGGCATCCTGGAGCCGGGCATCGACAAGGTTGAGGATCAGCTGGGCGTGGAGAACCTCTACGAGGCCGCGAACACCCCGCTGATCGGCTTCCTCAACAACGCGATCCGAGCCAAGGAGCTGTTCTTCAAGGACCGCGACTACATCGTGGATGGTGGCGAGGTCCTCATCGTCGACGAGCACACGGGCCGTGTCTTGCCGGGCCGCCGTTACAACGACGGCATGCACCAGGCGATCGAGGCCAAGGAAGGCGTCGAGATCAAGGCGGAGAACCAGACGCTGGCCACGATCACGCTGCAGAACTACTTCCGCCTCTACCCCGAGGGTTCGCGTTCGGGCATGACGGGTACGGCTGAGACCGAGGCTGCCGAGTTCGCGTCGACCTACAAGATCGACGTCATCCCGATCCCCACGAACAAGCCGATGATCCGCAAGGACCAGCCCGACCTCGTCTATCCGACGGAGAAGGGCAAGCTGAACGCGATCATCGAGGACGTCGTCGAGCGCCACGAGGCCGGCCAGCCCGTCCTCATCGGTACCGCCTCGGTCGAAAAGTCCGAGCTGCTGTCCCAGATGCTCAAGAAGAAGCACATTCCGCACCAGGTGCTCAACGCTAAGCAGCACGCCCGCGAAGCCGCCATCGTCGCGATGGCCGGTCGCAAGGGCGCGGTCACGGTCGCCACGAACATGGCCGGCCGTGGTACCGACATCATGCTGGGCGGTAACTCGGAGTTCCTCGCCCAGGCGAACCTGGCCGCCGAGGGGCTCGATCCGAAGGAGAACCCGGAGGAGTATCGCGAGGCGTGGCCCAAGGCCCTCGAGGCCGCGGAAGCCGCCGTTGAGGCTGAGCGCGAGGAAGTGCGCGAGCTGGGCGGCCTGTACGTGCTCGGTTCGGAGCGCCACGAGTCGCGTCGTATCGACAACCAGCTGCGCGGACGAAGCGGCCGTCAGGGTGACCCGGGCGAGTCCCGCTTCTACCTGTCGATGGAAGACGACCTGATGCGCCTGTTCAACTCGGGCATGGCTCAGCGCATCATGGCCTCGGGCGCCTACCCGGAGGACATGCCGCTGGAAAACCGCATGGTGTCGCGCTCGATCGCGTCGGCCCAGCACCAGGTGGAGGCCCGCAACTTCGAGATCCGTAAGAACGTCCTGAAGTACGACGACGTCATGACGGGTCAGCGCGAGACCATCTATGGTGAGCGCCGCAAGGTGCTCGAGGGCGAGGACATGGGCCCGCAGATGCGCGCCTTCATGGAGTCCCTGGTCACCGGCCTGGTTGATGAGGCGATCGCCGACAAGGCCGTGGACGAGTGGGATCTGCCCTCCCTGTGGGAGAACCTGCGCGGCTACTACCCGCCGTCGGTCACGATCGACGAGGTCCTGGAGGAGCACGGCGGCGCCGCGTCCCTCGTGCGCGACGACCTGGTGACCGAGCTGGTCGGCGACATCCACGCCGTGTACGCGGATACCGAGGATCGTCTGAACGCGAACCCGCTGGCGCAGGCGCAGCTGGGCGAGGAGCCCATGCGCACCCTGGAGCGCCGCGTCGTCATCTCCGTGGTGGACCGCCTGTGGCGTGAGCACCTCTACGAGATGGATTACCTGAAGGAAGGCATTGGCCTGCGCGCCATGGGTCAGCGTGACCCGCTCGTCGAGTACAAGGACGAGGGTGCTCAGATGTTCCAGGCGATGGTCGAGCGCATCCGTGAGGAGTCCGTCCAGCAGGTGTTCTCTTACGCCAAGCAGTTCGAGCGTGCCCTGGCCGCCGCCGAGGAGCAGGCTGGTGGTTCGATTGCCTCTGCGTCCGTCGCGTCCGTCGCGTCCGAGTCTGCCCCCGCCTCGCCCCAGGCCTCCGAGCCGAGCGTCGAGGATGTTGCGGCCGCCGAGTCGGCGTCTTCCGAGGCCGCGCGTGAGGCTGTGGCTCACGCCCGCTCGGTGATGGGCAACGTGGGCCGGGAGAAGGCGCCGAGCCGCGTGAACTACAGTTCCGCCGAAGGCATCGCGTCGGGCGCCTCCTCGTCCGGCGGTAACCGCGCCGAGCGTCGCGCGGCCGCCAAGAAGCGTCGCCGTCGCTGATTGATCGCTCAGACGGGTGAGGGGTTCTCTGGGGAGCCCCTCACCCGTTTGCTTTACCCGTGGGCGCGCCTCATCGATGGGCTAGGCGAGCTCCAGCGCCGTCATCATCCAACGCCCGTGGTATTCCTCCAGGCGCAGGGCGAGAGCGTACGTTCGGGCAGCGGTGGAGATGATGACGGCTGCCTCGGTGGTCGCGGCGTCGATCGGACAGGTGCGCACGTGGACGGGACGTGTGCCGCGCGCGCAGGGGGACAGGTGCACGGCTGCCAGAGCGCCGTAGAGCTCGGGCAAGAGCCACCGGCGAAGCTGCGGTGCCTGGCGTGCTCCCGTGACGACCTCGACGACCGCGCGTGCGAGCGTCGCCGCCCACCGGTCGGGATCGGGAAGGGGCTGCGGATCGGGGTGAAGTGGGCTCTGGGGTGCGCCAGTGACAGCGTGTCCGTGGGGGAGCGCCTCGTCGCGACTCCAGCGGAAGGGGGCTGGCTGGATCGGGCGGGTGGGCGTCGGCCTCGTGCTGCCCCGGCGTCTGGGTGCTTCGGCCGTACGAGGCCGGGGTGCGATTTGCGTGCTCATGGCAGGTCCTGGGGGAGGGTGAGTATCTGTCCGGGGTGAATGAGGTTCGGATCTGGGAGAATGTCCGCGTTCGCCTCACGGATCGCGCGCCACGCCGCGTCGATGGAAGCGTCGTCCGCGTCTGGGTGTAGGGATGCGGCAATCGACCAGAGGGAATCGCCGGGCGCGACCGTGATCGAGTCAGGCATGTGGGGCGTGGGCGGGGAAGGCTCGTCCTGCGCGGGTGCGGGTGTCGTCAAGCCAGCCGGGTCTGTCTGCGTTGGTTCCTGCGTGGCGCGTGGGCTATCCGCCCAGGTCAGTGAGACCCCGGGGATGGTGAGGTCCTGCGGAGTCGCGAGCGTCGCAGCCACCGGGGCGCCGGTGACCAGCGCAGAGCCGATGAGTGCTCCGGCACCGGCACGGGCGAGCAACGTTCGCGAGAGCCTGGTGCCGTAGCGTGCGACCACCGCGCGTGCGATGCGGCGCACAATGGGAGGGGTAGCGCGCAGGAGGACAAGGTGCGCACATGCAGAGCTGAGTAGGCTCCACGACAGCAGGAGGCATGCGGCTATCCCGAGTGCCCAGAGGATGAGTGTGTCGGGGTGCTCTGGGTCAACGGGTGGTGCGAGTCTGGTGAGGTACAGGGCGTCGAGGACGGTCAGCGGCGCGCCAACCAGCCAGAGGAAAGCGTCAGACAGGTGTTCCTGCCCATGGGGAGTGCGTGAATCATCAGTCATGGTGAACTCTTCATCGAGTGAGACGGATTCGATGCAGATAACTATCCGCTTCTTATTGGTTCGTGTCAATACGTTTGGAAAAATAAGATGAAAATGTGATGTGCGGCGCTTTGAGCTGGGATGTGGCATCGTTGGGGAATGGACATGTCAGCATTCATGGCCGAGCTGGAGTCGCGCTTCGACGAGGAGCGCGTGCGCGACCTAGAAGATCTCATTGATGAGCTGACGGATGCGGAGCGCGCATCCGTCACCCTCTCGGCGCGATTGGCTGGCGCGGTGGGCGTTGTCACCCTCGCGCTGCGCGGCGGGCACGTGGTGTCGGGGCAGGTTCTTGACTCGACTCGCACGTGGGTGCTCCTGCGCGGCGAAGGGGGAGATAGCCTCGTCTGGCTGTCCGCCGTCGTCGGTGCCTGGCCGCTCGGCCGTAGCGTGGCTCGCGAGTCGTCAATCAGGGGTGGGATTGGCGTTGGGCACGTTCTGCGCGAGCTGAGTACGCGGGGCGTCGGCGTCGCCATCGAATCCGACGGAGGAGACCACAGGGGGATCATCGACGCGGTCTATGCGGACCACGTCGATGTCGCCCTCAGTGGAACGGCCATCAGCTATGACGGCCGCGATGAACAGGAAGAAATGGTCGTCTCGCTGGCGCTTGCGGGGCTTCGTCGACTCCGCGTGCTCGGCCAGCGATGGTCGACCGATTACTGAGCGTTTTCCGCCTTCTGACGCTCGCGCGTCGCGACGTATTGGTCCTGGATGAACTGCTCCAGGACCGATTCTTCGATCCTCCACACGTGCTTGCCGCCGACCTGGATGGCCGGGAGCTCGCCGGAGGAAACGAGGGCGCGGGTGGCTGACATCGTGAGATTCAGGGTCTCGGCGACATCAGCGAGAGTGAGGAATCGTGTTGCCATGGCAACATGCTATCAGTTGAGATTGCTTCGTTTGATTGGTTTGAGTCGGCAATTTTTTGTCCGACATATGACCGATGTGCTCGGTTGGTTCTGATGAATAGTCGGCAACCTACCGCTTTTCCGGTCGAACGTGCATCATAGAAGAGTGAAACGCGTCTCAGCTTCAGTGTCGATTCCGGCGCGCGCCCCCGGCAAGATAGACCGCCGATTCATTATCGGAGTGGTCCTCGTCATCGCGTCCGTGATCGCTTTCAGTGTCCTCAGCGGCTTCCTTCGGGGCGGATCCCGTGTCTACACCGTGACGAGTACGATCGCGCCCGGTGAAGCCATCACGGCCGAGAATGTGCGAGAAACCGACCTCCGCGTGGATGGTTCCGTCTATGCGCCCACGTCCGAGGCGCCCATGGGATCCATTGCGACGCGCCAGCTCGTGCCCGGTCAGATCATCATGCGCTCCGATATCGCGCAGAGCGCATCGGAGGGCGGCGACCAGACGGTGCGTCTCGCGGTGACCGTGACAACCGGCCTGCCCGACGGGGTGGCCGACGGTACCAGGATCCAGCTGTGGACGGTTCCCACGCGCACGCAGGCCCAGGGGGCGGAGCAGGCACACGAAATCGAGGGATCCTTTACGTTCGTGCGCGCGATAGAAGCATCCTCCTCGTCTCAAACGAGGAGGGGAACGCGCATCGAGATCCTGGCGAACTCTTCGTCGCTGCCCGTCCTGCTGGCCGCTCAGAGCTCAACGGATGGCCTCGCTGCCGTGCCCGTTGGTGCGCCATGAGTACCGTTCACGGGGTTGTTATCCTCGCCGATCAGCGATACGAAGCGCCCCTCATCCAGGCAATACAACGCCATGGGGAGACCCTCGCGATCGTTCGTCGCTGCGCGGACCTCGCTGAGGTCATTGCTGCCGGCCGCGCGGGGGTCGCGGACCTGGCAGTCATCGACGGCGCCGACCCCGACCTGACGGCCGAGGCCGTGGATGCGCTGCGCTCGTGCGGCATGGCGGTCGTTGCGCTTGGCTCGCATGCGCTCAGGGCTCGGCTTGTCTCCCTCGGCGTCGCCTCGGTCGCAGCTCCCGGCAGCCCCGAACAGGTCGTCAATTCGCTGATAGCGGCGACACGTAACGTTCGCCTCCAGTCCTCCATCGCGGATGTACAACCCCCGCCACCTCCACCGCCCTCGTCCCCGGGCACGGTCATCGCGGTGTGGGGGACCAGCGGAGCGCCCGGGCGCACGACCCTCGCTGCGGGTATAGCGACGATCCTTGCGCGCACTGCGCCGACCCTCCTCGTCGACGCGGACACCGCGAACCCGACGATTGCGCACCTTCTCGGAGTGCCCGTCCAGGCCTCGGGCCTGTCCATCTTGGCGCGCACGGCCTCGCGTGGGCCGCTCACGCCCCAGGACGTCCAGTCCGCTGCGGTCCAGCGATCCGAGGGGTTGCGCGTCATCACCGGCCTGGTCACCGGGCACCGGTGGCGCGAAGTGAGCCGTCCGAGCATCGAATCGATCATCGGAGCCCTGCGACTGAGTGCCCGCTACAGCGTCGTTGATATCGCCTCCACGTCCCTCGAAAAATCCAGTCGCGGGGCCAGCAGGGACGACGCCGCGCTCGGGGTGCTCGAGCGCGTCGACCGGCTTGTGATCGTCGCGCGCGGGGACATCGTCGGCATCAACCGCCTCTCCTTCCTGGCCAGCTGGTGGGCCGAACACGGTGTCGATTGCCCGATCACCCTCATCGTCAACCGCGTCAGTACGGATGCGATCGGAGCCCGCCCCGTCGCATCCCTGCAGGACGCGATCGGCGCCTTCATGCCCGAACAGGTCTTCCACGTTGTCAGCGAAGATGCGGGCGTGCAGCGCGCTGCCCTACGCGGCAAAGCGTTGGGGGAAAGCGGCACGCATTGCAAGGCCTCCGACGAGTTGGAGGCGATTGTCGCGCAGTGGATGCCTACACTGTGAGCATGCGCGTCTACGTTCCCGCCGTCCTGTCCGACCTGTCCGTTCCGCTGCCGCCCGTGCGCAGCGGCGTCCTGTGCGTGCCCGAGGCCGCCATGAGCGGGGAGGACATTGAGGTCCTCGAGGATGATGCCATCACCGAGGCGGCACTGTCCTCCCTCGAGCTGGCGCGCGAGACGGAGGGGGCCGGGACAGCGCGTGTCGTCCTGGCCGTCGACACACCCACCTCGACGACGCTTGCCCCCGGCGAGCAGATCGAGCCTCACATTTTCGAGGCTGCGGCCTTCGAATACACCTGGTCGGACGTGGCGGCGATCCTCGCGGACCTGCCCGACGCTGCGCCCGCGGTGGAGGCCGTGCTGAGCGCCGAGACGCAGGAGGAAGCCGACGAGGCTGTGGCCACCCTGTGGGAGTCCTCCCTCGCCTGGTTCGACCGCTCCGAGCGCCCCGCGGTCCTGGCGCTGCACAAGGGCTGACGCTTAAGCGCGCACGCTCAGGGTCGATCCTCCTTCCGGCAGCGGCCGTACCTGGATCTGGTCCGCAATCTGGGTCGCCATCTCCTCGACGTGCGAGATGACGCCGACCGTGCGTCCAGCGCTGCGTAGCGCCTGAAGCTGGGCCATCACGAGGCTGAGCGTGTGCGAGTCCAGCGACCCGAAGCCCTCGTCGATGAACATCGTGCGCAGCTCGACGCCCCCGGCCTCTGCTGAGACGACGTCCGCGAGGCCCAGGGCCAACGCGAGGGACGTGTAGAACGTTTCCCCGCCCGACAGGGTGCGTGGGCTGCGCATCGCGTCCGTGTCATGGTCGATGATCGCCAGGCCCAGCCCGGACTTGCGCGAGGCGGTGCCGTCGTCGGGGACGGAGGCGAGCTCGTAGCGGCCCGACGAGATCGCTGCCAGGCGCGGGTTCGCGGCCGCCAGCACCTCCTCGAGGCGCGCGATGAGCACCCACGCCGACAGGGGAGTGGACGCCAGGTTCTCTGGCCCGGAGGCCGTCGCAATGTCGGCCAGTCGTCGGATCGGACCCGCCTGTTGTCGGGCGCGCTCGAGCGCGTCCAGCGCCTCCTTGAGGGATGCTCGGGCCGCCTCCAGTTGCGCGCAGTGCTGCTCCAGGATTCCCGAGGCCCGGGCGGCGCCGACTGCGTCCTCCTCGGCTTTGTGGGCGGTTTCAGTGAGAGCCTCGAGGTCCGGCGCGGGCGCTGCTGCCGCGTGGGTCAGGCGCTCGGAGGCGAGGGCCTCACGCGCCGCGAAGAGCTCCTTGTCGTGAGCCGCCGCGCGCGCCTCAAGCGCCTCGACTTCGGGAAGCGGGGGGAGGAGGGATCGCCAGGAATCGGATTCGAGCCCCTGTTCCTCCAGCGCCTCCGCGAGGGAGTGTTGCGCCTTCACGTGCGCAGTGCGGGCACTGTCCCAATCGGCGCAGGCTCTGGCCAGCAAGGCCGCCCGGTGCGCCCGCTCATCCAGGGCTGCGGCGCGCTCACCGAGGGACACGAAGTCGGCGCGCTCGGTCTCTACGCGAGCTTGTGCAGAGGCCAGCGCCGACTCGCGCTCCTGGAGTGTCGACGCGAGGGACGCGGCGGCCTCGCGCGCACTCGCGAGGCTGTCCGTCAGGCCGCCCAGACGCACGCGTTCCTGCTCCAGAGCCGCCTCGATCTCGGCAATCTGCGGGCCGAGGGCCTCGAGCTTCGCGACGATGTCGGCGGCCCGATCCCGCTCGGTCTCGAGCGTCGGTGTCGGGGCGCCGGCCACCTCGTTGAGCTGGGCGATACGGCGCACGAGGTCCTGGTGGCGCGCCTGCGCGTCGCGCAGCGCGTTCTCCGCGCGGTCGCGCGCCTGGTCGAGCTCAGCGACCTGCTCGCGCGTGATCTCCCCGTCCGCAGCCGGTGCGGGGCTGGGGTGCTCCGTGGACCCGCACACGGGACAGGGCGTGTCCTCCTCGAGCTCACGTGCGAGCGCCGAGGCACTCTGCGCGATCCACAGGTCGTGCCCGTCCGCCGCCGCGGCGTTCGTGAGCTTCGCGGTGGCCGTGGCCTCGCGCAGCTCGTCCGACGCGCCCAGGAGGGCCGAGCGCAGCAGGTCCGCCTGCATGGAGGCATCCAGACGCTCGTTGATGGCGCGCAGCGCGGACGCGGCCTCAGGCAGCGTGTCGGCGTCCGCACGCATGAGACGCAGGGCTTCGGTGGCCTGCTCGATGCGCCCGGGCAACGCCTCGCGCTCGGCCTCGATCGACGCGATGCGCGCCAGTGCCTGCTCGCGGCGGGAGCGCAGCGACTCGATCTGCGCGCGTAGGTCAGGCAGTGAGCGCTCAAGGGCGAGAGCCTCTTCCAGGGAACCCCTCGTTCGCGATGCTTCGTCGCGCTGGGCCTGTGCCCGCTCGCCGAGAGCGGAGACGGCCTCGGGCGTGAGGGATTCCGGGGCGACCGAGGCCTCGTCTCCGAGGGCGGGGGACAGAGCCGTGACCTGGTCTCCGGCGGACTCCATGCGCGCCGTGGCCTCGGTGACGGCCGCGTCAAAAGGCGCCACGGCCAGGGCCCGGCGGGCTTGACTCGCGCGCTCGCGATCGGATGCGACCGCTTCCTCCGCTGCGGTGAGCTCGGCGAGTTTCGCGCTCACGCGTGCGTGCTCCGCCTGCGCTTCTGCGAGTGCGCGGCCTTCGGCCAGGGCGCGGGAAGCCTCCCGCGCGGCCGCTGTGGCCACCTCGGCGACGCGCAGGGTCTGCGCGTGCGCCTCTCGCGCGCGATCACACGCATCCTGTGCCCATCGCCTCACCGCGCTGGCATCCTCCGCGCCCGCGTCCAGCTGGTCGGCCTCCTCGGCCTCGGCTGCGCGCTCCTCCGAGCCGGGGGCATCCGTGTGCGCGTCTTCGCTCAGGGCGTCATCCAACGCCCGCACGCGCTCGAAAGCGCTAACGGCAGCCACGCGCCGCTCCTCGATGCCGCGCTTCGACGAGGCAGCCGCATCGACGAGGGCCTTCGTGAAATCCACGTAGATCTGCGTGTCGAAAATGTCGCGCAAGATCTGTTCGCGAGCATCCGACGTGGCGTTGAGGAACTGAGAGAACTTGCCCTGCGGGAGCACGATCGTCTGCAGGAACTGGTCCTTATCCAGACCGACAATGCGCGGAATCTCGTAGCCCACGTCGCGCGGCCCCGACGCGATCGGCTCCACCGTGCGCCACCCGTCCGGCGCGTCCGGATCCTCCACGACCCGCGTGAGCGTCGACTTTGAATTGCGCTGCGACTTTTTGCCCGCCGGCGTGTACGCGGGAGTGCGCGTCACCCGGTAGATGCCCGTCGCCACCTCGAACACCAGGTCCGCCTCCGACGGATCCGAATCCGAGATGTGATTGGAACGCAGGCGGTCCTTCGAAGCGTCCTTCGTGCGCGCCACGTCGCCGTAGAGGGCGAAGGTGATCGCGTCGATGAGCGTGGACTTTCCCGCGCCCGTGGGGCCGTCCAGGAGAAACAGGCCCGAGTCCTCGAAGGCCGAAAAGTCGACCGTGTGCTCGCTCGCGAAGGGGCCGATGCCCGTGATGCGCAGCCACCGAATCTTCACTGCATGTCCTTTCCTCGAAGCTGCGTCCACACGTCCAGCGCGAGCTCGCGTTCCTGTGGGCTCAGCGCCCGCCCACCCACGGCCTCGTAAAACTCCTCCGTGACCTCGCGCGGATCCCGCGAGGCGCGCACGGTCATCGCAGGCGCGAGCGTGGGCGCCTGGCAGGGGCGGTGCACGACGACGAGAGCGTGCGGGTAGACCTCTCGGATGCGCGGCACCATGCGCTCGGGGCGCGCCTCGTCCGTGACCGTGATCGACACGTACGAGGCCGTGGTGGCCTCGTCGGGATCCGTGAGCAGCTCCTCCATGGTTCCCTCGAGCACCGCGATACCCCGCAGCGTCGGGATGGGCACCACCTCGATGTCGGTCACCGAGGTTGCGTCCGTGGTCACGAGGGTGACGGACTTGGTGGCCCCGGCCTCGGAGAAGGAATACGCGATGGGGGAGCCCGCGTAGCGGATCGGGACGGATGCGCCCGAGATGCTCTGCGGGCGGTGCAGGTGCCCGGCGGCCACGTAGTCCAGGCCGTGAGCCAGGGGCTCCTCACCCCCGAGCGTGTCGAACAGATCCGCCGACACGGAGGGCACGCCTCCCACTTGGATATCGCGCTCCGAGTCCGAGGTCTGGGCACCCGTCACGAAGGCGTGCGGCATCGCGATGGCCGGGCGCTGGTCGCCCGCGTCCCGGCGAGCCGACAGGTCCGCGCGCACGCGGCGCAGCGCCGCCGCCAGAACCGCCTGATGGGAGCGGGGCAGGGGAGCGGGTAACCCTGCATCCCCCTGAGGGGGCAGGTCCGACAGGGACTGGCGCACGAGGTCGGGCTCGAGGTAAGGCATCGGGTAGACGAGGGCGCCCCCGGCCTCGATGGGCGTGCCGATCGCCTCGGGGTCCGTCACCACGTGCAGCGAGGGGGTGAGCATGTCGGCGAACAGGCCCAGGCGCGCCGCCCCGTCGTGGTTCCCCGACGTCAGGATGACCGTCGTGATCTCCGTCAGCTCGCGCAGTGCGCGCCGCATCCGCGCGAGTGCATCCACGGGCGGAACCGCGCGGTCAAACACGTCGCCCGAGATGAGCACGGCGTCCACGCCGCGCTCACGCACCAGGGCAACCAGCCACTCGATGAACGCGTCCGCGCTGTCGCCCAGGGACGCGCCGTGCAGCGTGCGCCCCAGGTGCCAGTCGGAGGTGTGCAGAATCAACATGTCTCCAGTGTGGCAGAGCCCGCCCACATCTGCGTCCGTCACACATGCTTGGAGGGCGGACACCTTCTGCATGCGTGCAGGTAGTCGATAGCATGGTGGGCATGACCAAGCCCTTCCTCATGCTGACCTCCCGCGACGACGGCCCCGTCCTGGCCGCGGAGAGCGCCGACCTGCCTCGCTTTTCGGGACTGACCCCCGACCAGGTGCGACAGGTGCGCATGGAGAGGGAACTGCCCGACCTCGACCTGTCCGAATACTCGGGCGCCTTCGTGTGCGGATCCCCGTGGGACGCGAACGCCGACGACCACCTGAAGGAAGAACGCCAGGTGCGCGCCGAGGCCTGGCTGCGTTCCTTCTACGACCGGGCGCTGGGCGAATCCTTCCCGATCCTGGGCCTGTGCTACGGGCTGGGCACCCTCACCCTGCACCTGGGCGGCGTCATCGACACCCACCACGGCGAGGAAATCAGCGGTATCGCGCTGACGAAGACCGACGCGGGCCGCGACGACCCACTCCTGGAGGGTACGCCCGACCGCTTCCACTCCTACGTCGGCCACCACGAGGCCGTGCGCGAGCTGGCCCCGGGCATGCAGGTCCTCCTAGCCGGGGACGACACCCCGATCCAGATGGTGCGCGTGGGCGAGGCCGCGTGGGCGACCCAGTTCCACCCCGAGATGGACCTCGAGGGTGTCAACGTACGCATCGACCAGTACGCGGGCCGCTACTACCCGGTGGAGAAGGCCGAGGCGATCCGTGCCCAGGTCGCGACCGTGAACACGGATCCCTCGCGCGTCATCCTGCGCAACTTCGTGCGCCGCTTCCAGCGCTGAGCGCCCGCGCGCCTGACGCGCGGGCGACCGGCCCATGCCCCGGCTTTAGCTGGCCGGGGGAATCAGTCCGCGTCGGCGCGCCCGCTCCTTGGAGACGAGGAGAACCGTATGGAAGCAGAGGGCGACAAGTGCAGCGCCCATGGCAACGTTCGACGGCATGTTGTAGGGATCGGGGCGGACGCCGTGGTCCGTGACATCACCGACGATGACCGCCGCGTTGCACACGAGCACGGCACCTATCACCACCCACTCGCAGGCCCGAAGTGCCCGGTGTGCGCCAGGAATGTGACGCGAATAGCCAGGGGCGCAGACAGCGAGGAGGGTCATGGCGCAGGCGAGCACGTAGTCATGCAGACGGTTGTCCCTTCCGACAAAGGTGCCGCCGATCGAGTAGATGAACGTGCCGATCAACAGTGCTAAGAAGAAGTAGCGGAGGACCTTGTCGACCCGCGAAAGCCCTGCGGTGTTGCCGATGAGGTTCTGCTCGATGGTGGACATAGCGATCACGACCTTGTGAACCAGAGATAGCGACCATCGCTATATCCTCATTGTCCACGCGAGGAGGGCGCTGTCAAGCACTTTTAGTGCCCACTTTTGTCTACCGGGCCGCCTTGCTGGCGGCCTCCGCCGTCGCCACGGCCTCCAGCAGCCTGCGCACCGACGCCACGCGGGAAGCGCGCTCGGAGCGCGCCCGATCCGCGTCCTCATCCCGGCCTCGTCAATCGCAAAAGATAAGATGGAAAATCCGAGGCGAGGGGGCCGTATCCAGCTTGCAGTATGGATACGACCCCCTCGCGTTTTGTGACGCGTAGCTTTGCGCACAGCTTCCAACGTTCGATTAGAACCAGTGCGCTACTGGCGTGTCGCGGTTTACGCGTGGATGTCTCGGGTTCGGTACTTGAGCACGAGCAGCGCTATGAGGCAACAGAGTGTGCCGAGCAGGGCACCATTCGCGACTCGCGAGGGAATCGAGAAATAGTCGTAACCGCCACCGTTGCTGGTGATCACACTCGTCACTGCTGCCCCTATTGAGATAATCGCGCACGCGATTCCTGTCCATTCGAGCGCGCGAGGCCACAGCCGCGAGGTTGTTCGTGCGCACGAGCGTGAATAGCCTGCCATTTGCCAGGCAGCAAGTGCCGCGCACATGGCGGTCGTCAGTTCGCGTGAAGGCCTCCCTGACGCTGCGATGGAAAACGCGATGGATGCGATGGTGATCGCGAAAAAAATGGAGGCAAACACTGCGCGCAGCGCTCTGTCTGTGGCTGTCGGCATTGCATCGGGAGCGCCGACTGGGGCTGGTTGAAACTGTTGCATCTCTCTTTCCTCCTCGAGAGTTGAGCTGCTTGTAGCTGGCGCTAGTGCGCGTAGCAGGAGTAGTGAGACCAACACTCCTTCGTGAACCCGTGACGGAAACCAAGGTATCCGGCGGTTCCGAGGAGGCCGATAGTGTTGGCTGCGTAGTAGATTCTCCAGCCCTTGGCGCCCTGCCACTCGCTCCATGTGAGGCCGCCGGTGCTGGCCTGGTTAACTCCCTCATTAAATGCAGCGTCGTACCCAAACCTCATTGCAATGAGAGCAGCGGCAACAACGCTGGCAGCGTTGGCTTCCTCGGCCGATTCGGTCTCCTCGACTGTCGTTTCGCCCGTTGGGAGAATCGTTAATCGACCGGCAGCTTGTGTGGGAAGTGTCGTGCCGACTGACAAGAATGCAGTGCAGACGCAGGCTGCGATAGCTTTGACGGCAGTTTCATAGTGATCACATCCTTGTAATCATGTGTAGCGACCATCGCTATACCCTCATTGTCCACGCGAGGGGGGCGCTGTCAAGCACTTTTAGTGCCCACTTTTGTCTACCGGGCCGCCTTGCTGGCGGCCTCCGCCGTCGCCACGGCCTC
>OGTK01000066.1_pt1 | contig 75195 bp, 55 predicted proteins | sample 1574561 | NCBI WGS metagenome assembly OGTK01 (sample SAMN03295812, study PRJEB24534) | human gut metagenome | isolation source: fecal sample 2 from infant 2 | host: Homo sapiens | place: USA: Pittsburgh, PA | collected 2014-07 | reverse complement strand
CCCCACCGAAACAACTGGGACTAACCCTCCACCAACTCTTTTTGTCCTTTAACCCGCACCACTCCCCCACGTCGCTCTCGGCCAACGCATCGGCGCGGACGGCTCGCGGGCGGGCCGCCGCCCACGGGCACACAAAGCAGCCCGGCAAACACAGCGGCCGGGGCCTCCGGCGCCCGGAACACCAGCATCGCCACAACCAATGTTTCACGTGAAACATCTGCCCATCCACCGGCCCCGTTACCCCGTATCGCCCGGAAAGTGGCACACTTGACCTATACGGTTATACGTAAGTTCACGCAAGACTTCATGCAAAGGATGGCATGCCTTGACTCAGCCTTCGACCAATGGCGGCACCCCGGCCTCGTCCGGCCGGACCCCCGCGCAGGGAAACCGCCTCGACCCCTGGTACGACGTCTACGCGGACCGCGCGCACAACCTGCGCGCATCCGAGATTCGAGCTCTCTTCTCCGTCGTGTCGCGTCCCGAGGTCGTCTCCCTCGCTGGCGGTATGCCGAACCTGAAGGACCTGCCCCTCGATAAGCTGGCGGCGTCCGCGGAGAAGCTGGTGCGCAACCACGGCGCGCAGGCCATGCAGTACGGCAGCGGCCAGGGCTGGGAGGTGCTGCGCGAGCGCATCACCGAGGTCATGGGCTACGACGGCATCGTCGGCGCCGACCCGGACGACGTGGTGGTCACGACGGGTAGCCAGCAGGCGCTCGACCTCGTCACCGAGCTTTTCGTGAACCCGGGCGACGTCATCCTCGCCGAGGCCCCCTCCTACGTGGGTGCTCTGGGCGTGTTCCGCGCGCGCCAGGCCGACATCGTGCACGTGCCCATGGACGAGCACGGCATCATTCCCGAGGCCCTGGAAGAAACGATCCGCAGCGTGCGCGCCTCGGGCCGGACTATCAAGTTCATCTACATCATTCCGAACTACCACAACCCCGCCGGCGTCACGCTGTCCGCCGAGCGCCGCCCGATCATCGCCGAGATCTGCCTGCGCGAGCATGTTCTGATCGTCGAAGACAACCCCTACGGCCTGCTCGGCTTCCACAGCGACCCGCTGCCGGCCATTGCCTCGTACAGCCCCGAGGGCGTCGTCTACCTGGGTTCGTTCTCGAAGATGTTCGCCCCCGGCTTCCGCATCGGCTGGGCGTACGCGCCGCACGCGATCCGCGCGAAGCTGGTCCTGGCGCTCGAGTCCGCGATCCTGTGCCCGTCGATGGTCGGCCAGATGGCGATCGCCGACTACCTGAGCAACTACGACTGGTACGGCCAGGTGAAGTCCTTCCGCTCGATGTACGCGGAGCGTTGCCGCGCGATGCTCACCGCGCTCGAGGAGTTCATGCCGTCGTGCACGTGGACGGTCCCCGACGGCGGCTTCTACACGTGGGTGACGCTGCCCGAGGGCCTCGACGCGAAGGCCATGCTGCCCCGCGCGGTGCGCGCACAGGTCGCGTACGTGTCCGGCACGGCGTTCTACTACGACGGCTCGGGATCAAACCACATGCGCCTGTCCTTCTGCTACCCCACTCCCGAGGAGATCCGCGAGGGCGTGCGTCGCCTCTCGACGGTCGTCAACGCGGAGAAGGAAATCGTCGACATGTTCGGTACCGCCTCGGGCAACGAGGCCGGGGCCGGGTCCGACCGCTAACAGTTACCCGAGGAGATACCCCCATGGCTACCAAAGTTCTGATTATCGCCGGCGGTCTGACGCATGAGCGTGACGTGTCGGTTCGTTCGGGTCGTCGCGTCGCGAACATCCTGACGCAGTTCGGCTACGAGGTCCTCATTTCCGACGTTGATGCATCCCTCGCCGAGGCTATTGAGTCATTCTCCCCCGACGTGGTGTGGCCACTGGTCCACGGTTCGATCGGCGAGGACGGCTCCCTGCAGTCCTTCCTGGAGTCCGTGGGAATCCCCTTCGTCGGCTCTTCCTCGGTGCAGGCGATGCTCGCCTCGAACAAGCCCACGGCGAAGGCTCTCCTGGGCTCTGCGGGGCTCGCGACGCCGGGTTGGGTGACGCTGCCGCAGGCGATTTTCCGCCAGCTGGGCGCCTCGCACGTGCTCTCCGCTCTCGAGGGCTCGGTGTCCTTCCCCGTCGTTATCAAGCCGACCGACGGTGGTTCTGCGCTCGGTATTTCGACCGCGAAGGACGCGAAGAGCCTACGCCGCGCGATGGTGGACGCCTTCGCCTACGGCCAGCGCCTGATGGTTGAGCAGCGTATCGACGGGCGCGATGTAGCCGTGTCCGTCGTCGACCTGTGGGATGGTCCCCAGGCACTGCCCCCGGTGGAAATTTCGACGGATCGCGGCCGCTACGACTACGACGCGCGCTACACGACGGACGAGACCGAGTATTTTGTGCCGGCGCGTCTCTCTGAGGAAATTCTGGCGGACCTTCAGGCCGCTGCCGTAGAGGCCCACACGACGCTGGGCCTGCGCGACCTTTCCCGCATGGACTTCGTAGTCGACGACGAGGGCACCTGCTGGTTCATCGATGCGAACGTCGCTCCCGGCATGACGGACACGTCGCTCCTCCCCCAGGCTGCCGACGCGCTCGAGGATTCGTCGTTCGCACAGCTGTGCGCCGACATCGTGGACTTCGTGGCCGGCGGCCGCGACGTGCACGGCATCGACTACGTCATCGATGAGGAAGGCACCGGCGTCATCATCTCGGAGGAAGCCGAGGAAGCCTCGGCCACCGAGGAGTAACCCGCTCATTCATCGCACTGTGGGCCCGGGAGGATGATCCTCCCGGGCCCACATGTTTCACGTGAAACAATCGCCAGTCCATCGAACAATGCAACGACGGACACGCTCTATCACCGACCGATTGTGGCGCCCACAATCGGTGAATTCGACCTAAATAAAGTGAGGACATCTCAGCTGCCCGAAGGGGCTGCCTAATGTCCTCACTGTAGGGCGCTGCGGCTGTCCGACGCTGACGCGTATAGGGTGGACTGCCTTCTGACCCCTACCAGCGCTAGCGTAGCACATGTGGGGTACGCTCCGTGTCCACGGTGGTATGACGTACGCGCGCGCACTATTGAGTACGACGCGGCCAATGTTGTTTCACGTGAAACATTGTCTGCTTCCGCCAAGCGGGCTAATCCCGCCGGTGATCATTCGTGAAAGCCAGTGCTACACACTGATGAGAGCACACAATTGAGCGAAATCTTCGTTCTCTGTATGGCTCTGCGTCATTCTGGGCTATCCGACAAATAGCTCGCCTCGCCGACACGGAAGCTCTCAGAAAAGAAAACCAAGCTCCTTCAGACGCTTCTCAGCGTCCTCCGCACCCTTCCAGACGATGCCTCGGACACCGAGTAACTCGGCAGCACGCACATTCTCGCGACGGTCGTCGATGAACGCGACGTTTTCGTGGGGAACATCGAGGCGCACAAGCACGTCTCGGTAGATGCCGCGCGACGGCTTACAGATCCCGTGATCACAGGAGAACGCAAAGAAGTCGAAGAGACTCCCCCACTCAGAACGGCGGATTGCCTTCGCGATCGGATACGGAGCGTTCGACAAAATACCGACGCGCACTGCCTGCCTACGCAGTTGGCGCGCCAAACCAAGCGTGGCCTCGTTCGCTTTCGCCATCCGTGACGCATCCAGAGCAACGAGCTGCTTCAAGAGAGCATGAGATGGCTCCGGCTGCCCGCAATCACCAGCAATACGATCCCAGAACTCACGATCAGACATGCCCGCGTCGTACTCTCCGCGGTGTGCCCACATCGCCTGATCGACGAGCGACGTGAGGCCTCGTGAGTCGTCGCCGAACAACTCGGCGATTGCGTGCGGGTCCGGATGGGCGTCGACGAGGACTCCACCGACATCGAAAAGCACGGTGCGCGAACTGCCTTGGGCGTTCATGCCTTTCGCTCCTTCTGGTACTGCGAGGGCCCGACGACGGACCCTTAAAGGTAGTTTAAGCGTAAATTCAGCCAAAGATTAGGCCAGGAAATGTCATATAAAGAACATACCGCGCCTGATCTGCGGAAAGAATTATGAAGTTTGATCAGTGAAGAATAAGGTCTGCAATTCGCTGAAGATCATCAGATCCCGCGAATTCGATGACGATTCGCCCCTTCTTACGCCCCTCCGTGATAGTCACGCGCGTATCGTACGCGTCGGCCAGGGCCGACACGACGCTCTCACCCAGCGGCGACAGTGGACGCTGCTGGCGGGCGCGCGGACGGGGCGTTGCCTTCGCCTTTCCGAGGCGGACAATCTCTTCGGTGGTACGCACGGAGAGACCCTCGGCGACGATGCGCTCAGCCAGCCGTTCCATCTCCTCTGCCGTCGACAGGGACAGCAGAGCGCGGGCATGGCCCGCTGTGATGACCTGAGCGGCCACCTTCTTTTGGACGGACGGGGGGAGCTTGAGCAGGCGCAGGGTGTTGGCAATCTGCGGGCGCGAGCGCGCGATTCGCTTGGCGAGCTCTTCCTGAGTCGCTCCGAAATCCGCCATGAGCTGCTGATATGCACTCGCTTCTTCCAACGGGTTGAGCTGGGCCCGGTGGAGGTTTTCCAAGAGCGCGTCACGGAGCAGGTCCCCGTCGTCCGTCTCTCGGATGATTGCCGGAATCGTGGTTTCGCCGGCGAGCTCGGAGGCGCGCAGGCGGCGCTCACCCATGATCAGCTCGTAGCGTGCATCGGGTTTCTCGGCGAGGAACTCCTGAAGCTTCTCGGATCGACCCGTTGCGGGGATGCTACGAACGACGACGGGCTGAAGAACGCCCACCTCCTTGATGGAGGCGGAGAGTTCCTTCAGATCGTCCTCATCGAAGACCTCGCGAGGCTGCTTCGTATTGGGAACGATCTGATCGATCGCAATTTCAGCGAAGGAAGCACCGGGAACCGGAAGCAGTTCATGATCGGTGGATGTTTCACGTGAAACATCCTGGTCCGCATGAGTATCGGCGGCACCACCGGGAGCCGTCGAAACAGGTTGACGCGCCGCACTCGCCCGGGAATCTGAGCCATTGATTCCACCACCGAGGCCACTGCGAGAGCCGCCTGCGCGTCGTCCACCTGCCGCCTCGACGGACGGCATGGTCGGGCGCTTCTTCTTCGACGAGGCGGTGGCACGCTTGGGCTGGAGAAGATCCTTCGCGGATCCTCCCCTCTTGCCGGCGGAGCTACCTTCGGGGAAGAACACGTCCAGGGGACGGGACGGGGTGGAGGGTGCGGCTTGCGGCGTCTGCTCACTAGCCTGAGGAATCAGGGCCCCAAGACCCCGGCCGAGACCGGAATGCTTGCGAGCGCCCTTACGGCCCTCAGACTTCGATGATGCATCCGCCATTGCAATACTCCTTCAATTGCGTCGGTTCATTGTTTCACGTGAAACAATGCCATGGGATCACCTAGTGAGCGTCGTTCGTCACTTTGCTGCACCAATGGTCACACACTCTGACTAATACGTGCCGATCTGCGGAAACATGCGGAAAACTCCGTATGTTTCACGTGAAACAACCACTATCCAGCTGCGGAAAGGCGCTGACACAGCTCCAGCGCGGCCTTACGATACGCGATCGCACCAACGTTGCGCGGGTCGTAGGTGATGACCGTCTGGCCGTAGCTCGGAGCCTCGGAAATGCGCACGGAACGCGGAATGACAGTCTCAAATGTCTGCTCGGGGAAGTGGAAGCGCACCTCGCTCTCGACCTCCTCGGACAGCCGCGTGCGCTTGTCCGCCATCGTCAGGAGCATGCCCGACACACGCAGGCCAGGGTTGAGATCCACGCCAATGCGCTCGACCGTGTTCCAGAGCTGGCTCAGGCCCTCAAGTGCGTAGTACTCGGCCTGAATCGGGATCATGACCTCGTCCGCGGCCACCATGACGTTCAGGGTCACGAGGCCGAGGGACGGCGGGCAGTCGATCAGGACGATGTCAATGTCCTGATGCTCGGCGACATACTCACGCAGAGCATCCCGCAAGCGATATTCGCGCCGGTCGACGTCAACGAGTTCGATCTCGGCACCAGACAGGTCGATCGTGGCCGGGCAGACGAGGATCCCATCGATATCGGGGCACGGCTGCACGACGTCCGCGACGCTGGCACCGCCGATGATGACGTCGTACGTGGAGGGCGTACCGGCCGGGTGCGGGACACCGAGAGCGCTGGACGCATTACCCTGGGCGTCGGCGTCAACAACGACCACCGACAATCCACCAATCGCGAGGCCCGCCGCGATGTTCACGGCCGACGTCGTCTTACCGACGCCCCCCTTCTGGTTCGCAACGGCAATAATGCGCGTGTGATCGGGGCGCGGGAATGTCGCGCGCTCGAGCATGGCCAGATCGCGCAGGTTGCGCTCGATCTGAGTCGACAGAGGGGTGTTGTTGGTACTCACGTGACACCTTCCTAGATACTGCCCCTAGTTTACGGGGAGACGCACACACTTCCAGCACGAAAGGCCCGTGATGCATCGAGGTGCACACAATCCCACTGACACGCGCAATAGCAGTGCAAATACTCTTCTGTAGGATCGATTCTCCCGGCCATCAATAGAAGCCAGAGGAACCGTCAATCGAGGGAATCGATCTGACGGAACAACACGTCATTATGTCCTGCGTCACTACACAAGGGGAGCGTCGCAGCAACCGCCGCGACGCTCCCCTCCCCCACTCGGGGACGCGCTACTTGATGCGCGTGCAGACCACCACGTACGTGGATTCGTCCTCCATGATGGAGGGCACCTCGTGGATCTCGGCGCGCAGGTGGTGACGACGCAGCTCGGCCGAGGCCTCGTCCACCTCGATCGGAGCGCGGCGACCCTTGAGGGCCACGAGCGATCCGCCGGGGGCGATGAGCTTAGACGTCATGCGCACGAGCTTGCTCATGTTGGCGACGGCGCGGGCGGTGACCACGTCGGCCTTGCCCTTGCCGCGCAGCTCCTCGGCGCGCGCCTGGTGGATCGTCACGTTGTCGAGGCCGAGGTCCTCCACGACGTCCATGAGCCACTCGACGCGGCGCGCCATAGGCTCGGCCAGGTGCACGTCGAGCTCGGGGCGGCACGCAGCGATCACGATGCCGGGCAGGCCGGAGCCGGAGCCGACGTCGAGGACCTGGCGGCCGTCCTTGCGCGGCATGAAGTCCAGCACGGCGGCGGAGTTGACGATGTGGCGCGACCAGATGCGCTCCATGTCGCGAGGGCCGAGGAGGCCGCGGATCTCGCCCTCCTCCTCGAGCATGCGCGCGTACTCGGCGACCTCGGCGAAGGCCGGTCCGAAGAACTCGCGGACGGCCGACGTGGGCTCTTCTGGGACGAAGGGGTCGCCGACCTGGCGACCCCTTCCCGTCCCGTTCGGGTTCTCACTCACCGTCGGATTCCTCGGGGAGGATGACGACGCGGCGGTGGGGCTCGGCACCCTCGGACTCGGAGGTGAGGCCCTCGTCGGCGACCACGTCGTGGCACACCTTGCGCTCGAACGGGTTCATGGCGTCGAGCTTGACGGCCTCGCCGGTGGCGCGCACGCGGGCGATGGCCTCGCGGGTGATGTCCTGGAGTTCTTCCTTGCGCTCGGCGCGGAAGCCGGCGATGTCGAGCATGAGGCGCGAGCGCTCGCCGGTCTCGGTCTGGACGGCCAGGCGGGTGAGCTCCTGGAGGGCGTCCAGGACCTCGCCGTCCTCGCCCACGAGGCGGTCGAGGGCGTCGGGGTCGTCGGCGACGATTTCGACCGAGGCGCGGCCGTTTTCGACGTCGATTTCGATGTCGCCGTCGAGGTCGGCGATGTCGAGGAGTTCTTCCAGGTAGTCGGCGGCGAGCTCGCCTTCTTCTTCGAGGCGGGTCAGCTTGTCTGCGTTGTCGTCACTCATGACGTGTCCTCCGTAGTGGGGAATGGGGTCTTGCTGGTGTCCAGGTTACCGGCTGGCGGCCTGGAACCGTGAATCTGTGGTGGTCAGCGCTTGTTGCCGCGGCGGCGGGCCTTGCGGCGCTCGATGCGGCGACGCTCGATTTCCTCGGCGCTGAGCGATCCGTGGCCGGCCTGGGCCTCGGCGCTCTCGGAGGCGTCCTTCGACGAGGCCTTGGCGGCCTCGCGCTCGAGGGCGCGGCGGTCGCGGACCTGCTTCTGCAGTTCGGCGCGCTGAGCGGAGGCTTCCTGCTTGGCGATGCGCTTCTCGACGGCGAGGGCGAGGCCGCGCATCCACTGCTCGTCGGGCAGGGTCGTCCACTTCTGGGTGGCCAGGTTGCGGTAGACGGTGACGATCTCGCCGGTGGTCATGGAGGCGGGGAAGTCGGAGGCGACGTGCTGCTTCTTGGCCTTGGAGCGAACCTCGGCGAGGGTGCGCTCGTTGAGTTCGTCGACGCGCGGGTCGGTGGCGCTGTTGCCGAGGGCGGCGCGCTCACGGTCGTAGTTCTGGAAGTAGGGCTTGGCCCATTCCTGGTAGCCGGCCTCGCGCGAGGCGAGGAGGTCGACGTAGGCGGGGGAGCCGGGGGTGGGCATGACCTTGATGGTCCAGAAGGACTGGGCGAGGGCCCAGAAGGAGGCGGTCACGGTGTAGATGACGACGCCCATCTGGAAGAACGCGCCGGAGAAGATGAACATCAGCGGCATCACGTACATCATGGAGCGCTGCGACTGGGCCATCGGGTTGTCGCCCATGTCGGGCATGTTGCGCGAGAAGGACAGGCGCATGGAGGCAAACTGCAGGACGACCATGAGGACGATCGCGGCGATGAAGACCGCGACGATGGCGGGCTGGCCCCACGAGTCGCGCAGCGTGTGAGAGAGCGGGACGCCGAAGACGGTCGAGTTGACGATCTCGGTGGACACGGACGCGGTGAGCGGGCCGAGGTGGTCGGTCGAGTCGCCACGGTAGGTGTAGGTGCCGGCGGAGATGGAGGAGACCGCGATGATGGCGCGGTACATGCCGAAGAGGACAGGCATCTGCACGAGCATGGGCAGGCAGGAGGCGAAGGGCGAGACCTTGTGCTTGCGCTGGAGGGCCTGGGTCTCTTCCATCATCTTCTGACGGCTGACCTGGTCCTTCTTGCCCTTGTACTTCTCCTGGATCTTGCGCATTTCGGGCTGGATGGCCTGCATGGCGCGCGAGGAGCGGATCTGCTTGAGGAACAGCGGGATGATGGCGATGCGCACCAGGATGGTGAGCAGCACGATGGACAGGACCCACGCCATGCCGGAGCCGGAGGACATTCCGAGCAGCACGAGGAGGTCGTGGATCCAGACCCACACGTAGGAGATCGCCCACGCGAAGGGGTGGAGGATTGCGTCGAACATAGTTTTCGCTTTCGCCGTGGCGCGGGTGCGCCGCTGTGTCGTTGTTCCTTATATTCCCGAGGCCGTGGCAGGTTACTCGGTCAAGTCGTGTTCCGGGTCCAGTCCCATGGGGGCGGGGCGTTCCCAGTTGTCGTGCCCAGCCCAATCCTCGGGCGGAATCCAGGGGTCGGGCTTCCAGCGTCCACGCTCTGGTACGTGGTCTACTCCGCCGTGGCTCCAGGGGTTGCATCGCAGGAGCCGCCAGGAGGCGAGGATGATTCCTTTGATGGGCCCGTGGACACGGACCGCTTGGAGCGCGTAGGTGGAGCAGCTGGGGGCGTATCGACACCGGGGGCCGAGGGCCGGGGAGATGTAGCGCTGGTAGGCGACGATGGGGGCGGACACGAGCGCACCGAGGGCACGGCCCGCGACGCTCATCGTGCGTCCCACTTGCGCCACGCTCGCGCCATGACGCGGTCGAGGTGCTCGCCGAGTTCCTTGGAGGGGACGCCGAGGGCCTTGCGTGAGGCCCTCACGACGACCCGTGCTCCGTCGGGAAGATCGGCGACTCGGTCCCGCATGAGGTGGCGCAGCTGTCGCTTGACGCGGTTGCGTCCGTTGGCGCGCTTGATTTCCCGCTTGGGTACGACGAAACCGACGAGGCGACTGTTGCGTTCCTCGTCGGCTCGGACGTGGACGACGACCAGCGGATCTCCTGCTCGCGTTCCTTGTCGGATCGCGGCGGTGAAATCCGCTGGGTCAACCATGCGGTGCGCGCGCGGCAGCACCGGTGTGTCTCAGGCGGACAGCTTGGCGCGGCCCTTGCGGCGGCGGGCAGCCAGAATGGCGCGGCCGGCGCGGGTCGACATGCGCAGACGGAAGCCGTGCGTCTTCGAACGACGACGGTTGTTGGGCTGGTAGGTCCGCTTGGTGGTCACGGCAATTCTCCTCGGCGGGGAGTGGTTTCCCACTCGTATCGGTTGGGCTATCGACACGCGGTGCGCGCGATAGCGGGGACGCACGCCCGAAATGGGCGCAAACAAAGACCAAGACTAAGCGGATTGGGGGCGCACGTCAATGCGGCGACGTTACCCACCACGTCACACACAGTATCCACAGCTGTGCAAATCGCTGTGGATTGGACTCGTCCACAGAACGTGGATGACGAAAGTTATCCACAGGCTGTGTGTATTTTTGCTTTCCGCACGCTGATGCGGACCCAAAGTTGTAACTACAGGCCTGTGATTCTGTGATAGTTCTCCACAGCTTCATCCCCAGTCTGTGCATAACATGTGCGCGGACTACACTGCATGCATGTACAAGCGTCACGCACATCACCGAAAAGTCGTGACCGAACTCACCTGTTTTTGTGACCGGAGGTTGCCGTGGAGTCGGATTCCCTCACACGCGCGTGGGCTGCGGCCCTCGACGCGGTCCCCACGAATGAGCTGGGGCCCGTCGCCACGTCGATGCTGCGCTCCGCACGCCCCCTCGGCGACATCGAAGGCACGATCCTGCTCGCCGTCCCCAACGACTTCACCAAGCAGTGGATTGAAGATAAGGCGCAGTCAAAGCTGACGACCGCTCTGTCCGTGCACTTGGGCCGCACCGTACGCATCGCGATCACCGTCGATCCCTCGATCGAGGTCGTCACGCAAGAGGAAGAAAAGGAAGAAGAGGCAGCCCCGGTTACCCCCGAACCCGCGCCCGCTGCGCCCGCGCTTGCCCCGGCCTCGTCGAACGAGGACCACGGACAGCACGAGGAGCACCACTCCCCCGCCCTGGCCTCCTCGAACGCCGACTCGGGCCCGACGCACCTGAACCCAAAGTTCACCTTCGATACCTTCGTGATCGGTCCTTCGAACCGTTTCGCGCACGCCGCGGCCCTGGCGGCCTCCGAGAGCCCGGGAACGGCGTTCAATCCCCTCTTTATCTACGGCGACTCCGGGCTGGGCAAGACGCACCTGCTGCAGGCCATCGGCCACAACGCGCTGTCGATGATGCCCCACCTGAAGGTCCGCTACGTCAACTCCGAAGAGTTCACGAACGAGTTCATTAACGCGATTCGCCTCAATAAGACGGACAACTCCCAGGTCGAGGCGTTCCACCGCCGCTACCGCGAGCTCGACATCCTCCTCATCGACGACATTCAGTTCATCGGCGACAAGGAGCAGACGGTGGAAGGCTTCTTCCATACCTTTAATGCTCTGCACAGCGCCAACAAGCAGATCGTGCTGACCTCCGACCTGCCCCCGGCTCAGCTCAAGGGCTTCGAGGACCGCATGCGTTCGCGCTTCTCCTCCGGCCTGCTCGTGGACGTTCAGCCGCCAGATCTGGAGACCCGGATCGCGATCCTGCACAAGAAGGCGGACGCCGAGGGACTCGAGGTCACGCCTGAGGTCTTCGAGTACGTGGCCTCGCGCATCTCCTCGAACATCCGTGAGCTGGAGGGCGCGCTCGTGCGCATCGGCGCGTGGGCGTCGCTGTACCAGGAGCGCATCGACCTGAACCTCGCGCAGATGATGCTCAAGGACTTCGTGTCCAACCCGGACGACAACGAGATCACCGTCAGCCTCATTATGAGCCAGTGCGCCGTCTACTTCGGCGTGACGATCGAGCAGATGGGCTCCTCGGAGCGCAGCCACAACGTCGTCGAGGCCCGCCAGATCGCCATGTACCTGTGCCGCGAGCTCACCGACCTGTCGCTGCCCAAGATCGGACAGGCCTTCGGACGCGACCACACGACGGTCATGCACGCGAACAAGAAGATCTCCAAGCTCATGAAGGAAAAGCGCGAGACCTTCAACCACGTGTCGGAGCTTACAAACCGCATTAAGCAGAAGGCCAGAGAGTCGTGAAAGCCGCGCGGGCGCTGAGATAAGTCGGCGCCCGCGCTCAATTCACAGGAGTTGTGCACAGGCGGTGCACGAACGGGCTCGAGCTGTGGAGAAAAAGAGCCCTCCTGTGGATCTCAAAAAGTTGTCATTTGCTTCGTGCACAGGACCACGTGACGAATCCACAGCCTCGTCCCAGAATGACAACACAGAGATTTGACTGAAATTACGCCGCATAAGGGAGTTTTCCACAGAACTCACAACCCTTATGATGGAGGGACAGTCACATAACAAAAATTTTTTCACAGGCCTCCGTACAACAACGGCGACGCCGACGCGACACGATGGCGCACGCGAGGCGAATTTCCTGCCCCACGTGCGCACACTTGTGGGTAAAGTAGTGTCCGATCCGTTTTGTGTTTTGGAGGCAGCTATGAAGTTCACCGTCGCCCGCGATGTTCTGGCCGAAGCCGTGTCGTGGACCGCCCGCGCGCTCCCGGTGCGTCCGGCCTCGCCGATCCTGGCTGGCGTGCGCATCAAGGCTGAGGGCGACGAGCTGACCCTGTCCTCCTTCGACTACGAGGTCTCCGCGAACTCGCACATTCCCGCCACCGTCGACGAGGCCGGCGAGGTTCTGGTCTCCGGACGCCTCCTGGCAGACATCTCTAAGTCACTGCCCTCCAAGCCTGTCTCCGTCGAGCTCGATGGCCAGAAGGTGAACCTGGTCTGCGGATCCTCGCACTTCACGCTCGCGGTGATGCCCCTGGACGAGTACCCGCTGCTGCCCGCACAGCCCACCACTGTTGGCGCGATCGACTCCTCGACGCTGTCGCAGGCCGTCTCCCAGGTGTCGATTGCCGCGTCGCGCGACGACACCCTGCCGCTGCTGACGGGCGTGCGCATCGAGATCAACGGCCCGGCGATCACGCTGCTGGCCACCGACCGCTACCGCCTCGCCATGCGCGAGCTGGATTGGGAGCCCGCCGACACCTCGATCGAAGAGGTCGCCCTGGTCAAGGCCCGCATCCTCCAGGACGTCGCCAAGTCGATGACCTCGGGTGCCAAGGTCGAGGTCGGCCTGTCCGGCGAATCCCAGCCCGGCGCCTCGTCCCTCATCGGCTTCACCGCCCAGGGTCGCCGCACAACCTCGACCCTCATGGACGGCGACTACCCCGCCGTGCGTCGCCTCTTCCCCGAGACCACGCCGATCCAGGCCGTCGTCGATCGTCACGCGCTGCTCGAGGCCGTCAAGCGTATGTCGCTGGTCGCCGAGCGCAAGACCTCCGTGCGCCTGGCTTTCACCGAGGGCCAGCTGGTCCTCGAGGCCGGTCAGGGCGACAACGCCCAGGCCTCCGAGGCCATCGAGGCGACCCTGCACGGCGACGACATTTCGACCGCGTTCAACCCGCAGTTCCTCATCGACGGCCTGCAGGTCCTGGACACCGACTACGTGCGCTTCGGCTTCACCCACCCCACGAAGCCGGCCGTCATCACGGGCCAGAAGAAGGCCGACGAGGGCGAGGTCACGCAGTTCCGCTACCTGCTGATGCCCATCCGCTTCGGCATCTGACGTGCGCGTCTCCCACCTGGCCCTCGACGACTTCCGCTCCTGGAAGCACGGGGTCGTCGAGCTGCCCGAGGGCCCTACGGTCCTGGTGGGCGCGAACGGCCAGGGAAAGACGAACCTTGTCGAGGCGCTCGCCTACCTGTCCACGTTCTCGTCGCACAGGGTCGGCGCGGAGGGCGCGCTCGTGCGCATCCCCATCGACGAGGCCGAGGCCGCCCCGGGTGGCGCCGTCATCCGCGCGCGGGTCGTGGCCTCGGGCCGCGAGCAGGTCATCGAGCTGGAGATTGTGCGCGGCAAGGCCAATCGTGCGCGCATCAACCGTGCGCAGGTCAAGCCCCGCGAGATTCTGGGCATCGTGCGCACGGTCGTGTTCGCCCCCGAGGATCTGTCCCTCGTACGCGGCGACCCGTCGGTGCGCCGCTCTTTCCTGGATGACCTGGCCACGCAGCTCTCCCCCATCCACGCCTCCGTGCGCTCCGACTTCGATCGTGTTGCGCGCCAGCGCGCCGCGCTCATGAAGGCCGCCCAGGCCTCGATCCGCCGCGGCCAGTCCCCCGACCTGTCGACCCTCGAGATCTGGGATCAGCAGTTTGCAGCGCTGTCCGCGCGCATCACGGCCACGCGCGCGTCCATCGCGTCGCGCTTGGAAGAGCCGGCCGCGCGCGCCTACGACGACGTGGCCGACTCCCCGCGCCACCTGCGCCTCGCCTTCGACGCCTCGGTTGACCGCGTCATCGGCACCGACCCCGATAACCCGGCCAGCGCGGACCTCACCGACGCGGAGGCCCAGACGCAGCGCATGCTCGCCGCCCTGACGTCCGTGCGCGAGAAGGAAACCGAGCGCGGCGTCAACCTCGTCGGCGCACACCGCGACGACCTGACCCTGGGCCTCGGCGCGATGCCCGTCAAGGGTTACGCGTCCCACGGCGAATCCTGGTCGGTCGCCCTCGCCCTGCGCCTCGGCGCCTTCGAACTCCTCAGCGACGATGGCGACACCCCGATCCTCATCCTCGACGACGTCTTCGCCGAGCTCGACTCCTCGCGCCGTGAGGGCCTGGCCGCCCTGGCCTCGAAAGCCGAGCAGATCATCGTCACCTGCGCGGTCGCTGGCGACCTGCCCGCCTCCCTCGACCACCACGCCCTGCACGTGCGCCTCGACCCCGAGCGCGGCACCGTCATCGACGGACCCGACGATGAGTGAGTGTGGCGGCCGCGCCGACGCGGACTTCTCCGACGCGGACTTCTCCGACGCTGGCCTGGAGCCCGGGGTCGTGGGCTTCGGCGATGCCCCCGACGAAGAAGCCGACGAGTTCGTCGTCCGCGCCCTCGAACGCGCCCAAAGCGTCGCCCGCACGCACGGATACACCCGCTCGACCCTGCCCTCGTGGGGCCTCGACGAAACGCGGCCCCGCCGCAGCCTCGACGGAACCAGCGAATACGCCGCCATCGAAACCGACGGCTTCGGACGCCTCGCCGGCAGTGAGGACGATGCCCAGGCGCGAGCCGCAGCCCGAGCCGCCGCCTACCGTCACGCCAATGGGATCGAGGCCCCGGCCTCGTCGAATGAGGAGGACCCCGAGGGCGACCTCGCGGCCCTGCGCCAAGCCCTCGAAGGAACCGGCGCCTCGTGGAGCCGCGCCCCCGGCATGGCCGCCATGCGCCCGCGCTACCGCCGGGCCAACTCGCTGGGCGCGATCCTGGCGCGCACAATCAAAGCCCGCGAATGGGACACCCCCACGAAAATGGGCTCGATCATGGCGAAATGGCGTGCCATCGTCGGCCCGCAGGTCGCAGAACACGCCCATATCGAGACCTTCGAAGGCCACCGCCTCGTCGTGCGCACCGACTCCACCGCCTGGGCCAAACAGCTCCAGCTCCTCCTGCCCACCATCGAGCGCCGCATCGCCGAAGAGGTCGGCTCGGGCGTCGTCGAACAAGTCATCATCCGAGGCCCCGTCGCCCCCTCGTGGAGGAAAGGCCCCTACGTCGTGCGTGGCCGAGGCCCGCGCGCCGACTACGGGTAGGTCACTAGGCGAGAAAATGAGCGGGGGACTCCCCCACATGGCCGGATTTTGTTAGTCTTCAACTGAATCCCGCACACTAGTGCGAATTTGACGAGGAGTAACAATGAGCAATCCGTACGCACAACAGGGCGGTAACGGGTGGGGAAACAACCCCCAGGGGCAGCAGGGCTACGGCCAGGGCGCCTACGGCGGGCAACCCCAACAGCAGGGCTACGGGAACGGCCAGTATGGCGCCGGGCCCCAGCAGGGCTACGGGCAGAACGCATCCAACCCGTACGGCGCTGCAAACACGCAGAACCCCTATGGTGGGCAGAGCGCGTCCGATCCCTACGGCGGCCAGAGCAACGCAAATCCCTACGGCAGCCAAGGCGGCAACGCCTACGGTATGCAGAACCAGGGCGGCTACCCGCAGGGCTATGGGCAGCCTGGGATGTCGCCGATGGGCGCTCCCCAGCAGAAGTCGAAGACCCCCCTCATTGTCGGCGTCGTCGCGGGCGTCGTCGTCCTCCTCATGATCGGTGGCCTCGTGGTCTGGGGCCTGCTCGGCTCCGGTTCGAGGAGCGCCTCTGAGCCGTCCTCGGATCCCTCTTCGTCCTCGTCGGGCGGTTCCTCGAGCGGTTCCGGTTCGGGGTCGTCAAGTGGCTCCGGCTCGTCGAGTGGTTCGGGTTCCTCGAGTGGCAGCAAGGGCTCGGGTTCGTCGAGCGGTAGCAAGGGCCCCGGTTCGTCGAAGGGAAACAACGGTTCGAAAGACCACTACGAAGCTGATCTTGCCGGCGGCACCGTCCACGTCGAGAGCACGAAGATCGAGTTGGGCCCGACTGACGACGACGGTGACCCGACTGTAGTCGCAACCTACACGGTCACCAACAACAACAAGAGCGAGGACGTGAGTGCCTTTCTTGCGCTACCCATGATGTATCAGAACGATCAGTTCCTGGAATCCGCGACATTCATGAAGAAAGATCTCCCGGGCTACGACCCCATCGATCTGTTGAAGAAAATGAATGTGGGCGAGACCAAGACAGTCGTCATCGGCTACAAGCTCAAGAGCACCACGGACACCGTCACCATCTTCGGACTCGACATGTTCGACACTGACCATGATCTTGAGCCCTTCTTCTGGGATCCGAAGTGATCTGACACCACCCTTGTTGGCCTGCATCGACAGGCACACGCCGCGCTGCGGCGGTGACCGCAATGCAGGCGGTCGCTCCGCCTGAACGCACGCATCGGGGCCGCCCTCCCAGCCGGGAGGGCGGCCCCGTGTGTCCCAGCCGCAACCACAATCGGCATGTGACTCATCACAGTCGAGTTTTCGTTGCAATCACACAGTTTGTAAAGTAACCCTCCGAGCCTGTCAATCCCGGGTACAAGCGCCACTTTTGGTAGAATCTACAAGGTTAAACATCTATTTTCGCGCACTGCGAGGGGAGCCACGTGGCTGACAACGAGAAGACCGCCGAAGGCGAGCAGTCCTACGGCGCATCGGACATCACCGTCCTCGAGGGCCTGGAAGCCGTCCGCAAGCGCCCGGGCATGTACATCGGATCCACCGGCGAACGCGGCCTGCACCACCTGGTGTACGAGGTCGTCGACAACTCCGTGGACGAGGCCCTGGCCGGCTACGCCGACCACATCGAGGTCACGATTCAGGCAGACGGCGGCATCAAGGTCGTCGACAACGGCCGAGGCATCCCCGTCGACGAGCACCCCACCGAGCACAAGCCCACCGTCGAGGTCGTCATGACGATCCTCCACGCCGGCGGTAAGTTCGGCGGCGGCGGATACGCCGTCTCCGGCGGCCTGCACGGCGTCGGCATCTCCGTCGTCAACGCCCTCTCCACCCGCGTGAACACCGAAATCCGCCGCCAGGGCTACGTGTGGCGCATGTCGTTCGCAAACGGCGGCACCCCCATCACCCCCCTCGAACGCGGCGAAGCAACCGACGAAACCGGCACCACGCAGGTCTTCTACCCGGACCCCGAAATCTTCGAAACCGTCGAATTCGACTTCGAAACCCTGCGCCAGCGCTTCCAGCAGATGGCCTTCCTCAACAAGGGCCTGCGCATCACCCTGACCGACGAGCGCGAGTCCGCCACCGACGAAGGCGACGAAATCGCCGGCGGCGAAGAGGCCTCGGACAAGAAGACCAAGGGCCACCGCACCGTCACCTACTGCTACGAGCACGGCCTGCGCGACTACGTCGAATACCTTGACTCCGCCAAGAAGTCCGACACGATCAACAACGAGATCATCGACTTCGAAGCCGAAAACGACGAAGGCACCATGAGCGTGGAAATCGCCATGCAGTGGACCACCGCCTACTCTTCGTCCGTCCACACCTTCGCCAACACCATCAACACCACCGAAGGCGGCATGCACGAGGAGGGCTTCCGCACCGCGCTGACCTCCCTCGTCAACCGCTACGGCCGCGACAAGGGCATCATCCGCGACAAGGACGACAACCTCACCGGTGACGACGTCCGCGAAGGCCTGACCGCCGTCATCTCGATCAAGCTCACCGAGCCCCAGTTCGAAGGCCAGACCAAGACCAAGCTCGGCAACACCGAGGCCCGCACCTTTGTTCAGCAGCAGGTCTACTCCAAGCTCACCGACTGGTTCGACGCCCACCCCGCCGACGCCAAGGCCATCATCGCCAAGGGCCAGGCCGCCCAGGCCGCCCGCGTCGCCGCCCGCAAGGCCCGCGAGGCCACGCGCCGCAAGGGCGTCCTCGAATCCGCCTCCATGCCGGGTAAGTTGCGCGACTGCTCCTCGCGCACGCCATCCGAATGCGAAATCTTCATCGTCGAGGGTGACTCCGCAGGCGGCTCCGCCGTCGGCGGCCGCGACCCCGAACGCCAGGCCATCCTGCCCATCCGCGGCAAGATCCTCAACGTCGAAAAGGCGCGCCTCGACCGAGCCCTGTCCTCGGACACGATCCGCTCCCTCATCACCGCCTTCGGCACCGGCATCGGCGAAGACTTCGACATCTCCAAGCTGCGCTACGGCAAGATCGTCATCATGGCGGATGCCGACGTCGACGGCCAGCACATCGCCACGCTGCTGCTGACCCTCCTCTTCCGCTACATGCGCCCCCTCATCGAGGGCGGCCACACCTTCATCGCGATGCCCCCGCTGTACCGCATCAAGTGGACCAACGCCGAGCACGAATTCGCATACTCTGACAAGGAACGCGACGAACTGCTCGCCGCCGGCACCGCCGCAAACCGCCGCCTACCCAAGGAAGGCGGCATCCAGCGCTACAAGGGCCTCGGCGAAATGAACGATCACGAACTGTGGGAGACCACCATGGATCCGGAACACCGAATCCTCAAGCAGGTCACCCTCGACGAGGCCGCAGACGCCGACGAAACCTTCACGATCCTCATGGGCGACGACGTCGACCGACGCCGCACCTTCATCCAGCGCAACGCCACCGACGTGCGCTTCCTCGACATCTGACAAAACCACGACCAGCCCAGCCCCGGCCTCGTACCGAACGGGCCTGATCGAGCAGAAACAACGTAAGGAAAAACGTGAGCGACGAGCAGACTACTGACGCGCGGCACATCTCGGACACCGAGCGCATCCGCCAGGTCGACCTGCAAAAGGAGATGCAGCGCTCCTACCTCGACTACGCGATGAGCGTCATCGTCGGGCGCGCCCTGCCCGACGTGCGCGACGGCCTCAAGCCCGTCCACCGTCGCGTCCTGTACGCCATGTACGACGGCGGATACCGCCCCACCTCCTCGTTCTCCAAGTCCTCCCGCGTCGTCGGCGAGGTCATGGGTAACTACCACCCCCACGGCGACGCCGCGATCTACGACGCCCTCGCGCGCCTCGTGCAGCCCTGGTCGCTGCGCTACCCCCTCGTCGCCGGCCAGGGTAACTTCGGCACCCCCGGCAACCTGGGCCCCGCAGCCCCCCGTTACACCGAGTGCAAGATGGCGCCCCTGGCCATGGAAATGGTCCGCGACATCGACGAAGAATGCGTCGATTTCCAGGACAACTACGACGGCCGCAACCAGGAACCCACCATCCTGCCCGCCCGCTTCCCGAACCTCCTGGCCAACGGCTCCGAAGGCATCGCCGTCGGCATGGCCACGCGCATCCCGCCGCACAACCTGCGCGAACTCGCGCGCGGCGTCCAGTGGGCACTCGACAACCCCGAGGCCTCGCGCGAAGAACTCCTCGAAGCACTCCTCAAGCTCATCCCCGGACCCGACTTCCCCACCGGCGCCACCATCCTTGGCCACAAGGGCATCGAAGACGCCTACCGCACCGGCCGCGGCTCCATCACGCAGCGCGCCGTCGTGAACGTCGAAGAAATCCAGGGGCGGCAGTGCCTCGTCGTCACCGAACTGCCCTACCAGGTCAACCCCGACAACCTGGCCGACAAGATCGCCCAGCTCGTGCGCGACGGACAAATCGGCGGCATCGCCGACATCCGCGACGAAACCTCCGGCCGTACCGGCCAGCGCCTCGTCATCGTCCTCAAGCGCGACGCCGTCGCCAAGGTCGTCCTCAACAACCTCTACAAGCGCACCAGCCTGCAGGAGAACTTCTCCGCCAACATGCTCGCGCTCGTCGACGGCGTACCCCGCACCCTGTCCATCGACGGCTTCATCCGCCACTGGATCACCCACCAGATGGACGTCATCGTGCGCCGCACGCAGTTCCGCCTGCGCAAGGCCCTCGAACGCCTGCACATCCTCGAAGGCTACCTGAAGGCCCTCGACGCCCTCGACGAGGTCATCGCCCTCATCCGCCGCTCCCCCACCGTCGACGAGGCCCGCGCTGGCCTGATCGACCTGCTCGACGTGGACGCCATCCAGGCCGACGCGATCCTGGCCCTCCAGCTGCGCCGCCTGGCCGCCCTCGAGCGTCAGAAGATCATGGACGAGCACGCCGAACTCAAGGCCCGCGTCGACGACCTCAACGACATCCTCGCCAAGCCCGAGCGCCAGCGCGCCATCATCTCCACCGAACTCGGCGAAATCGTCGACAAGTTCGGCGACGAGCGCCGCACCCGCATCCTCCCCTTCGATGGGGAAATGTCGATGGAAGACCTCATCCCCGAAGAGGACGTCGTCGTCACCATCACCCGGGACGGCTTCGCCAAGCGCACCCGCACGGACAACTACCGCTCGCAGAAGCGCGGCGGCAAGGGCGTGCGCGGCACCCAGCTGCGCGGCGACGACGTGGTCGAACACTTCTTCGTCACCACCACGCACAACTGGCTGCTCTTCTTCACCAACCTCGGACGCGTCTACCGCGCCAAGGCCTACGAGATCCCCGAAGGCGGCCGCGACGCCAAGGGCCAGCACGTCGCCAACCTGCTGGCCTTCCAGCCCGACGAGCACATCGCACAGGTCCTCGCGATCCGCACCTACGAAGACGCCGACTACCTGGTCCTGGCCACCAAGCGCGGCCTCGTCAAGAAGACCCCGCTGAGCCTGTACAACTCCCCCCGCTCCGGCGGCATCATCGCCATCAACCTGCGCGAGGACGAGGACGGCAAGCCCGACGAGCTCGTCTCCGCGCAGACCATCATGGCCGACGAGGACCTCATCCTCGTCTCCCGCGACGGCCAGGCCGTGCGCTTCACCGCCACCGACGACCAGCTGCGCTCCATGGGCCGCTCCACCTCCGGCGTGCGCGGCATGAAGTTCCGCGGCGACGACGAGCTCCTCAGCATGGAAGTCCCGCGCGAAAACACCGACCTGCTCATCGTCACCGAATCCGGCTACGCCAAGCGCACCCCCGTCGAGGAATACCCGACCAAGTCGCGCGGCACCCTCGGCGTGCGCGTCGGCAAGCTCGTCGACGAACGCGGCGGCCTCGTCGGTGCCCTCGTCGTGCGCCCCGATGAAGACGTCATGGTCATCACCGAATCCGGCAAGCTCGTCCAGGTCAACGCCTCCGACGTGCGACCCACCGCCCGCAACACCATGGGCGTCATCTTCGCCCGCCCCGACGAGGGTGACCGCATCATCGCGATCACCCGCAACCCCGACTCCGGCGACGAAGAAACCGACGAGACCGAAGCCGTCGACGGCCTCGATGTGGTCGAGGCCCCGGATGCCGCTGAGGGGACCGACGCCCCCGCAGACGAGGCCACGGCCTCCGAGGGCGACGAGACCGCAGCCGACGAGAACTGACGCGCGATCACGGGACGAGGCCCCCGCCTCGTCCCGTGATCAAGCTTCCAAAGCGGCGCGGAACCAGCGCCAGAGCCGGGCGATGCGGTAGCCTGGCAGGTAGGAAGTGCGACCTGGAAGGAAACCCATGAGCGACCACGTCTCGAGCGCCCGCAGCGACGCTCCCCGCCGAGTTGACCTGGCGATCGCGCGCATCGACGCGTGGACCGTCATGAAGGTCTCCTTCCTCCTGTCCGTCGCCCTGGGCATCGCGATGGTCGTCGCCACGATCGTCCTGTGGCTCATGGTCGACGCCATGCACGTCTTCAGCCAAATCGAAGACTTCCTGCAGACCGTCGGCGCCGGCCGCTTCGCGGACCTGCTCGACTACGCCCGACTGCCGCGCGTCATCTCCTACGCGACCATCGTCGCCGTCATCAACGTCATCCTGCTCACCGCCCTGTCGACGCTGGGAGCCATGCTCTACAACGTCGTCGCCTCGCTGGTGGGCGGCGTCAAGGTGTCCCTCATGGATGAGTGAGGGCACTCGCGCAAGGGGTCGGCTCACGCCGGCCCCTTTTGCTATACCTCGGGACGGGGGTTCGATTCCCCCATCTCAACAACGTGGCCCCTCCAGGTTGCTGTTCAGGGGCGCGCAGTGGTGACGGTGGTTTCACGTTGGCCTGCATCAGTGGTCGCAGTGGTGTTGTTAGTTTCAATATCGCCACGTCACCGCGTCCGGTGCGCGAAAAAGTTCGCCCTGCGCGCTCGAAACACCCCAAATTTGACGTTTTTGAGGTTGCTGGGCGAATTTTGTCGCGGGTTGAGTGGGGGAGGGGCCGTGCCGGGCGAATTTCGTCGCGTCTGTCGGCCCGCCACCGTCCCCGGAACAGTCCCTGGCCCGACACTACCCCGGCCCTGCCGGCGCCCACCGGCACCGCGGCCTGGCCCGTCGGCACAGCAATTTCGCATGCAATTCCCCAGCAGCTTGTTCAAACATTGAATTTGCATCGTTGGAATTGCAACGTTTTCTGGGTTTGTTGAATTTTGGTCCAATCGAATTGCATGCGAAATTTGTTTGGCTGGGGTCTTGCTGCCGTCTGAGCAATTTCGCACGTAATTCCCCAGCAGCTTGTTCAAACATTGAATTTGCATCGTTGGGATTGCAACGTTTTCGGGTGGTCTCGAAAAGTGACCGTGCGAAATTATGTGCGAAATTTTTCTGGCGCTGGCCCTGCGAACCCGTGTTGGCCCTGCCAACCGGCCGCCTGCACCGCGCCCTGGCCTTCCGGCCCCCCGATCCCCCCGATCCCTCTGGCCCCTCCGGTTCCTTCGGTGCCCTACACGCCGGTGGGGCCTGGTGTGTTGTGTTGGCTCACTCGATCTCTGCCTCGCGTTCGGTACAAAATTCTCCCTGCTCGGCTTCTTGGTGGTGACAACGGTATAAAACTCTCCCTGCATGTAGAAAAAGCGCCAAATTAAGCCATTTCGGGCGAGCGGGGAGAGTTTTGTACCGGAAGTGGGGCCGTGTGGCTCGTGCTGGGAGAGTTTTGTACCGCACATGCGGCGAGGGTGGGTGTGCGGGGAGAGTTTTGTACCGGAAGTGGCCTGGCGTGGTTGTTGTTGGGCGAATAATGTCGTGCTCTGGCGTAGTCCTCGTGCCGGTTGGCGGGCTATGGCAGTGCCCTGGCGCCGCCCACGGGCACCGCGGCCAGGCCGTTTGGACTCTCCGGCGCTCCATGCATCGGCGGTGGTGGGGTTGTGCGCGAAAAAGTTCGCCCTGCGCGCTCGAAACCCCCCAAATTTGACGTTTTTGAGGTTGCTGGGCGAATTTTGTCGCGGGTTGAGTGGGGGAGGGGCCGTGCCGGGCGAATTTTGTCGCGTCTGTTGGCCCTCCACCGTCCCCGGAACAGTCCCTGGCCCGACACTACCCCGGCCCCGCCAGCGCCTGGCGGCCCCGCCACCATACTTTGCGGTGCCTCGGCACCCCCACATCGGCGTCGGTGGGGGGTTTTGCACTACACGAAGCCTTCTTGCGGCGTGTCGCCGGCGTGTCGGACCCCCGTGTAGTGCAATTCCCCCGATTGATGGCGCGAGCCCGCGACTTGAGGGGATATGACCGCCAAAGTGCAGAGCTATTGGGTGACAATCGCTGAAAATGGCCTGTTTTTGCTGAATGGGTCTGCGTTTTGGCGGGTTTGGCGTCTGTCGTGGTGTGTTGGTCGCACGTAAACCGCTGAAGATGTGCGTTAACCCCTTGATACGCACGTAAACCCCTTGATGCGCACGTAAACCGCTAGGTATGCGTCTGGGCGGCGGTGCCCACGCGCATACCATCGGACCCACGTGCGGATGATCGGGCCCACGTGCGCATTGAAGGGCCCAGATGATCACCTCCTGGGTTCGGGACACCACTTATCGGGCCCACACGCGCATTAGAGGGCCCACGTAGCCACCTGCGGGAGCGGCGTCGCTAGATTGTGCAAATCCGCGTTGGGTGTGCCCACAGTGCCGCACGAACAATGCGGCGCAGAAGGGCGCCTGATCGCGAGAGATGACGCCCATCGAATTCCAATGAGGCATCCTGCAGGCGCCACGCATACGGATTGTGGCTTAGCGGACCGGGCCACCCAGATGCGACGACGGTGGCTGGTGCAGGCAAGGGCAGGAGCGGGCTCACCCACGAACCAGCCGTCACGTAGATGCGCATGAGCTCGTCAATGCCGTCGAAAAATCCATCGTCGATAACAGCAGCAGGGAAACCAACGGGATCGAAGGCATGCACGAAAGAAAGCGTCGGGGGAGTGGTAGCCGCCGCCGCATAGAGCGCACAATTGGCGCCCTTCGAGTGACCGAGCACCACGACCGGCCCCTTCGCGCGCGACGCCGCATACGCCAGGTAGTTGGCGGCCCACCGCTGCGAATCCGTGGGAAAATCAAGGCCAAATCGGGCATCCTCCGCCCACCCGACCGCGCTCGCATCCGTGCCGCGGAAGACCACATAGGTGGCCCCGGCCTCGTCGATGAAGGTGGCGGCGCCGAACTGAGCGAGCGGGCGCGTCCCCAACCGAGTGACCGCATCGCACACGCGCAGGCCGCCGAATCGCGCGCTGGAGTCGGCAGCCTCGAGGAGCGGACGATCCTCGTGTGTCGGCGATGAATAGCGATACAGGGAAGGGATGGACGAGGCCTGGGCGACCTCCCGGAGCAGGCAACCGCGCGGGGAACGAGGCCCGGGCAGCGCGTGGAAATCCACGTAGACCAGGCAGGAGAGGGCGAGGGCGTCGGCGGGGGAGAGGTCCGCCTGAAGTGGCGAGTGAGCCTGACGAACGTAGTCAAGGATCGTAGCCACGACGCGCTGATTCCCTCCTTTGAGAGCGGTGAAAACTCGTCGTGTTCGACGTCACGAACTCTCGATTTTGCCGGATGGCCCTGTGCTGTGTACTATATCCGAGTGCCCGCAAGGGTGCCGGTTGGGCCTATAGCTCAGTAGGTTAGAGCGCAGTCCTGATAAGACTGAGGTCGGTGGTTCGAGCCCACCTAGGCCCACCATCCGCAGGCGAGCGAAAGCGGAGGATCATCATGAAGAAATGGGTCACCTGTTGTGTGGCTGTCGGATCCGTCGTGGCCGTGGGCATCGTCGTTCGACAAATTCTGGTTGATCTTTCCGATAATGCTGACCTGTGGACGTCCGTGACGGACACCGTGGAGGACTGAGTCTCTCCAACGGGGCTATGGCGCAATTGGTAGCGCACCTGCTTTGCAAGCAGGGGGTTACGGGTTCGAGTCCCGTTAGCTCCACGCTTCACCCGCAACCTGATGGTTGCGGGTTTTTTGTTTGTGAGTTTCCTCAATACATGTAGGGCAAAGGCCCTGATGGGATCTGATTGTGCGGTGGGAAACGATTTGTCCGACCATTTGGTTATTCGTGGGACAGTGACGATGCTCTTGGTGGAAAAGATGCAGAGTAGCCCATTACCTGCAGTGAAGACCCCTGTTTATCCACAGCCTTGTACACAGTTGTGTATAAACCGTGTGGACGGTTGTTTGTTGCGCTGACCTGACTGCATAAAAACTGACCTGACAGATTGAAGTTGGAGGGTCCCTGACCTCGGAAAATACCCACTTCACACTTGCTGCGAAACCCGTAGAATTGGCTTGAAATATACTGTTTTCGCACACTCAGGAGAAGTCTGTGCACATCAATCACATATGGTCGAAGGCATCCAAGCCGGCCCAGCTGCTTGCCATGCTCGTCACGACCGCCCTCGTTATGATCGGCGTCACGACGCTGCCCGCCTATGCGGCAGCGCCGACGCTCAAACTCGCTATCACACCCGACGAGACCTCGTACCTCTCCGGTGTTGAGCAGCGCTACGTCGTCGAGTTCTCGTGTGCCTCCACCACGGAGGACTGCCTCGACTCGGTCGTCACCATCACGCTGCCCCACACGGTGACCCCCGCGGGCAACTCGAACCTCGACTCGGCCCCCGAAGGCGTCAACGCCACGGCCACCGCCGGCAAGAAGGTCGTCACCCCCACGATCAAGGCTCCGACTGCCAACGCCGACGGCCTCGTCACCTACAACCTCGGAACAGTCGCCGCCGGCTCCTCGTTCCAGACGGTCCTGACCTTCACCGCCCCGCGCGGCGTGACCCCCGGCGGCTCCACCGTCACCCCGGTCGCGACCTTCACCTCGGGCGAGAGCAAGGAAACCTCCCAGGCGACCGTCACGATCAAGTCCGAGCCGACCCCGCTCCTGAGCAAGACCGGCCCGGTTGCTACCCCCAAGAACGTCGACGTGACCTACCAGATCACGCCGAAGTACGACACCAACGTGGATGGCCTTAACGGCAAGTCCAACATGACCGATGTCGTCATCACCGACCCGCTGCCGACGTGCGCGAAGTACGTGTCCTCCTCGGCCTCGGGTAACACCAAGACGAACACGGCCGCGACCGTCGAAAGCTCCTACGACGCTGCGACTCACACTGTCACCTGGAACGTCGGCGACGTCAACCCCGCGTTCATGAACGTCGTCCTGTCCGTCACCGTCCACTACGACGACACCTGCACGGAGGACACCGTCACCAATACCGCGAAGCTCACCGGCAAGGAGATGCACAACGAGACCAACGTTGTCACCGCCGACGCCTCCTTCACGCACCGCTTCGACAGCGAGGTTCGCTACGGCGGCGGCTTCAACAAGCGCGCCATGAGCCAGTTCGAGCGCGGCAAGCAGGGCAACTGGCTGTACAGCTACTCCAACACCTCCAACGTCCCGGTCGTCATGGAGTACACCGACTACATGACCTGTGGCCTCGTGTCCCCGACCGACGGCTCCAAGGACTGCTCCAAGCCCCTCATGCGCGTCAAGACGATGGACACCCAGACCACGACGCCCATCGAAATCACCTACTGGACCAACAAGGGCAACACCGGTACTCAGACCATCTACCGCGGCAAGGCATTCGACTTCTCCTCCTTCGCCGCCGACGAGTACCTGACCGTCTTCCACTACAAGCAGACGATCCCCGCCGGTGAGTCCTCGATCCTCAACGTTGCCGGCCCGGTCGGCGCAGGCACCCCCACGACCGAGGACGGCACCACCTACGTCCAGGCCGACACTAACTCCGCCGCATGGAAGGCCGGCAAGTCCGACCAGTACGTGCGCGTCCAGAACTGTGTCTCCGACTGGTCCATGAAGTCCCTCGACGGCTCCCGATCCATCCAGATCCCCGCCGACGACTACTGCGACATCCTCACGCTGGGCACCGCGCTGCCCAAGTACTACAACGCCAAGTCCACCATCAAGGGCAACCTGGCGTCCCCCGGCTCCGAGGTCACGTTCAGCGTCACCGCGAACAACACCTCGACCATCGTCGACTCCCAGCCCGTCATCTCCGACCTGCTGCCCTGCGGCATGACCTTCGTCGAGGGCTCCGTCACCGGCGGCCCCGCAGGCAAGGAAAAGACCGTCACGGTCCGCGACGTCACCGACGCCACCGGCTGCACCCGCCAGCTCGTCCAGGTCACCTGGCCCGGCTACCAGACCAAGGGTGGCACCACCATCCAGCTGCGCGGCAAGGTTGGCCCCTCGATGAGCGCCGGCACGCACAAGAACGAGGCCTACATCTCCGCGGCCGAACCCGAGTACGCGCTGACCTCCAAGACGACGACCATCTGCTTCTACGGCTCCACCGACGACACCTACGACGTCAACGGTGACGGCAAGACCAACGACCAGGTCTGCCCCGTCTCCTCGACCTTCACGGTCTCCGAGCAGGCCGGTGCCGACGTCGTCCTCGAGAGCCTCGGCTCCATCGAAGGCTCGACCTACAAGAAGTACACCGACGGCGTGTCCGTTATCCGCCAGGGTGAAGACGGTCAGTACCGCATCACCCCCACCAACTCCGGTAACGCGGACCTGTCCGACATGACCGTGTACGGCATCCTGCCCCACGTTGGCGACACCGCCATCATGGATTCTGATCCTCGCGGTTCGGAGTGGGCGCCCATCCTCACCGGCCCCCTCCAGGTCGGCGCAGGCTCGGGCATCGACCCCTCGCAGGTCACCATCGAGTACTCCACCTCCTTCAACCCCTGCCGCGGCGAAGTCATGAACCAGGGTGACGCGATGGCAGCCGGTCCCGCTGGATGCGACAACAACTGGACCGCCACCCCGGCCTCGTGGGCCGACGTGAAGTCCTACCGCATCTACATCAACGGCAAGGCCACCCCGATCAAGGCCGGCGCGTCGATCCCAATCATCGCGCCCATCAAGGCCCCCGATAACGCGACCGGCATCGCCTACGAGTCCGTCGCGATCGCGGCCACCCAGGCCTCGAACAACCGCGCCATCCTGCCCGCCGAGCCGATCAAGGTCGCCATCGCCCTCGCGCTCGACGTCGCCCTCAACAAGACCGTCGTCTCCGACGCTTCCAACCTGAAGCCCGGTGACCAGGTCACCTACCGCATCGACGCCGGCAACATCGGCCAGGGCAAGGCCCCCGACCTCAAGGTCAAGGAAGCTTTCCCCGCAGGCACGACCTTCGTGTCCGCCGAGACGCACAAGTGCACCTCCGGTTACACGAGCGGCCTGCCGCAGGAATGTAAGGGCACCGACGAGGCCGGCACCTTCGACGGCACCACGTGGGCCATGGGCGACATGCTCGCCGGCGAATACGCCTCGCTCTTCGTGACCGTCACGCTGAATGCGGGCACCGAAGGCAAGACCCTGAACAACACGGCTTCCTTCGCCAACCCGCCCGAGTACGACCTCGTGCCCGGCAACAACTCCTCGACGGCGTCCATCTCCGTCAAGCACCGCGTCTCCGGCAAGGTGTACTACGACGCGAACGAGTCCTCCTCGTACAACAACGGCGAGGAGCCCTTCAAGAATGTGACGGTCGAGCTGGTCGGCGCTGACGGCAGCGTCGTGGCCACCACGACGACCGACGCGGACGGCAACTACTCCTTCACCGGCCTCGACGCCGGGACCTACACGGTCAAGGTCACCAAGGCCGGCGAACTGGCCAACCTCGACCAGACAGAGGACCCGGACGGCACCAAGGACAACGCCTCCGGCGCGATCACGCTGAACGCCGACAACCCCGTTCAGGAGAACGTCAACTTCGGCTACGTCAAGAAGCACGCGATCTCCGGCACCGTCTACCTCGACCAGAACCGAGACAAGACGAAGAACACGGGCGACATCGACCTGTCCGGCGTCACCGTGAAGCTGCTTGACCCCTCCGGCAACGTCGTGGCCACCACGACGACCGACGCGGACGGCAACTACTCCTTCACCGGCCTGAGCGACGGCACCTACACCGTCCAGGTCGACAAGACCGGCCCGCTCGCCGACACCGAGCAGACCGAGGACCCCTCCGGTCAGGCCGACTCGCGTTCGCAGGCCATCACCTTCACCCGCTCCGATCCGGACGTCATCAACGTCAACTTCGGCTACGCCGAGGACTACACGGTCTCCGGCACCGTGTACTACGACAAGGACCGCTCCGAGACCCTCAACAACTCCGAGCCCGGCTTCGACGGCATCACCGTGAAGCTGCTCGGTGAGGACGGCTCGGTCGTCGCGACGACCACGACGAAGGCAGACGGCACGTACTCCTTCTCGAAGCTGCCCGCCGGCAAGTACACGGTCAAGGTGGAGCCCTCCGACCTGCTCAAGAAGCTCGAGCAGACCGAGGACCCGGACGGCACCAAGGACAACACCTCCGGCGTCGTCCAGGTGAACCACGACAACCCCTCCGTGAAGAACGTGAACTTCGGTTACGCCACGAACTACACGATCAAGGGCATCGTCTACCGTGACGCCGACCGCTCCGAATCCCTCGAGGACGGCGAGAAGCTCTACCAGGGCGTGACCGTCGACCTCCTCGACAACGCCGGTAACGTCGTGGCCACCACGACCACCGACAACAAGGGCGCCTACGCCTTCACCAACCTCGAGGAAGGCACCTACAAGGTGCGCGTCCGCAAGGAAGGCCCCATCGCCGACCTCGTCCAGACCGAGGACCCCGATGGCACCAAGGACAACACCTCTGGTGACATCACCCTCGAGCTGAACGACCCGATCAAGGAGAACGTCAACTTCGGGTACATCTCGAACAACTCGATCTCCGGCACGGTCTACCGCGACGACAACCGCTCCAACTCCCACAATGGGGGCGAGGTCGGCTACCCCGAGCAGACGGTCCAGCTCCTCGACAAGGACGGCCAGGTCATCGCGACCACCAAGACCGACGCGAACGGCAACTACTCCTTCGACAACCTGCCCGACGGCACCTACTCCGTCAAGGTCGTCAAGGACGGTGCCCTCACCGACCTCGAGCAGACCGAGGACCCGGACGGCACCAAGGACAGCGCCTCCGAGCCCATCGTCCTGAACGAGGACAACCCCACGAAGAAGAACGTCAACTTCGGCTACGTGCCCGACTACTTCATCAAGGGAACGATCTACCGTGACGGCAACCGCTCCGGCGCGCTGGATACGGACGAGAAGCTCTACGAGGGCGTGACGGTCAACCTCGTTGACGCCGACGGCAACGTCGTCGCCACGACCACGACCGACGCGAACGGCAGCTACTCCTTCGACAAGCTCCCCGCGGGCACCTACTCCATCAAGGTCGTTCAGGATGGCCCCATCGCCGGCCTCGAACAGACCGGTGACCCGGACGCCACGAAGGACAACGCCTCCGAGCCCATCACGCTGAACAACGACAACCCGTCCAAGACGGACGTCAACTTCGGCTACGTGAACAACAACTCCCTGTCGGGCACCGTCTACCGCGATGACTCGCGCAACGGCGACCAGGACGGCACCGAGCCCGGATACTCCGGCGTCACCGTCCAGCTCCTCGACAAGGATGGCCAGGTCATCGCCACCACGACGACCGATGCCAACGGCAACTACTCCTTCTCCAAGCTGCCCGACGGCACCTACTCCGTGAAGGTCGTCAAGGACGGCGAACTCGCCGACACCGAGCAGACCGAGGACCCGGATGCCACGAAGGACAACGCCTCCGAGCCGGTGACCCTGGGTGAGGACAACCCCTCCAAGGACCACATCGACTTCGGTTACGTGCCGGACTACTCGATCCACGGCCTCGTCTACCGCGACGGTGACCGTAACGAGACGCACGGTGCGGGCGAGAAGGGCTACGCCAACCAGACCGTCGAGCTGCGCGACAAGGACGGCAAGGTCGTCGCGACCACCACGACGGACGCGAACGGCGCCTACTCCTTCTCCAAGCTGCCCGCCGGCGACTACACCGTCAAGGTCGTCAAGGACGGTGCCCTCACCGACCTCGACCAGACCGAGGACCCGGACTCCACCAAGGACAGCGTCTCCGGCGTCATCTCGCTGAGCAATGACCACCGCACCCAGACGGACGTCAACTTCGGTTACATCGCCAACAACTCCATCAACGGCACCATCTACCGCGACGGTGACCGCGACGGAAAGAAGGGCGACACCGAAGGACGCTACTCCGGCGTGACGGTCCAGCTCCTCGACAAGGACGGCAAGGTCATCGCCACCACGACGACCGACAAGGACGGCAAGTACTCCTTCGAGCACCTGCCCGACGGCACCTACTCCGTCAAGGTCGTCAAGGACGGCGTGCTGGCCGACACCGACCAGACCGGCGACCCCGACAACAAGCTGGATAACGCGTCCGAGCCGATCACCCTCGACGAGAAGAACCCCACCAAGGGCGACGTCGACTTTGGCTACGTCCCGAACAACACCATCAAGGGAACTGTCTACCGCGACGACAACCGCGACAAGATGATCGACGGTGACGAGCCCGGCCTCGAGCGTGTGAGCGTCCAGCTCCTCGATGAGGACGGCAAGGTCCTCCAGACGCTCGACACCGACGCGGACGGCAACTACGCGTTCCAGCACCTGCCCGATGGCAAGTACACCGTCAAGGTTGTGCGCTCCTCGTCCATCAAGGACTACGACCAGACCGAGGACCCCGACGCCACCATCGACGACACCTCCGCGGTGTACACGATGAACCGTGAGCATCCCCTGCAGGAAAAGGTCAACTTCGGCTACGTGCCCGACTACTCGATCGCCGGTCGCGTCTACCGCGACTCCGACAAGTCCGGCTCCTACACCGACGGTGAAGAAACCTTCTCCGGCGTGACGGTCGACCTGCTCGATAAGGACGGCAACGTCGTGGCCACGACGACGACGGATGCGGATGGCAACTACTCCTTCGAGAAGCTGCCCGCCGGCACCTACCGCGTCAAGGTCCACCCGGACGGCGACCTCGCCGGCCTCGACCAGACCGAGGACCCGGACGGCATCGCCGACTCCATGTCCGGTGAGATCACGATCGGCTTCGAGAACCAGTTGGTCACCGGCGTGAACTTCGGTTACGTCGCACCCGACGTCCCGGCCACCAAGCCGAAGCAGGGCCTCGCCCGCACCGGCTTCGACGGCCTGATCGGCGGAGCTGGCCTGGGAGCGGCCGTCGTTGGCGGCATGTTCCTGTGGATGCGTCGCCGTCGCCAGGACTGACGGTCATTCGGCCTGAGCCTCGACGAGGCAGTGGCTGAGTGAGTCGAGAAGGGGCGGGTACTTCGGTACCCGCCCCTTTGGCGTACCCGGGTGGTCGTGTGGCTGGTGCGTGTGGCACCGCTGGTGTTCTGAGCGCCGCCTGATCTCCGGCCGCCGCGTGGCCTGCCCGCCCGCTCGCCGTCCGCGCTGCGAGCTTTCAGCTCGGCGCGTCGGCTCGTTGTCCGGCCAGGCCCTGCCGCCGCCCACCGGCACCGCGGCTAGGCCGTTTGGACCGGCCGGTGCCCTCCACACCAGTGGCGCGCGGTGTGCTGATGGGCGCGGTGCATCGTCTCGTAGCCCGCCTTGGCCCTGCTGCCGCCCCCGGCACCGCGTCCAGGCCCTGGGTTGTTGTATGTGGCCCAGTTGTGGCTGTCAATCATCAATTTCGCATGCAATTCCCCTGAGAGTATTTCAGGTATTGAAATCTAATCGTTGATATTCTGCGGTTTTTGAGCTTGTGTTGGTTTGTGTCGTGGGGGAATTGCATGCGAAATTTGGCTGGCGGTGGTCTTGTCGTCGTCTCAGTAATTTCGCACGTAATTCCCCAGCGACTTATTTAGATATTGAAGTTGTATCGTTGGAATTGCAACGTTTTCGGGCTATCTCCAAAAGTGACCGAGGGAAATTATGTGCGAAAATTGTGTGGGGTGGTCTCGGTGTCGCGTCTCGAAGCCTCGCCAGGCCTTGAGGCCGTCCACCGGCACCGGCGCGGGTACCTGAGGATCCCCGGGGGCCTTCCATTCCACGCCGGTGGCGCCTGGAGCGCTGTCGTGGCTAGCCCCAACTCTGCCTCGTGTTCGGTACAAAATTCTCCCTGCTCAGTGTTGTGCTGAGCAAAGCGGTACAAAACTCTCCCCGCATGCGTAGATTGCGCCAAAATGGGCCATTTTGGGTGTGCAGGGAGAGTTTTGTCCCGGACATGCGGTGAAAGCGGCTGTGCAGGGAGAGTTTTGTCTCGGACATGCGGTGAAAGCGGGTGTGCAGGGAGAGTTTTGTCCCGGATATGCCGTGGACGGGTGCCCGCTGGGCGAATCTGCTCGTGTGCCCTGGTGAGCGGCGGCGACATATCGCCGCCCACAGGCAGGCCAGCACGCCCCTTCTCATTGAGGCCTCATACAGCCGTCATACAGCCGCACACGGCCCCGCAAGGCCCGGCATAGCCACACATAGCCCCGTACAGCCAGGTACATGACCCGTGCAAGCTGCGCACAGATCAGAACAGTCTCATCCAGCCGATGCGGCCACACGCAGCGCATGCAGGAGCGCCCGGGGCCGTGGCCCCGGGCGCTCCCAGCAACAAATGAGCTCCGATAACTAGCGGAACAACTTCAAGGCGTTCGGCCCGATCATGAACGGCGCCAAGATCATCGACGACCCCAGTCCCACGCCAAAACCGCCAATCACGTCCGTCACCCAGTGGACGCCCAGGTACAGGCGCGTCACGCAGATGAACACGATGAACACGAGGGCACCGGCCCACAGCAGGTAACGGAGACGACGGCCCAGGCGCGTCATCGTCAGCACCAGGACCAAGGACACGATCAGGGCGGTCACGGCCGTGGCGTGACCCGACGGGAACGAGTAGCCGTCTTCGGTGATCAGCCGGTAGGCCTCTTCCGGGCGCGGACGAGAATCAATGTGCTTGATGATGTAGCCATTGATCCCCGAGAAGGCCACGGAGCCCAGAATGTACAGGGCATGCATGACCTTCTTGACGAGCCACCACACGAAGGCCGCCACGGCTAGCGCCACGATGACAGCACGCTTGGGATCGAAGAGCCACGACGCGCCCGTCATGAACGTGTTCATCGCAGGCGTGCGCGACGCAATGAAGTCATTCCACACCGTCGTGTCGATCGACAGGGGACTCGTGATGAACCCACCCGCGACGGCAACAGCCGCGACGAGGAGCACCCCGACGATGACGGAGGGGGACAGGAATCGACGAACAATCATAGTGAAATCCTACCGTAGTGTCAGTCGTTTGCGCCGTACTCGTACACCCAGCGCCCGGCCCGCCGCGAGAAGCGCGAACGCTCACGCATCTGCCCGGTTTCACCCGTGGCCACATCACGCCACGAGGCCACGAAGGTCACGGTGCCCTCCTCGTCGGAAGGACCCCCGGCCTCGGCCCCCAGGACCTGCAGGCCCGTCCACTGCGTCCCCTCCACCCAGTACGGGGGAGTGGGGCGCGTGCGCGGATGCCACGTGCGGAACAGGTAGTCCTCGTCGCGCAGCGCGAACGCCGTGTAACGCGACCGCATGAGAGCCTCGGCGGTCGGAGCCGCCTCCCCATCCAGGTAGGGCCCGCAGCACTGCGCCAGCAGCGCCCCCGACCCGCACGGACAGGTACGAGGCCGGGGCATGCCAGCGCTCGCAGCGCCGGGAACAGCGGGGGAGGAGGTCACGCCTGGTCGCCCAGGGAAGCCAGCCAGCGCTCCGCATCCAGGGCGGCGCGGCAGCCCGAACCGGCAGCCGTGATGGCCTGACGGTACGTGTGGTCCACGGCGTCGCCGCACGCGAACACGCCCGCCACGGACGTGCGCGTCGACGGCTCGTCGACCGTGATGTAGCCGGCCTCGTCGAGGGCAACCTGGCCGCGCAGGAAGCCCGTGCGCGGCAGGTGACCGATCGCGACGAACACGCCGTCCACGGCGATCTCGCGTGTGGAGCCATCTACCGTCGAGGTCAGGCGCAGGCCGGTCACGGCCTCGTCGCCGAGGACCTCGGCGACGGTCGCGTTCCACTCGAAGGAGATCTTCGGGTTGTTCAGGGCGCGCTCAGCCATGACGCGCGAGGCGCGCAGGGTGTCGCGGCGGTGCACGACGACGACCTCGGACGCGAAGTTCGTCAGGAAGGTCGCCTCTTCCATCGCGGAGTCGCCGCCGCCGATGACGGCCAGGCGACGATCCTTGAAGAAGAAGCCGTCGCAGGTCGCGCAGTAGGAGACGCCGCGGCCGGAGAACTCCTCCTCGCCGGGCACGTTCATGTGACGGTATTCGGAGCCGGTGGCCAGGATGACGGCGCGCGCGTAGAAGACCTCGTCCTCGGTTGCCACGGCCTTCACGTCGCCCTCAAGGTTGACGGCGACGACGTCCTCGTAGCGCACGTCCGCGCCGAACTTCTCGGCCTGCTCGCGCATGTTGTCCATGAGTTCGGGGCCCTGAATGCCCTCGGGGAAGCCGGGGAAGTTCTCGACCTCGGTCGTGTTCATGAGCGCGCCGCCCGCGGCCAGCTGGCCGGCCAGCACGATCGGGGCGAGGCCGGCGCGGGCCGTGTAGACGGCGGCCGTGTAGCCGGCGGGACCCGAGCCGACGATGACGACGTCGTGGACGGTGGCGCCCTCGGGCACCTGCGCCGACGGGATCTGCACCTCGGCGGCCTCGGTGGTGGTCTCGGTGGGTTCGGCCGTCACAAGGCCCGGAATCGCAACGAAAGACATGCGTACCCTCCTTAGGGGTTACTGAACGGTGAGTTCGGAGATCCACGCCCAGTTGCGGCCGTCCTGGCCCTTGGGCATCGAGCGGAACTGCAGCGCGATCGAGTCGGTTTCGACAGGGGTCGGGAGCTTAATCGTGGTCGTCTGAGACAACGCCGACGTAGCCAGTTCTGTTCCACCGCGCGGGTTCGACGGGTCCGTGACGTTACGCACGACGATCTCGCCGCCGGAGGTGGCCGGATCCATGTTGAGCGTCACCGAGGACACGGTGGCCTTCTGCTGCAGCTTGACGACGATCGTCACGGAGGTCTCGTCGCGGAACTGGTTAGTGTCAAACCAGCGTGAGGACCACGACGTGGACGGGTTCGAGTCGATCATGTTGATCGCACGGTCCGGGTGGTCGCCGTCGTCGTTGTTCCACGACAGGACCTGCACGGAGGAGATCACGGGCGTCACGGATTCGGTCGGGGGAGGCGTCGTTGTGAGGACGGGTGCGGGTTCCGCGCCAGATTCCTGGGCGCTCACGCCGTCACGCAGCGACTGGCCGAGGTCCAGGTTGGTGACCGGGCGCGTCGCCATCCACGGTCCCCAGATCGCACCGAAGAGGAACAGGACGACGCCGAAAATGAGGGCGGGTCGCGTCGGGTCGATCAGCTTCGCGGAGCGCTCGGGCGTGGCGTTGTCCTCGTTGGACGAGGCCGGGGCAGCCTGTGCGGGAGCAGCCGGGATGGGCGCAACGGAGTCCATGACCTCGGTCGGATCGTCGACCGGGGGAGCGGGGATCGCGGCCTCGGCCGCCGACTGCACGCGGGGGATCTGGTGCGTGGCGGGCGCGTCGGCCAGGGGCTCGGGGTGCGGGTAGTCCTCGGGGTTGATGTCACCTTCGCGTTCGTATCCGCTGGCCGCGGGTGCGGGCGGCGGGGGAGCGAGCGGGAAGGCCGAGGAGGCAACGTTGGCGCTGTCCGTGGGGCCCGTGAGGGGCTCGACACCCAGGTCCGCCAGGGATTCGGCCATCGATCGGCTGTCCGGCTCGGGGGCCTGGTCCGCATCGGGGCTCGGAATGGGGTCGGTCTGCGGTGCGGGGACCGTGTCCGCGTCGGGCAGGGGGATGCCCTGCGCCTGGGCGATGGCCTCAACAGCGGGCGCTGCGATGGCCTCGGCAACGACGGGATTCTCGACGGGAGCCTGCGTCGCGGGGCCGAATGCCGGGACCTCGGCGGGGGCAGGAATGGGTGGAGCGTCAACCGATTCGTCGCTCGACGAGGCCGGGGGTGCCGGGGGAGCCGGAATCGGCGAGTCAGCGACGACCTCGTCGAACGACGGCAGTTTCTTCTCGTCGCCGGTGCGTTCGGGCGTGGGAGCCATCGGGTCCTCCGTCTGGTCGGGTGTGTGTCCCGTCATTATCGCAGCTGGGTCGGGGGTCGCAGTGGAAGACGCTGCCAGGATGTTCACCACAGCGCCCGGAACGTGCAGGCGCGTGAGCAGCGGGCGCATCATCGCAGCGGATTCGCGGGGGGCCGCGAAGCGTAGGACGATCAGGTAGACGAGGCCGGTCACCGCAGAGACGACGGAGAGCTTGACGCCCGCCAGTAGCATACGTCCCAGCGTCGAGGAGATGCCCGTGTGGATGCCCATGATCCACAGGAGGCCAAAGCCCACGAGGCCCGCGACGATCGCTGCGCCCAGGTAGGCGACGTAGGAGCGCAGCAGTCCCGCGCGATCCACGAAGCTATTTTCGCGTGAGACCCACACGACGGCGATGACGCCCTGCGTCAGGCGGCAGGCGGTCTCGCCGAGGGCCGCAGCGACGACCCACCAGCGCGCGCCGGTGAGGGCGTACATGGACCAGCCGACGATGACCTGGATGATCGTGGGACCGATGCCCATGAGGAACACGGGCTTGACGTCCTCGTAGGCGAAGAAGACGCGCTGGCTCATGAGGACCATGCCGGTCGACGCGACGCCGGGCATCAGCGAGGCGAGGACGAGGGCGTAGCCGGTCACGGCCTCGGGGTCGCCGCCCTTGGCGGCCATCGCGATCTCCATCATGGGGACGGAACCGGCCATGAGCATGGCTGCTGCGACGAGGGTCAGCGACGTGATCGTGCGCACGCCCAGGTGGTAGCTGTCGGCCACCGCCCGGTCGTCGCCGTCGGCCACGGCCCCGGCCATGCGGGTGAAGATCGCGGTCGTCAGGGACACGGTGATGAGCGACTGCGGGACCATGAAGATCATGAAGGCCGTCGAGTAGGCGAGGATGCCGACGACACCGCCCTGCGCGCCGTTGCGGCCGATGAAGCCGTCGGCCATGGCCGCCAGGTTGTTCGTCGACAGGACGCCGACCTGGGAGACGCCCAGGGTCGCAAACGTCCATCCGGCCACTCGCGGCATCGACCCGAAGGAGGTTCCGCGGAAGTGGAAGTCCGGTTTGAAGGACACGCCCGCACGACGCATCGGCCACAGCAGGCACAGCGCCTGGCAGATGACGCCCAGGGTTGCTGAGCCCGCGAGCACCCAGAACTGTGCGCCTGTCAGGTCACCCGCGGGAATGCCGCCGTCGGGTGCGCCGCCCCAGATCACGAGGAATAGGCCGAGGCCGGCGATGCCGACGACGTTGTTGACGACGGGCGCCCACATGTAGGGTCCGAAGATTTCGCGGGCGTTGAGAAGCTCACCCAGCAGGTTGTAGAGCCCGTAGAAGAAGAGCTGGGGCAGGCACAGCAGCGCAAACAAAATCGCGAGGTTGCGGATGTCCTCGGTGTAGCCTGCGGCTGTGATCATGACGAGCACGGGGGCGAGCACCATCGTCACGAAGGTGACGAGGAAGAGAAGCGTTCCTGCGAGGGTGAGTAGCCGGTTGACGTAGGTATCGCCGTCGTGGCGGCGCTTGATCGCGCCCACGATCTGGGGTACCAGGACCGCGTCGAAGATGCCGGAGGCCAGCAGGTTGAACACGGTGTTGGGCAGCGTGTTCGCCGTCTGGAACGCGGCGCCGACGCCGCCGGCGGTTGCGCCAACGGCGGCGATGAGCATCGCGTTACGGATGAAGCCGAGGATGCGCGACACCATGGTGCCCGATGCCATGAGCGCCGATGCCCTCAGGATCGATCGGCGAGGCGTATTCGAGCTCATGGGGTCTCCTTCGTCGTTGCTGTCTCTGATTCGGTGTTGTGGTCAGTGGGTGCCTCGTCGGCGCTACCGGCATCGGCGCTACCGGCCTCAGGCGAGTCGGCCTCGGGCGAACCCTGCGCCTTGCGGGCGGCCCGCTTGCGGAGCGACCGCGTGATACCGACGAGGAAGAGCGCTCCGAAGAGCGAGGCGATGACGGCGGTGATCGCGTCCTCCCACCCGGCGCGCATGCGCACGGTCACGGTCTGAGAGTCGTCGAGGATGTGGCCGTCCGGCGTCGTGACCTTGTAGGTGACCTCGATGTCGCCGCTGCCGATCGCGCCCACGGGCACCTCGACGGTCGTAGCGCCCTGCGCGGCCAGCGTCTGGGAAAGCGCCGGGGTGGCGCGCAGACGCGGGTCGTCGGGCACGAGGGTGACGTCGACGTGGATCGGCCACGGGAGGTTATTGCGCACGAGGACGGGGAAGTTCGCGGACTTATTGATGAGGTTGACGGCCGAGGACGGTTCGACGCTCACCGCGGAGAGCATGCCCGTGATCTGCGACGTCATCGCGGTCGCAGAGTCGAGCTGTTCGGAGGGGGTGCGCTGCGCGGCCAGGGAGGGCAGGATCTGCGGCGTGACCGAGTCGTACACCGCGTCGGGATCGTCCGTGGCCTTCGCGAGAGGCGCGAGGCTGGTCAGGGACGAGGACATGGCTGAGATCGCGGTGGACGTGTCCGCGTCGAGCGTGCCTGCGTCGACGGTCTGCCGCTCGACGTCGGTTGGCTCACTGGAGGCGATGTCACTGAACGACTGGGCGGAGACCCAGCGCGGGGAAAAGAGGGCGTTGACGCGTTTGGTGAGGGACTCGTTGATGGTCGTGCCGCGCGCGGCCGCCGCGAAGAGAGTGCGCGACGAGGCGGGGCGTTCCCGCACGATGATCGCCGTGATCGCCGCGAGGGCCTGCTCGGCGTCGAGCTCGTCGCCGCCGGAGGCGTTCCACGACAGGATTGAGGCGAGGTCGGCCTGCTGGGCGAGCGTGCGCGCCCCGGTGCCGTCGGTCGCCGTCTCGCCCGTCGCAGGGTTGACGTTGACGCGCGCGTAGGAGGTGAAGGTGACCTCTTCAGCGGGAGTGAGTGCCGAGGCCGGCGCGATCGTGATCTGGTCGGTGGAGGCGTAGTTCGACAGGAATGCCGTGCCGAAGGTCGTGTCGGCTGGCCATGCGACGTTGCGCAGGATCGTGGGCCCCGCGTCTGGTGCGGTTGTCGTCGTGCCGCTCTGCCCGGACGGAGACGAGGCGGTGGGGCCGGGGGTTTCCGTGGCGCTCGCGGCCGTGGCGCTCGCGGAGGGTGAGGGGGTCGGCGACGCGGGTGAGGTCGTGGGGGCCACCCAGCCGGCCTCGCGCAGGGATGAGGGGAAAGCCGCGATCGAGCGGGAGGCTCGGTCCCAGAAGCCCGTGTTGCCCGACAGGGCGAGGGCCCCGAGGTCGGCGTCGCCCTCGGGCAGTGCAATGAGTTCGTTTGCTGCCCCCATGAGGGCGGACACGAAGGCCTCGGACTGGAGGTCGCGCGAGCGCTGCGCGGGATCGGTCGCCGTGGGCGCGGGCGTCGGGGTGGGGGAGGAGGAGGGGCTCGGCGAGGCCGTGGCGGCGCCCGACTGCCCCGACTGGGTGCCGGACTGATCGGACTGCCCCGATTGTCCGTGAGAGGCGTCGGAATCGGGCGAGGGGCTCGGCGAGGCGGTGGGCTGCGGTCCGTGCGGGATGAGCAGCGGGTCAACGGCGAGGGTGACGCCGGGGGAGCCGGCCAAGTTCAGGACGGCGGAGCGTTCGGCCTGGTCCTGGGTGGCGCTCGTCGACGTCCAGGGGACCACGGCGTTGACGCGCGAGGCGGAGACCTGGGCGCCCGAGTCCCACACGAGGATCGAACGGTCCTTGCCGGAGTATTCGCCGGAGTTGGCGGCCACGGTGATGACGCGCGGCCCCCACTCGGTCGCGTCGGTCAGGGGGAGCGAGGAGGTGGGGATGTGGATCTCGAAGGGGACCGTGGCTCCGCGGGTGATGTCGGTGAGCGAGGAGGACGCGGCGTGCGTGGCGTCGGGTTCGTCCTCGGTGAGTGCCGTCGTGAGCGCGGCCACCGAAATCGGCGTCTCGTTGGCGACGAACACCTCAAGGGAGATGTTCGCGAGCGTCGTCGGCGAATCATTGCGGACCGTACCGGAGACGATCACCTCGTTTTCGCTCGTCACGATGCGCGGGGAGAGCGAGTTAATGGAGATGACGAGCCCCGATGCCTCGGCCGTCGCGCCCATCACAGCGGGGCGCGACGCGTCCGGCTGCGTGGCTTCCGCGGGTCGGGGAGCAGCCCCGGCCTCGTGCAGCCCGAGGCCGAAGGGAAGAGCCAGCGCCGCGCACGCGGCGGCCACCCGCACCACGCGCCTAGTCACGGCCATCCCGGTACAGCAGGTCGAGGGCGATGCGCACGATGCGGCGCTCGTTCGGGTAGGCGAGCTGGCGCGAGACGTCGCGCAGCGGCACCCACGCGGCCTCCTCGGCCTCGTGATCCGGATCCCCGTCCACGGTGATCGTGCCGGACTCGTACCCCATCAGGTAGTGGTGGACGACCTTGTGGACGCGGCGGTCGTTGCCGGAGAACCAGTAGTCGATCGACGCGAGGTGGCGGATGATGCGCCCGTGGATGCCTGTTTCCTCGGCGACCTCGCGCAGCGCGGCCTGCTGGGGGGTCTCGGAACCTTCGAGGTGGCCCTTGGGTAGGCACCACTCGATGCGGCCCGCCCGATTGCGTCGCGCGATCAACGCCGCATAGGGAATTCCGTCACGCACGTCCACGACGATGCCGCCCGCGCTGGTTTCCGCGGAAATCGGCAGGTGAGAGCGGCCAGCGCGCACAGAAGCGGACCGACGCGGGGGTCTGGGCACCCCGCCTCGGCGGTCAACTGGACGTGCAGGCATGACTCCACTTTAGCCGGTACGCGGCCCCCGGTAGTCGGCCAGGGCCCTTTCCTGGCATGCTTAGGGGCGATGAGTACCCAGTCAGCTTCTCCGAATAACGGCCCCGTGACCGCGCAAAACGCCGGAACGACGGACATTCCTACCCTCATGGCGAACGCCACGAGGACCTTCGCCGCGCTCCCGCCCGCGATTATGGAACTCGGCACGATTTTTCACGAGGCCGGGGAGGAGCTCGCGCTCGTCGGCGGGCCCGTGCGCGACGCGTTCCTGGGTGTGACGCCGCACGACTTCGACATGACGACGTCCGCGCGCCCCGAGCGCACCGAGGAGCTCCTCGCCCAGTGGGGCAACGCGACCTGGGACATCGGCAAGGAGTTTGGCACGATCGGCGGTCGTCGCGGCGACCTGGTCGTCGAGGTGACGACCTACCGCACCGACGAGTATGAGATCGGTTCGCGCAAGCCCGAGGTGACCTTCGGCGACACGCTCGAGGGCGACCTGACGCGCCGCGACTTCACGGTCAACGCGATGGCGATGCGCCTGCCGCAGATGGCCCTCGTCGACCCGTGCGGCGGCCTCGCGGACCTCGCGGACGGTAACCTGCGCACCCCCGTGTCCGCCGAGCAGTCCTTCGATGACGATCCGCTGCGCATCATGCGCGCCGCGCGCTTTAGCGCCCAGCTGGGCCTCGACGTCGACCTGGACGTCATGAACGCGATGGAAACCATGGCCTCGCGCCTCGAAATCGTCTCCGCCGAGCGCATCCGCGCCGAACTCGAGCGCCTCATCATCTCGCCCTACCCGCGTCGCGGCATCGAGCTGATGGTCCACACGGGCGTCGCCGACATCGTCCTGCCCGAGGTCGCCGCCCTCGTCTCCACCGTGGACGAGCACAAGCGCCACAAGGACGTCTACGAGCACACCCTCACCGTCGTCGAGCAGGCGATGGACCTGGAGACCGGCCCGGACGGCCCGGTTCCCGCCCCCGACTTCATCCTGCGTTTCGCGGCCCTCATGCACGATGTCGGTAAGCCGGCGACCCGCCGCTTCGAGAAGAACGGCACCGTGTCCTTCCACCACCACGAGATCGTGGGCGCCAAGATGACGCGCAAGCGCATGAAGGCGCTGCACTTCGACAAGGCCACGACCGAGGCCGTGACCACCCTGGTCGCGCTGCACCTGCGCTTCCACGGTTACGGCGAGGCCGCCTGGTCCGACTCCGCGGTGCGCCGCTACGTGGCCGACGCGGGCGACCTCCTCGAGCGCCTCCACCGCCTCACGCGCGCCGACTGCACGACCCGCAACCGCCGCAAGGCCAACTACCTGTCGGCCGCCTACGACGACCTCGAGGCGCGCATCGCCGCCCTGCGCGAGCAGGAGGAGCTCGACGCGATCCGCCCCGACCTCGACGGCGACCAGATCATGGAGATCCTCGGGCTGCGCCCCTCGCGCGCCGTCAAGATCGCCCGCGACTACCTGCTCGAGCTGCGCATGGAACGCGGGCCGCTGGGCGAGGAGGCGGCCCGTCAGGCGCTCCTTGAGTGGTGGGCATCGGACGACGTGCGCGCCCTCGCCGAGGAATACCAGGCCCAGCAGGCCCACTGGGAGGCCAAGGTCGCGGAAAAGAAGGCCCGCAAGGCCGCCGCGAAGGCCGCCCGCGAAGCCCAGGAGAACTGAGACCGGGCACTGAGACCGGGCACTGAGACCGCACAAGGGGCGACAATCGTCACGCCCGCGCGCGGTGCGGTGCCGGGGCCACCGCCGTACTCTGGGAATAATTCGACTATTTGTGAGGAGAGTTATCGCATGAGCACGTTCACCCCCGAGAAGGCATCGGCCGACATCGGCGTGTACGGCCTGGGAGTCATGGGCGCAAACCTCGCCCGTAACCTGGCCCGCAACGGCTACGCGACCGCCGTCTTCAATAGGACCCAGGCTCGCACCGAGAAGCTCATGGCCCGCCACGGTGACGAGGCGACCTTCGTCCCCGCGTCCACGCTCGAGGACTTTGTCGCCTCCCTGCGCACCCCGCGCGTCGCCATCATGATGGTCCAGGCCGGCCCCTCGACGGACGCCGTCATGGAGCAGCTTGCCGCTCTCATGGACGAGGGCGACATCATCGTCGACTGCGGTAACTCCCTGTTCACCGACACGATCCGCCGTGAGAAGTGGGCGGCCGAGCGCGGCCTGCACTTCGTGGGCGCGGGCGTCTCCGGCGGCGAGGAGGGCGCCCTGTGGGGTCCCTCCATCATGCCCGGCGGCACCCCGGCCTCGTACGACCGCCTCGGCCCCATGTTCGAGGCGATCGCCGCCACCTACGACGGCGTGCCCTGCTGCACCTACATTGGCGCGAACGGCGCCGGCCACTTCGTGAAGATGGTGCACAACGGCATCGAGTACGCGGACATGCAGGTCATCGCCGAGGCCTACACCCTCCTGCGCGAGGGCCTGGGCGCCACCCCCGCCGAAATCGCCGACATTTTTGCCGCGTGGAACGAGGGCGAGCTCAACTCCTACCTCATGGAGATCACCGTCGAGGTCCTGCGCCAGGTGGACGCCGAGACCGGCAAGCCCCTCGTCGACCTCATCGTGGACGCCGCCTCCCAGAAGGGCACCGGCAAGTGGACCGTGCAGACCGCCCTCGACCTGGCCGTCCCCGTCACCGCGATCGGCGAGGCGACCTTCGCGCGCGGCGCCTCCTCCGAGCCGGCTCAGCGCGCGGCCGGACAGACGCTCGCGGGCAACGCCTCCGCTCTCGTCATCGAGTCGGACGAGGCCCGGGCCGCGTTCATCGAGGACGTTCGCCAGGCGCTCTTCGCCTCCAAGATCGTCGCCTACTCGCAGGGCTTCGACGAGATCGAGGCCGGCGCCGCCGAGTACGAGTGGGACATCGACAAGGGTGCCCTGGCTCGCATCTGGCGCGCGGGCTGCATCATCCGAGCGGCCTTCCTCGACGACATCACCCGCGCCTACGAGGCCGACCCCGACCTGCCGCTGCTGCTGGCCGCCGAGCCGTTCGCGACCCGCTTCCAGGAGTGCACGCCCGCGCTGCGCCGCGTTGTGGCCCAGGCCGCTCTCGCCGGCGTTCCGATCCCCGTGTTCGCCTCGTCCCTGGCCTACTTCGACCAGATCCGGTCGACGCGCCTGCCGGCCGCCCTCATCCAGGGCCAGCGCGACTTCTTCGGCTCGCACACCTACCACCGGGTCGACAAGGAGGGTGTCTTCCACACCCTGTGGGCGGTGCCGGGTCGTCCCGAGGAACAGTGGTCCTGATCTGAGGACACGGAACACTTCGTAGCAGTGGGTGGGTGCGCCGCGGGCGCACCCACCCACTCTGTGTTGCAGCCCATACTTTGGGGTTCTTTCAGGAAACACGGTTACGCTAGAGGTACAACAATCCGCTGAAAGGGCGAATACGTGGCTACTAACAACGGACGGTCCGACTGGAACGACATCATCGAGCCTGGCGGCTCGGGCGCGTCGAGGCATGACGCTCTGCCCTCACGCCGTGCGGCGCGACGCGCTGCTTCGTCGCGCGCTTCCACGAAGGCTGCCACGGCCTCGTCGGCCGGTAAGAAGGGTCCCGCGAAGAAGAAATTCCGGTGGGCCAAGCGCATCGGGTTCTCAATTCTGACCGTCTTCCTGGGTGTGTTTATCGCCGGCATGGCCGTGTTCCTGTACCTCTACAACACGCTGACCATTCCGGCGCCGGACGACCTGGCTCTCGCGCAGAAGACGACCGTCTACTACGCCGATGGCACGACCGAGATGGGCACCCTGGGTGAGATCAATCGTCAGATCATCGACACGACGAAGCTGCCCGACTACGTGTCCAAGACGATCGTGGCGTCCGAAGACCGCACGTTCTACACGAACAACGGCGTCGACCTGAAGGGCATTTTCCGCGCGCTCATCAACAACCTGCGCGGCGGCGCACGCCAGGGTGGTTCGACGCTCACCCAGCAGTACGTGGAGCGCTACTACATGGGCGAGACCACGTCCTACACGGGAAAGCTCAAGGAAGCCGTCCTGGCGATCAAGATCAACCGTGAGAAGTCCAAGGACGAGGTCATTGGCGCCTACATGAACACGATCTACTTCGGTCGTGGCGCCTACGGCATCGACGCCGCCGCCCAGGCCTACTTCGGCCACGGCGCGGACCAGCTGACCCTGTCCGAGTCCGCCCTCCTCGCGGCCGTCATCCCCGCGCCCTCCGCGTGGGACCCCGCCGTCAACCCCGACAAGGCGAAGGAGCGCTGGGAGCGCGACCTGAACCTCATGCTGGAGGACGGCTGGATTACTCAGGCGCAGCACGACTCCGCGGTCTTCCCCGAGACGATTGACCCCGATACGCTCAACAGCGCGTCGATGAGCGGCACGACCGGTTACCTGATGGCTCAGGTCAAGTCGGAGTTGATCGCCTCCGGCCAATTCGATGAGGACAAGATCAGCCAGGGTGGCCTGCGCATCACCTCGACGATCGTGAAGGAACACCAGGATCAGGCCGTCGCGGCCGCCGAGGGTATGAACGAGGTGGACGGCTGGGATCCCACGTACCAGCACGTCGCCCTGTCCTCGATGGACCCGGCCACGGGCGAGATCCTCGCCGAGTACGCGGGCGCCGACTTCGAGAAGCGCCAGCAGAACGCGGTCACGCAGGACATCGCGATGGCCGGCTCGTCCTTCAAGCCCTTTGCACTGCTTGCGAACGCGCGCGTGGGTGGCACCGTCTACGACACCTATTCGGGCAAGTCTCCCCAGTACTTCCGAGGCATGGGCACCCCCGTCATGAACGACGGCGGATACTCGTTTGGCAACGTGACCCTCGTGAAGGCGACCGCCTACTCGATGAACACGGTGTTCGTGGGCCTCAATGACGACGTGGAGCCGGAGAACACGCTGAAGGCGGCCATCGATGCGGGTATTCCCGAGGACACGGTGGGCCTGAACGAGGAGCTGCTCAACGTGCTGGGCCCCTCCTCGCCGCACAACATCGACCTGACGACCGCCTACTCGACGATCGCGAACGGTGGCGAGCGCGTCACCGCTCACATCGTCAAGAAGGTCGAGGACTCGAACAACAAGCTGCTCTACAGCGGTGACGTGGCCCCCAAGCGCGTGTTCGAGGTCGAGGAAGTTTCCTCCATCATGCCGGCACTCGAGGCCGTCACGAGCGGTGATGGTACGGCCAGCCGCGTCGACGCCTCGATTCCGCGACTGACCACCGCCGGTAAGACCGGTACCTCCTCCGATCAGCTGTCTGCGCAGTTCGTGGGCTTCGTGCCCGGCATGGTCACGGCCGTGTCGATGTACCAGTCCGACGAAGCGGGCAACTCGGTGCCGCTGGACGACGTGGGTGGCCTGAATCAGTTCCACGGCGGCGACTGGCCCGTGGACGTGTGGATCGACTACATGAAGCCCGCGACGGCGAACCTGTCGGGCGACGACTTCACGTGGAAGGTCGAGTCCAACCGCAAGGTGCACAACAACGCGCCCACGCCCGCGCCGAGCGCGACGAGCGAGGCCCCACAGTCCGCTCCGCAGCCCACCGAGACGCCTACCCCGACGGAGACCCCGTCCGCCGAGCCCACAGAGGGTTCGGAGAACGGCAACAACGGGAATAACGGCAACGGTTCCAACAACGGGAATGGCTCGAACAATGGGAACGGTTCCAACACCGGGAACAATGGCAACGGTTCCAACAACGGCAATACCGGGAACAATAACGGCGGCAACAACAATGGTGGCCGAAGAAACTAGCCGAGTGTCCTAGTGTCACTGCTGCGGGCCCCGAGGAGCATCCTCGGGGCCCGCAGTGCGTTCGCAGGAGTGTACCTATGCGGATAGGAAATGCCTATGCGGATAGGTTATGAACATCCGGATAGGTTAATAACCTATCCGCAAGTGAATAACCTATCCAGATGCGTGCAACCTATCCGCATGTGAGTGCAGGAGTTCCCGCCATACGCCCTCTGCGACTGGGTGCGTCGCGCTTGCCGCGCTCCGGCAGGGGCCCGCACCGACGTGTCGTAGACGAGCCTCAGGGATCACATGCACAGCAAAAGGGGTGGCCCCCGCTCGTATGAGCGGGGGCCACCCCTTCAATCAGCATTCAACCGATGCGTGAAGCCTTCACTTCGCGGCGGAAACGCGGACCTTCAGGTTCGCGGACACCTCGGTGTGGAGGCCGACGGTCACCGTGTAGTCGCCAACGGCCTTGATGGGCGAGGCGATGATGACGCGACGACGATCGATGGTCTGGCCCAGCTGCTCCTTGACCGCGTCAGCGATCGCAGCAGCGGAGACGGCGCCGAACAGGCGGCCGGAGTTGCCAACCTTGCCGGAGATCTCGACAACGGCACCCTGGAGGGCGTCGCGCACGGCGCGAGCGTCGTCGATCGTGGCGATCTCGTGGCGGCGACGAGCAGCGGCGATCTGGTCGATCTGCTTCTGCGCGCCGGCGGTCCACTTGGCGGCGAAGCCGCGGGGGACCAGGTAGTTGCGGGCGTAGCCAGCCTTGACCTCGACGACCTCGCCGGCGTGGCCGAGGTTGGGGACGTCGTGGGTGAGGATCAGTTTCGTGGTAGCCATATCAGCTGTGTCCTTCCCTTATCAGCGGCCGGTCGTGGAGTAGGGCAGCAGAGCCATCTCACGCGCGTTCTTGACGGCGCGAGCGATCTTGCGCTGCTCCTGGGTGGAAACACCGGTCACGCGGCGGGCGCGGATCTTGCCGCGGTCCGAGATGAACTTACGCAGCAGAGCGGTGTCCTTGTAGTCGATCTTTTCGATCTTGGCCGACTTCAGCGGGTTGGCCTTCTTCTTGATGGGCTTGTTGCGAAGTTGGGGCTTCGCCATGATGGTCTCCTAGTGAATCCGGGCGGACTGTGCCGCCCCAAGCGTTGTGTCTTCGACGTGGCGTCCGGCGTAGGTGCCGGGGCGCTCGACTTTAGAACGGGGGCTCGTCGCCGAAGGAGGTGGCGCCGCCAGCGGGGGCGCTGCGCCACGGGTCCTCGGGGGAGCCGCCGGTCGGTGCGCCGTAGTTGGCGCCACCCTGGCCGTATCCACCCTGGCCGCCGCCGTAACCGCCGCCCTGCTGGGGCGCGCCCTGCTGGCCGCGGTTGTCGGACTGGTAGCCGCCGCCACCGGAGGGGGCGGTGCGGGTGACCTGCGCGCGTGCGCGGCGCAGGGAGGGGCCGACCTCGTCGACCTGCAGCTCAACGACCGTGCGACGTTCACCCTGCTGAGTGTCATACGAGCGCTGGGTGAGGCGCCCCTGAACGATGACGCGCATGCCCTTACGCAGCGACTCGGCGACGTTCTCAGCGGTCTCGCGCCATACGGAGCAGCGCATGAAGAGGGTGTCGCCGTCGCGCCACTCACCGGCGTTACGGTCGTAGGTTCGGGGGGTGGAGGCCACCGTGAAATCGGCGACCGCGGCGCCGGACTGCGTCCAACGCAGTTCGGGGTCAGCGGTCAGGTTACCGATGACAGTGATGACGGTATCTCCGGCCATGTCGGCTCCTCGGGCTTAGAGGGTGTGGTGTCGGCTCAGTGAGCGTCGGGGCGCAGGAGCTTCGTACGGAGAATGGTCTCGTCGATGCCCATGCGGCGGTTGATCTCGAGAGCGACCTCGGGGGTCGTGGTCATGTCGATGACGACGTAGATGCCCTCAGAACGCTTGAGGATGTCGTAAGCAAGGCGGCGCTTGCCCCAGACGTCAACGTTCTCGACGGATCCGCCGTTGGCAGCCACGGGTGCCAGGTACTTCTCCATCATGGGGGCGACGGTGCGCTCGTCGATCGAAGGATCGAGGATCACCATCAGTTCGTAGTTACGCACGTTGGTTCCCACCTCCTATGGTCTTTACGGTCACGGACGGTCCGTGACAGGAGGGCGTTGCGTATGGCCCCTGGGGGCCTGCTGGACCGGCCGCGGGTGCGGACAGTCCAGCTACCCACTTTACACGGGTGGGAGCGTCTTCGCTAGGGCGTTTCCGGTCACGATTGGCGCCCTCGGGACGAGGCGTGGGCCCACCCCGCCGGGACGCCGAACCCCGCGCGAAACCGCGGGTGGGGACGAGGCCTGCCCCGGCCTCGTCGATCGGCTACAGCGAGCGCGCGCCGAGCCCGTTGGTGAGCGCCCGCATGCCGGTGTAGACGGCCGAGTAGGCGAGCCACACGAGCGCGAGTGCCAGTGATGGGCGCGCGGTGAGTGAGGCGGAGTGGGCGATGATCCACAGGAGGGGCGCGTACACGACCAGGTTGATGACGGCGGCGACGGCCAGGTAGCGGCCTCGGCCCGCGCCGATGAGGACGCCGTCGAGGAGGAAGACGTACCCGGCGACCGGCTGGAAGAACGCGCTGACGATGATGGCGACGGTCGCGTCGTCGATGACGCCCTGGTCGGTCGTGAAAATGCGCGTGATCCAGGGCGCGGTGATCGCCAGGGCGACGCCGACGGCCACGCCGAAGTAGACGCCCCAGCGCGAGAGCGTGCGCAGGAGCGGGCGCATGGCGCCGCGCTCGCCGGTGCCGGCCGTGAATCCGGCCAGCGCCTGGGCGGCGATCGCGAGCGCGTCGAGCACATACGCGGCAAACGTCCACAGCGTCCACACGATCTGGTGGGCAGCCAGGGCCTGGGTGGAGATCGCGGTGACCGCACTCAGGGTCGCCAGGAGGGCGACGCGCAGGGCGAGGGTGCGCACGAGTAGCGGTGCCCCCTCGACCGCCGCGTCGAACAGGCCCGAGGTGGAGGGGCGCAGGCTCACCCCCTCGCGACGGGCGGCGCGCACGATCATCCACCCGAGGAAGACCGCCATGAGCGTCTGCGTGATCGCCGTGCCCAGACCCGACCCCGCAACCCCCATGCCGAGCGGGTACATGAGCACCCAGTTCGCCACCGCGTTGAACGCCGCGCCCGCGGATGCCGCGACCAGGGGAGTGCGCGTGTCCTGCAACCCGCGCAGGGTCCCGGTCGCCGCCAGGACAACGAACATGCCGACCAGCCCGGGCGCGGAGGCGCGCAGGTACCCCAGGGCGTGCGGCAGCGTCGCCTCGTTCGCCCCCAGCCAGGTGAGCAGGGGAGAGGCGAAAACCGCCAGGAGGATCGCGGCGAGGAGGCCGAGGCCTCCCGCCAGCCACATGGCCTCGACCCCCGAGCGGACCGCAAGATCGCGGCGCCGGGCCCCCAGGTGACGCCCCGCCAAGGACGTCGTCGAGTAGGCGAGGAAGATGAAAAGCCCGACCGCCGTATTCAGTACGGTCGACGCGACACCCAGGCCCGCCAGCTGCGGGGTCCCCAGGTGACCGACCATCGTCGAATCGATGACGGTAAACAGCGGCTCGGCGATGAGAGCCCCCAAGGAGGGCAGCGCGAGCGAGAGGATCATCCGCGTCGTGATCGTCGGCGTCGACGAGGCCGGGGCCTCCTCACGCTTCGACGGTGAGGTCGGGTCGCTGGGTCCCTGTGTGCTCGTCATGACACGCTCCGATTTCCTTATCCACAATGTGTGCACAGGCCTGTGGAAAGCCGTGCACTGGGAAATTCTAGACGGCCCAATGAATGACAACGATGTGACTGTGATGAGCATATCTGCCCTGACAGAGCGGTCATTTCGCATTGTGCACAGGCGTCGTCGGCGTTGTGCACAGGTTATCCACAATATGTGCACATGCCCGTGCACAGCGTCGGTCGCGCAATCTCCTACAACGCGTTAGTCTTCGCCTGAAGGTCCTCTATCCACAGGGCTCCCCACCGCGCTCGCGGCACTCAGCCCAGCCCCGGCCTCGTCCCTACACGCCCGCGCACCCGAAAGGATCACGATGTCCGACGACCAATTCGACCGCGTCCCCCCACAGGACATCGACGCGGAGATGAGCGTCCTCGGATCGATGATGCTGACGACCGAAGCCGCCAACGTCGTGTCCGAAATGCTGCGCGGGCAAGACTTCTACCAGCCCAGCCACGAGACCATCTTCGACACCATCGTCGAACTCAACGGCCGCGCCGAACCCGCCGACGCGATCACCGTCGCCGGCGAACTCAAACGCGCGGGCCTCCTGTCGAAGGTCGGCGGCGCCGCCTACCTGCACACCCTCATCGCCTCCGTGCCCACCGCCGCGAACGCCGCGTACTACGCGCGTATCGTGCGCGAGCGGGCCATCATGCGTCGCCTCGTCACCGCGGGCACGCGCGTCGTCCAGCTCGGCTACGCGGACGCCGGCGGCGACGTCGACGAGATCGTCGACCAGGCCCAGGCCGAGGTCTACGCCGTCTCCGACGGGCGCGAAACCACCGACTACGTGTCCATGACGCAGATGAGCTCCGACATCCTCAATGCCCTCGAAGACATCGAGAAGAACCAGGGCAAACTCAACGGCGTTCCCACCGGCTTCACCGACCTCGACGAACTCACCCAGGGCCTGCACGGCGGCCAGATGATCATCGTCGCCGCCCGACCCGCCATGGGTAAGTCCACGCTCGCCCTGGATTTCTGCCGTTCCGCGTCCATGAAGCACGGCATCACGTCGCTGATCTTCTCGCTGGAAATGAGCTCGCAGGAAATCGCGATGCGCATGCTCTCCGCCGAATCCGGCGTGCGCCTGTCCAAAATGCAGGCCGGCAAGATGAGCGACGTCGACTGGCGCAAGGTCGCCGAAACCACCTCGCGCATGAGCGAAGCACCCCTGTACGTCGACGACTCCGCGAACATCACGATCTCGGAGATCCGCTCGAAGTGCCGCCGCCTGAAGCAGCAGGAAAACCTCGGCCTCGTCGTCATCGACTACCTCCAGCTGATGACGAGCGGCCGCCAGGTCGAGTCGCGTCAGCAGGAAGTCTCCGCGATGTCGCGAAACTTGAAGCTCCTGGCCAAGGACCTCGACATCCCGGTCATCGCCGTCGCGCAGCTGAACCGTAACTCCGAGGGCCGCACCGACCGCAAGCCCATGATGAGCGACCTGCGTGAATCCGGGTCGCTCGAGCAGGACGCGGACATCATTATTCTGCTGCACCGCCCCGACTACTACGACAAGGAAGACCGCCCCGGCGAAGCCGACATCATCGTTGCCAAGCACCGCGCCGGCGCGACCGCGACCGTCACCGCCCTCTTCCAGGGCGACATGGCCCGCTTCGTCAACTACACGGGACGCCCTGAGCCCGGCGGCGGAGAGTAAGGGCGGTTTGCCCGGGCCCCGGTGGTGCGGGCCCCGCCTGATCTCCGGCCGCCGCGTGGCTGGTGTGTTTTGGTCTGGCCGCTGTGTGTGCCGGTGGGCGGCGGCCCGCCCGCGAGCCGTCCGCGCAGCGTGTTGTTGCTTGGGGCGCCGCCGGTGTTCTGGGCGCCGTCGGGCCCGGCCGCCCGCGAGATCGCCACACGCGAGCTTCGCTCGGAGTGGTCGATCTCGAGGCCCGCCCTGGCCCTCCGGACCCTCCGGCGCCCTTCACACCAGTGGCGCCTGTTTGCTGGTGGCTGGTTCGGCGCGTTTTCCGCCCTGGCCCTGCGGCCGCCCACCGGCACCGCAGCCAGGCCCTCCGGCCCCTCCGGCACCCTCCACACCGGCGGCGCTTGTGTCGCTGTGCGTGGCTAGCGCGCTCACCGCTCACCCCCTAGCAATTTCGCATGCAATTCCCCCACGACTCTTTCAAACTATGAATTTGTGGTGTTGGAATTGCAGCGTTTCTGAGCATTGTTGAAATTTCATGCAATCGAATTGCATGCGAAATTGGGGGAGGGGCGCGTTGGTGGGGCGAGGTGCGTGTTGGTGCGTGACTTTATTCGCCCTGTGTGGCCTATTGGTGGTGAAAGCGATACAAAATTCTCCCTGCTGGCGCAAAATGCGTCGAAAATGGGTATTTCGGGCGTGCTGGGAGAGTTTTGTACCGGTTGGGCTCGCCGAGGCTGCGAGCCGGGAGAGTTTTGTACCGACACCGGCCCCGCGTGCGGTACAAAGTTCTCCCTGCTTGGTCTGGTGGTGGGAGTGAGCGCGAAATAGTTCTCCCAGCGCACGAAAAATGCCCCAAAATCGGCGGTTTGTGGCGTGCTGGGCGAGTTTTTTCGCGAAAACACCGTAGTAGGGGCTGCGCCGGGCGAACTTTGTCGCGGAAACAACGGTGGAGGCCCCGCGCTGGGCGAACTTTGTCGCGCATGATGCCAGATGTGCCCCGTGCCGGGAGAGTTTTGTACCGGTCTCGCATTCCCGGGGCTCCCGCCGTTTCCGACGTAGCCCGACCTTGCATGCGTGCCCGGCCTCAGTCCTGGTGCCCCGCGCGTGCCAGGCGCTTGGAGCGCACGGAGGAGACCAGCCAATCGGCGCTCAGGCACGCCAGCGCCACCCACACGACGCCCATCGCGATCCAGCGGAAGGTGGGCACGGTCTCATGGAAGATGAATACGGCGACGAGGAGCTGCAGGGTCGGGCCCAGGTACTGCAGGAAACCCATCGTCCCCAGGGTCAGTCCCCTTGCTGCCGAGGCGAACATGATGAGCGGGATCATCGTCAATGCGCCCGCGCCCACCAGGAGGGCCAGGTGAAGGGGCCACGAAAACCCGGAGCCGTCGGAAGACGCGATGGCATGGAAGGACGTGGAGGACGTGGCCACCAGATAGGCGTAGTAGCCGAGCAGGAAGGGTGAGACCGCCGCGGTTTCGATCGCCATGCCCGCGAGCGGGTCGACGCGCGCGGCCACGTCCTTCTTCACCAGTGAATACAGGCCGAACGTCAGCGCGAGCGTGAGGGAGACGATGGGGACCGCGTGCTGGCCGATGACGAGGATGATGACGGCGATGATGCCGAGGATGAGGGCGAGCGTCTGGATCGGGGTGACTCGCTCGCGCAGCACGATGAGTCCCAGCGCGATCGTGACGAGGGGGTTGATGAAGTAGCCGACTGCCGCGTCGGTCGTGTGGCCGGCGAGGACTGCGTACACGTACACCGACCAGTTGACGACGACGAGCGCGCCCGCGACCGCGAGGCGCCACAGGGCTCCGCGGTCCGCGATGAGTGCGCGCACCTTCCCCAGTGACCCCGTCACAGCGAGCGCAACCACGCAGAAGAACAAGCCCCACACCGCGCGGTGGACGATGACCTCAACGGCGCCGGCGGGGGAGAGCAGTGAGAAGTACAGGGGGAAGAAACCCCAGATCACGTAGCAGGAGACGCCGAGGGCGAGTGCGCGTGGATCGTTCTTCTGGGTGCTCATGCTCCCAGTGTATGAACATCGCGGGGGCAGGCGCCGACGAGGGAATCGCTGTGATCACCTGGCGAGAAAGCGTGAGGGGCCGTGTCCCCCGTAATAAGGGCGGTCTCGTCGATGCCGAGGACCACGCTCAGGGCCTCCAGGTAGCGTTCCTGCTGGCTCTCCTCGCCCGCCCGGCGCGCGAGCACGGTCGGGTTGTGGATGAGTCGCGCGGCCAGGTGGCGCAGTGCGCGGGCCGCGTCGTCGGTCGAGAGGGGGGCGTTGCTGAGGCGGTCGATCTCCTCCTCGACGATGCGGAAGACGCGTGAGCGCAGGTGTCGCACGACGGGGTCCATGGAGCGTGCGCCGAGGCCGCGCTCGAAGGAGGTGACCTCCTCGTCGATGATGGTGCGGGCGCGCTCAAGTGCGTCGGCATCGGCGGCCGGGACCGACGCCTGGATGGTCGGCAGGTCGATGAGGGTCACGTTCGGCAGTGAGGCGACGGAGCTTTCGGTGTCGCGCATGAGCGCGAGGTCCAGGACCACGGTGCGTCCGGAAGCTGCGGCCATGTCGCGGGTCAGGATGGGGCTTCCCAGCCCTCGGCAGGTCACGACCAGGTCGGCGCGCTCGAGCGCAGAGGGCAGGTGGGAGGCGTCGACCCAGCCGATGCCTCGTCCCTGAGCGAATTCGCGGGCGCGCCCGGATGTCGAGTAGACGGACACGTCCGATGCGCCGAGCGCGTTCAGGGCGCTGACGGTCGCACCGGCGTAGGCGCCCGTGCCGACGATGAGCACGCGCGTGTCCTCCCACGGTCCCAGGTGATCGGCAGCCATGTCGAGGCCGACGGCGACGACCGAGCGGCCAGCCCCCGCCAGCCCGGTCTCGGTGGCGACGCGGCGCGAGGTGGCCGAGGCTCGCTCGGCGGCGCGTCCCAGGTCGCAGCTGAGGGTCCCGTCCTCCCAGGCGGTGCGCGCGGCGCGGCGCATCTGCCCGGCGATCTCGCGCTCGCCGATGACCATGGATTCCAGGCCGGATGCCGTCGCGAAAAGATCGACGAGGCCGGCGCGGCCCCACAGGTGCCGCAGCTGTACGTCGGCGCGCGGGGTGCCCGAGGCGGTGGCGAGCTCGCGCTCTACCGCGTCCTTGAGCGCGTGGGGGTCGGCCGAGGCCGGGGCGTCGACATAGATGGTGACGCGGTTACACGTGCGCAGGACCATGACTCCGCGCACCTGCGCCAGCGAGCGCATGAGCGTGGGGCCGAGGTTGGTCGCTCCGGAGAGTCGGGCGATGTCGTCGAGGGGGGCGTAGCGGTGGTCCGCGGAAAGCACATGAATAGTCACAACGCGTCCATTTAAGGGCACGTGCTCGCTGCGGGCAGAGGAGCGAAGCTATTTACGTTGGTGACGCCGTGTCATTTCGATATGTTGGTGAAATAAATGGCTGACTCCCGCGGATAAATGGGCGTAAAGACAGGGGATTCCACGCTTTTGCGACGTGTGAGAAATTGTCTTGAACTAAACTGGAAATAGACAGAAACGCGCGAATTAACGCATGAAAACATCATTAAATTAAGGGAGACACATGACGACGCCCCCGCTGATCGCCGCCCTCACCGGGCAACGCGGGCCCACCCCCGTGTGGTTCATGCGTCAGGCCGGACGCTCCCTGCCTGAGTACCGTGAGCTGCGCGCCGCTATTGGCCTGCCCATGCTCGAGGCCTGCCTGCGGCCCGACGTGGCCGCCGAGGCAACGGTGCAGCCCGTGCGACGCCATGGCGTGGACGCGGGCATCTTCTTTTCGGACATCATGGTCCCCCTGCGCCTGGCCGGGGTGGGTGTCGAGATTGAGCCGGGCGTGGGCCCGGTCCTCGACCACCCCTATCGCACGCGCGAGAGTATCGACGAGCTGCTGAGCCATCGCTACGGCGAGGGCTCCTGGACCGATTCCACCGGGCGCACGCGCGACTGCGCCGACGGGGCTCAGGCGGTGCGCGACGGCGTCGCAACGGCGGTGCGCGAGCTAGGATCCACCCCGCTCATCGGCTTCGGCGGCGCCCCTTTCACGCTGGCCGCCTACATGGTCGAGGGGCGTCCCTCGCGCGATCACATGGCTGCGCGCGCGCTCGCGGCGTCGGACCCGGGCGCGTGGGATGCTCTCATGACCTGGTGTGCGCGGGTGAGCGCCGACTTTATTACCGCGCAGATCGAGGCCGGGGCGAGCGCCGCGCAGCTCTTCGACTCGTGGGTGGGTTCTCTCTCGCCTCGTACCTATAGGGAATCCGTCGCGCCGTATTCGCGCTTGGTTGCGCAGCGCGTCGCCGGCGCCGTCAGCCCGGTGACGGGCGAGCGCGCCCCGCTCATCCACTTCGGGACGGGCAGCGCGCCGATCCTGTCCGACATGGCCGAGGTCGGTGTCGACTGCGTGGGCGTGGACTGGAAGACGGACCTGTCGTGGGCCATTGAGCAGGTGCCTGGAAAGGCCGTACAGGGAAACCTGGACCCCGCGCTGTTGCAGGCCCCGTGGCCTGTTATCGAACAGGCTGTTCGAGATATTCTGAACGCGGGACGGGCTGCCCCCGGGCACGTCTTTAACCTCGGGCACGGCGTGCCGCCCACGACCGACCCCGACGTGCTGACGCGCATCGTCGAGCTGGTGCACGAGCTGGGGGAGGCCCGATGAGCGCGCTCGACGCCATCCCCACCCACCCCGGCGCGGTCGTTGTCGGTGGAGGCATCGCCGGCCTCGTGAGCGCGTGGGAACTGGCCCGCGCGGGCGTGCGCCCCCTCCTGATCGAGGCGCGCGGCTACCTGGGCGGCCTCATCGCCCGCGGCACGGTCGGCGGAGCGAACGTAGACCTGGGCGCGGAAACATACGTCGTGCGCGGCGCCGACACCTCGTCGATCGTGGACGCCCTGGGGCTGACCTCGGTCGAGCCCGCCGGCTCGGGCGCCCGCCTCTACGCCCCCGCCCTGCGCGGCGGCTGGGAGCTGCGCCCCTTCCTGCGCGACTCGTTCCTGGGAATCCCGGCTCGCCCGGACGCGCCCGACTGCGCCCGCGTGCTCGGCGAGGCCGGGGTGCGCCGCGCCCTTGAGGATCGCTCGATGGGTGGCGGCGTCGGCATGGACGAGGCCGGGGAGACCCTGGCCGGTTTCGTGACCGCGCGCATGGGGCAGGCCGTGCTGGAGCGCTCGGTGCGGCCGATCATCGCGGGCATCTACACCGCCGACCCGACCATGTTGGCGACCGATACGGTCGCTCCCGGACTGCGCGCCGAGACCGCCCGTCACGGGTCCCTGACCGCTGCGGTCGCGGCGCGTCTGGCCGCCGCCGGATCGCGCCGCACCCCCGAAGCCTGCGTTGAGGGCGGCATGTTCGTCCTTGTCGAAGCGCTGCGGGCCGCCATCGAAGAGGCGGGCGGTACCGTCTTGACCCGTACGGGCGCGTTCGCAATAACGCGCGAGGCCTCGGGATGGACCCTCGAGTGCGGGCCGACGAGGCCCGGTCCCACCCCGGGCGCTGAACCGGTTGCGGCCGGCCGGGGAGTGAGCGTCACGACGCAGCGCCTCGTCCTCGCCTGCAGCGCCAGCGCCGCACTGCGCCTGTTGACCGAGGCGCGCATCCCCGGCCTCGTGCCCGATGTGAGCGTTCCCGAGGGAGCGCCCATCGCGCGCCTCACCCTGGCCGTGCGCGCCCCCGAGCTGGACGACGCGCCCGTCTCCCAGGGCCTCCTGGTCGCGCCCGCTCCCGCCGACGAGCGGCCGGTGGTGGCCAAGGCCCTGTCCCACCTCAACGTCAAATGGCCCTGGCTCGCCGACCAACTCCCGCCCCACACGCACCTGCTGCGCCTGTCCTACGGGCGCCTCGGCGAGGCCGAACCCGACGTCACCGTCGAAGGCGCCCTGCGCGATATCCGCACGCTCACCGGCGTGGACATCGCGCCCGAGGCGGTCACCGACCACCTGCTCGCCCGCTGGAACGGCACGCTCCCGCCCCTGCCCCCCGAGTATCGCGGGCGAGTCGCCGCTCTCGAGGAACAGGTGCGCCCCCTGGGGGGCGTGGCGCTCACGGGCGCCTGGGTCGCAGGAACCGGCATCGCCTCCGTCGTCTCCCACGCCCGAGCGGGCGCGAAAGGACTGCTATGACCACGCGAACGTTCGTTCTGGGAACCAGGGGATCGCGCCTCGCACTCGCCCAATCCACCACCGTCGCGCGGGCGATCGAAGAGGCCGGGGCTCGCCTCGGCGAGTACGTGCGCGTCAATCTGGAGGTCGTGCGCACCCACGGTGACGTGTCCGCTGCGCCCCTGGCGGCGCTCGGCGGCGTCGGCGTGTTCGCCGCGCAGCTGCGGCTCGCCCTCCTTGGGGGAGAATGCGACCTGGCCGTCCACTCCTTCAAGGACCTGCCCACCGCCCCCACGCCGGGCCTGCGCATCGCGGCCGTCCCGCAGCGCGAAGACCCTCGCGACGCCCTGTGTGCGGCCGACGGGGCGACGCTGTCGTCGCTGCCCGCGGGTGCGCACGTTGGGACGGGCTCGCCCAGGCGTGCCGCCCAGGTGCTCGCCGCGCGCCCCGACCTGCATGTCTGCGACCTGCGCGGCAACGTCCCCACGCGGCTTTCGCGCGTGCGCGGCATTGACCTGGGTGCCGACGCGGGCACCGCGCCCTCCGCACTCGGCACGGGTGAGCGCCTCGACGCGGTCGTCCTCGCCCTCGCCGGGCTGCGCCGCATCGGCCTCGACGCCCACGCCACCGATGTGCTCGACCCAGCCATCATGATGCCCGCCCCCTCGCAGGGCGCCCTCGCCATCGAAACGCGCGACGAGTCGGACCCGCTCCTGTGCACCCTCCTCGATGCACTCAATGACCGGCCGACCGCGCTCGCGGCCAGCGCCGAGCGTGCCGTTTTGTCCACGCTGGGCGCGGGGTGCGCGGCGCCCGTCGGTGCGTTCGCCCGCGTGGACGAGGCCTCCTCGGCCCTCCTGCTCGACGCGCGCGTCATGAGCGTCGACGGGCGCGAGCGGGTCGAGGCGAGTGGTGCGTTAGCGCTCACGGGCACGGTTGGTCGCGGCGACGCCGCCCGACTCGGCGAGGACGTGGCGCGCCAGCTGCTCGCCCGCGGCGCCGCCGAGGTCACCGACCTGGGAGCGACGAAAGCGCCGAGGCAATCCTCGTGAACGAGCCCTCAGTGAGCGAAGCCCACGTGAGCGACCCCGTTGTGAGCGCACCCCTGGACGGGGTGCGGATTCTCCTGACCCGCGCCAAGTCCGATGACGCCATCGCGCGCACCCTGCGCCTCGCCGGGGCTCAGGTGGATGCTCTCGCCCTCACCGTCTCGACGCCGCTGGACTCCGCGCAGCTCGATGCGGCCCGTGACCGGCTCGCTGACGGCGCGTACGCGTGGGTCGTGTTCTCCTCCTGGAGGGCCGCGCGGGCTGTCGTTTCCGGCCTTCCACGAGCGCGCTCGCGCGGCACGCGCATCGCCGCCGTCGGCCAGGCCACGGCCCGATGGGTCAGCGACCACGCGGGCGTGAACGCCGACCTGACGGGCAAAGGGTCCGCCGCCGCGCTGCTCGAGTGCTTCCCTGCCCCGTCCTCTGGTGCGCGCCCGGTCCTCATCCCCCGCTCGGCGGCAGCGCCCGACACGCTGCCGGACGGGCTGCGGGCGCTGGGCTGGAGCGTCGAGGCCGTCGACGCCTACACCACTGCACCCGCCGACATCGGCGATTGTGACGCCGATATCGCGGGGAATTTTCGCGCGGGTCACTACGACGCAGCGGTGCTCACCGCCTCCTCCCAGGCGCGCGCCCTCCCCCCGCTCCTCGGCCTGCCGCCCCCCTCAACCCGGGTCGTGACCATCGGCGCGCCCACCGCCGCCACCGCCAGGCGGCTGGGGATCGCGGTCGCGGCCCAGGCCTCGTCCCCCACACCCGATGCCATCGTCCGCGCCCTCACCGACGCCCTGGCCCGCCCCACCCACGCCGACGCACCTGAAGAAAGAGACTCATGACTACCGTCCCCGAATCCGTCACCTCCTACCTCGCCGAGGCCGGGGTGGACTCCTCCCCGATCCCGACGATCCGCCCGCGCCGCCTGCGCTCGACCCCCGCGATGCGCGCCCTCGTGCGCGAAACCCACGTTGACCCCGCCAAGCTCATCTGGCCCGTCTTCGTGCGCGACGACATCGACGAACCCCGCGAAATCGCGGCAATGCCGGGCCAGTACCAGCACACGATCGACTCGCTGCGCCGGGCCGCCGCCGAGGCCGCCGAAGCGGGCGTGGGCGCCATCGACCTGTTCGGCGTGCCCTCCCACCGCGACGCGATCGGCTCCCAGGCGTGGGCGGAGGACGGGATCCTCAACCGCGGCCTCGCCGCCGTGCGCGCCGAGGTCGGCGACGCCCTCGTCGTGTGCGCGGACACCTGCCTGGACGAGTTCACCGACCACGGGCACTGCGGACTCCTCGACTCCGACGGCGGCGTCGACAATGACGCGACCCTGCCGCTCTACCAGGCGATGGCGATTTCCCAGGCGCGCGCGGGCGCGCACATGGTGTCGCCCTCGGGCATGATGGACGGCCAGGTCGCCGCGATCCGCGCCGCCCTCGACCAGGCGGGATACGCCCACGTCGCTATCCTCGCCTACTCCGCGAAGTACGCGTCCGCCTACTTCGGGCCCTTCCGCGAGGCCGTCGGATCCACCCTCAAGGGCGACCGACGCACCTACCAGCAGGACCCCGCGAACCGGCGCGAAGGCCTCTTCGAGGCGCTGCTCGACGCGGCCGAGGGCGCCGACATGCTCATGGTCAAGCCCGCCGGCCCCTACCTGGACGTGCTGGCCGACGTGGCCGCCGCCTCCGACATTCCCGTCGCCGCCTATCAGGTGTCCGGCGAGTACGCGATGGTCGAGGCCGCCGCCGCCAACGGGTGGATCGACCGCACCCGCGTCATCGACGAATCCCTCACCGGCATCTTCCGCGCGGGTGCCGACTCCGTCCTCACCTACTGGGCCCTCGAGGTCGCCCGCCGGGCCCGCTGAGTGCGCTGAGCGCGCGTACCATAGCAACAATCCGTTTTTCTTCGATGAAGGTAGCCGTGACTACTAACGAAACCGCATTCTCCCAAGCAAAATCCGTGATTCCCGGCGGCGTGGACTCGCCCGTGCGCGCCTTCGGTGGCGTCGGCGGCACCCCGCGCTTCATCGCGAGCGCGAGCGGCGCGCGCGTCACCGACGTCGAGGGGCGCTCCTACGTGGACCTGGTCGGCTCGTGGGGCCCGGCGTTGCTCGGCCACGCGCACCCCGAGGTGGTCGCCGCCGTCCAGGAGGCCGCCTCGCGTGGCCTGTCCTTCGGTGCGCCGACCGAAACTGAGACGCTGCTGGCCAGCGCCGTGCGCGAGCGCGTGCCCTTCGCACAGCGCGTCCGCTTCGTGTCGACGGGCACCGAGGCGACGATGACGGCGATCCGCCTGGCGCGCGGCGCCACCGGGCGCGACCTCATCGTGAAATTCGCCGGCAATTACCACGGCCATTCCGACGGCCTGCTCGCTGCCGCCGGGTCGGGTGTCGCCACGGGCGGCCTGCCCGGGTCGGCCGGCGTCCCCGAGGCCATCACCGCCCAGACGATCGTCCTGCCCTACAACGATGTTGACGCCCTGCGCGCGTGCTTCGAGCAGGTGGGTGACAGTATCGCCGCCGTCATCTTCGAGGGCGCCCCCGCCAACATGGGCACGGTCCCGCCCCACCCCGGGTGGAACCGCGAGATTCGCCGTCTGTGCACCGCGCACGGCGCGCTCATGATCCTCGACGAGGTCCTCACCGGCTTCCGCGTCGACCCCGCCGGCTGGTGGGGCCTCGAGGCCGTGGCCGGGTGGGTCGATGGCGCGCCCTCGGGCCGCTACGGCGCCGGTTTCGTCGACGCATCCTCCGTCGAGCATGCCGACTGGGTGCCCGACCTCGTGACCTTTGGCAAGGTCGTGGGCGGCGGCATGCCCCTGGCGGCCGTTGCCGGGCGTGCCGACGTCATGGACCTGTTGGCTCCCCTGGGCCCCGTTTACCAGGCGGGCACGCTCTCGGGCAACCCCCTGGCAACGGTCGCCGGCCTGCGCACCCTCGAACTCGCAGATCAGGGCGTGTACGACCGCGTCAATGCCTCGGCGCAGGAGATCAGCACGATCGTGTCGGACGCGCTCAGCGCTGCGGGCGTCGCTCACCGCGTCCAGCGCACGGGATCCCTGTTCTCCGTCATGTTCGGCGAGGCCGCGGCCTCCTCGGGCGTGTACGACTACGACCAGGCGCGCGCCCAGGAGGCGTGGCGCTACGCCCCGTTCTTCCACTCGTTCCTGTCCTCGGGTGTGGCCCTGCCGCCCTCGGTGTACGAGGTGTGGTTCGTGTCCGGCGCTCACGGCGAGGCGGAGCTGGAGGCTATCGCCGCCGCCGCTCCGGCCGCCGCGCAGGCTGCCGCGCAGGCTCAGCCGGAGTAGTCGACCGCGTCGCGGTGCCTGCGGCGTGAACGGCTCAGGGGTGGGGATCCTGGTGGGTCCCCACCCCTCGTCTTTTCCGTCAGTGGGTGGTGATGGGGGTTTTGCACTACACGAGGCCCTCTGACGGCGTGTCGCCGGCGTGTCGCACCCTCATGTAGTGCAATTCCCCCCGCCCCGCAGGCTGTCTGAGGCGGCGCGGTGCTACAAGGACGAGGGCAAGGGGGCGGTGCCTCAGGGACGAGGAAAACAAAGAAACCAAGAAGCCAAGAAGACAACGAAAAAGCGTGACACCTCTGCGGTGTCACGCTGGCGGGGGTGGGGCGCGCGATGCTCACGCGCCCCGCATCAGCTCAGGCGCGAGTGCGTGCGATCGAGAGGATCGCGGGGGAGACGATCAGGGCGGTCAGGGCGATAACGACCGCGAAGACGACCGACGCGACCGAGGCAACCTGCAGGGCGGCGAACACGCCGAGGGCCGCGAGGACGACGATGAGGGCCACAAGCACGGAGGCCGAGGCGGTGGCCTGGGACATGGTGGGAGCGGTTTCAGCCTTGACGATGTTGTTCATGGGGTTCTCCTTGAGAATGTCTTCGCGCGGAAACGCGAAGCGCGCCCCGCACGCCAGCGTGTGTGGGCCTTGTCGGCCCGTGTCGCCCGGGTGAGCGACGGTATTGAAAAAGGGAGGTGACTCGTGGTCGCCCCCCTTGGTGCAGTCACAATGCTACGCCGATTTCACCGATCGGTCTATACCTCGCAATCCCTTGTAAGGCATGGCACAAGCATCGTAAAAGCCAGTTAAAAAGCAGTTGTGTCAATGAAAAAATTATGTGTGAGATGAGTGAGGAACATGCTGTTTCGTGCAAGTGTGCCCGAGTGGAAGCTCCACCCGGGCACACAGTGTCACTCGGCTCGTGCCACATTCATGGCTTGGAGGCCCTTTGGTCCTTCAATCGCCTCATATTCGACCTTCTCGCCCTCTAGAAGAGTGCGTCGCCCAGATTGGCCGATGATGTTTGAATAGTGCACGAAGACGTCGCCGGATTCGTCATCAGGAGTGATGAATCCGAAGCCTTTGGCGTCGTTGAACCATTTGATGGTCCCGGTAGCCATGGGCCCTCCTTCGTGTTCGCCCCAACGCTGGGGCACCGTTCGGCTCCGTCTGCGGAGCCGACATGGTCCCGTCGACCCGGCCCGGCATTGATGCCCCCCGGACTGGGCGTGCGGAATCACACTTATACGGTACCGCACTCGCAGCCAAAATGTGGCTGACCTGCACAATCGTGACGAAGAAGTTTTCCGCGTGACGACGCTACTTATCCCCACTTAGACGAACCGGAACGATGGCCTGCACGTCCTCGCCCTCGAAGTCCACGCTTCCGATCGCTACGTCCACCCCGAAGACGCTCGCGAGGGTGTCCGCGTTCATGACGGAGGAGGCGGGACCGACCACGGCCTCGTGAGTGGAGGAGAAAAGCGCGACTTGGTCCGCGACGCGTAGGGCGTGCGCCGGGTAGTGCGTGTTCATGATGACGGCGAGGCCTCGGTCCCTCACGAGGCGCTCGAGGAGTCCGAGGACGATGAGCTGGTTGCGGAAATCTAGGCCGGTCTCCGGCTCGTCGAGCACGAGGACCCGCGGGTCGGCGACGAGGGCGCGGGCGATGAGGACCATCTGGAATTGGCCGCCCGACATGGTCGCGCAGGGCATCTCGGCCAGGTGGGAGGCGCCCACCTCGTCGAGGACGTCGCGGGCCATGCGCTCTTCGCGGGCTCCCGGCTGGGCGAGGGTGCGCATGTGGGGGGCGCGTCCGACCATGACCATCTCGAGGCCGGTGAGCGCGACGTTGGAGGCGTTGCGGGCCTGCGGCACGTAGGACAGGACGCGCCCCAGCGCTCGGGTCGACATCGACGAAATGAGGGTGCCGTCGATGAGTGTGCGCCCGCTGTCCCACTTCTGCAGGCCGATCATGGTGCGCAGCAGCGTTGTCTTTCCCGCGCCGTTGGGACCGAGGATCGCCAGGAGTGAGCGTTCGGGCACCTCGAAGGACACGTTCGTCAGGATCGGGGAGGGGGCACCCGGATAGGTGAAGGTCGCGTTCTCGACGCTGATCATCGCGCTCCTCCCGTCCGGCGCAGCAGCACGATAAAGAAGGGTGCGCCGATGATGGCCGTCAGGATCGAAATAGGAATTTCCGAGGCCGACAGGGAACGCGCGAGCGTATCGATGACGATCATGAGGGCCGACCCGAGTAGCAGTGAGACCGGGATGACCGCGCGGTTGTTTTGCCCGCACAGCATGCGCGCGCAGTGCGGCACGAGCAGGCCGACCCAGCCGACCTGCCCGCACATCGAAATGACCGAGGCCGTGATGACCGTCGAGGCGACGATGAGGATGGCGCGCATGAGGGAGACGTTGACGCCGGCTGAGCGGGCCTCGTCCTCTGAGAGGGAGAGGATGTTGAGCTGCCAGCGCAGCGCCACGATGACGACGATGCCCGCGATGATGAAGGGGGCGCCCAGCGCGATCTGGTGGTAGGTGACCGCAGCGAGCGAGCCCATCAGCCAGTAGGTGATTTCGGGGAGCTGACTCGTCGGGTCGGCGGTGAGCTTGAGGAGTGAGAGAACCGCGTTTGCCAGGGCGGAGACAATGACGCCGCCGAGCACGAGCGTGATGACATTGAAAGAACCCGTGCGCGTGCGTGAGATCGCCGTCGTGAAAGCCATCGTCGCCAGGCCCGCGACGAGCGCCGCGGCCTGCACACCGATCAGGTTCCAGTCCAGCAGCAGGGCGATGACCGCGCCGACGCACGTGCCAGCCGCGACGCCCAGGGTGTCCGGCGTGGCCAGGGGGTTGGAGAACAGCGACTGGAAGGACGCACCCGCGACGGACAGGCCCCCGCCGATCAGGATCGCCACGATGATGCGCGGCGCGCGCAGGTCAAACACGACGGAGTTGACGCGCGGGGGCACCGCTGGGCCTCCCCAGAATCGCGCGCGCAGCGCCGCGACCACGTCCTCCAGGGACACGGAAAAGCGGCCGATCAGCATGGCCGCCGCCGCGCACGCGACGATGAGAACGACCAGCGTGGGGACCACCCACGCGCGCAGCCGCCCATTCCTGGTCAACACAGACTTCATGATGTCCTCTCCCCGGAGCCTACCGGGCGTCTCACGCATAAGGTGCCCCGGCCTCGTCGATAGGGAGACGAGGCCGGGGACAGGTATCAGGACGCGGCGTCCGGGTTGACGATGCGCTGGGCCTGCTCGTCCGTGAGCGTGAAGTTGTACATCTTCTGGTAGTAGTCCTTCGTCATGGCTACGAGGTCAACGTCGGAGAACTGCTCCGGGTACAGGGACGCGCCGAGCCAGTTGGCGACGATGGGAGCATCCGGGTTGGGGGTGAACCAGTTCCACATGCCCAGGCCGGTGGAGTAGACGCGGCCGGACTTCACGGAGCTGAGGGTGGAGAAGTCCACGCCCTCAACCGAGTTCGTCAGGATGGAGTTCGCTGTCATGTTCGACATGCCCTTGCCGGTGACGAGGAGGACCTGGGGATCCCACGTGAGGACCTGCTCGAAGGTGACGGGCGTGTGCGAGGTGTCGGTGTCGCGTGAGACGTTCGTGTAGTTCAGCGAGTCGGCCCATTCGTTGGTGAACCAGCCGTCCTTGCCGCCCGCGACCGCGAGCTGACCGTCGGCCGCACCCATGAGGACCATCGTCGAGACGCGCTGATCCTCGGGAACCTTCGCGGTGCGCGCGCGGGCGTCGGCGACCAGGTCCTTGCCGAGCGCGATCTTGTCGGCCATGTGCCCGTCCTCGTTAAAGACGTCCTCGAGGAGCTCCATCCACTCCGTGTACGTCTCCGACGGGTTCCCCATCGTCGTGAAACCAACGGCCGGGATACCGGCCTTGCGGAACATTTCGCCGTGTTCCTTGTTGAAGGCGTTGTAGAAGACGACGTCGACGTTCAGGTTGAGCAGGGCCTCGGCGTTGAGCTCGCCCTTGTCGTAGTAGCTGGTGTCCACCTGCATCATTTCGGGCGCCATCTCGGCGGCGATCGTCTGGCTCATGGCCTTGACGCGGGCGGCGCTCATGCCCACCAGGTAGGGGGCCTTGCCGTCGAAGTAGGCCAGGTAGGTGGATTCGATCGGGATCTGGTCGATGGCGACTCGGGTGATCTTCTCGGGCAGGACGACCTCGTTGCCCGCGTGGTCGGTGATCGTGCGCGTGGACGAGGTCGTGGCCTCCTGGGTGGTTTGCTCCGGCTGGGCGGTGGTGGAGCCTGTACCGCCCGTGCAGGCGGTGAGGGCCAGGGCGGCGGTGGCCAGGATGGTGGTCAGGGTGGCGAGATGGGTCTTCATCGCGTCCTCTCGTGTGTTGTGGATTACGAGGGAAATGCTACACAAAATTAGGTGCCCCTCACAAGGGTGAGTGTGGCATTATGACACGGTGTTATTTCCTTGGTTTCTCACGGGTGTTGTTGGCGCGTGAGGTGCGGTCCTGGCCTCGTCAATCCCCTCGCGGGGAGCGGGACGCAAATGTGCATGCCCGTTTTTATCCTGGTGGCGATCGGTAGAAGCGTGCGGAAGGAGCATCATGGCTGCGGAGCTTGATCTGGAGCGTGCCCTCGTCATTGGGGTCGCGTCGAGTGCACTGTTCGACCTGAGGGAGTCCGACGCGGTGTTCCGCGAGCAGGGGGAAGAGCGGTATCGCGAGTATCAGCGCGAGCATCTCGATGACGTGCTCGAACCGGGCGTCGCGTTTCCCTTTATTCGTCGCCTCCTCGACCTGAACGACCTGTCGGATCGGGAACGCCTCGTGGAGGTCGTTATCCTCTCGCGTAACGACCCTGAGACCGGGATGCGGGTCATGCGTTCCGTTGCGCATCACGGATTGGACATTACGCGCGCGATATTCATGCAGGGCCGTGCCCCTTATCGCTTCATGAAGCCGCTGCGCATGTCCCTCTTCCTCTCCGCGAACGAAGATGACGTGCGCGAGGCGATCGACATGGGCTTCGCGGCGGGGCACGTCGTTGGGCGCGCCCAACCGGATGACGGAGATACCGACCTGCGTATCGCCTTCGACTTTGACGGCGTGCTGGCCGATGATTCGGCCGAGCGAGTGTTCCAGAGTGAGGGTCTCGAGGAGTATCAGCAGAATGAGAATGCCCTGGCCGAGGTGCCTCTCTCCCGAGGTCCGATGGCTGATTTTCTGGAGAAAATCAACCGAATTCAGGGGATCGAGGAGTCGAAAAGTCTGGATGATCCGTCAGGGTATCGGCGCAGGGTGCACGTCGCCGTGGTGACGGCTCGGAGCGCCCCCGCGCATGAGCGTGCGATCAACTCGATTGGGCAGTGGGGCCTGCGCGTCAACGATGCCTTCTTCCTCGGCGGCATCGACAAGGGGCCCATCCTGGAGGTGCTGCGCCCGCACATCTTCTTCGATGACCAGCGCCGCCACGTGGAAGGCGCATCACTCTCCACCCCGAGTGTCCACATCCCCTTCGGTGAGATCAATCGGGTTTAGAAATCGCGGAGCTGTTCTGCTTCTTCGGTTGCCTGCGCAATCGTGATCGAGCGGAATAGTGTGGATACTGCATTCATGACAATCTTGAGGGAACGGACCTGGGGTGCATCTGTTAGTTCGTTTAATCGTCGGGTGTCAAGCTTGTCATACATCATCGACTCAAAGAGGATGATGCCGTGTTTTTCGGATCCCTGGTCTCCATCGAGACGTATGCCGATCACGCTTCGAGGCTCCATTGTCAGTGTTAGTGCCTCGGCTTGTTCGCGAGTCAGGGGAGGTTTTCTCTTCGTGCCTTCTCTGTCGGTACTGGGTTTCCATAGGTTTTCGCGTGCGCCGTTCGTTGAGCGGAAACTGCGTTGGACTCGACCATCCTCCCAAGCGGCACCGAGATAGCCAACCTGGGTGTCTTCGTAGAAGGCTCTTCCTAGCTTTTCATAGCGTGGATTATTGGAGCATCGTGCCAGCGGGAGGAAACCAGATGTGGTTCCGTCGTCAATGTGGCCGTAAATGGTTACGCGTGTGAATTCATCCCACAATGACAACTCGTGGCACAAGTCGTTAGCAAGGCGCTCAAGCACGCGCCTCATCGCGTTCCGCTCCTCCAGATTATCTGCCTCGAGTCGGGCTACCTTGTCACGCTCGTATCTATAGTCGCGATCTCGTTTTCTTCCGAGAAGCGTTCCAGCGAGAAAGAGGAAGCCTCCCAGTGTCAAAAGCAGCCAGCGTATGTTTCCATCAATAAAACCCAGTGCACCGAGTAGGAGTGTACTCAGCGTGTTCAGGGCTTCTGGAACATAGTGGAAAGCGCGGTGCATAGCCCGTGCGGCACCATCTTCAATATGGTGGTACCGCACGGTCGTCACACCCCTGCGAACATGGAAGAATTCTCTGCGAGGTCAGACTGGCTAAGATCTGCCCCGCAATCACTATCCTCGGTCAGTGTGACATGTGATGCGTTTGCGGCTGTCTGGAGGAGCTCGCGTGCAACCGCTTCAGCTTGTGTCCATGAATCGCATTCAAGTTCAACGAACACGTCAACACGCTGGAATCCTGCCCATGCTTCAAGAGGGTCATCGGTGATGTAGGCGGCGACGTTGCGGACTCCGCGTGTGGAAAACCCGTGCTTCGCGTAGTGGAGCAGATTGCGTCGGAAGGATACGAAGAGCGAGAAGGCCTCAGACGCTTTAAATGTGAGGCATGCTTCCACGCGCTGTGCCATTGTGTGCTCCATCCTCTTCTGGGTAAGAGATGGCTTTAATCAGTACTCCCCCTCGGCAGTGTTGTCAACCGATTTATTATAGTGTGTTGAATAACATAATTCCCTGATCTTAGTGAAGTCATAGCAGTGCATGTTCGGCGGTCGCAGATGTGGGCGGGGCCTGGGAGACTAGACACATGAGCTCATCCGCGCGCGATGCCCGCCGCCTCACCCCCGTCGAGGTGGCGACCGCTGGCGCGCTCTCGGGCCTGGCCGTCACCTTCGGCCTCATCGCCGCCGTGACCCCCGTCTTTCAGCTCCTCTTCCAGGTTGCCACGGCCGTCCCCCTCGCGATGGTCTCCCTCACGCACCGGCCCCGAGCCGCGGTCGCAGCCTTCGCCTCGACGATCCTCCTCGCCGTCGCAGTCGGCGGCGTCGCCACGGCCGGCCGCTCCTTCCAAGCTGCCCTCGTCGGCCTCATCATCGGCTTCCTCCACAAGAAACGCGCCTCCTGGCTCCCCGTCTCCGGCGTCGCCGCCGGCCTCGGCGTCCTGTGGGGCATCGGCACCGGCATCGCCTTCTGGATCCTGTCCGACCTGCGCACCCTCGGCCTCGAAAGCATCCAAAAGACCCTCGACGGTTTCCTTAAGCTCATCGGCCACATCCCCCATTCCGGCGGCTTCGTCGACGCGGGCCACCAGCTCGGCCAATGGTTCGTCGACTGGTGGTGGATCTGGATCCCTATCACCCGCTTCATCGGCGTGGCCTTCCTGGTCCTCGCCGCCCGCTGGCTCCTCGGTGCGATCCTCAGCCGCATCTCCCTCGACGCGGGCTGGGACCCACTCCTGGATGCGACCGCCCGCTCCGCGGATTCGCGCGCCGAGGCCCCGGCCTCGTCCCCCCTGCCCCTGACCCTCACCGACGTCGACTTCACCTACCCGGGCGCCGACCACCCCGCCTTGAGCGGTGTCACCCTCAGCTTCGAGCGGCCCGAATACACCGTCGTCGTCGGACACAACGGGTCGGGTAAATCCACCCTCGCCCTCCTCCTCGCGGGCGCCGAACCCGGCTCTGGGACGCGCCAGGGTGGCGGTGTCCTCGGGGCTGTCGGCGGGACCGCTCTCGTGGGGCAGCGCTCCGAACTCCTCGTTCTCGGACAGAGTGTCGCCGAAGACGTCACCTGGGGCATGAGCGCCACGCAGATCTCCGATCTTGATCTCGATGAGCTGCTCGCCAGTGTTGGCCTCGCGGGCCTCGCCGACGCCGACCCGCGCTCCCTCTCTGGCGGCCAGCTCCAACGCCTCGCGCTTGCGGGCGCGCTCGCGCGCTCCCCGCGCCTGCTCATCTCCGACGAATCCACCGCCATGATCGACCGCGCGGGCCGCGCCGAGATGCTCGACCTCCTCGCCTCCCTGCCCGAGCGCGGCATCGCCGTCGTCCACATCACCCACGACCCCGCCGAAAGCGCGCGCGCCGACCGTGTCATCACGATTCGTAGCGGGCGCATCGTCTCCGACCGTCGCGCGGGGGAGGGGAGCGCCGCCGCGGATCGGGTTCTCATTGACGAGGCCGGGGATCCTCCCGCTTCCCCCGCCCCCGCAGCGTCGGGCCTGCCTGTGTCCTCCGCGGCGGGCGCGCCCGCCCTCATCAACGCCGACCACCTGTGGGCCGACCGTGTTGCTCATACCTACGACCTCGGCACCCCCTGGGAGAAGCCGGTCCTGCGCGACGTCAGCCTCATCCTCGACCCCGGCCAGGCCATGCTCATCACCGGGGATAACGGCTCGGGTAAGACGACGCTGTCGCGCGTCCTCACCGGCCTGCTCGTGCCCACCTGGGGGCGCGTCACCCTCGGCGGGCGCCCCATGGAACGCTGCGTCGGCGATGTCGCTCTTTCCATGCAATTCGCGCGCCTCCAGCTCCAGCGCCCCTCCGTGCGCTCCGACATCCTCGCCGCCGCAGGCTACGGTCCGCGCGTCGGCACCGGCTCCGCCCACCGCAAGGGCGCGATCACCCGCGAGGCGGGCGACCGCATCGTCGCCGAGGCCATGGAACTCGTCGGCCTCGACCCCGCCCTCGCGTCGCGCGGCATCGACGACCTCTCCGGAGGGCAGATGCGCCGCGTCGCCCTCGCCGGCCTGCTCGCCTCGCACCCGAGCGTTCTCATCCTCGACGAGCCCATGGCGGGCCTCGACGCGGCCTCGCGCGACCTGCTCATCTCCGTCCTGGACGAGCGGCGCCGGACGGGCCTATCCATCCTCGTCATCTCCCACGACCTCGAAGGCATGGACTCCCTGTGCGACACCCACGGCCACCTCGCCGAGGGGGTGCTCTCATGATCGAACCGCACTCCGCCTGCGGGGCTACCGGCCCCGGCGGTGGCGCCAGCGAGGGCCGGTTCTCGAGGACCCCTCCCGGCCTCGGCGAAGGAATCCCGCGCGCGAAGCCGCGGCGAAGCACGGGCTTCACCCTGCCTCGACCCCTGCCCTGGGCGACGCCGCTGTCGCGCGCCTGGCCCGGCACCCTCATCGCCTGCTGGACCGTGCTCACCACGTGCGTGATCCTCTCGCCGCGCTGGTCGACGCTCGCGATCGTCGGTGGCCTCATCGTCGTCGCGTCGCTGATTATCCGCCTGCCTCTCAGCGTCGCGCCGCGCCCACCCCTGTGGATGATCTCCGGATTTATTGGCGGCTGCATCGGCGCCTGGCTGGGCGATGGACTCGAGCTGTTCCTGCGAGTCTCTACCCTGGCGCTCGTCGTCCTGTGGGGGTCGGGCCTCATCGCGTGGGTAACGCCGACCGCGGCGCTCGCCGCCGCGCTGCGCTTCTTCCTCACGCCGCTGCGGCTCCTGGGAGTGCCAGTCGATCAGTGGTCGCTCGTCATGGCCTCCGCCCTGCGAGGCCTGCCGATGCTGCGTGACCAAGCGCAGGCGGTGCTCGATACCGCCAAGCTGCGTCTCGGCCAGGATGTGGCCACCCTGTCGCTGCGCGGCTATGCGCGCCTGAGCGTCGACGTCATCACCGCGATCCTGTCCGCCACGTCACGCGGCGCCGCCGAAACCGGGCGGGCCATGTCCATGCGGGGAGCCATCGAGGCGCATGATGGCGCGGGTCGTGGCGCGCGCGTGCGGCTCGGTTGGGTGGATGCCGCTGTGATCGCTGCGAGCCTGTTGGGTGTCGCTGGCATCGTTGCGTGCAGGTTGATGCTGTAGGTTATCGCTGCTGTTTTCGGTGAGATTGCAGCGTTTTCTGGGCGGAGGGCGAATTCGTGTGCCCTGGGTCATACGGCGCTGATTTGACGCGGGGGGTGTGATGCCCCTATTCTTTCTGGGTACGCGCGAGTGGCGGAATAGGCAGACGCGCACGGTTCAGGTCCGTGTTCCAGTGATGGAGTGGGGGTTCAACTCCCCCCTCGCGCACGATGAAACCGCAGATCCTTCGGGATCTGTGGTTTTTGTTTTCCCTGGTTGTGGCTTGTGGCCCCGCTGGTGTTCCGGGCGCCGCGTGGGGCCGGGCTGCGCCATGGGCGGCGGCCCGCCCGCTCGCCGTCCGCGCTGCGAGCCTTCGGCTCGGCGCGTCGCCTCGAAGCCCGGCCAGGCCCCGCCACCGCCCACTGGCACCGCGGCAGATCCCTCCGGCGCCCTTCACACCGGCGGCGCTGTGTCGCTGGAGTGTGCTTGTGTGTCGGCTCGAAGCCCGGCCAGGCCCCGTGCCTCGAAGCGTTCCCTATCCTCAGTTTCGCATGCAATTCCCTGACACCTGCAGTTCGTCACTTAGTGAAAAGCCTGGAATTTCAATGATTACATTTCAAAGCATGAAGTGTGCGTGGGGGAATTGCATGCGAATATGTGCCGATCAGGCCCCGCCGCCGCTCACGGGTACCGCAGCCTGGTCCCTCTACTCCCTGTGGGCGTCATGGGGGTCTCGCGTGTTGAGTTTTTGGGGTGCTCGGGTGTGTGTTGTTACAAACGTCGTCAATCCAAGGTGTTTTTCGTGTGGATTTCTGCCCCGTTGTTACGAACGTCGTCAATCCGAGGGCTTTTTCGCTGAAAATGGCTGTTTTTGGGCTTAGATTGACGACGTTTGTAACAGGGGTCCTCGTGAGGCGATATGAATTGCGTTGGTTTGACGACGTTTGCAACGTCGGCCGCCCACTGGTCGCCCGGCCAGGGTCCGCCGCCGCCCACGGGCACTGTGGTCAGGCCCTGTCGGCCAGGCCGCCCGGTTGCCTGAAACCGCCATCGCCTTTGCGGGTGAGAAGGTCAAGTCCTGTGGAGTGGTGTAATCGTTTTGTGTCCTTCGGGGTGGGTTATGCGCTGAGTTGGAGTGGGGGTTCCTCCTGTTGGGTGGGTTGTGGTGTGAGTCGTGATTTGGTGAGGATGTCGAGGCTGAGGTAGCGTCGGCCTTCGG
>OGTK01000062.1_pt1 | contig 82294 bp, 97 predicted proteins | sample 1574561 | NCBI WGS metagenome assembly OGTK01 (sample SAMN03295812, study PRJEB24534) | human gut metagenome | isolation source: fecal sample 2 from infant 2 | host: Homo sapiens | place: USA: Pittsburgh, PA | collected 2014-07 | reverse complement strand
CGGGCATCGTTAACTTAAGATACAAAAGCTGTCCGGAAATGGCGGGTCAAGATCATCGGCTGGAAGGCGGAGAAAGTGGATGCGCGCCTGCACCACATCATGCTGGATATTCACCATGCCTGCGTGGAGTACGGCGGCGAGGCGTCGCAAACCAACTACGTGCGCGGGGCGAATATCGCCGGGTTCGTGAAGGTGGCGGATGCGATGATTGGTCAGGGCGTGATTTAAGGTTTATCGCGTGCGGCCAGGTGCCCTCACCCCGGCCCTCTCCCACGGGGAGAGGGCGAAAACCGTGTGTCAGGCCGCGCTCTTTTTCTTTTTAAACGGTTTCTTCGCGCCACTACCGGGCGCAACCATCCCTCTGAACGTTTTCACCGGCGTGCTGCGCGCCTGATCGATCAGCTGATAAAGCGTCCCGACCAGCGGTTGCATAAAGTCCTGATAGCGGCACTGCTTCTCGCTGATCTGCGTCAGCACAGATTCCCAGTGTGCGGTCATGTCCGGCCTGGCGGCCAGCTCCGGCAGAGAGTGGATTAGCGCCCGGCCCGGCTCCGTTGAGTGGATATAGCGTCCCTTTTTCTCCAGGAAGCCGCGCTTAAAGAGCAGCTCGATGATCCCCGCTCGCGTCGCTTCCGTTCCCAGACCGTCGGTGGCGCGCAGGATCTTCTTCAGATCTTTATCCTGAACGAACCGGGCGATCCCGGTCATCGCCGACAGCAGCGTTGCATCGGTGAAATGGCGCGGAGGCTGGGTCTGACGTTCAACCACTTCGCCCTTCTCGCACAGCAGTTCGTCATCTTTGGCGACCACCGGCAGCGGCGTGCCGTCGTTCTCTTCGTCGCGCTCTTTGTTACCGAGCAGCGTGCGCCAGCCCGCTTCTGCGAGGAAACGCGCTTTGGCGACAAACTTACCTTTGGCAATCTCAAGCTCAATCACGCACTTGCGGAATACCGCGTCCGGGCAGAACTGCATCAGGTACTGACGGGCAATCAGGTGATAGACCTTCGCTTCGTTCTCGGTCAGGTTGACGCTGCTGGCGCGGGCCGTCGGGATAATCGCGTGGTGGGCATCGACTTTTTTGTCATCCCAGCAGCGGTTATGGGTGTCCGGGTTTACCGCAGGCTGCGGGAGCAGATCCGGCGCGTGCACGCCGATGGCGTCCATCACCGAGTGGCGACCGGCAAAGTGCTCTTCCGGCAGATAGCGGCTGTCCGAACGCGGGTAGGTGATGAGCTTATGGGTTTCATAGAGCTTCTGGCAGATATCCAGCACGTTCTGCGCGCTGAGGCCAAAGCGCTTCGCGGCCTCAATCTGCAGGGCCGACAGCGAGAACGGCAGCGGCGCGGGTTCTGATTCCCGTTTATCGTTATAGCTGGTGACGATAGCCGGCTGTCCGGTAATGCGGTTAACCACATGCTCCGCCAGCGGACGGTGCAGCAAACGCCCTTCTTCATCCTGATACGATTCGCAGGCGTCGCTCGGCTGCCAGACGGCGGTAAAGCTCTCGTCTTTAGGCGTGACGATATGCGCTTTCACTTCAAAAAAATCTTTGGCGACGAAGTTCTCAATCTCTTCGTCGCGACGCACCACCAGCCCCAGCACCGGCGTCTGCACGCGCCCCACTGAAAGCACGCCCTGATAGCCCGCGTTGCGCCCAAGAATGGTGTACGCGCGGGTCATGTTGATGCCGTACAGCCAGTCGGCGCGGGCGCGGGCTAAAGCCGAGACGCACAGCGGAATAAACTCGCTGTTGGCGCGCAGGCGCGAAATCGCCCGCTCGACGGCCTGCGGGTTGAGATCGTTGATCAGACAGCGTTGCACCTGCTGGCGCTTTTCCGGCGCCAGTTCAAGATAGTCCAGCACCTCATCCACCAGCAGCTGTCCTTCCCTGTCCGGGTCACCCGCGTGCACGATCTCAGCGGCTTCATGCAGGAAGCGCTTAATCACGTTGAGCTGTTTGGTGACCGAAGGTCGGGGCTGCAGGCGCCATTTTTCCGGCACGATGGGCAGATCGTTTAAATTCCAGCGAGCGTAGCGGCTGTCATAGACATCCGGCTGCGCCTGCTCAAGCAGGTGACCGATACACCAGGTGACCACCTGCCCGTTACCGCATTCGATAAAGCCGTCACCTTTGCGATGCGGTTTAGGCAGCACATCAGCGATGGCGCGGGCCAGGCTCGGCTTTTCGGCAATAAACAACCGCATCGAATTAACGGATCTCAATCATCGGACGACCGCCGCGCGCGGTCACCAGCTCGCCGATGGCCGTCAGGGTGATGCCGAACTCGGCGGCAGTGGCCTGAACCTCGGCTTCGGATTCCGGCGTGACCGCCAGAAGCAGGCCGCCGGAAGTTTGCGGATCGCACAGCAGGTTGCGCCACTCCTCAGGCATTTCGCCCATCAGGTGACCGTAGCTGGCGAAGTTGCGCTGGGTACCGCCCGGGACAGCGCCCTGAGCAATATACTCCTCCACGCCCGGCAGCTTCGGCACGTCCTGATACCAGACCTGCGCCTGCACGCCCGCGCCCTGACACACTTCGGAGAGGTGTCCCAGCAGGCCAAAACCGGTGACGTCGGTCATCGCCTTCACGCCGTCGATATTGGCAAACGCCGCACCGGCGAGGTTCATCTGGCACATGACTTCCGTTGCCAGGCCTTTGTGCTCCGGTTTCAGCAGGGATTTTTTCTCGGCGGTGGTCAGCACGCCAATGCCCAGCGGCTTGGTGAGGAACAGTTTGCAGCCCGCCTGCGCGGTGCTGTTGCGCTTCACGCGCTCGGTCGGCACCACGCCGGTAACGGCCAGGCCAAAGATTGGCTCCGGCGCATCAATAGAGTGACCGCCGGCCAGGGCAATCCCCGCCTGCTGGCAGGCAAAACGACCGCCATCAATCACTTCACGGGCCACTTCCGGCGGGATGGTGTTGATCGGCCAGCCCAGAATGGCAATCGCCATGATCGGCTTACCGCCCATCGCGAAGATATCGCTGATGGCGTTGGTGGCCGCAATGCGCCCGAAGTCGAACGGGTTGTCGACAATCGGCATAAAGAAGTCGGTAGTACTGATAATGCTGGTGCCGTTACCTAAGTCATAAACTGCAGCATCGTCACGCGTTTCGTTGCCGACAAGCAGGTTCGGGTCGACAAACTTCGCCTGTTCACTGTGCAGGATGGTCTCCAGCACTTTCGGCGAAATTTTACAACCGCAACCGGCTCCGTGGCTGTACTGCGTTAAACGAATGGTTTGCTCGCTCATGGACGTCTCCTGTCATCTCAATCGCGCTATGGTAGCGCTCATTCCATAAAGAGGTAAGTATGACTGTCTGAATTCTGCGGCAGATGCTCAGAATCCAGACAGTTTAGGTGCGTTATCAGAAATGGCTGACGAAAGGCGTGGTGTCCGGAATGCTGATGGTGCTGGAGGCTTTAAGCTGCGGGGTGCCGATATAGAGGAAACCGACAATTTTGTCATGCTCACCGCAGCCAAAACCGTCACGGACCGCCGGGCTTTCGGTCAGCGCACCGGTACGCCAGATGCCGTTGAAGCCCTGCGCGACGGCGGCCATCTGCATCGCCATCACCGCACAGCCTGCGGACATTTCCTGTTCCCAGATCGGCACCTTATGGTCAGCCTGGCATTTCGCCACGACGGCGATAATCATCGGGGCGCGGAACGGGGCATTGCGCGCCTTGTCGATACCTTTCTCATCCTGCCCGGCGGCAATCGCGCCCTGCTCCAGCAGCTGGCTGAAACGATCGCGGCCTTCGCCTTCAATCACAAAGAAGTGCCACGGCTGCAGCGTGCCGTGATCGGGGGCACGCATGCCGGCACGCAGAATATTCTCCAGCTGCTCGCCTGCCGGGGCAGGTTCGGCCAGACGGGAAGCGCTACGGCGGTTAACAAGCAGTTCGAGTGCGTCCATTGGTTAACTCCTTTCTTGAAATTTACTCACAAAATTAACACGACGGCAGATTTTGTTACAGCCTGGCAGGCGATTCCTGCTGACAAGTGGCGGTTGGGTCATTACGATAACCCAACATTACCGTCCAGTGGCGACGGAAACAGTCATTTTCTGGTTAGGGAGAATACATGCGAACCCTTTGGCGAATCATTGCCGGTTTCTTTAAATGGACGTGGCGACTGCTCAACTTCGTCCGCAACCTGGTGATGAACATCTTTTTCATCTTCCTGGTTCTGGTTTGCGCGGGCATCTGGATGCATATCAGCAACGCGAATCAGGCGCAGCATTCGACTCGCGGGGCCCTGTTACTCGATATCACCGGCGTTATCGTTGATAAACCGTCCGCCAGCAACCGTCTGGGGGCAATCAGCCGCCAGCTGTTTGGCGCGACGTCAGACCGTCTGCAGGAAAACTCCCTGTTCGATATCGTCGATACCATCCGCCAGGCGAAAGATGACCGCAACATCACCGGAATCGTGCTGGATCTGAAAGATTTTGCCGGGGGCGATCAGCCTTCAATGCAGTACATCGGTAAAGCGCTGCGCGAATTCCGCGACAGCGGCAAGCCGGTGATTGCCGTGGGCGACAGCTACAGCCAGGGGCAATATTACCTGGCGAGCTTCGCCAATAAGATCTGGCTCTCCCCACAGGGCACGGTCGATCTGCACGGGTTTGCCACCAACGGCCTGTACTATAAATCCCTGCTCGACAAGCTTAAGGTTACCACCCACGTCTTCCGCGTCGGCACGTATAAATCAGCCGTCGAGCCGTTTATCCGCGACGACATGTCTCCAGCCGCCCGTGAAGCGGACAGCCGCTGGATTGGCGAGCTGTGGCAGAACTATCTCGGCACCGTTGCCGCCAACCGCCAGATTACGCCTGAGCAGGCGTTCCCGGGCGCACAGGGCGTGCTGGATGGCCTGCGTAAGGTTGACGGTGATACCGCAAAATATGCGCTCGATAACAAACTGGTTGATGCCCTGGGCACCAGCGCCGAGATTGAAAAATCCCTGAGCAAGCAGTTTGGCTGGAGCAAAGAGGATAAAAATTACAGCGCCATCAGCATGTATGATTACTCGACGAAAAAGCCGGATGAGAACGGTGACAGCGTCGCGGTGGTCTTTGCCAACGGCGCCATTATGGACGGTCAGGAGACTCCGGGGAACGTGGGCGGCGATACTACCGCGTCACAAATCCGCGATGCTCGTCTGGATCCAAAAGTGAAAGCGATCGTCCTGCGGGTGAACAGCCCTGGCGGCAGCGTCAGCGCCTCCGAGGTGATCCGCGCTGAACTGGCTGCGGCGCGTGCCGCCGGCAAGCCGGTCGTCGTATCCATGGGCGGAATGGCCGCCTCCGGGGGTTACTGGATCTCAACGCCAGCCAACTACATCGTGGCCAACCCAAGCACGCTGACCGGTTCGATTGGCATCTTCGGGGTGATCAACACCGTGGAAAACAGCCTGGATTCTCTGGGCGTGCATACCGATGGCGTGGCCACCTCTCCGCTGGCGGATGTGTCGGTGACCAAATCCCTGCCGCCAGAAGTCTCTGAGATGATGCAGCTCAGCATTGAGAACGGCTATAAGCGCTTTATCACCCTGGTGGCGGACTCGCGTAAAAAGACGCCTGAGCAGATCGACCAGATCGCACAGGGACACGTCTGGACCGGCCAGGATGCGAAGAGCAACGGTCTGGTGGACAGCCTGGGCGACTTCGATGACGCGGTGAAAAAAGCCGCCGAGCTGGCGAAGCTCAAGCAATGGCATATCGAGTATTACCAGGACGAGCCTTCGTTCTTCGATATGGTCATGGACAGCATGTCCGGCTCGGTACGCGCCATGCTGCCGGAGGCGATGCAGGCTTACCTGCCTGCGCCAGTCGCCACAGCGGCGAAAGCGATGAAGGCGGAAAGCGATAAGCTCGCGGCCTTTAACGATCCACAGAGTCGTTACGCGTTTTGCCTGACCTGCGCTAACGTCCGTTAAAAACCGTCCCCTCTTCCCGCGAAGAGGGGATTTTTTTCTTTTGAAGAACAAGAACTCACTACCATGCAGAAGAAATCGATTTATGTAGCCTACACTGGCGGTACCATCGGTATGCAGCGCTCTGAAAATGGCTATATCCCTGTCTCCGGCCACCTTCAGCGTCAGCTTGCGCTGATGCCGGAATTCCACCGTCCGGAAATGCCTGACTTCACCATCCACGAATACGAGCCGCTGATGGACTCCTCCGACATGACGCCGGAAGACTGGCAGCACATCGCGGATGACATTAAAGCCCATTACGACCAGTACGACGGCTTCGTGATCCTGCACGGCACCGACACCATGGCGTTTACCGCCTCGGCGCTCTCCTTTATGCTGGAGAACCTGAGCAAGCCGGTTATCGTCACCGGGTCGCAAATCCCGCTGGCGGAGCTGCGCTCGGACGGGCAGATCAACCTGCTGAACTCCCTGTACGTGGCGGCGAATTACCCGATCAACGAAGTGTCGCTATTCTTTAATAACCGTCTGTATCGCGGCAACCGCACCACCAAAGCCCATGCCGACGGTTTTGACGCCTTCGCCTCCCCTAACCTGCAGCCGCTGCTGGAGGCCGGAATTCATATCCGTCGTCTGGGCACGCCGCCTGCGCCGAACACCGCCGGCGAGCTGATCGTGCATCCGATCACTCCGCAACCGATTGGCGTGGTCACTATCTACCCGGGTATCTCTGCCGACGTGGTGCGTAACTTCCTTCGCCAGCCGGTGAAAGCGCTGATTCTGCGCTCCTATGGCGTAGGTAATGCCCCGCAGAACGGCGAATTCCTGAAAGAGCTCCAGGAAGCCAGCGAGCGCGGAATTGTGGTCGTGAACCTGACCCAGTGCATGTCCGGAAAGGTCAACATGGGCGGCTATGCCACCGGCAACGCGCTGGCGCATGCGGGAGTCATCAGCGGCTTCGATATGACCGTTGAGGCAACGCTGACTAAACTTCACTATTTACTGAGTCAGGATCTGGACATTCAGTCCATTCGCAGCGCGATGATGCAAAACCTGCGCGGCGAGCTGACCCCGGACGAATAAGGAGTGCTCATGAAGCAACGCGCCCTGCTACTGGTCGATTTGCAAAATGATTTCTGCGCGGGCGGTGCGCTGGCCGTCGCCGAAGGTGACAGCACCGTTGACGTGGCAAACACGCTGATTGACTGGTGCAAAGCCCGCGGCGAAGCGGTTGTCGCAAGCCAGGACTGGCATCCGGCGAACCACGGCAGCTTTGCCAGCCAGCACAACGTCGAGCCTTTCACTCAGGGTGAACTCGACGGGCTGGCGCAAACCTTCTGGCCGGATCACTGCGTACAGCAGACGGAAGGCGCGGAGCTGCATCCGCTCCTGAATCAGAAAGCCGTCGATGCGGTGTTCCATAAAGGTGAAAACCCGGCTATCGACAGCTATAGCGCGTTTTTTGATAACGGGCATCGCCAGAAAACGGCGCTGGACGCGTGGTTACGTCATCACGAAATCACGGAGCTGATCGTGCTGGGCCTGGCGACGGATTACTGCGTGAAGTTTACCGTGCTGGACGCGCTCCAGTTAGGTTATACCGTCAGCGTCATCACCGACGGCTGCCGCGGGGTAAACATTCACCCGCAGGACAGCGCTCAGGCGTTTATGGATATGGCTGCGGAAGGCGCGACGCTGTATACGCTCGAAGACTGGCTGGAAACGCAGGCGTAGTCTTTTACGCCCTCTCCCTGTGGGAGAGGGTATCAACCCGCACCGTTATTGCATTTTCATCGTCGCAATCGGCTTCGGCGTGATGCCGAAGTCTTCTTTCAGCTCGCGCTTGCTCTTCATCACCATCTGGCCTTTGGTGTCGATCGTCATGTGCTGCGCGTCGGTGTTATTGCGCGCCTGCCACAGCATCACCAGCTGCAAACTGTTCTCTTTTTGCTCCGGCGTCAGCGCGACGCCGTCGGGCCATTTTCCCAGTTCTACGGCGGTCACCAGACGCTGATAAATTTCCGGCGTCATGCCGCTAATCATGTCATCAATATTCACACTCGCGCCCTTTCAAAGGAATAATTTGCTGAATCGTTTTTTCAACCCTTAATCTGGTCACCGTTCTCATCATCGGTGAAGCTCATTGAGGCAGAGTTTACGCAGAAACGCTCGCCCGTAGGCTGTGGGCCATCCGGGAAGACGTGCCCAAGGTGCGCATCGCAGTTGCCGCAGCGAATTTCCGTGCGCACCATGCCGTGCGACGAGTCGGTCAGGTAGCGGATGGCCTCATCGCTCACCGGCTCGTAAAAACTCGGCCAGCCGCAGCCAGAATCAAATTTCGTTTGTGAATTGAACAACGGGGCATCACAGACCAGACAGTGGTAGACGCCGTCTCGCTTGTTGTGCAGTAAACGCCCGGTGAACGGCGGTTCCGTTCCGTGATTCTGCGTCACGTAAAACTGCATTTCTGTGAGGTTTTTTTTCAAATCGTCAGGGTTACGTTGGTTCGACATATGCTTACATCTCGCTGTAGAAACAGACATCTTTCAACCCGGATTCTAACAAAACATTAACACCCTTGCGTGCACTTTTGATCTAAACTTATGTGTCGCGAATAAGCGGTCAGGCAATTGTGATCATGTTCACATTTTTATCCTGCGAGGACTTTAAAATCCCGGCTCAGCCCCCATATGGGTGCAAGCTCAAAGGGAAAGTGAGGCGAGTCAGTCGCACAAACGTTAGTCACAGGATTGATTTGTCGCAATGATTGACACGATTCCGCTTGACGCTGCGTAAGGTTTTTGTAATTTTACAGGCAACCTTTTATTCACTAACAAATAGCTGGTGGAATATATGACTATCAAAGTAGGTATCAACGGTTTTGGCCGTATCGGCCGTATTGTTTTCCGTGCTGCTCAGAAACGTTCTGACATCGAAATCGTTGGTATCAACGATCTCCTGGACGCTGAATACATGGCGTACATGCTGAAGTACGACTCAACTCACGGTCGTTTCGACGGCACCGTTGAAGTGAAAGACGGCCACCTGGTTGTTAATGGCAAAACCATCCGCGTTACTGCTGAAAAAGACCCAGCTAACCTGAAATGGAACGAAATCGGTGTTGACGTTGTTGCTGAAGCAACCGGTATCTTCCTGACCGACGAAACTGCACGTAAACACATCACTGCGGGTGCGAAGAAAGTTGTTCTGACTGGTCCTTCCAAAGACAACACCCCAATGTTCGTTCGTGGTGCAAACTTCGAAACTTACGCTGGCCAGGATATCGTGTCTAACGCATCCTGCACCACCAACTGCCTGGCACCGCTGGCTAAAGTTATCAACGACAACTTCGGCATCATCGAAGGTCTGATGACTACCGTTCACGCAACCACCGCTACTCAGAAAACCGTTGATGGCCCGTCTCACAAAGACTGGCGCGGCGGCCGTGGCGCGGCTCAGAACATCATCCCATCCTCTACCGGTGCTGCTAAAGCTGTAGGTAAAGTACTGCCAGAACTGAATGGCAAACTGACTGGTATGGCGTTCCGCGTTCCAACTCCTAACGTATCCGTTGTTGACCTGACCGTTCGTCTGGAAAAAGCTGCTTCTTATGAAGAAATTAAGAAAGCAATCAAAGCTGCTTCCGAAGGCGCAATGAAAGGCGTTCTGGGCTACACCGAAGACGACGTTGTTTCTACCGACTTCAACGGCGAAATCTGCACTTCCGTGTTCGATGCTAAAGCAGGTATCGCACTGAACGACAACTTCGTTAAACTGGTTTCCTGGTACGACAACGAAACTGGCTACTCTAACAAAGTACTGGACCTGATCGCTCACATCTCTAAATAAGTTGAGATGAGTGCTTGATCCAAAAAGGCGACTTCGGTCGCCTTTTTTTATTTATAAGACAGAGGATTGCTTAATGATTAATAAAATTTTTGCACTTCCGGTAGTCGAACAACTTACCCCTGTGCTCTCCCGCCGTCAGATTGACGGTGCCGACGTTATCGTCGTTGACCACCCACGCGTTAAAGCTTCCGTGGCGCTGAACGGCGCGCACCTGCTCTCCTGGAAACCGGAAGGTGAAGCCGAAGGTTTGTGGCTGAGCGATGCGACCTCCTTCAAAAAAGGGGCGGCTATTCGCGGCGGCGTGCCGATCTGCTGGCCGTGGTTCGGCCCGTCCGCACAGCCGGGTTTGCCGTCTCACGGTTTTGCCCGCAACCAGCAGTGGACTCTGAAAGCGCATAACGAAGATGACAACGGCGCAGCGCTGACCTTTGAGCTGCAGGCAAACGATGAAACCCGCGCCCTCTGGCCGCACGATTTCACCCTGTATGCCCGCTTCAAACTGGGTAAAACCTGTGAAATCGAACTGGAAGCTCACGGCGAGTTCGAAACCACCTCTGCCCTGCACACCTATTTCAACGTGGGTGATATCAGCGCCGTGAAGGTGAGCGGCCTTGGCGATACCTATATTGATAAAGTCGATAACGCGAAAGAAGGCAAACTGAGCGACGGTGTTCAGGCATTCCCTGACCGTACCGACCGCGTTTACCTGCACCCGGAAGCGTGCAGCGTGATCCACGACGGCGCCCTGAACCGCGGCATTGAAGTGGTCCATCATCATCACAGCGACGTGGTGGGCTGGAACCCGGGTCCGGCGCTGTCCGTCAGCATGGCCGACATGACGGATGATGGCTACAAAACGTTTGTCTGCGTGGAAACGGCTCGCGTGACCAACCCGCAGAAAGCGAGTGAAGAAAAACCGTCTCGTTTAGGGCAGACGATTCGCATTGTTAAGCGATAAATTCTCTGCACCACGCTAAAGCAAACGGGGCGCAAGCGCCCCGTTTTAATGCATCAATTGCACGATATTAGTGCACAATCAGAACTTGTAGCTCACACCCACAGAGAAGATGCCTGCCCAGGACTTATCGACCATCGGGCTATCCTTCACTTCGTCGCTCAGACGCTCATAGCGGCCGGTACCGTACACGCTCCAGTCGCCAAGGAAGTTGTAGCTCGCGGTCAGCTCCAGGTAAGGATCCCAGCCGTCATCTGCACTGTAGCTTTTCAGACCACTGCGGCGGGACTCGTTTTTAGAGACGCCGTAATAGTAGTCGTTGTAGTTCTCGCTGTTGTACTGCACACCGATACCCGGCGTCAGGGTGAGCCCGCCGTTGGTGTAGCGGTACAACCACGCCAGATCCCAGATAAAGCCGTTGCTGTTATCCAGCGTATCACCCGCCAGGGCCGTACGCAGGAAGCCATACTCGGTGTTATGTACATAAGAGAGCCCGGCCATCATGGTGCTTTTACGCTTGTCGAGCTGGCGAAGCGCATGGCTGTCGCTGTCACCCGGCTTGAAGTGCGTTGGGTCGTAATAGGCCATGATGGAGAGCTTATCGGCCTTATCGTTCCAGAGATAGTAGCCGCCGCCGAGCCCGCGGAACCAGACGTTGTCGCCTTCATAGGTGATAACGGGAACAGGATAAACATCACGGTCATACTGTTTATACGGGCTGTTAATGACGCCAACACCCGCGCCAACCGTCCACTGACTTTCCGCCTGTGCGGTGTTCACTGCGGTCGCGGCAAAGATGCCTAATGCCAGAAGTTTGAGTTTGGTCACAATCCATTCTTTCCTGTAGTCAAATAATCAGCGGATGAAGTGTAACCGCCATTCCCGTACATCCCAAAATTTTTTGCCTGCTAATCAGTCTGATTAACCCGTTATTTTTAACTTTTCAGATGACAACCCGCTTTCATTTATATGACCACTGAATGAAAAACGTGCATTTGTCTTATAACGACAGTGGAAATTTTTGGATGAGTTATTGATATGTCATTGAAAGTAGATTTTCTGGGCATGCAAGTTTTGCAAATGCCATCTACGCTTTAATTTAAGAAGAGTTTTCCTGAACACCCTGCGGTTCTTAGCGTCTGACCTGGCACACAGGTTGCTGCTCTGGCAGTGAGGTGCGAGAGATTCTCTTCCGGGAGCCTCCACTACTCATACGAACGGCTCTTATCCTGTGCTAAAAAACGAAAGGACGGCATGCCATGAATATATTCGATCACTATCGCCAGCGCTATGAAGCTGCCAAGGACGAAGAGTTCACACTGCAGGAGTTTCTTACCATCTGTCGGCAAGATCGCAGTGCCTATGCCAATGCGGCAGAACGGCTATTGATGGCTATTGGTGAGCCAAACATGGTTGACACTGCCCTGGAGCCTCGGCTTTCCCGTCTCTTTTCGAATCGGGTGGTCGCCCGATACCCGGCGTTTGAAGAGTTCTATGGTATGGAAGATGCCATCGAACAGATTGTCTCCTATCTGAAGCATGCCGCTCAGGGTCTGGAAGAGAAGAAACAGATCCTCTATTTACTCGGCCCGGTGGGTGGCGGTAAATCCTCGCTGGCTGAACGCCTGAAGTCGCTGATGCAGCGCGTCCCTATCTATGTGCTGAGCGCCAACGGTGAACGCAGCCCGGTGAACGACCATCCGCTGTGCCTGTTCAATCCGCAGGAAGACGCGCAGATTCTGGATAAAGAGTATGGCATCCCGCGTCGCTATCTCGGGACCATCATGTCGCCGTGGGCGGCAAAACGCCTGCACGAGTTTGGTGGCGACATCACCAAATTCCGCGTGGTGAAGGTCTGGCCGTCTATCCTTGAGCAGATCGCCATCGCCAAAACAGAACCGGGTGATGAGAACAACCAGGATATCTCGGCTCTGGTAGGTAAAGTCGATATCCGTAAGCTGGAAAACTTCGCGCAAAACGATCCGGACGCCTACGGTTACTCAGGCGCGCTGTGCCGTGCGAACCAGGGGATTATGGAATTCGTCGAGATGTTTAAAGCACCGATTAAAGTGCTGCATCCCCTGCTGACGGCTACGCAGGAAGGCAACTACAACGGGACGGAAGGTATCTCCGCCCTGCCGTTTAACGGGATTATTCTCGCCCACTCGAACGAATCTGAATGGGTGACCTTCCGTAATAACAAAAACAATGAGGCCTTCCTTGACCGCGTGTACATCGTCAAGGTGCCTTATTGCCTGCGGATCTCCGAAGAGATCAAAATTTACGAGAAACTGCTTAACCACAGCGAGCTGGTGCACGCTCCTTGCGCACCGGGAACGCTGGAAACGCTGTCGCGCTTCTCCATCCTTTCGCGTCTGAAAGAGCCGGAAAACTCCAGCATCTATTCGAAAATGCGCGTCTATGACGGTGAAAGCCTGAAAGATACCGACCCGAAAGCGAAGTCGTATCAGGAGTACCGCGATTACGCTGGCGTCGACGAGGGGATGAACGGTCTGTCCACGCGTTTCGCGTTTAAGATCCTCTCCCGCGTCTTTAACTTCGACCATGCGGAAGTGGCGGCCAACCCGGTTCATCTGTTCTACGTGCTGGAGCAGCAAATCGAACGCGAGCAGTTCCCGCAGGAGCAGGCTGAACGCTACCTTGAGTTCCTCAAAGGTTACCTGATCCCGAAATACGCCGAGTTCATTGGCAAAGAGATCCAGACGGCCTACCTGGAATCCTATTCAGAATACGGGCAGAACATTTTCGACCGTTACGTCACCTATGCTGACTTCTGGATCCAGGATCAGGAGTACCGCGACCCGGATACCGGCCAGCTGTTTGACCGTGAATCCCTGAACGCGGAGCTGGAAAAAATCGAGAAGCCTGCCGGGATCAGCAACCCGAAAGACTTCCGTAACGAGATTGTGAACTTCGTCCTGCGCGCCAGAGCGCATAACAACGGGCGCAATCCGAACTGGACCAGCTACGAGAAGCTGCGCACGGTCATTGAGAAGAAAATGTTCTCCAATACCGAAGAGCTGCTGCCGGTGATCTCGTTTAACGCCAAAACCTCAACCGATGAGCAGAAAAAGCACGACGACTTTGTCGACCGTATGATGGAAAAAGGCTATACGCGCAAACAGGTCCGCCTGCTTTGTGAATGGTATCTGCGCGTGCGTAAATCGTCTTAAAACAAGTGCCCGGTAACGCGCTTACCGGGCCAACAAAATGTCCGGTACTTACGGACGCTGCAAGTTGGCAAATGCAGTACGGGGGGTATATGACCTGGTTTATTGACCGGCGTCTTAACGGCAAAAACAAGAGCACGGTGAACCGCCAGCGCTTCTTGCGTCGTTATAAAGCGCAAATTAAACAGTCTATCTCCGAGGCCATCAACAAACGCTCGGTGACCGACGTCGACAGCGGCGAGTCTGTCTCCATCCCCACCGATGACATCAGCGAACCGATGTTTCATCAGGGGCGAGGTGGCCTGCGCCATCGCGTACACCCAGGTAATGACCACTTCGTTCAGAACGACAGAATTGAGCGTCCTCAGGGCGGCGGCGGTGGTTCAGGAAGCGGTCAGGGACAGGCCAGCCAGGACGGTGAAGGTCAGGACGAATTTGTCTTCCAGATTTCGAAAGACGAATATCTCGACCTGCTGTTTGAAGACCTGGCGCTGCCGAATCTAAAAAAGAATCAGCATCGTCAGCTTAATGAATATAAAACCCATCGCGCGGGCTATACCGCCAACGGCGTGCCCGCCAATATCAGCGTCGTGCGTTCGTTGCAGAATTCACTGGCGCGACGAACGGCCATGACGGCGGGCAAACGGCGCGAGCTGCGCGAGCTGGAGAGCAGCCTGAAGGTCGTGGAAAACACGGAACCAGCGCAACTGCTGGAAGAGGAGCGCCTGCGTAAAGAGATTGCGGAACTAAGAGCGAAGATCGAACGGGTACCGTTTATCGACACCTTCGACCTGCGCTACAAGAATTACGAAAAACGCCCCGAGCCCTCCAGCCAGGCGGTGATGTTCTGTCTGATGGACGTTTCCGGCTCGATGGACCAGGCCACGAAGGATATGGCGAAGCGTTTTTATATTCTGCTCTATCTGTTCCTGAGCAGAACCTATAAGAACGTGGAGGTGGTCTATATTCGTCACCATACTCAGGCGAAAGAAGTAGATGAACATGAGTTTTTCTACTCGCAGGAGACCGGCGGGACCATCGTATCAAGCGCTCTGAAGCTGATGGATGAAGTGGTCAAAGAGCGTTACGACCCGGCGCAGTGGAACATTTATGCCGCGCAGGCGTCCGATGGCGACAACTGGGCCGATGACTCACCGCTGTGTCACGAGATTCTGGCGAAGAAAATTCTGCCGGTGGTGCGTTACTACAGCTATATCGAAATTACCCGTCGCGCGCACCAGACCCTGTGGCGGGAGTATGAACATCTGCAAGCAATGTTCGATAATTTTGCCATGCAGCATATCCGTGACCAGGATGATATTTATCCGGTGTTCAGGGAGCTGTTCCACAAGCAATCTGCTACCAGCAACGCATAACCCAACAGCCAGCGAACGCGCTGGCTGTTTTCTTTCGACCCCGCCCATCCCGTGCTAATGTAGAACGCTGCATACTGGATTATCACCGGGAAAATCGTTATGACTGACGACGTTATTGGAACAGGCACCCACCAGCAGCTGATTACCTTACTCACCGAGCAGGGCGCGCGGTTTCGCGTCATGGAGCACGAGGCGGTCGGAAAATGTGAAGCGGTAAGTGAAATTCGCGGGACCGATCTGCGACAAGGCGCAAAGGCCCTCGTCTGCAAGGTGAAGGGAAACGGCGTAAAAAAACACGTTCTGGCTATCCTCGCCGCCGATCTGCAGGCCGACCTGAGCCAGCTTGCCCGCCATTTTGGCGGGCTGAAGGCCTCCCTCGCCAGCCCGGCTGAGGTCGATACCCTGACCGCCTGCGTTTTCGGCGCGATCCCGCCCTTTAGCTTCCATCCTGATTTGGCGCTGGTTGCCGACCCGCTGCTGTTCGAGCGCTTTGACGAAATCGCGTTTAACGCCGGCCTGCTGGAGAAATCCGTGATTATGGATACCCAGGATTACCTGCGCATCGCCCGTCCTGAGCTGGTGACCTTCCACAAAGCGTAACCGCTATGGCTGGCGACCCTGTCAGCCTTTTCTTTCCAGAAACAGCACGGAGGCGACGAGAATAACGGCAATAGCGAAAAACGATGAGGAGATAATCAGCGTTTCAACAAACATGTGATCGTTCATGATGGCGACCCCTTTTGCGATATCTGCCTCCGTTTTAATCCGCGTAAATGACAAGGTTATGACAGCAATAAAATCTTTTTAAAACTGCCCTGCGTCGCGTTTGCGCGTACAGTAAGCAAGTTGATTATTTTGGCAAGGATTCCCTATGTTTGACCCTACTCTTCTCATTCTTCTGGCACTCGCCGCGCTCGGCTTTGTCAGCCATAACACCACCGTCGCCATCTCGATTCTGGTGCTGATTATTGTTCGCGTGACCCCGTTAAATAGCTTTTTCCCGTGGATAGAAAAACAAGGCCTCACCATCGGGATCATCATCTTAACCATCGGGGTAATGGCGCCCATCGCCAGCGGCACGCTTCCCGCCTCAACGCTGCTGCATTCGTTTGTAAACTGGAAATCACTGGTGGCGATCGCGGTGGGGATTTTTGTTTCGTGGCTGGGCGGGCGCGGCGTTACGCTGATGAGCAGCCAGCCCTCGCTGGTGGCGGGTCTGCTGGTGGGCACCGTGCTGGGCGTGGCGCTCTTTCGCGGCGTGCCGGTCGGCCCGCTGATTGCGGCGGGCCTGGTCTCTCTGTTTATTGGGAAGTCGTAGTCAGGCTGGCCATATAACGCGCCGGCGTCTGGCCGAGTCCCTTCCTGAACATGGTGATAAACGCGGTGGTAGAGTCATAGCCGAGTGACTGTGCCACCTGCTGTACCGATTTCCCACCAATCAAATGCTGTAAGGCCACAATCAGCTGCAGCTGGTGGCGCCAGCGGCGAAAGCTTAAACCGGTCTCTTTCACCACCAGCCGCGCCAGGCTGCGTTCGCTCATGGCAAAGTGGCTCGCCCACTGCGTCAGCGTCTGCCAGGCGGCGGGCTCTTCCGCCATTTTCTCGCTCATCAGCCGAATTTTAGGATGGGGCGAGACGGGCAGCTGCAGATGCTCCTGACGCTGGAGCGGCAGCTCGTCAAACAGAACGTCCACCAGGCGCGACGTGGCCGCAAGAGAGAGCTGTTCACGCGATTTTTCCGCCAGGGATAAAATCAGCTCGCGCACCAGAGGGGAGATTTTCAGGGTGCAGCAGCGGTCGGGCAAGCTTGCCGCCCCCGGTTCAATGAACAAAAAGCAGAGCTGCGCCCCCGGGGTAGCCCTGTTGCTGTGCGGCATTTGGCCGGGGATCCAGACGGCGTACTGGGGCGGAACCATCAGCATGGCATTTTCCACTTCGCAGGTGATCGCGCCGCCGAGGGCCAGAATGAGCTGCCCCTTACGGTGATGATGTCGGGGAATATACTGTTCCTCCGCCACCACGCGGATACGAAATGCGACGGCCGCATCGTGCTGGCTATCGGGATCATAGCCGTCCAGTCCCAGACCAATCATCAGCTTGTCCGATTTTAGCGATAAACTGTCATTTTAGCCTGATTTCAACCGCCTGGAAAATCGGTATTGTGTGCGCTCGCTTGAACGTATGAGAACATAATGACTACTGCTATTCGCACCTCAGGAAAACACGGCGCGCTGTTAATTGCAGGCATCCTGATGATTGCCACTACGCTTCGCGTCACCTTTACCGGCGCAGCCCCGCTGCTCGACACTATTCGTCTTGATTATGGCTTAAGCACGGCGCAAACCGGTCTGCTGACCACCCTGCCCCTGCTGGCTTTCGCCCTTGTCTCACCGCTTGCCGCAGGCGTTGCCCGACGTATCGGCATGGAGCGCAGCCTGTTTGTCGCCCTGCTGCTGATTTGCGCCGGAATTGCACTTCGCTCGCTGCCTTCCGCCGCGCTGCTTTTCATCGGAACGGCGGTCATCGGCTGCGGGATTGCGCTCGGTAACGTGCTGTTACCCGGATTAATTAAGCGTGACTTCCCGGGCCAGGTAGCCCGACTCACCGGAGCCTATTCCCTGACGATGGGCGTCTCGGCGGCCTTTGGCTCAGCGATGATTGTTCCCCTGGCGCAGGGTAGCGCGGGCTGGCATGGCGCGCTGCTGATGCTGATGGCGTTTCCGCTGGTCGCGCTGCTGCTCTGGCTGCCGCAGTGGCGTCAGAAACACGTTGCGACGGTAACGGGCGCTGGCGCGCTGCATAATCGCGCCATCTGGCGCTCGGCCCTCGCCTGGCAGGTGACGCTCTTTTTGGGGATTAACTCGCTGATTTACTACGTCATCATCGGCTGGCTGCCGGCGATATTGCTCAGCCACGGCTACAGCGAAGCGCAGGCCGGCTCGGTGCACGGGCTGTTGCAGCTGGCCACGGCCGTGCCGGGGCTTGCCGTTCCTCTGGTACTCCACCGTCTGAAAGATCAGCGGGGGATCGCAGGTGCGGTGGCGCTGATGTGCGCGGTAAGCGCGGCGGGGCTATGGTTTATGCCTGACATGGCGGTGATGTGGACGCTGGTGTTTGGCTTTGGCTCCGGAGCAACGATGATCCTCGGCCTGACGTTCATCGGCCTGCGCGCCAGCTCTGCGCACCAGGCTGCGGCGCTGTCCGGCATGGCGCAGTCGATTGGCTATCTGCTCGCCGCCTGCGGCCCTCCGCTGATGGGGAAAATTCACGATAGCGCGGGAGACTGGCGGATCCCGCTTCTGGGCTGCGCCCTGGCCGCCGTGATAATGGCTATTTGCGGCGTTCTGGCCGGGCGAGACCGGGAGATCGCCCCCCGTTAAACAGTGTGGCAGACCCTCGGGTCTGCCTTTTTTACCCACGAGCGGCGCGCAGCATCGCCTGCACCAGCACGACCGGACGGCCTTCCAGCGCGGCACGCTCGTGCTGGAATAAGGTAATCACGAAGAACGGATGCGTAACCAGCTCTGCGGCGCGAATTTCCCCCTGTTCGTCCCAGCCCGTAACGTGCATATCACCGCTTTCCAGCGCCTGGGAAAACGCTGGCGACACGCCATAGTTACAGTGATAGCCCTCTTCAATTTCCGGCTTGCCGTACGCTTTCGCGATCAGCGTATTTTTGCGCAGCTCAATGGCATCGGTTTTTTCCACCAGCGAACAGGCCAGCGGCGCAATCACCATGGTGCCTTCGGTATCCGTCTCGGCATGTGCCGCATCGGCCCAGCCCAACACATTGCGGGCATACTCAATCAGCGCGTGCTGGAATCCGCCGCAGGTGCCAAGGAACGGTACGCCGCTTTCACGGGCGTAGCGCGCGGCGATAAAGGCCGCCTCGGTGTTTTTATAAGGGCTGGCAGGCACCAGCCAGATGGCATCGTAGCCCACCAGATCTTCAGGGCTCGTCAGCTCCGTGGTGGCAAGCCAGTCGTAATCGGCGGTGAGGTCAAGGACTGCGGCGGCGTCGTCAATGGCTAGCGGGATCGCCTGATGCGCAATAACACTGGGATTGTAATCGCCAACCAGCGCAATACGCAGCGTCGTTTTAACCGGGAGGTGTTCCATGAAAGGTTCCTTATGCCAGAGTATTATCAGATAACATAAGGAACCTCAGACTACCGATCTTCTGCAATTATCACAATACCTTAAATTGGGAGGGTGGAATTATGATTCAATGCAAACGCGTATACGAGCAGGCTGGCCCGGACGACGGCTATCGGGTGCTGGTGGACAAACTGTGGCCGCGCGGGGTTAAAAAGACGGACCTCGCGTATGATGAATGGTGTAAAGCGCTCACGCCCTCGAATGAATTACGCAAGGCCTTTCATAGCGAAACCATTGATTTCGCCGCCTTCAGTAAGGCCTATAGGGAAGAGCTGGCGCAGCATGCTGACGAGGGAATGCGTCTTGCGACGCTGGCGAACAGGCAAACCGTCACCCTGCTCTACGCTGCCAAAGACACGAAGCAAAATCACGCCCTGGTATTAGCCGACTGGCTGCGCCATCTCTGATCAGCCGATCGCCAGCTCGTCAAGCATTTGCGGCGCTTCATCGGGGGTGAGCGGCATCAGATGTTCGGCGCGGACAAAGGCAAAGCCGTGCTGATTGTCAAAGGCATAAACATCGCCAGTCACCAGCCAAAGCGCGCGATCGGCGGTAGCGGGTAATTGCGTCATCACGCCGTTGACCGGGTTAACGAAACGCAGGCCGGGCTGACACAGGCCAAACAGCTCAACAGATTTACCAATATTGCGACGGCCTGACGCCGTGCGGGCACCGATGATCATCGCCATGCTGCCCGGTTTAAGCTGAAACATACTTCTCTCACGGTAACGGTAGCCAGGGGCTGGCTAAGAATAATCCTAAAGAGAAGTGTATCGCAGGCAATATACCTCTGTCACCTGGTGGGTTGCGGACGATCGCGACGGTAGAGCGTCCATTCATCAATCACTTCGCCGCCCGGTAGTTTGCACTCCGTGCGTACGCCCTGCGGGCTTTGAACCGGGATCTGTTCCCCGCCTTTCTCCAGGCAGTACACGGAGGCCGGGTTCGCCATACCGATAGCGTGAGGCGGTTTCGGCGCATCGGGTGGGGTTGTTTTCGCGGTGCAGGCCGCCAGGGGAAGCGCCAGCGCCAGAAGCAGAAATCTCATCTCATTGATCCTTGTGACATCATGACAGTCTAAGGGTAACGGGTCATCGCCGCTTTCTCCATGATTTCTCCATTTTAACTGCACTTTTCAACACTATAGTGTTGCATGTTCTCGATATGACCAGAGAACATCATTCCGTAATCAAGATGTCTTTGCCCCGGTCTCAACAACGGGGCCTTTTTTCTATCCAGCGGCCCACTCCCTGCATATATTAAATTTTTTATATTCATGTTTTACTATGCCTGAAGTCTAAAAACTCAGCATAACATGCAGATGCAGACGTCTTCTGCCTGGGAGTCATTCTACGTCATGTCGGATATTATCCTTGCCCGTGTTTCAGAAACCCTCGCCACTGAACAATCCCTTGAAGGTCTCGTTCGTCAGCTGCTGGAGATGCTGGAGATCGTGACTGACATGGAGTCGACTTACCTCACCAAGGTAGATATCGAAGCCCGACTGCAGCATATCCTCTACGCCCGCAACAGCAAGCAGATGACAATCCCTGAGGGGCTGAGCGTCCCGTGGGATGAAACGCTGTGTAAGCGCGCGCTGGATAGCGACACCGTATTCAGCAACGACGTTCCCGAACGCTGGCCGGAGTGCGAGGCGGCGAAAGCGCTCGGCATTACGACCTACATGAGTATTCCTGTCCATCTTGCGGATGGTTCACTCTACGGAACGCTTTGTGCCACCAGCACGGCCAGAAAGCCGCTTAGCGAGCGCGGTGAACAGGTTCTGAAGTTATTCGCCGGGCTGATTGCCCAGTCCATTCAGAAAGAGTCGCTGGTAACCCAGCTTCGCGAAGCCAATGCGGCCCTTATCGCGCACTCTTACACGGATGCCCTTACCGGTTTACCCAACCGTCGCGCCATTTTTGAAGATCTGACCACGCTGTTTTCCCTGGCGCGGCACCTTAAGCGTAACACCGTCATCGCGTTCATCGATCTGGATGATTTCAAGCTGATTAACGATCGCTACGGCCACGAGGCTGGCGACCAGTTCCTGATTGAAGTGGGCAAGCGTCTGACGGAAGAAAAACAGCAGGACGATATCATTGGCCGGCTGGGCGGCGATGAGTTTCTGGTGGCGTCGTTGAGCACATCCCACAGTGAAGGAGATAACGCGCAGGTCACGCTGCTCAAAACGCGCCTCAGCGCCTGTATTGCCGGTGAATACTGGCTGGGTAGCGTCAACCTCATATACCCCGGAGCCAGCGTCGGCGTTATCGAAGTGGACCCTCGGGTAACCGATCCGGACAGCGCATTACGCGACGCGGATGTCGCGATGTATCAGGATAAGAAAGGAAAAAGCAAAACACGCTTTCTCACTATGGATTAACCCCGTACACTCTACGGCGTTACAAAAACCGAAACAGGTGATGATATGAGAATAGGGATCCTCTTCCCGGTCGTTATTTTTATAACGGCGGTGATTTTTTTAGCATGGTTTTTTGTCGGTGGTTACGCGGCGCCTGGGGCATAAATGAGAAAAACGACCCTCATTATGCTGATCGTAGCCATCGCGGCGTTTGCCGGCGCGCAGCTTGGCTGGTGGTAAACCCGCCACGTAAAAAAGGCCGCCATCTGGCAGCCTTTTTTAACGCTTTTAAGCCTTAGCTTTTGATTTTTCTGTAGATAAACAGAACAACCAGCGCACCGATGACCGCGACGGCAAAGCTGCCGAAGTTAAAGCCATCGACTTTGCCAAAACCGAACAGCGTACTGATCCAGCCGCCGACTACCGCGCCGATAATACCCAGTATTACGGTGACGATAAAACCACCGCCATCTTTGCCCGGCATAATCCACTTCGCCAGAATACCCGCAATAAGCCCAAAGATAATCCAGGATAAAATTCCCATAACTTTCCTCTCTGTATGGTTTTTGTCATTAAATCAACGACACAAAAAAGAATAGCACAGGATTTCAGAAAGGAAATTTGTGATAGGCATCACAATGAGAGAGTGCGCAATTATTCACCAACAAAAAGAACCTGCCGCATAAACTGTGGGGTTGCATCTTTTGTTGAGAAAGATTATCTTTCTCAACACTGAATAGTTGAGCGTAACACTCAGGTATTCAGTACGACATTGCTCACATTGCTTCCAGTATTTTTTGCCCACTCCTGAGTGGGCTTTTTTTTCTGTTCATACCCCAACAAACGCGTACCGGTTACGTCCTGCGCGTTTTGCCTGGTAGAGCGCCTGGTCAGCGGCAATAATGATATTCTGCTGGCTGCCCGCGATGTCGACCGCACGCGCGGTGGAAATCCCGACGCTTACCGTCACCCGTCCGAAGGGGCTAAAGGCATGGGCGATTTGCAGGGAAAACACGTTGCGAATGATCGTCTGCGCCAGTCGAAGCGCCTCCTGGATATCCGTATCAGGTAATATCAGGGCAAACTCCTCTCCGCCGTAGCGCGCCACAAGCTGATTATCACGGGTAAGGCTCTCCCTGAGGCTGTTTCCGAGCATAGCCAGACACCGATCCCCTTCCGGATGGCCGTAGTTATCGTTGTATTTTTTGAAGTAGTCAACGTCCACGATCAGTATCGAAATCGGCGCGTCATGCGCGGCACACATAGCGATGTCCGAGAGGATTTTTTCATCAAATACGCGGCGATTGTACAGCCCGGTCAACGCATCTTCTGAGGCAATAATCTTCAGCGCTTTGTTATCACGTGTTTTTCGGGACAGGTCGGAATACAGGAAGTATGACGCTACGATGAGTATCGCCGTGAACACGAAAATGAGTAGCGCCAGCTGAATAGCCTGCTTGCGCCAGGGGGCAAGAGCTTCATCAATGCTAACCGCCACGGTGGTGACCAGTCCGTAGCGTCGGTTTTTCTCATAGGCATAGATGCGCTCGATTTTATCAAACCGCGAGATGGAGCTGGCTATCCCCGTATTTTGTACCTTTAGGTATTTCCTGAAGAGGGGTGAATCAGAAACAATCGTGCCAATATAGGTATTTTTAAAGGGATACCGGACCAGCAGCACGCCGGATTGTGTCGTTAAGCCAATGACGCCCAGGTGACCAATATTAATCTGCCCGTAAAGCGCGAGAAAATTCTCGATACCCAACGTCACCACCACCACACCGTTAAATGCCCCGGTGTGGGTTTCAAGGCGACGACTAATGGTAATGACCCATTTGCCATTGGTTCTGCTTACCACGGGCTCACCAATAAAAATCTGCTGATTTTTATTTTCCTTGTGATAGATAAAAAATGACCTGTCCGATCCTTTACGTGGGCCTGTAAAAGTTTCGTGCAACGCGGTAAAGATATCGCCCTGAGCGTCGTAAACAACCACATTATTAATCTGGGTAAGAAGATTATCCTGATCATTTATCATCCGCTGAATATTGGTCGCCTGTTGCGGCGTCATGCCATAAATTTCGATTATGTCGGAAACGGTAGTAATTAACATTTCGCTTTGGCGCATGATCCCCTCGGTGTAGACATCAAGGGTATGGCTCAGGTTAGCAACGCTGGTATTAATTTGCTGAATTGACTGCTGTCTGGACGTGGCAATTTGGACGGCAAGCGACAGCGAGATGATCAATGAGACAATGATGACGGTAATGGTTGTTGTGTAAAAAGTATTTTTCACATGCACGAGCTTTTCCACCTTATCACGCCTGACATCCCTGGCTGACAACTCTTGTCACTGTAACAAAGCTCGGGATAAGAGGAAAATGAATTGCACTTAAGCATACAACAGAAGCTCGTCTTTATTTCGTTTTACAAACTAACGGTCTCCCTGGGTTTAGATAAAATGACTTTAATAAAATCGATATAGGAGACGGGCTTACCAAAATAATATCCCTGTAACAGGGTTATCTCATTACGGTTGAGATACTCCAGTTGCTCTTTTGTTTCTACGCCTTCAGCAACAATGCGTAAAGAGAGTTTTTTCGCCAGGTCAATGACGCAGTCCAGCAGGATCGTTGAGTCCTTTTCCTCTGAAACCCGATTCACAAAGCTTTTATCAATTTTAATATAATCAATGGCCAGCGCATTAAGGCATGACAGCCCGGAATAACCCGTACCAAAATCATCCAGGGCAATAACAAAGCCGGCGTTATGCAGCATGTTGAGGTTTTCCACGAGGTGGGGATTATCGATCAGCGGTTCACGCTCGGTCACCTCGAGAACCAGTTTGACCTCTTTACCCTGAAACCCCTTCCCGAAGACGCGGCAGTCACCGATAAATGAAGGCGCATTAATATGTCTGGCGCTGATGTTTACCCCGATATGAAACCCGTCCGGTAGCTTAGGCAAAAGCGGCTTAAGCTGGGTCACCACTTTTGCCATTAACCCTTTGGTCAGCGGTATAATCAACCCGCTACGTTCGGCAATCGGAATAAAGACATCCGGCGGGATAAAGCCTGACTTTGGATGCTTCCATCTTGCCAGGACCTCAACGCCGTATAACCCGCCGGTATCGCCGTTCACGATCGGCTGGTAATAAGGCACGATCTCCCCCTGCAAAATGGCCTTACGTAAGTCCTCTTCAAATGAGGTACTTTTCCCCTTGTATCGGCGGATCAAAATGCCCACCGCCACCGATAGCGCAAGAATAAGCAGTATCAGGCTCCATCCCTGTTGCAAAAGCCGCGTCAGGCTGAAAAAGGCAGGAGGTTGCCAGGCGAGGCTGAAGGGAAATTGCGTTGATGCCGTAAGCGCCCCCGCCCAGGAGGCCGCTTTCCAGCCCCTCACTGCACCGTTGCGAACAAGCATGCTTTCGCCGACAACCAGCCCCAGATCCATGTTGTTCGATGCGCTTGCAATGACGTCCTGTAAATGCGCGTCACTGATACTGACGATGACGCGCCCTCCCGCGATGGGCATCTGAAAGACAAGCACCGGAATGCCGTTCACCAGTCGACTGCCCGGTAACAGCACCAATTTTTCGGCAGGTAACGTCTCAGGATGAATAATCAACACGCCATTCCCGGGAAGGGAAGTACAGATGATCTTACCCTGCTGCTCGATCATGATGGCGCGCAGATGCGGTTTTAGCGCTGCCTCTGTCCCCAGCGCCAGCTGTCCGCTACTGGTACACCCTTGGGCCGCAACGCGCTTCGCCGTGCTGGCCGCACTGACTGCTTCAGCCAGAATGTTTTCTATTTTTTGGGTGCTGGCCGTGGCGGTATGACTATTACTCAGCTTCGCCATCTGCCATAGCTGCCAGTTAATAATCAAAATGCCGCTCAGAAAAAGAAACAGAGCGCTAAGAATAGGGATCATCACGTTGCGCACGATGTTTTCCTTAATAGAAAAATCAAGCATGGATGTTCTGGTTGAAGAGCCTGTGCTAACCCGGTATTGCTTATAACAATGAAAATAGCTTAGCTGAGAATTGTCTTAAAAAACTGATACTTTCGTATGAGTTCACCTGCCGACATTTACTCACATGACGTGACTATCAGGCTTGTTCCTTGCCCTGGCTGTGTTAAGATTTGTGAAATCAGGGAGCGGACTGGATAACTGGAAAATGAAAAAGCTCATTGCCGTTGCTATTGCTTCAACGCTTCTGGTCTTCCTGTCTCTTTATGCGGTCAATGTTGTAATCATCGGTCAGCAGAAGAGCAAACAGCGTGAAATATCCCGTACCCTTTTACATTATTCAGAAGACGTGTCCCAAAGCGTGGCGCTGGGTCTCAAAAGCATCACGACGCATGGATGTGATAAAACCAGCCTCGATCGCTACAGACAAATTAAGCTTAATAATCTTTATTTTGCCGATATCGGCTTTATTGAGAAGGGAAAAATTGTCTGTACCGCTTTTTGGGGGAAACTCGCGACGCCCGTTGCACTTCCTGCAGAACTGCATAAAACGCCGAGGGGCTTTCTCCTGGCCCAGTTTTCGAGAAAAGACTTTTTCACGGGCAATGCGGCAATTTATAATAATATTATTATCTTCACCTCCCGCTATGCTTACGATAAATTCACCCCGGTTACCGCAAGCTATTCGCTCAGTGCTACCACCAAAGACTTCGGCAGAGTCTTTTTTTCGTCCGCCACGGAGCTAAATCAGCAGAGCTGGCTGCATTCGACGTTGTTTACCCTGACTCTGACACAGTGCAGCACCTTCTGGGACCTGTGCGTCATCGTGAAGCATCACGACGCCGGGCTGGCCTCGTTGCCTCCGTTTATCTTTGCGCTTCTCGCAGTCATTCTCTGTTTTATCTGGATTGCGATAACGTTATTTATCTTCCGTATCTATGAAGACCGTTTTTCTCTGGAACGTACGCTGATAAAAGCCGTCATCACGAATACCATCAGCGTTAACTATCAGCCCATTATTCGCATTCACGATCAAAAAATCGTGGGCGTCGAAGTTCTGTCGAGATGGCGCGATCAAAAGCACGGGGACGTCTCTCCGGAGCTGTTTATCCCATTAATTAAGAAGATCGGTCTGTATAAAAAATATTACAGTAATATTATCGAAAAATCCCTTTCCGAAATTGCCCCTCTGGCGATAAAACACCAGCTGATAGTCTCAATAAACGTTGGGCACAAGGAAATTGAAGATGGACAGTTCATTACCATTTTGCGCCGTGCGTGTTTTGCCAATCACCTTCCCCTTTCCCTGATGAAGGTCGAACTCTCCGAAAAAGCCGTTTCCACGGCAGATATCCTCGAGGGATTCTGTCAGGAGCTGAAATCGCTCGGCGTAAAAATATCAATAGATGATTTTGGCGTGCAGAACTCGAACCTCGCCCGCCTTTCGCTGCTTGAATATGATGAAATCAAAATCGATAAGTCGCTGGTGGACGGCATCAGCGAGCATTATAAGCAAAACATCTTTGTAATCTTCAGCGATGCCCTTGCAAGATTGAATAAAACGCTTGTTTTCGAGGGCGTGGAAAATGAAATTCAATATCGCTTTATTGCAAGCAGATATCCCGATGCGCTGATTCAGGGATGGTATTTTTCAAAAGCACTCACCCGAAGCGAGCTGGCGAAGCGACTCACCGGGGTCGCACCGTAATCCGAAGCCTTGCGCGTCCGTTTTTTTCCAGTCGGGCATTTCTATTTTTTACGCAAAAACATATAGTCGTCACATTCAGACGGTAGATTACCCTGAAGCACACTCATATTTTGGTTAAAAACGTGAAATTATCCTTACTATTACCAGTGGTACTCTTTTGTCTGACCGTTATTTTCGCGCTGTTTATAGACGCCCCCGCGTCGCATATTCTGCGGAAAAAATGCATGTGGTCCGATAGCGTGATGCTAAGCTGTATCGCAAAGCATCAGCATAACGGCTTTTGAAGCAGACTATTCATTTCCCCACTGATTGAGGAAGTTCGCAATATCATCGATGCGACCCGCACGGATCCCGGCCTCAGTGGCCATCTCCTGCTGGGCTTCCTCGCTAATCTCCTCATTATTCGATAAACGGGTGAGCAGCAGCTGGAAATAATGTGCCAGCGCGTCGCGCTCTGAGTCAGCGACGGGCTCTGCGGCTTCCGTCGCGTACTCATCGGCAATGTCATAATATTTCAGTGGGATATCGTTGTTCATAACTGTCTCGTCGCTAATCTTTACGGGTAAAGCCATCAGTATATCGGACGCCTAATCTCAACCAAAGCATTGCTTCAGATGAGTAACGCAAGCAGCGCTGCGAGAGCGGGCGCGGCCTGGACATACAAAATTTTTCGGCTGGCGGTGGCTGCGCCAAAGAGCCCGGCTATTAATACGCAGGTCAGGAAGAAGATGGCCACCTGAATACCCTTTTCGCCGAGCCAGAGGCTCCAGAGCAGACCGGCCGCCAGAAAACCGTTATACAACCCTTGGTTTGCGGCCAGCACGCGGGTCTCGCGCGCAAAATCAGGACGCAAATTAAAGGCCTTGTGCCCTGTTTTGGTATTCCACAGGAACATTTCCAGCACAAGAATGTAGAGATGGATGAATGCAACGACAGCGATAAGGACGGTGGCTAACATCGTATTGTCTCCCTCAGGCAGAGGCAAAAAAAACGGGAACCCTCAGGCCCCCGCTCTTGTTTAACCCAGAATCTGGATTACATGTTCGCGATAATCGCGTCGCCAAACTCTGAGCATTTCAGCAGCTTAGCGCCTTCCATCAGACGCTCGAAGTCATAAGTTACGGTTTTCGCGTTGATCGCGCCTTCCATACCTTTAACGATCAGGTCTGCGGCTTCGAACCATTCCATGTGACGCAGCATCATCTCTGCGGACAGGATGATAGAGCCTGGGTTCACTTTGTCCTGACCCGCGTATTTTGGTGCAGTGCCGTGGGTCGCTTCGAACAGAGCGCACTCGTCACCGATGTTCGCGCCAGGGGCGATACCGATACCGCCAACCTGTGCTGCCAGGGCGTCAGAGATGTAGTCACCGTTCAGGTTCATACAGGCAATCACGTCGTATTCTGCAGGACGCAGCAGGATCTGCTGCAGGAACGCATCGGCGATCACATCTTTAATGATGATCTCTTTGCCGGTGTTCGGGTTCTTAATTTTCTGCCATGGGCCACCGTCGATCAGCTCACCGCCGAACTCTTCTTTCGCCAACTGGTAACCCCAGTCTTTGAACGCGCCTTCGGTGAACTTCATGATGTTGCCTTTGTGAACCAGGGTCACAGAGTCACGGTCGTTGGTGATCGCGTATTCGATAGCCGCACGCACCAGACGTTTAGTACCCTCTTCAGAGCATGGCTTGATGCCGATACCGCAATGCTCAGGGAAGCGAATTTTCTTCACGCCCATCTCTTCGCGCAGGAATTTAATCACTTTTTCTGCGTCAGCAGAGTCCGCTTTCCATTCGATACCCGCGTAGATGTCTTCTGAGTTTTCGCGGAAGATAACCATATCGGTCAGTTCAGGGTGCTTAACCGGGCTTGGGGTGCCCTGATAGTAACGAACCGGGCGCAGACACACGTACAGGTCCAGCTCCTGACGCAGTGCCACGTTCAGGGAACGGATACCGCCGCCAACTGGCGTCGTCAGTGGGCCTTTAATAGCAACGCGGTAGTCGCGGATCAGATCCAGCGTTTCTGCTGGCAGCCAGACGTCCTGGCCATAAACTTGAGTAGATTTCTCACCGGTGTAAATTTCCATCCAGGAAATTTTACGCTCGCCTTTGTAGGCTTTCTCAACAGCGGCATCAACCACTTTCAGCATCGCCGGGGTAACGTCTACACCGATACCGTCACCTTCGATGAACGGGATAATCGGATTGTGAGGAACGTTAATCTTGCCGTTTTGCAGGGTGATCTTTTTACCTTCCGCCGGAACAACTACTTTGCTTTCCATTAACCTCTCCTTCGAGCGCTTCTGGTTGTTACTGATCTTATGTTAATAAATTGTAATGAGCCCTTCGATAGTACCTGATTGTCCTGCGCCATGAAAGGTCTTCGTTATTAGGCTATAATGCGGCAATTGATAACGCCTGAAAATACCATGAAGAAAACTTCTTTTACAAAACACCGGGTTGAGCGATTCAGCTCGCGACAAGCCGCCAGAAGACCGCAGGAAACCCAGCCGAAGCGGGTTATTTTGTTCAATAAACCCTACGATGTTTTGCCTCAGTTTACCGATGAAGCCGGACGCAGCACGCTGAAGGATTATATCCCTGTTCAGGGCGTCTACGCGGCCGGGCGCCTGGACCGCGACAGCGAAGGCCTTCTGGTCTTAACCAACGACGGCGCATTGCAGGCGAAGCTCACGCAGCCGGGCAAACGCACCGGCAAAATTTACTTCGTCCAGGTGGAAGGCGAGCCGGATGACGCGACGCTGGCAGCGCTACGCAGCGGCGTGACGTTGAACGACGGCCCAACCCTGCCGGCGGGTATTGAACGCGTGAATGAACCGGAGTGGCTTTGGCCGCGCAACCCGCCGATTCGCGAACGCAAATCCATTCCAACAAGCTGGCTCAAAATAACCCTTTATGAAGGCCGCAACCGCCAGGTTCGGCGCATGACCGCACACGTCGGCTTCCCTACCCTGCGTCTGATTCGCTACGCCATGGGCAGCTACACCCTGGAAACGCTGGCAAACGGCGAATGGCGCGACGTTACCCCTTAAGGAGTCACTATGTTTAAACCTCATGTCACGGTTGCCTGCGTGGTCCACGCCCGGGGTAAATTCCTTGTTGTCGAAGAGAGCATTAACGGCAAAGCGCTGTGGAACCAGCCTGCCGGACACCTTGAAGCCAATGAGACCCTGCTGCAGGCAGCGAAACGCGAGCTGTGGGAAGAGACCGGCATTCACGCTGAGCCTCAGCACCTCATCCGCATGCATCAGTGGATCGCACCTGACCACGCGCCCTTCCTGCGCTTTTTATTCGCCGTTGAGCTTAGCGAAACGTGCGCCACAGAGCCGCAGGACGACGATATCGACCGCTGTCTGTGGGTCACTGCCGACGAGATCCTGAACGCGCCAAACCTGCGCTCGCCGCTGGTTGCGGAAAGCATTCGCTGCTGGCAGTCAGGCGCACGCCTGCCGCTGGATGTTATCGGCGCATTTAACTGGCCGTTTACAGAGGGTGCCAATGGTGGGGGGGCGTGATAGAATACGCCGCCTTGAAGTTCAATGTCGTGAGTATTCCATGTCAGATAACAGCCAGAAAAAAGTGATCGTCGGCATGTCCGGCGGTGTCGATTCCTCCGTTTCCGCCTACCTGTTACAGCAACAGGGCTATAAGGTGGAGGGCCTGTTCATGAAGAACTGGGAGGAAGATGATGGCGAGGAATACTGCACCGCCGCAGCGGATCTCGCCGACGCGCAGGCCGTATGCGATAAGCTCGGCATTGAGCTGCACACCGTTAACTTTGCCGCAGAATACTGGGATAACGTTTTTGAACTCTTCCTCGAAGAGTACAAAGCGGGCCGCACGCCGAACCCGGATATTCTGTGCAACAAAGAGATCAAATTTAAGGCCTTCCTGGAATTCGCCGCAGAAGATTTGGGCGCAGACTATATTGCGACCGGTCACTACGTGCGCCGTGCAGACGTGAATGGCAAAAGCCAGCTGCTGCGCGGTCTGGACGGCAACAAAGATCAAAGCTATTTCCTCTATACGCTGAGCCACGAGCAAATCGCCCAGAGCCTGTTCCCGGTCGGCGAGCTGGAAAAGCCGCAGGTACGTAAAATCGCCGAAGAGCTGGATCTGATCACCGCGAAGAAAAAAGACTCTACCGGCATCTGCTTCATCGGCGAGCGCAAATTCCGCGATTTCCTGGGACGTTACCTGCCTGCTCAGCCGGGTAAAATTGTCACCGTCGACGGGGAAGAGATTGGCCAGCATCAGGGGCTGATGTACCACACGCTCGGCCAGCGTAAAGGCCTGGGTATTGGCGGGACCAAAGAAGGTAGCGAAGATCCATGGTATGTTGTCGACAAAGACGTCGAAAACAATATTCTGGTTGTTGCCCAGGGACACGATCATCCGCGTCTGATGTCCGTTGGACTTATTGCGCAGCAGCTGCACTGGGTCGATCGTGAGCCGCTGAAAGGCACGCTGCGCTGCACGGTGAAAACCCGCTACCGTCAGACCGATATTCCATGCACCATTACCGCGCTCGATGACGATCGCATTGACGTGCGTTTCGACGAGCCGGTCGCCGCCGTCACCCCGGGTCAGTCTGCTGTCTTCTACAGCGGCGAAATCTGTCTGGGCGGCGGGATCATTGAACAGCGCCTGCCGCTGCCTGCTGTTTAATACGATTCACACATAAAGGAGACCGTGTGGCGAAGAACTACTATGACATCACCCTGGCGCTGGCGGGAATTTGCCAGTCAGCCCGTCTGGTGCAACAGCTGGCGCATCAGGGTCATTGCGACGCTGACGCCCTGCACGTTTCGCTGAACAGCGTTATCGATCTCAACCCCGGCTCGACCCTGGGCGTGTTCGGCGGCAGTGAAACCAATCTTCGTCTCGGTCTTGAAACTCTGCTGGGCGTGCTTAACGCCAGCAGCCGTCAGGGATTAAACGCGGAGCTGACCCGCTACACGTTGAGCCTGATGGTGCTGGAACGTAAGCTGAACGCCGCAAAAGGCGCAATGAATACGCTGGGCGATCGCATTGCCGGGCTGCAGCGTCAGCTCGACCATTTTGACCTGCAGTCGGAAACGCTGCTGAGCGCTATGGCCGGCATTTATGTTGACGTCATCAGCCCGCTGGGCCCGCGTATTCAGGTCACCGGATCCCCTGCCGTGCTGCAAAGTCCGCAGGTACAGGCGAAAGTGCGCGCGTCCCTGCTGGCAGGTATCCGCGCCGCCGTGCTGTGGCACCAGGTGGGCGGTGGCCGCCTGCAGTTAATGTTTTCTCGTAATCGCCTGACCACTCAGGCAAAACAAATTCTTGCTCATTGTTAACCTCCCGGAGTTGCGAATTATGGAATTATCCTCACTGACCGCCGTATCCCCTGTCGATGGACGCTACGGCGATAAAGTCAGCGCGCTGCGCGGGATCTTCAGCGAATATGGTTTGCTGAAGTTCCGTGTTCAGGTTGAAGTACGCTGGCTGCAAAAGCTGGCCGCCCAGGCAGCAATCAAGGAAGTTCCTGCTTTTGACGAAAAGGCAAACGATTACCTTGATAAAATCGTTGCCGAGTTTAGCGAACAAGACGCCGCGCGCATTAAAACCATCGAACGCACCACCAACCACGACGTGAAAGCGGTTGAGTACTTCCTGAAAGAGAAAGTGGAAAGCGTCCCTGCGCTGCACGCCGTGTCTGAGTTCATTCACTTCGCCTGTACCTCTGAAGACATCAACAACCTCTCTCACGCGCTGATGCTCTCCACCGCGCGTAAAGAGGTGGTGCTGCCTTACTGGCGTAAAATCATCGACGCGGTAAAAGCGCTGTCCGTGGAATACCGCGACATTCCGCTGCTCTCCCGTACCCACGGCCAGCCAGCCACCCCATCCACGATGGGTAAAGAGATGGCGAACGTCGCGTACCGCATGGAGCGCCAGTACCGTCAGCTGGAGCAGGTTGAGATCCTCGGCAAAATCAACGGTGCCGTTGGCAACTATAACGCCCACATCGCCGCCTATCCGGAAGTGGACTGGCACCAGTTCAGCGAAGAGTTCGTGACATCTCTGGGCATTCAGTGGAACCCATACACCACCCAGATCGAGCCGCATGACTACATCGCGGAACTGTTTGACTGCATCGCCCGCTTCAACACCATCCTGATCGACTTCGATCGTGACGTGTGGGGCTACATCGCCCTGAACCACTTCAAGCAGAAAACCATCGCCGGTGAAATCGGCTCTTCCACCATGCCGCACAAGGTAAACCCAATCGACTTCGAAAACTCCGAAGGCAACCTGGGACTGGCGAACGCCGTGCTGCAGCATATGGCGAGCAAACTGCCGGTATCCCGCTGGCAGCGCGACCTGACCGACTCCACCGTACTGCGTAACCTGGGCGTGGGCATTGGCTACGCGCTGATCGCGTACCAGTCCACCCTGAAAGGCGTGAGCAAACTGGAAGTGAACCGTGACCGTCTGCTGGACGAGCTGGACCACAACTGGGAAGTGCTGGCGGAGCCAATCCAGACCGTGATGCGCCGTTACGGTATCGAAAAACCGTACGAGAAGCTGAAAGAGCTAACCCGCGGAAAACGCGTTGACGCCGAAGGCATGAAGCAGTTTATCGACGGTCTGGCGCTGCCGGAAGAAGAGAAAACGCGCCTGAAGGCGATGACACCGGCGAACTACATTGGCCGCGCCATCACTATGGTCGACGAGCTGAAGTAACGCCCCTCTCCCCCTTTTCGCCCGAAAAGGGGGATGCTTTTCCCCGGTTTACTCAATGTTTATCCCCACAACAACATAATCAGCGTTAGACTGTTTGGTAGAAATCACACTCACCATGAAATCAGTAACTTAATTATTAATCAGCGACTTACAAAAACTACTGTGTGGACTTTATCGGACAATATAGGTCGTTTTAACGCCCCAAATCATGCCCCCGGCTCAATTTTGCCCCCAGATTTGCCCCCAAAATTCACGCTTTTGCGTAGCTCCTTCCAGCTTCGTAACACACCGCTTTACACCCCTCTACCTGATAAGCATAATCGCCACGAACCCGTTTATAAGACTTAACCAGCGCGCTGATTTTTCTCCCTGCCCTATACTTTCAGTCTGACATCCGACTGGAGGTTTCTATGTGTGGACGTTTTGCACAAGCCCAAACCCGTGAAGAATATCTGGCATACCTAGCGGATGAAGCCGATCGTGACATTGCGTATGATCCAGAACCTATTGGCCGGTACAACGTGGCGCCTGGTACCAAAGTTCTGCTGCTGAGCGAACGCGACGAGAAGCTGCATCTTGATCCGGTCCTGTGGTCTTACGCGCCAGGGTGGTGGGATCAAGCACCATTGATAAACGCGCGGGTCGAGACGGCGGCCACCAGCAGGATGTTCAAGCCTCTCTGGCAGCATGGCCGGGCTATCTGCTTTGCAGATGGATGGTTCGAGTGGAAGAAGGAAGGCGAAAAGAAGCAGCCATATTTCATTCACCGAGCAGACGGCCAACCGATTTTTATGGCGGCGATCGGCAGCACACCGTTTGAACGCGGCGATGATGCGGAAGGTTTTCTCATTGTGACATCGGCAGCAGATAAAGGTCTTGTAGATATTCACGACCGTCGGCCACTTGTTTTGTCGCCAGAAGCCGCCCGGGAATGGATTCGCCAAGATATAGGCGGGAAAGAAGCTGAGGAGATAACCGCAGACGGTGCTGTGCCAGCTGACAAATTTATCTGGCACACCGTGACGCGCGCCGTGGGTAATGTGAAGAACCAGGGGCCGGAGCTAATCGAGGCGGTACAATGAAAAGTAAAAGAGACCAGACGCGTCTGAAATGAGCGAATAGCTGACATTCAGCTTCCGCTTATGAGTAGAATAATGGCTTTAGAGAAATGAGGAATCTGAACTTTATATAAAACCCTTTAACTCCTCAGCATTAATGTTCGCCAGCATTGAAGCTTTCAAGTGTGGGGATGATGCGAGATACCTCGAGATCAGGTTGAATCCTGCGGTATATCCTAGCCACCTGGGCAAATCTCCTGTTCCGAAAAACCAGGCATTATGGTCGTAATCAGTGCGATGCCAGTTTTCAAGCATTTGTGGATAGTAGGGCTGAATAGTATCGGATTGGAGGCTTTCCCAAGGCTCAGGTTCACCACCAAAAAGCTCAATAGAAAAATGCCCAGCAAGCCCTTCTGAGACTAACACCTCTCCCAACGTTGAGCCATATCCCGGCCCTGTCCACCTAACTGCATGGTGCAGTTCATGCACAAACATTCGTTCAATAGAGTGCGCATCATTTTTGCAAAATGCAGAATTTTCAGGATCAACAGTTATATAGATAACGCCAGCTTCAGGGCAAAAACCAAGATGCCCTTTTTCCGGGATGACAAACTTCCCAGCTTTAACCACCACATCCAGTGAATGAATCGGCATTAACCTTTTGGCTTGTTCGTAGGCATCAGTCAGGTTTATTTGAAGCCATTCACAGTGAGCGGTGAGTTTCTTCTGCGCATTCAGAATGTGGAGATTCATTTGAGACATTACGGTACCACCCAAAAGCGTCACTAAATCGCCACACATTAACACACAAAGCGAATGTCATGGTGTTGCTCAACAGTTGAGGGCCAAACCATTAACAGCAATGTCCGCATTTGGCACAAAGCGGACCAAGACATCAGGAATACTTATCGGACTCTTAGCAGATCTGAGTATCTCGTCGTATATCGAGGTGACAGCATTTCTCGCTTCATTTGCCACTGTTGCTGAATGCCCTGCCCGGCAAAGTAGAGCGTTCCTCTGCCGGCTCTGGCATTGAGTTGATCCAGAACCTCCATCAGTTTATCACTACCGGGCCGCGGCGCATTTTCATCGAACAAGTTAAGCTGGGCTACCCCCTGACTGAAGAAATCACCCAGCATAATGCCGGCTTTCTGGTACCTGTGGCCATCCTTCCAGATTTTGTCCAGGCACTTTACCGCGGCGTTAATGATGTCGCGTGAATCCTGAGTGGGGGTAAGAAGCTTCATGGACGCACTGTTACCATAATACGGCTCGTTAAGCGCAAAGGGAGAGGTTTTCACGAACGCAGAGATAAAGCGGCAGTATTGATGCTCACCCCGAAGTTTTTCAGCACCACGGGCGGCATAGCTGCAGATGGCTTGCCTCATTTGTTCGTAATCAGTGACGCGTTCGCCGAATGACCGGCTGCAGACGATTTCCTGCTTTGCCGGCGCAAACTCCTCCAGCTCTAAACATGCCTCGCCTCGCAACTCCCGGACGGTTCGCTCCAGCACGACATTAAAGTTTTTGCGAATAATCCAGGTGCTTTGCTCAGAGAGATCAAGTGCCGTTTTGATGCCCATCGCGTTTAGCTTTTTGCTGATGCGCCTACCTACGCCCCACACGTCCTCTACCGGCACGATAGCCATTAACCGCCGCTGACGGTCGACGTTAGACAGGTCCACAACGCCGCCCGTCTGCCGCTGCCATTTTTTTGCTGCGTGGTTAGCGAGTTTAGCGAGTGTTTTTGTCTGGGCAATGCCAACACCAACTGTAAGGTGCGTACGCTTCAGCACGTTAGCGCGGATCTCTTTGCCGAACTCGGTCAGATCCCGGCAGTTTCGCACCCCAGTAAGATCACAAAAGGCCTCGTCAATGCTGTAAATTTCGACGCGAGGACTCATTTCCTCAAGCGTGGTCATCACTCGGTTCGACATATCTGCGTAGAGCTCGTAGTTACTGCTGAAGCAAACAACCCCAGCGCGCCGGAATAAGTCCTTTTGCTTGAAGAAAGGCTCCCCCATCTTAATTCCAGCGGCCTTGGCCTCGGCGCTGCGCGCAATTACGCAGCCGTCATTATTCGAGAGAACAACCACTGGCCGCCCCCTCAGATCGGGCCGAAACACTGTCTCGCATGATGCGTAGAAAGAATTCACATCACAGAGCGCAAACATACTCAGCTCGCAGATTTGACGATGAAAGTTACAACACCGAAAACGTCCAGTGTGTCTTCGCTGCCGACAATAATCGGCGAATAAGCACCGTTCATCGGTAGGAGCTGGACTGTCGGGCGTAGCTGCAGGCGTTTAACCGTAAATTCTCCTTCCACGGCCGCTATGACAATGTCTCCGTGTTCAGCGGTGCGTGAGCTATCCACCACCAGTAGATCCCCGTCACTAATGCCTCCCTCGATCATTGAATCTCCCGCGGCTTTGACGAAATAGGTCGAGCTGGGGTGAGCGACAAGCAACTCATTGAGATCGATGCGCTGTTCAACGTAATCAGCTGCCGGGCTGGGGAAACCGCACTGCACTAAGTCACTGAAAAGCGGGAGCGAAATAATTTCGCGTAGCTCTGCTGGTCGGTAGAATTCCATGATGCAAACCTTTATCACTGTTTTTATATACAGTAGTTTTCTTTTTGAGGGTTCGCAATACGCCAGATCCCCTATGACTGTCTAAATATTCACCGCTTCGTTTCTAAGTTTCTGTGACGGTTCGAATTATGAGTTTTGTAAATTTTAGGGCCGCAACTCTATGTGAGTAGATTTAAGCCGCTGCTCGTTCTTGCATGCAACGGACAGCAGTTTTCAACCCAAACACTCCTTTATCACTAATCTAGAATCGACCTGCCCGTAGCCTGAAGCATGTGATTCTCTCCAGCCAGGTGGTGATGCCATGCAATGAAGCGGAGAAATTCACTCTGGGTCAGATTCAGGAAATGATTACGATAGCTCGAGCACTAAGCAACTCAAGGCAGCCCGCTATTGCATATAGCGAGGCTGCTCAGTTAGCATTATGCTACTTTAATAAAATGGAAGCTCTGGAGAAAACTAGAGATATGGAACATTCTTCAAGGATCAGCAATATAAAATTAAGCGTTATTGTACCTTGTTATAATTCTCGCGATTACATTGCTGATTGCATTCAGTCAATTTTACCGTACATGTCTAATGCGATCGAACTCGTCATCGTAAATGATGGTTCTACAGACGATAGCGCATATGTCATTGAGAACTTGGTCAGTAATGTTCAAGATAAAAACATTACTATTATTCAGCAAGATAATGCAGGTCTATCCGCTGCCAGAAATGCAGGGATAAAGCTTGCAAATGGAGAGTATATCGCATTTTTAGATTCAGATGATTTCTTTCACCCTGATTTCTGGAAAGAGATATTGCCTGTCATCAATGATTCCTCCGTTGACATCGTAGAATTTAATGCCGAGCAATTTGAAGGTGAGACTTCAAACATTGTTGAACATATTGACTGCTCAGTATTCCGTGGAAGAGTAGAGATAACATCAATTACAAAACTTTCCCCAGCATTCAAAAGAAGCAAATGGTACCCTTGGGCAAGAGTTTATAAAAAAACACTTTTCCAAAGCCAAGGTATAAGTTTCCCATCGGGTCGACTTTATGAGGATATGAGTACGATCCCCGCAATTTATTTACAAAGTAAAGTTATCTATGGAATCAATAAATCCTTAATTTGGTACCGTTATCATAAAAAAAGCATAACACAAACATTCAGGCAAAAAGATTTATCTGATTTAGTTTATGCTGCACAATCGCTTTCGCTGTTGGCTAATGATAGCACTGAAATAAAAAAGGCTATTTTCCCAACAGTTCAACGAATCTTCAACCTCATAAAGTATATGCTGGTCAGAAATAAAGGCGCAAAACTTTCATTACAGGAACAGAAAGTACTGCGCCGTGCTATGTTAACTTTCATTTGGAGTTTCAAAACATCGCGAAAACTTCAAATTTTAACTTTGCCGTTATATATGAATACAGTCGTCCGTTTTAGAAAGAAATAGAGCTACTTCACTGGGCTGGCTTTGGCGGCCAGTCAGGTTCGTTTGGATTAACCCTGTTTAAAAGCACTCGGTACCTTTTCCAATCTGCCAGACTTGAATTTTCTTCCTCTGTAGCCATGCCTAGTTCCACAGCGTCCTGAAGCATGGCAATCACATCATTCGCATGGTTCAACAACTCCATCTTTTGGCGTTGGGCTTCTGCTACGTAATCCACGGGGACGGCAATTATTTGCCCATCAACAAAAAGAAATGCCCCACCCAATGCTTTTTCTCCAGCTGCTGTAAATTCATCCGGTACATTCTCCGGCGCGATTTCCGTGACAATCTGATTAATCGGAAAAATTGTGCTTGCATCATATGAAAAATGGATGATTTCATTTGAATCTGGGTTAAACGATATTTTAAGCGTTTCTTTAGAAAGTGTTTTAAGCCACTGGTACCAGTCATTGCCATTTTCATCATTCAGAAAAACAATATTCACACCCGGTGCCATTGCAATGTAATATAAATCTAGTTCCTCTGGCTTAAGCCCAGCTATTTCCTTTGCAGTACATCCACCCCATTTTTCTAAAGGATTGTATTTTTTAAATACACCTGATTGCATTGTCATTACGCCACCCATGCTGTATACCAGTTCCCACCAATATTGTACTGTACATAGCGATATTGCACCGCTGTGTAGTTTGTCCTTTGCTGTACAGCAGTAACGACCGCACCATTCGGCGCATATGCGAATTCATTGTCGTTATTACCGTTGTTTGCAGTTCCTAAAGAGGCCAGCCTGATTCCCCCTTGCAAAAAATTAGCTACTGTCCAGGCTTGTGTTGAAAAGTTTCCGTTAACCCATGCGGTAGTTGCATAAGGGCTCAAATCCTGCTGGGGCGGCGGGTTATTACTTGAATATACCCTGACTAAACCGCCTGACTCATACAGACCCTGACCAGCGACAATATTACCCCCGCTATCAATTTGTCCGGCTGCGTAAAGAGCGCCTCCGCTATTTATTTTTGCAGGGGTATTAAATGTGCCGTTTGCGTCAAAGCTAAATATAGCTCCAGCGCCAGAATCTCCGATGATATGGATAACGGCTGAGCCAAAATCGCCATTACCGGATCGGAGTATTCCAAAGCTAACTGAAGAACCCCAACCGAGATCTTTCGTTACAGATGTTCCTTTCACTATCGGCAGGTATACAGAGTTATCTTTAGCGGTTGAGTAACCGCCAACAAAAAATGGTGCGGAACCATCAGCATATTGATGTGAAAATGCCCCGCCTCCCTGCCAATATTCCGGCTTGGTGGCGTAATACCTTGCGCCATCGAGATAATCAACGCTTCCGCCGTAGTTTGTGATAACGTTCGTCCAGCTTCCCCAATAGCCGTTATCTGCATTCAAAGTGCGGAATTTCAGCCGCTTACCGCCGTCGCTATAGGACGCGGCATACTGCACACGATAGCCATCGCCACCGAGCCCACCCACATCAAGAATCGTCGCCTCATAACCCGGTGAATATGCTGCATCGGCATAACAGAAGCTCACAGAGTTAGCCGGGATGGCGCTGGCATCAGCAATGGCGGTGCCTGCTTGTGCAGCAACTGTCCTAAGCGCCAATGCGCCGCCATTTGCGACCAGACGCCCCGCGGTTACGTCATCTCTGGATATCTGAACGTCGGCGGTAGCTGCGGACTTCAGTTCCAGATTTACGCGTGCCTGCCCTTTATCGACAACATCTGAAAGATTATTTCCTTTCTGCAACGCATTAACGATACGGCTGTCATCCCCGGCGGCGACTGTGTTCGCTGCTTTACCAACATCCAGTACAGCGGCCCCTTTCAGCCCAATATTTTTCCGTGATTCAGCGGCGTCCTTCACATCGCCCAGGTTCGCATCCTGGCGAAGGAACAGGCCGTCCCCGGTAGCCACCTTAAGCTCAATATCCGCCGTTTCTGACACGGCGAGGCGAAACTGGAGCGTTACACTGATGCCACTTACCGGCTTCTCAATTGCTGCACAGTTCGCCACGGCATACAGTTCGCCGGCATCGGTTAACAGCCCGACCTCACGAACAACAAAGCCCCCAACATCGGTAGGCAGTACCAGCTGCGCAATAAACTGATTCGCCTGGTCCGGTGAGACCTGCAACGCTGAAATTCCCGCCCGATACACTTCGTGGTTCAGGGTTGTTTTTGCCGGATCAGGCGTAACGGGCTGACCATTACCGTCACCCACCACAAAATCTTTAATAATGACGGGTTTCCCGGTCGCAGAAGACTGCGCCTCCAGCTCTTTACCTCTGTTGGTCAGAATACTGTAATATTTATCAGCCATGGCTAAACTCCTGCCTCAATATCGACATCAATCCAGGCGGTAACAGCACCGCCGGTATAATAAGTTCCCTTTGTGCCCAGGTCGGCAATCACGTCAATGGAGGTCAACAGACTCCTCAGGTTCTTCGCTTTATCGACTTGCCGCCGAATACGCTGATACAAAGCGTCATCAACTTCCTGAAGGCTGTAAACCTCAACGCGGAAGGTGTAGGGAGCCTTAGGCGGCTGATCCTCCCACCACTCCACCACGGTCGTCGGGAGACTGACAGCGCTCAGTGACCGCCTGACAGCGCCGGCAGTACCGCGATGCTGATGAACATAGGCGGCATCTTTTAACACCTGCCGCTTTTCAGCCTCAGTCCAGGCGTCTTCCCAGGAATCAACCGCAAACTCCCATGCGAGCCAGGGCAGCAAGTGCGCCGGGCAGGTATCGGGGTCTTTCACCTTACGCACCATGCCCGTATCCAGTGCGGTGATCTGCTCCGAGCTGGCCTGCTCCTGCGCCCGCTCAGGCTGAATGGCGGAGGGCGGTAGCAGGGAACGAAATTTATCCACCGGAGCCTCCTTTGCGGGTGACGTTTATCGCACTACACCAGGGAGCCCGCCCGGCGGCCGCTTCCAGATCTGCGACCGGACTTATCAGCCTGACTCTGGAGACGCCGGGCTGCTGGAGTGCAGCGTAAATCGCGGAAAGCGGCACGAGGCCGTTTATGCGATGTGAAAGCAGGGTGTAGCTGGACAGCGTGCTGATGGCATTCTCCAGCACCGTCTGCGCATCCGGTCCGTCGGGTATGTCCAGTTCAGCTGTTACCGCATAGCTGACAATGGTGGCGCTTTTGACACTGACATAATCAGTCAGAGGCCTGACCTCATCGGCGCTTAGTTCGCTCATCACCTTTTCCGTCAGGCCGGGACTGGCCTCACCATTACCGGTTCGCGACAGGACATAGACATCCACTTCACCCGGGCGGTTGTGCGTTTCCGGACCATAGGCATCCGCATCCAGCACATCGTTATCCGCGGATTTGGCATGAAAGCGGTACGCGTTGCGCGCACCTGCCGTGTTCAGCTGCGCCCACGAAAGCTGGATACGCTCACGGAAAGCGTCATCGTCTTCATAGACAGGATCGACGGGTGGCACGGCATCCGGGTCGCCGGGATTTATCACCAGGCGGGAAACATTAAAACCCGCACCTATCTGGTCAAGATCGGCTCCTCTGGCGCTGGCAAGGAAAACAGCGCGTACTGCATCATTGACACGCTGAAACGCCAGGGTGAGCTGGTAGGCGTTGATTTCCCCCTGTTTATACGCCGGGTCTGATTCGACCAGCGCGTCAAATTCCGGATCTAATTGGCGCAGGCGCGCCAGCCAGCGAGTAAAAATATCGGCGGCATCCGGTACCACAATGGCATCCGGTACCGCCAGCGCGGACAGGTTAATTACGTCGTAACTACTTGCCATAAATCTGTATGCCTCCGGTGCTGACGGGAAGATTATTCTCTTTATTGATCCCCTCGATATCGACGACACACCCTGCTTCATCTGCCGGGAAAGTGACCATTACACGCGTGACCCGCAACCGGGGCTCCCAGCGCGCCAGCGCTGAGGCCGTGGCCGCGATAATCCGCAGTCGGGTAAGATCGTCGCGAGGGTTGTCCACCAGCGAAAACAGGTCACTGCCGTAATCACGAACCAGCACGCGGCTGCCAACGGGGGTGGAGAGGATGTCGCTGACGGACTGGCGCAAATGATCGCTGCCGGACAGGCGTTTACCGTTCCGGCTGTTTACACCGTTCATAATGTTTTTCCGTATGAGGATCGCCAGGAGGCGGAAAGTTAACCGAAGTAATCCGGGCCGGTTTTATCCTTGCTGCCGGATTTTTTAGAGGATTTAGCAGGCTTGCGAATATCAACCACCAGGTTGTACGTGTAGCTGAACCCGGCGGCCGTCAGGGAAAAGGCGAGAGATTCAACCACCCAGGCGCGATCTTCACGCTCGCCAAAGCCGGACGTGGACACGCCGGATTCTGCCGTGAGGGGAACATGTTTCGGTCGGCACGGGCCGGTAACCGTCATCTTCTGCTCATTGCGGCGAGCCTGCGTCTTTCTGGATTTGGCCTGCTGGTCGGCGGTTGCCTTTGCCGGCTGGGTATACGGATTCGCCATCGAGGGGCCGTCATGGTCAACAGTGGTGGTTTTGGTCTTCCCGTCCGCTTCATCGTAATAGCGCACACCGATTTTTCCCGATGACTTACCGCTGCTGCCGGTGGCTTTCCCCGTCGAACTCCCCCGCTCGCCCTCACTGTATGACCAGTTTGAGACTTCCTCCGGGGTGATAACCAGCTCCCCGGTCTGCTCACCTGAGGCGTTAGCCGTTGCGCCCTGCCGGAGAAAAAGCCAGTAACCGCCGGAAGGTTTGCTGACCGCATTCCAGGTCCTGGCAAGCCGGGTCAGCAGGTTCGCATCCGATTCTGCCACCTGGTCAACATGGTCAATATGGATATCGGCGAGCTCCGCGGCTACTTTTGACTTCAGCCCGTTTTCCGTGGCGATGGTCCTGACCAGATCCGCCAGACGAATGTTATCCCAGCTGCGTGTTTTCTGGCTGAGCACATCACCGGGCTGTTTTTGCGCGTTCATGGGCGCGGCGGTGGCATAAATCTCGATACGCCGCGGCGGACCGCTGCTGCCGACGCCGGACACCACAAACCAGCCCTTATCCACCAGGTGGTCATTAAACCCCAGCGCCACGCGCAGTCGTGCCCCTTTTGTCGGCAAAGGGAGCGTTTCCGACAGCAGCGTGATTTTCAGCTCATCCGCCTTTGTCGTGGCACCGCCATAATCGGTCAGCGTCAGCTCTGCCAGACTTTGCTGCAGCGCGCGGGTGATATCTTTCCCCTCGGCGCTGACGCTGAAAGCGGGAGCATATTCCGGTTTAACTATCTGTTCAGTCATATTAATCCCACAGGCTGAAAGCAGAATCCTGAACCGGCGGAGCCAGATCCGGCAGGGTAATAAAGAGACCTGACGGGTAAACCGCACCGATATCAGCCAGCCCCGGATTCGCTTCAAGTACCTGCGTCACGATAAAAGACAGGTTTTCCGTGCCGTAATGCGTTGCGCAGACTGCATCAAGCACATCACCGTCACGGGTTTGATATGTCATCGGCATAATGTTTCAGCGTCATCGTCCAGTTTTTATTTCGGTGGCCACCACCGGGCAGGAAACGGTTTGTCGTGTCGGAGAAGTCGATCACCACCCACCAGCCCAGCACATCCCCTTCACCGCTGACCAGCTGGTGTGGCTTGTTCTGGTCGGCGAGATCGTAGAGATCGTTAACGGCATCCACCCCCTTACGAAAGAAGGCATGCGATTCTCCCTCAAGCCGGACGGTTCGCCCAGGCTTGCCGGTGTACTGCAGCAGGTCCTGTTTGCCGATGCGCTCCTGCTCGCTCCATCGCCAGCTTGCCTCACGGGTCAGCTGGTTATACGCCGTGGTATCGATGGAAAAGGCGAAATCGCCCAGCATCATCAACACCCGGGCGGCCTGGGCACCACGCGCCGCGCTGGCACCGGCCTGCCCGAAGTCTTCAAAGACAGGAATAATTTCACTCACCAGATTTGCCCTCCGTCCAGCATGCTGTTATTACCATTAAAAGCAGGGCTGCTTTTCGTCATACTCTCGACCTCATCAGCAATCGCCCGCTCGTCCTGCCCGGGTGCACCATGAATTTCAAACCGGTATTCAAAGCGGCGATTGTCTGTCAGCTGTCGGGGTGCGGCGGGAGCATCTGCTGAATCCAGCTTCTGCAGCAACATCTCCCAGCGACCTTCAGCCTCTGTGCTGGTAGCCTGCTGGAGTGAATCCTGCTCCGTAATGTCCGGTACCACCTGCGGCGATGTTTCTGGCGGCAACGGCGACAGCAGGGTCCGGGGATAATGATCCCATGCCGTAGGGCTGGTACCGGGCGTGACAGACTGCGGCTGTGCCGGCTTCATTAACCCGTCCGTCCCGAACAGTGCGCCACTGTTCTCCGGGGTGAGATATTTATCAAGGGTGGTGTTAAATGTCTCCTCGTCATCACGGAAAAAGCCCCGCGTATCCCGGTAGGATTTTTTCACATCGTCCGGCAGATCCGGTTTTTCTTTAAGCTGCTGTTCGAACCATTCTCCCTGGCCGTTGCGCTGCGCCGTCATGCGGGCGATATCGACCGAGCCGGTCATGGCCAGCGATTTGAGCACGTCCCGCTGACCGCTTCGCTCATCCGGCAGCAGCCAGGACAGTTTTTTCGCCAGCGCGTACGCCACTTTTCCGACGAAAAAGATCCCCTGCCCGAACGTCAGCACGCCGGGGTAGAGGTCATTACGCAGAAAACTGACGATGCGCTTGATCCCCCCGCCTTTAAACCACTCCGCCATATCGTCCGTCAGACGGCGCACATCCGGCGCCAGTTCGTTACCGAGCTGACCGGAGATTTCCGCCACCGCAGAAGAGAAGACGGTCTGCAGGTTGGTAATAGCGCGGTTGCCCTCCATTGCACCTTCAGCTCCCTCTTTCGTGACGAGGTTATACCGGCGCTGCTCGTCCATCAGGTCGCGGTAACTCTTCCCGGACTGCTTCAGCAGCATCAGGAGCTTGCTGGCCTCGCCGCCAAACAGCGAATCCAGCGCAAATGAAGCTTTCGACTCATCCTGCAGGCTGAGCGCGCGCTCAACGATTTTTTCAAACTGTGCCATATCGCTGAGCCCGGCCAAATCCCCCGCCTTAAACCCGAGCGTCTCAAACGCGTCCTGCAGCGAGCCCTGCTTGCCGTTCTGCTTGTATTCCCCTGCCTTGTGCAGATACTCCTCAAACAGATCGCCGATATTCTCGCCGTTCATGTCGTACTGTTTTGCGAGGGTGTCCCAGGCATCAAACGTCGGGATGTCCACGCCATAGCTTTTCGCCACGCCCGCACGTCGGGCCGTTTCCGCGTTGGTGGCGGCCGGGGCAATCAGGGTGCCCAGCGCGGAAGCCACCACCCCACCGCCGCCGATCGCCAGCCCCGGTGCCACCGTGCCGCCCAGCTGTCCGGCGATACCCAGACCGCGGCGAAACAGGCCTTTACCGGCCCCTTTAAATGACGCCAGCCGCTGCGCCTTCTGCATCTGCTGGTTCAGCTTCTGCTGTTCGGACTCCGTTTTACGGATTTCACGGGACACATCGCTGTAACGCCGTTTCAGATCGCCAAGGCTCTGCCCGGCAAGCTTTGCTTTTTTAATCTCCGCCGCCAGCCTCGCCTGGTCTTTGGTCAGTTTTTCTGACTGCTTCCCGACGTCCTTCAGGCTCTTTTGCAGGCCGTTAGCTGAACGATTCCATGAGCTGTCGATATTGCCGCCAAACGTAATGACGGCCTTAAGATTCTGGCTTAGTCCGGCCATGATTTACCGCCTCCACTTCGTCGGTGAGAAAATCAGAAAACACGCTGAACGGCATATCCAGGTATTCCGTCATGGGAAAATGCAGGCGCCGCCCGAGAAAGCGTATCGCCCGGATCAGGCTTCTTTCGGTCGCTCCCCGGGCGGGAGCATAAAAACATTAAATGCGTCCAGCAGCTGCGCATAATCTGCCGCTGTCAGCTGCCAGATATCCTGCTCACTGAGATTGCACAGCAGCGCAATCATGCGCGCCTCTTTTTCTTCTTCGCTGCCCCGATCCTTGGAAAAAGCAATGCGATCGCGCACCAGCGGCTCGCGCAGCGTCACCTGTTCGAGCAGGCCACCGTTCTCAAAGGAAACAGGGGAATACAGTTTGATAACGCGGGTTTCACCAGGAAAACTCATAACACTCTCCGTAAAGTAAAAACGGCCCGAAGGCCGTTACAGGATAAAGACAGGCTCAGAGACGGACTTTCGCCGCCAGGCCGGACAACACATCCACGCCATTTACCCGGCGCGAGAAGCGCTCCGTATCAATTTCAAAGAGCTCGCGGCCGTCTTTGGTCTGGCGGTAATAGCTCACGGCGATGTCCACTGTGACGGCATTTTCGGACAGGCTGTCCTTGCCCCGCGCATCCGGCGTGACGGTCTGCACAAAGCCCTCGATCTCCTCGATGGTGCCCAGCGCGGTGCCGTTCGCCAGATAGCCCTGATAGGCCGTAAAACGCGGGCGACTGCCACTGACAAAACCAAAGGCAGTCAGCATGTCCGTGTCCACCCCGTAAAATTTCAGCTGGCAGGTCAGGGCCTCCATGCCGTCATCCACGGGTGAAGGTGCATCCTGCGCGCCGGTGCGCAGATCGGTTTTGACAATGGACAGAGCTGGCGGCGTAAATTCATGTGCGCCCTGAATACGGATCCCCTGCCGGAAGAAGGTCCAGACGCGTAACGTGTTTTTTTCGCTCATGCTGCCAGCATCTCCTCAAGCGCATAGTTGTTATTCACCCGGACGCGCAGGCTGATAAGTTCAGTCGGCGATTTCGGACCAAAGTCATAGTTGATGTACAGCACACCCGCCGCCATGCTCTCCGCGGTGTTAAGCTCCTCATCCAGCCAGGCACGACCGCCGAAAACGGCACCGAGGCCGATCAGCTGACGCATATAGGCGTTGATGGTGCCGATGATGTCGTCGGCGTTTTCCCGGTCGAGCGGGCGGTCAACGTATTCCAGCATCGTCTCCTGAATGCTGTCCTCGATGACGTCTGCAGTGCGACGAACCGATTCAAAGCGCCACTGGGGATTGGTTCCGCACAGGCGGTTACCCCAGTGCTTAAACCCGGCACGTCGGATAATAGTGGAGACGTTCTGCATGTTGAGCAGGTTCGCATCGCAGTTTTCATCGCCGAGAATGAACTCGTCGACCTGCTCCACGCCGAGGATGTTGTTAATATCCTGGTTGGATTTGCTCCACCACCAGCCCTTCTCAAAGTCGATACGGGCGCGCAGTCCCGCCGCAAACGCTGAATACGGGCGGTAGACCAGCTGGCCGTCGGCATTGCTGACCTGCACACGCGGCCGCAGCAGCTCAGTGCGCATGCCATAGGACTGACGCCGCTGGACCACTTCCTGCAGCGTGGCACCAGACGCACAGTCAACATACGCCACTGCCCGTAGCTTACCGGCAACGGTTTCCAGCGCCTTGCCAACTGCATCATCTTCACTGAACCCCGGCGCAATGACGATTCGGGGCTGGTACGTCGTCACCGATTTTGCAGATGACAGCGAGCCGATCCCGGTAAGCACCGCTGCACGCTGTTTCGCTTCGTCGGTTTCTTCCGACACACGAACCACCACCGTCAGGGCATTTCGCTGGTCGTTGATTTCGGTCAGCGCCGGTTTCAGCGAGCCCTTCTCCCCCAAGCGGGAGAGCATCGTGGTACCGACAATTGCCACCGGCGTATTCAGCGGGAACGGCTCATCCTCGCCACCGGACAGCTGCAGGCTGAACGGCGTGACAATACCGCTGCCAGTACCCTTCGCGGTCACTTTCACTTCCGCCACCGCACCCACGGCCGTGACCACCTCTGCTGGCGTTGCCGTCAGCTTGCCACCTTCATCACAGCCCAGCGTGATGGTCAGCCTTAAAGCCGTCGCATCCCAGACAGCTGTCGTCGCCACCTCAGCAGGATTTTCCGCATCAGGGACGCCGGCTACCGCGTCAACCACCACGACATTGCCTGCCCTGCCTTTGACCGTTGCAGCAAAATCCACAACGTTATCCAGGATGGGTGTTCCGACGGTACCGCCTGCCGGAATACCCGCAGACGCATCCGGCGCGGTACCCACCAGGCCGATAATCGCCGTCTGGATCGTCATGACCGCGACCGTACCGGATGTCAGTTCGATCGTTTCCACACCATGTAAATTCGACATTCATTTTCTCCAGGCATAAAAAAACCTGCTGAAGCAGGTCACATTTTCTGATTAGGTTTTCCGGTCGTACCGCCACTGTCTCCCCGGTGATCATGGTCATTGAACGTCTGACGGATCCCGCTCATTTTCCCGGTACCGTCTGAAATCTCCTGAGTGGCACCAATATTTCCGGCCACGTTCGCATCGGCATTGAATTGCGACACGCCCTGCACGGTGAGGGTTTCAGTAATTTCCACCGGACCGTCCAGCGTACCTTTCCCGATGATTTTGTAGGTGCCGCCCTCCGCCAGGGTAATGGTCAGGGCATGCGCGGCACGGTCATAGCGGATCTCGGTACCGTCGCCGTAGCGGGTGATATGCTCGCTGTCGCTGCCCTCCGGCACCGGCAGACCGCCGGTATTCCAGCCGGGAAAGACCCGGCCATTATTCAGCTCGCCCGCCTCCGACAGCACCGTGACCGCATCTCCGACCGCATACGGATTGGAGTCAGCCCGGTTTGCGCCAGAAAAGCCCTGACAAAGCGGCAGCCAGGTGGTGATGATGTCGCCCAGATCCACCCGGCACTTCGGTATACCGTCATGCTTAACGGAATGAATAACCCCTCGCCGCACAATATTCGCCAGGCGGCGCTGTAAATCGCCCTCGATTTCACTCATCGGGTTTTGCCTCGTATATCAGCTGGTAATCGTCCACATGTGCGCGTCCGATATCCGGTGCCTTGCCCAGCCAGGCAGCTTTCAGCGGGGCATTCAGCTGTGCAAACGGATCGGCACCAAAGGCGGCTGCCTGGGTAAATGAAATGCGCCAGACAAGGTAATCATCCATGCGCGGATCAAACTCATCGCGTGCCGCATCGATAAACACGGCTGGCTCCAGACTGGTCAGGCCGAACTGCTGGCCGTCAATCCACTGGGTAATGTCCGCTGCCGCCGTGCGCAGGAAAATTTCCGGGCGACTGACACCAGCTCCGGCTGCATCCACCACCACGAACAAATCGCAGGACAGATTGACGTTGAGCTGCCCCTCGTTGCCCCCGCCCTGCTCCCAGCCGTTAATGGAGAAATAGACTGCCGGGGTGATCAATCCGGTAAAGCGGGGGATATTTTTTTCCGGGTACGCATCGGCGTCCCGCACCCACGCAATGTTTTTCAGCGCGCCGGTAACGGCATCGTGATACTGCCCAAGCAGCAATGGCTCAGCCATGGTCCACCTCAGACAGAAATACGGGCCTTCACGCGCCCGCGCAGATCGGTTTCAAAGTGATGCATAAAAATCTCCATCGCCTCCGCAAAGGCGTTATCTTCGATGTAGTTCAGCATCGGCTCATAAATATCAACTTCAGCCTCGCGGGTGCGGCGTGTATCCGGATCGCGAATTACCACCGTCCGCCGGTTTTCACGGCGGGTGCGCGCCACTTCCCCGTTTTCAAACGTGCGCGGGGAAAGCAGGCTGCCCTTTGGGGTGAATCCGGCGTTTTCTGCCTGGCGCCGCGCCTTAATAAACCGTCCGGTGGATTTATTCCGCCGGGTATGGTGAGGCCTCAACCTCCCGTTAATCCGGCCTTTCAGGTCTTTTACCTTGATGGCGTTCAGGCCGAACCAGAGCCGGAAGTTATCCAGCCGAGACTGAGAGGAACGATCAACACGAAAAGAAAGCAGACGCCGGCGGACCAGATCCAGACTGCGGGGGGCCAGCCCGTCTTTAAGGTCTGCCATGGCTTTTTTACGTAATGTGGCGGCGGTGCGTTTCAGCGCGCGGGAATACGCGGCCCGAAACTGCTTATGGGTGGCACCGATGTGCTCCGCTATCCGCCAGATAGCTTCCACATCGATATCGACGGGTAAATCCCGTCGCAGTCTGGATTCACGCGCCATATCAGCTCCACTTGTTGATTTCCGGCTGCGGTTTGCCCGGTGCACCATAAGCCAGGGTGACGCGGGTACGCCCTTCTTCATCGGCACCAACGTGCGTTACGCGGTAAGCGGTACCGTTAATTTCCACCTCGTGGTGCTTCTCAAGCCCCGTGATATCGGCGGTCATCGCGCTGAAGGCCGGGGCCCGATCCTGAATCTGCCCCCCGCCCTGCACATCAACTGGTGCATCCGGCGTCTCAAAAATCACGGTGACAGGACGCAGCTCACTGCCAATAGAGAGGACAGCAGGCACCTCTTCGGCAAATGCCCGGGAGATCCGGGCATCCGCTTTTAACAGGCGTTGACGAAAGCGGTTCATCAGTAACCAAGCCGTACCGGAACAGATTCGGCATCCGCCGCTGCCGCAGCCCAGGCCGTACCCGCCAGAGGGTTCGGAGCCGCCGCCTCCCCCGCTTCGGCTGTCAGCTTACCGTCCGCCAGATACAGCTTCTGGCCGAGAGTGACCGCTTCCGCTGCCTTTGGCAGAACGAAAACGCCCGTGGTATGCAGCACGCCCCACAGTCCTGCCGGGATGTCATCGTGAGCGACACCCACCAGTGCCCCTGAAAGCACGGCGTCACCCGAATGAATATCGGTCGCACCGGTATTCTGAAAATCAAGGGTGGTGCCGTCCTGTTGATAATTTTTCGCCATTTTTCTCTCCAGACAAAAAAGGAGCAGCACGCGCCGCTCCGTAATAAAAAAACCGTCAGATGACGGTCGTTATTTTTTGGTGACTTTAACCATGCCGCGCCAGTCAAGCGGTGCCACACCTGCATCGATGCGGACCTTGAATGCAGCACCGTCTACGGTGAAGCCCTGCTGCTGCTCCAGATATGGCGTATCAATACCGTCCAGATATGCCACTTCGATAGTGTCGCGTCCCTGTGCTGCAGTCAGGTAGTAATCCGTCGGGCTGCTGTCATCCAGGCGAGCCTCAGAGGCTACCGTCACAAAGTTCTGGATCGGGTTCACAATACCGCTGTTGGCATCTGCACCTGGTACGCTTGCAGATTTGATCAGCTGGTTTGCCCGTGACTCAATCGCCACTGGCGTCAGCATAAAGGCCGGACGAATGTTCAGACGACGCTCGCCGGATTTTTGCAGCAGCATCGCTTTACGGGCCGTATCCAGGCCTTCGATACTGAGATCCGCTGAGACCAGGTTGCCGTGATCGGCATGGAACAGCGGCTTGCCGTCCGACATTTTTGGATTGCTGGTTAAAACAGCCCAGACCAGATCGCCCACGGTGGCACGCGCAGCAAGCCCCATCGCCTGCGGAATTCGGGTCAGCATGTCCAGGTCATCGTTGATGATGGTCTGTCGGTCGATGCTGAACAGTTCGCCGTAGGTCGCCAGCGCAATCGGCTCACCGCGATCCTTGATGGTGATATATTTATATTCTGCCCCGGCACGAACCTTACGAAGCGATGCCAGCGATTCAAGACCGACACGGTGTGCGGTTTTGAAATCGGTCAGCGTGCCCTTACGGGTCCATTGTTCAAAGGTTTCGGTGGCTTCATCCCAGCCCATCAGCGCCGCTTTGTGCGCCACATCCATCAGGATATTGCCGAAATCGCTGCTGCTGTGGGTGAACGCCAGTCCGACCATCGCCTGTGCCGTGCCAGCGCCAGAGATACCGATGCCGCGATCGACCAGGGAGGCGCGCGCCAGTTCGCGCAGGGTGTAACCATTGTAAGCGTTATCCTTCTCGGCCTGCGCATAGCCCGCGCGGGTCATTACCGCAGCGCGAATGGAATCACCGACCAGATTGCCGTTACCGGCATAAAGATGAATGGCACCCGGACCGGCGCTCGGGGTGGTGCCCGCCGCCAGCGTCTGCAGCAGTTTATCGCGGGCTTTTTCGGCGTTGCAGGTGAAGTCGGCAAGGCATTCCGCCTTCAGCGTCGCGAAGGCCGGGAATGCCTCAAACACGGCTGAGACGGAATTCACGCGCTCCGCGTTCGCCGTCTGCATCTGCTGCTGCAGCTGCTGGGCCAGCGCGGTGATATCGATATTAGTCATCTGCTGCGCGGGCTGTTGTGGCGCTGGCGGGTTCAGGTTCGCCTGTACCGGCGCGGGCTGCTGTGGCTGATTCACCGGAGCTTCAGCGCGCGGCGCAAAAAGAGATTTAATCTGTTCTGGCATGTTCTGATAATCCTTCAGTTTATTTTCATTCACACAGGCCGCAGCCTGTAGTTCAGGTTCAAGCGTGTCAGCGAAACCTCTCTCCACTGCCTCGGCCCCGTTAAGCCAGGTCTCCGCTTTCAGCATCGCTTCCAGCTCCTCCTGCCCCAGTCCGGTTTTATTCATATAGGCGCTGAGCATCAGGGCTTCGTTACGATCAAGCCACGCGGCATAATCGCGCATGTCATCAGAATCCCCGGCGATACCGCCCCACGGTTTGTGGACCATAATCCAGGCGTTTTCCGGCATGTGCACCGTGGCGCCGGGCAGACAGACAATCATCGAGGCCATACTGGCCGCCACACCGTCCACCCAGATATCCACCTTTGCCTTCAGTCGCGACAGGGTGTTGTAGATGGCAAAGCCCTGCATCACATCGCCGCCGGGGCTGTGGATATGCAAATCCACCGCGCTGGCCTCAAACACCCCCGCCTCCTTACAGTCAGCGACAAACTGCTGGGCAGTGATACCCCAGCCACCGATCACGTCGTAGAGGAAGATTTCAACGCGTCCGGCGGCCAGCGCGCGGATTTCGTACCAGCACTGACCGTTTGCCGCATCGACACCCGCCAGGCTGGCGCAGGGGTTAATCATCATCGTCCGGCTCGCGCCGATCGTCTTTTGGTTTTGCCGTTGCATCTGGCATCGCTCCTTTGTCGTTGGCGGCGTCGGAATCAAACACCAGCCCGTGTTGACGGTTAAATTCGGTTTCACGCAGTCGCTGGCGTTTAACCTCCTGCGGGTTTTTACCCCGCGCCCGTGCCCATTCCGCTTCGGTACCAGCACCGCCACGAACAATGGCTTTCCAGGCATTAGCCTCTTTCCCCGGATCAATCCACGGCATCACCGGGCCGAGATAAAGCGCGTTATAGAGAGAATTTGGATCCACATCCGGCGGCACTTCAACGCCACTCAGCAACGCCATCGCCAGCCATGCACGGTAAACGGGCCGGCTGTGCTGGCCGACAAACCACTGTTGCAGGACGTTGTACCCTTCGAAGCTCTCCACCAGCTCCTGACGCTGGGAACTGTAGGTGCCGTTATAGTCCCGGGCAATGCTGGAATAGCTGCCGCGCGTGCCTGCGGCCACGGCCCGCATCTGTCCGTTTCGGAATTCATAGAGGTGAACATTCGGGCGATTTGATTCCACCATGCCCAGGTCTTCACCCGGGCGCAGATCGTCGTAAATCATGCCCGGGGCGATATCGTAATGACGCTGGCCGCCGGGAGGTGAAAACTCCCCGTCGTCACCAAGAGACTGCGCATCACCGCGCTTGATATAGAACCCCAGCGCGGCGGCAATACGGGCGGCGACGCGTTCACTCTCTTCATAATCCTTGATGTCAGAAAGACGGGTAATGACTCCGTGGATCAGGCTGATACCGCGCAGCTGGTGCAGACGCTTGCGCTGCGCAAGGTGAAGCATGTTTTCAGCTGAGACGGTTTTAAGTTCAGCGCTGAACCGCGTCATATTTGCCGGGTGGTACTTGTAAACGCGGTAGCCGACGGGACGCCCCCAGTCGTTCACGATGATGCCCTGGCGAACCTGCTGGCCGGCGGTGCTGTTAAGGTTGAACGGAACAAAATCCGCCTCCAGCATTTCCAGAGAAAACGGTACCGACGTGGCATGCTGCAGGCCGGGTACGTTTCCCCTGACCAGCTGCGTGAACACTTCCCCGTCGCGCAGCGCAGAACGCAACAGCAGACGTTCAGCCTCCGGGCGGGTAAACATGCCGGTGACCTCAGGACGCACAGACCATTCCGCCCAGAGCGCCGAAAGCTGCCCGGCAAAATCGGAATGGAGATTGCCCTCCAGATCGAGGGGCTGCGGTTCTACATGGATGCCGTGAGCACCAATCACCCGGTCTTCCATTTTGTCGAACAGGCCGATGACCAGATCGTGGTTTTCATCGAGCCACCTGGCCTGCTCCCGCAGGGACTGGCCTGCAGCAAACACAGAGGTGTCCGCTGACTGGCTTTGCTTTTTTGCTTTGTGCAGGCGGGACGCGCTTGCCGCTTCATAAGCATTGAGCCGGAGGCGATCCCGCGCACGTGCCGCCGCCCACCCCGGCGCCAGCGCACCCAGTGTTTTTTCAAGAATGCCCATAGAAAGCCTTACAGAAAGTTAGCGAGTTTGTACGAACCACCACGGCTGTTGACTGCGCGCCAGCGACGCTCCCAGTATTCGAGCTCGTCGCGCAGCGCTTTCGGGTCGTGGTTGGTAATGGCGCGACCGTTCACACCGGTGAACGAAATGCTCTTGCCGTCCAGTGAATCCTGGTAGGCCTGGCGCACCATCAGCAGCGTTTTCCAGATATCGTCTTTCGTCACAGCAACCACCCTCCCTTACCGGAAGACCCGAGCCAGCTGCCGGAGAGAGCTGTGTCCTTTTCAGGCTCAGCCTTAACAGGCGTTTGAACGGGTTTTGTTTTTTTCACGGTTATCTCCCTGGGGCGTTCCCCTTCAAAAATATTTGGGTTCAGATCCTGCAGCTCCGCCCATGCCGGCGGTTTTTCCCAGTCCCGGATTTTTTCGTAACCGCGCAGGACCGCCACAGCGTGGGCATAGCAGAACAGGTCAAAGGCTTCGTTGGCGCCCTTGCCGGGCTTGCGCCATTTGCCGTCCACACCGCGCTCTTCGTAGGTCAGTTCCTCGTAGAACCACTCCCCCAGCCAGTCGGGGAAGTGGATATAGCCCGCACCTGGCGTTTCGCGATCGAGGTTGTTGCTGAGCTGGTCCTTAAGCAGGTCGGTCTGCAGCAGATACACCGGCACCTCGCCACGCGCATCAGCACGACGGTCGCTGCGTTCGGTATTGTTCGGGTGGGTTTTGGTGATGATTTTCTGGCGCTTTGTGCTGTCACCCTTGACCAGGTAAACACGTTTGCCCAGGCCGTCACGGCGGCACTGTCTCCAGAATTTATAGGCGTTGTCGGTTACGCCCTCTTCACCGCCGCTGTCGACGGCCATGGCCAGCACCGGCATACGGCGCGTCGGGTCGGACTGAAGTGCATACGTTTTTTCCAGCACATCAGAAACCAGCAGCTGCCAGTCCTCCGGATACGCGCCGGGATGGATCGGCTCCGCCTCACCATGCTCATTGCTGCGCAGCGACTGGCGGATGTTGTAGCGGTCCACCAGCCAGCGCTCACCGTTTTCGCCATAGCCGATAATCTGCACGACGAAACGGCGTTTTTTACCGCCCTGGACGTCAACGGCCGCCAGCAGGAAACGCACTTTTGGCGGAACCAGGCGTTTACCGTAATCCTCCGCACGCAGCATCAGCGCATCGGCGCGTCGCTGTTCGCTGGCCGATCGCGGCAGATACGGTAGCCCCCAGTCGGTATTGATTACCGCCTTGAGGGTTTCTTCGCTGCCGGTGGCCTCATACTCCTGCTCAGCTGTTAGCAGCTTGTACACCAGCTGCGCCCAGGTCTGATACGCGGCTGCGGGTCCTTCCATCCAGAACGATGCAATGCGCGAACGGCGTGGCTCACCGGTAATATTGCCGTCACGGTCAATACTCTGACCTTCACGCAACCAGATGCCCACCCCGTTAAGCTCGCGCTTTTTATCTGCGGTGATAACGCTGCTGCAGTGCGGGCAAAGCAGATGTGCCGACTCACTGGCTTTTACCGGATCCGGTTCATCGCGATAGCCGGTCATCGCCTCCATCGCGGGCTGGAAATACTCACCACAGTGCGGGCACGGCCAGTACCACCGACGGCGATCACCACGGTTGTACAGAGAAAGTGCACCAGTCGTTGGTGGCGCTTCATGGGGAGATTTGCGACGCCATTTACTGTCGCGAATATCCCGACCCGGAGAACACTCCACCAGGGTCATCCCGGCGGACATAAACGTCGTGGTACGTTTGGAAGCCAGGGTAAAGCCATCGCCCTCGCCGTCGATGTCCTCAGGAAAGCGGTCATAATCCGTGAGCGCCACACATTTAAAATCTGACGAAGACATGATGTTGATTGAAGGCCAGCCTATTTTGAGATAGTTGCCCGCCAGAAAAGTACGATCATGCACGTTGTTGTCGTTTCGCAACGGACTCAGGCGTTTTGCTACCTCAGGACTGACACGGAAGGTTCGGGCCAGTCGCTTTTTTGAGTGCTCGCGGGCTTTCTCTTCGGTCATCTGAACGACGAGCATATCGGACGGGTCACAGACAATGTTGTATACAACCCAGCCATCCACCAGGCCGATCGTTTTCCCCGTTCGTGCCGGACCCACAAATACCACCGCATCGTATTCACGCATCGCGAGGCAGTTCATCGGCTCAATCACATACGGGGCGACGGCAGGGTCCCACGGTACCGAGTTACCGGCCCCCATAGGTACGCGCATGAATTTCTGAACCGCCTCAGCCACAGGCATGCGGCGCGGGGCTTTGAGAATGGCGGAAGCGTTACGCCTGACTTCCGCTGCCGTGGCCTGTCGCATGACTTACTCCTCTTCTGGCGTATCCTCCTGTTCCGGTGAGTCGGCCTGCTCAACTTTGAGGGCTATCTGATCGCGCAGATCGTCAATAGCCTGCTGCACCCTGACAACCGCTGCTGGGGTCATGGCACAATCGCGCTCAAGAATATCGGGTAACGTTTCCAGCACCTGAACCATTGCTTTCGCCATGGAGGAAAACTCCCTGGTGACTTCGGATGCCGGGATCAGCTCCCCTGTTTCCTGCTGAAACTTGAGCCGCTCACGCTCCGACTGAAACCAGGCTTTGCGATCGGGGGGAAGCATTTTGTCGACGTCCACCAGCTCAGATGGTGTGGTGCTTGTCAGCAACTCACGCAAAATATCGGTGATTGCGTATAGCTTAAGTTTCGGGTTGCTGCCGGGTGCGGGTTGCACATTTGCCAGCTTGCCTGCAACCGTCTGACGGTGTAGATCGGTAATGGCTGCCAGCTGAGTGATATTCAGCCGGAAATTTTTCAGTTCGTTATCCATGATGGTGAACAAAAAATAGTCATTTCGGCATCCTGCAAATGCTCAGGACTGAAATATCAAGAGGTTAAACGGATGATGATGAAACCCATAAAATGCAAAAAACTAGCCGTTTTCCGCGTGTCCTCGCCCCCTCGGTGTTCAGAATCGCCAGGAGTACCTTTTGCAAATGAGAATCGATACCAATTGTTATAACAAAAGGCTCGTTGACCAGAATTAAACGAACCGGGGATTGCAGACGGTAGCCAGTTAATGCCAAAACGCCGGGCCGTGAACTCATCACCACACCAGCGTGCCGCCTCAGATGTTATCCCTGCGCCATATTCTTCCCACCAGCAGCAGTCTGCTGCGTAAATGTGCTGACAACCTGGCACAGCATTCCAGCTGTTGTTAACGGCAATAACTGGCAGACCTGAATCGTTGGCATGCAAGCAGTCATCCGGTATCAGCGACGGGCCGCTGCCGATGCAAATTATTGTTTGCATGATGTGTATTTTGCATGTCGCTGCGCACAAAAAAAGCCACCCATGAATATAGATGGCTTAATTAGCAGCTTAAAAATTAGGTTAGTTCTATTTGGTTCTCATAAATAAAACTATAAATATCGTCGTACTTTGCAGCGTATATAGTTGCGATATTATCTACATGCTCTGCATTCTTATTACCGCCGTGATAATCGACAATGTAATCATGAACGTATTGCGGTTCGACGAGCTTATCATTCAATAGTATTAATTGATAAACTGCTTTAAAAAATCGCCCTTGGTCTAACGGATGATGCGTATCCCATGTGCTAACTTTTAACCATGAATCCAATGCTGACAGATTTGGCATATGTTCCCTCTTAAGTGCTGTTTCAGAGTGAACCAGATTACCTATAATCATCATGGTTAAAAAGCATTATCACAGGCACTCAGTGAATGCCTGCTGTAATGCTAATCAGATTTTGGGGCGTCTGGTTGCAAATAAGCGTATTGAAAAAAAACCGCCAAATGGCGGTTTTGTCTAGTGACTTATTTATCTAAAGCGGCCTGAATAGCATCAGCTAATCCCTCAATCCCGGCAGCAGTCTTCGATAAATCCTCGTTGACTCTGGAAACCGTGGATTGATGATGGTTTCCGACACTGTGTTTTGCGATCTCTAAGGCTGCTTGCACAGCCAATAGCCGTTTACGCTTGTTAATAAAAGCTTCTCCGCTGTCACCATCGTGATTGAAGTATCCATCTAGCATTGTATGCACTCCTGTAGACCACACAATTTGTGGCATTACATTAACTTGGGGCGTGCTGAAATTTTTCAAGTGGGTATTTCACTGTCTGGTTTTCTCTATTTCTCGGATACCAGCGAAGTTATTGTTGCCCTTCTCAATGACAGCCAGCAGCGGCTTAATCCACAGAACAGCCTGGCAGTACGTCATTGAGCTGGCGGCAGCGGTACTATCATCGGCTGCGTCAGGTCCGTCGGTATCGGCGTGCATTGCGCTGGCACGTAAACGGTGCGCGTATTCGAGCAGCCCACCAGCAATGTCAGCAGGAACAGGCAGATCACAGGTTTTTTCACGGCGGAGGATCTCCCGGTATTTGATGACAGTTTCTTCGGTTCCGGTGTCAATCAGTGAGTTAAGCCTGTTGGCATGCTCAGCGATTTGATTGAACCGGTTGAAGTTGAACGCCTGCGTCGCAATAACCTGCCCCTGCAGCTGGTTATCCGATACCAGAACGCGGTTATCTGCCTGGCTGTGCGCCAGCCTGATGGCGAGGATCGCAATGGTTCCCGCTGCGACAACAATGATGAGTAACAGTGCCAACACCCGCCATGAGGGTTTCAGCGCTGCCCGGAGTAACGGGATCATGATTCTTTTACCGAACTGGCGGCACTCATCACCAGTAATGGCCTGCTGTCCAGAGGTTCGTTAACAGGCCAGCGATACCCGGTGACGCGGGAACGGGAAAAGGCGCGAATGTTGATGGCATCAGACTGATTACCACCCAACACCATCAAATCGCCGTTATCTGCCTGTCCAACGACAAACCCCACATGCCCGCCGCCGTCGCGACTGAATACAACAATGCATCCGTAAGCTGGTTCGCGAAGCTGTACACCCCAGCTGAGATATGATTTTGCTGATTCGAAACGGGTGGACCGGATGCCGACTCGTTCGAGCATGGAGCCGACGTAAGCTGCACACCATGGGGTTTCGTCATCTTTGATGCCGCCTCGTTTAATGTCTTTCCAGAACTGGAGTATTAACGGGTTATGACGCGGGCCTTTGATTTCCATCTGCCCGATATATTTGCGGGCCTCTACCAGCCAGCGTAATTCATTTTGCTGCATTACCACCTCCCAGGCGTGTGTTTAATATGCCAAGCAGCAGACGGCGGAACTGCTCAACACCGATAAATCCAATCCCTCCGCCAATGGCAATTGAAATCGATTTCGGCCATTCCATATATTCCAGCGCTGAGGCAACAGTCAGGGTCAGCGCCCCGCAAAGAAGACCTTCGAGCAGTATCTTTTTCCAGCCTCCGCCCGTGTATGCGATCCGAAGCGCGGCCATGATGAATGCCATCAGTACGGCACCCAGCGGCGTCTCTCCACGCCACCAGCTCTGGAAAAGCTCGAGCCAGTCAGGCCAGTTATTTGGATTGTGTGGCATTTTCATCGTCTCTCACCTCGCTGTGGGCGGGTGCTGTTTAAGGAAATAAAAAAGGTCCTTAGCGGACCTTTCGACGGGATATTTTTTTTAGGTAGGTGGAGATGCTGGGTTTTGGTTTTTTTCGATGGGACCCCGATGCCTCAACAAAGAGCCTTGCCTCTTCATCGCTGTAACCGGCGTCAGTCCATATTTTCAGAAGCTTTTTTCTGTGTGATCTGTCAGATATTTTTTCAAGAATCCAAAAGAAAGGCGGGACTAAAAGTTTCAAAATCGCGATCACAAATACGATCGTCGTCATCGCTTTGTAGTGCTCTAATATTCCGTTCACATATCCGTAAATCCACTCAAGCATGCTGTCTCCTTCATCCCAAAAAAAGGATTTTCTCACATGCATGATGAGTCCGGCAAAGCTTACTCCCTGCTTAAATAAAACGGCGATATGACAGGGGTACTGGTGCAATGCACCTTCGCGAATACCCCTGTCGTATCGCCGGATAACAAAAAACCCCGGCAGGCGGGGTTTAAAGTTTTTTCAAATTTTCGCTTTACATCGCTGCCATCGTGGCGCAGCTCTGCCAAGCATGAATTGATTATCTGATTTTCTGGCCCGTTTTCAACATCATTCATAACAAATAGCACTTTTTGCCAAAACGTGGCGAGTCCAACTTTATTACTTATGAGCCGACTTCCCACCCTTGCCATATCTTCTCTTGGCCTTTCGCCCGCTAATCGGTTTGGCTTCACGGTTGTTATCCACTTTTTCATGGATATCTATATTGAACCATGACGCATGAGAAACCTCACTCAGCGGGAAAATTATACTCGTATCAACATCATCCAAGTCATTGTAGTCATTTGAGAACAACACCCGCAGAGTATCTTTATCCCGATAGCCAGACATGATAGGACTAATTGATATCTCAAGATTAGGGCCTTGTTTCTCGTTTGGCTCACTAATCATATTTACAACTCCGACATAGAGTTTTCGGCTTTTAAGGCTAACCAGAACTGGTCTATCTTCTGTTGCTGAATCGAAAAAAAGTTGGCCTAACGAACCATCGGAAAGCAGCAGCTCAAGTTCATACAGGCGGAGAACTTGTTTAGCGAAGTTGATCGAATCCTTATCACCTGGATTATCGCTGATAAAATATGCGGCGACATACATACGTAGCCTGCAAAACTGCAGCCATAGCAGCGCAACAGCGAACGTCGTAACCGAAAGGAGAATCAACCAAGATGTAATCCTGTTCTCTTTCGGATCTGAGCTACCATCGATTAAATGTGACAGCCACGTCGCGGCAGTGAATCCGGGGAAGAAGTATTTAAGGGAGTAGGCAATGACAACGGCGCCGATAAAGGACCAAACACCATACGTGGCCACCTTCATGTAAAGAAGTTGGCCATCGTATCGGTGCAATCGGTAGAAAAGCTTGATGTTGTGCGGTGATGTTACAAGTAGAGAACCACTGACAAGCAACGGTATAATAAGCAGCGCAAACATCGGTTAATCGTCACTATCCTTAGAGTTAATTTTAGCTGCCGCTACGGCTTCGGCATCCTGCTCTACGTACTTGCGTGCAGCTTTTCTCAGGCGGTGCAGTTTTTCGGGATCGGACGCTGTATCAACAATAATCGCCCCACGCCCTACAACTTTAATGTTTTTTACACCTGATTTATTCAGGCGTTCCGCCATGGCCTGGCCGCCTCTGACAAAGCCGCTCAAACCAAACATCTTCATGACCAGTTCTGACATAAAGACCTCCTTTTGATCACCTCAAAATATCCTTTTGAGGACTCCCCTCTGTAAAGGGGGCGGAATTCTAGCACAACCAATATTATGATTAAAGGAACCCATAGATTCTTTACAATTTAGACCATCTGCCAAACGTTTGGTTCCCTCATACCATAGATGCCACGACCGAATTTAGGCAAGCTAAAAAGAGCCATAGCACAACAAAAACCCACATGGAGACATAACCATAGTAGACGTGCGCTCAAAAAATCTCTCATTTATTTTTGCAGGTGAATTCGTTCCGAGGCTCATCATTTGGTAGTAATTGTGTGATGAGCCCCGGCAGTGCCTATATGTCAATTATCCGCCAATGCCCTCTTTGCTGACAGAAAGACCTTCGCCCTGAATATCTCCAGGCACCAGCGCACACGCTTTCTCGCTTCTGAATCTGTCAGCCATGGAGCAAAGCTCTGCAGGTCTCTGGTTATGTCCGCTATCTTTTTGCGCGTGGTGTAATACTGGCGCCCAATGATGTAAACCGGATCCTTCAAATCAAACGCGTTCAGCACTACGCTCTCCATAAATTCAGCGTCATCACTGCACATCGCTGCGTCAATGACACTCACCGGCGGCTCAGGCCAGAGTATCGAGCGCGCCCGTCTCATTGCCTGCTCACCACGGAATCCTTCTTCTCTCGCCTGGTTCAGCGCTGCTGTAAACCGCTCAAGGGCTTTGTCTGACCAGTTCTTTCCTCTGATTACGTTCCAGCATGAGTGCCCGCATGGTTTCGCCGGTGCTGTGCCGCCGCGGACACATTCACCCCACACTGTAAGCAGAGATTTTATCCAACCGGACTGAACATCATTCATGAGAATACTTTTTCCCAGCCAGCTCTTACGTGGTGCCATTGCTGTTTTTCCCAGCCCTTCAAGATACTGGCGTTTCTGGCGTGGCGTCATTTTATGTCCTCAATAATTATCATTCCGGTTTCGCCCCATACTTTTGATGTCCGGGCGTCCCAAATGTGGGAATCATCCTCAAACAAGGCGTCCAACAGAGATTTTGTTAAGTTGTCCAGATCGGGCTTTTGCTGGTGTGGCTGGCCGTCCATAGACGCGCGCTTTTTCTTGCTCCAGCTCTGGGGCATCGGCAAAACGAAGGTGATATGGGCGCCGTTCTCCGGTACCTGAATTCCATGAAGGCGGGCTTCATCGCAGAACATGCGATACCGCATCACCGGCGCGCGCTGCTTCCACTTATCAGCGCTGGTCATGCGGGGTTTTCCCACTGGGGTGATGATGTATTTAGGCACGCAGCGCCTCCTGTATGCGTGAGCCAATCCAGCGCATAACCGGCACAGCCATTGAATTGCCGATCGCTTTATAGCGCGGACCATCGGCGGCCAGGCGGAACGCCTGCTCTGCAGTCAGTTCTGGCCGGTGGTGGCGCAGATACGCGTATTCATCAGCGGTGATCTGCTTACGCTTCTCCGTAGGGATTAGGGTGTGGTTATCAGGGAACCCCTGCAGGCGCTCGCACTCGACAGGAGTCAGGCGGCGAACGGCCATATTCTTCATCACTGAGGAGACTAAATTTGATCCACTGCTGGCGGCCGTCAGTGTTGGGGATTGTTCCTCTGCCCACCCAATGCCACCAGCTTTTGCGCCCTGTCCAGCCTTGAAGGCATAAACTACAGCATTTTCCTGCCCGTGATTCCGCCCCAGCGTATGAGCCAGGTCTTTCAATGTGTCAGGGTCCTGCGTTCCGTGTATCGCAAGCTTTTCTTGATCAGCGCCCGACTTAGCCCGAAGTGCTCCAACGCCGGGTGCGAAAGATGCATGCCCGTTGCTACTGAAAACGATCGGAGCTTCGTGGTTACAGGTCAGCGTAGGCGCTGTATTATCGGTTTTAATTTCAGCACCACCCTGCCCGTGCGCCATCGCGATAATCGGCGTACCTCTTCCTGTACCGTCCTCGCTACCATCGAAACCTTCTGCTTTCAGGGTGTGGCTGATATCCCCGGTCACGCACTCCGGGATCAGATGTCCGGCTTGTGCCTGGTTGTCGTCTGCACCACATACTCCAACGCCGTTTGAAGTAAGCGCGGCAACTGCCTTCGCCTTTTCTCTGCCCGGCGGAGAATTCCGGCGCAGGCCTTCGGACTCAAAAAGAATTTTTGCGGGATCGATATCCCCTCGAGCTGTTGCGACAACAAACACACGTCTGCGTCGTTGGGCCACTCCGAAAAATTGAGCGTCGAGCACTCGCCAGGCAATAGCTCTTTCTGGTCCCAGCACATAACCAGCGTTTGACCATCGCTTCCCTGGTGATTCCAGCGCGCAGCTTTCGCCGGCAAGCCCTGCAAGAAAACATCCGAAAGCGTTATCTTTGCTGCTGAATACGCCTGGGACGTTTTCCCAGACGACGATGACAGGTGATTTTCCCTGTTCTCTGCGTTTTTCATCGGTAGCATTAACCAGTTCCACAAAAGCCAAAGTTAACTGGCCGCGTTCGTCAGCCAGCCCATTACGTAAGCCCGCAACGCTGAACGCCTGGCAAGGGGTTCCCCCCACCAGCACATCGGGCGCGTCGATTTTTCCGGCACGGATTGCCGCAGCGATTTTGGTCATGTCGCCCAGGTTACTGACGTCCGGCCAGCGGTACGCCAGAACAGCAGAGGGGAATTTTTCTATCTCAGCGAACCATGCTGGCTGCCAGCCCAGGCAATGCCATGCCACGCTGGCGGCCTCGATGCCGCTGCACACTGAGCCGTAACTGACTGGCTTATTCATTGGCAGGCTCTCCCAGTAAATAGAGCACCTGCACCAGCAGCTCTGCTTCGGTGCCGTGCTTCATTTCCCAGGCGCGGCGGCCAGCATGAATCGCCACACCATAACCGCCGTTGCGATGATGCATATGGCACAGGGGAATTGATTTCCGATGGTCAGCGCGCTGGCTTGTGCCATGACCGGTTCGGATATGGTGAATTTCCGCGGGCGTTTCGCCCAGGTTCTGATTTCTGCACACGATGCAGCCCAGTGCGGCCACACGCGAAAGATGGAGGCTATCTGCTTTCTTCATGCTGGACCACCAGCATAAGCAGAAACACCGCACATAGACGGGCGGTGAGAGTTGTTTAGAGTAATGCTCTGCGCCATTTTGATTCCTCAGGTTGGCGCAGTAATCAGTGGGTGTTCAGCCCGTTTGATTATTATAAATCAACACTTACGGCTTGAGAACCTTAAGTGCTTCTGGCAGGGAATTAAGGTTGATTATCCGCTCATCATCACTGAGGATCCGCGCGGAAATTCTATTTCCTTCCCGGCGTATCAGCGTGCGTAAAGCATTAGTGGTGACGAGGTAGTCAGTTATTTCGCCATCAGACAGATTTAAAACAAGCAATCCGTCTTTGGTTAAACCCGCGGCAAATTCATTTAATTTCATGGGCACATCCCTAAAAATGGTTTCCCCTTCTGGGGGCGGTCCTTTCTCCCTGCGCACTGATTCAATTAAAGGTTCCGCTAACCAGACGTCTTATAGGTTAGACAGAGCAATTCGGCTAAATTGTTCTGTCTAACCGATCGGCTTTAAGACACAGGAATCAGATCAGGTCTTTTAAATCACAGGCCGATTGTCGGTATCTGTCACACGGTTCAGGAGATGAGTTACTACCCCCATGACTGTTGCATCATCCAGCGCATCACCCTCAATAGCCTCTCCATCCTGAGTTATCAGCGCTTTCCCCTGCACTTTTGCGAAATCCAGACTGCCGCAGAACGAAACCAGGACGGTATCACCCACTTCCGGCTTTCTGGCGACGTTTATGACCGCGTAACCGGCTGAAGTTTCGATGATTCGGCAGTTGCCGTCAAAGCCGTAAAGGCTGGTGATAGTGAGCGTCTGTTCTGCGTAGTCTGCTGCTGGTGATAGAAAACCCATGATTACCACCCCTGATGATTAACTGTATATTTATACAGTAACGCCATACAGAAAAATGATCAATGGATTAAGAGCACGAAATGTTAAAGGATATTTGGCATTAGGCATAAAAAAACCCGCCGAAGCGGGTTTAAAACTTAGTGCTTAGTGCGCACTGGAAAGGACCAGCATTTGTAACCATAGGCATGAGCATCAAGAATCTTACGTTCAGAATCAGGAGTCCCTGCCTTTGCACGAGCTTTACGGAAACGGCATTTTACCCAGCGAAAACCGGCTGGTAACGGTTTGGTAGCGATGTCTTTTAAAGCCATACATAAACCTCGCCTCAGGGGAGCACCTCCCTAAAACTTGATTAAAATATGGGGATCCGCTACTGTACTGTTGTGTACGCAGTACTGATTGCGGGTGCTCCAACATCCCCAATCCGGGCCCTTCCTCTCCAAAGGCTGGGCCCAAATTCTTTTCATGAACGCACATACGCTTTTAATACCGAAAGAATACGCTCAGCATCTTCCGCAGTGAGATCAGTTGGTAAGCCTTGGACAGTAATCATCGTTCCTGTCTCCGGGCGAACTACAATCGGCAAATTGAAGGCTTGCACCTTCTCTCTCTTGCCCAGTTTAATCTTCTCCGCATTCTGATCCGCAGTATCAAATCCGTCTTGGCTTCCGTCAGTATCTGACTGGTTTACAATAGTACCCACTCGCACATACTCCTCGAACTTGTTAACGGCGCTTTTAAATCGGCTTTGATAGCTTTGAATGGAAGATTCACCAGGCTTCGTGGACTGGGTCGCAATATACTTCTCGATCAAGTCTTCAACGTCTAGATCTCGTACATCATCATCACTATGAATTTTGGTAACAGAGAGCAATAGCAACGCTGAATTCTTCAGGTTACGTGCAGTTGCTTCATTGATGAGTCCCAATGAAGGCAGTTCGTACAGGAAATCGAAGAAAGCTTGAGTTGAATAATTGTTAGCCATGACTGAATCTCTGATTACTTCAATACTGTTAGTTTAGAATCAAAGGATTCATCGATCAATTCTTTTTTCATCGATCGATGAATCCAATTGACAAGACCTCTAGTCACAACCACAAAAAAGATCAATCAAATTTTGTCATAAGCCACAACAAAATCACACCAACTCAATAATATCAGTCAGTTACACAGATCTTTGATGTAGACCAAGATTTTAGCATCATTGTTTTAATCTGTATTAAACAGCAGTGATAAATGCATCGTCATTCTAGCTCTACCAGGAGTTATCCAGCCAGAGGTTGTTGCCTGTTCATATCGACCTGGATAATCATCCATTGGGTTCGCGCTTTCATTGAATTAAGAATGATATGTGCCCTTTTGCGGTGAAAGTCTTACTTAAGGTTGCATACCCACTCTATGCTGTGAAAAGCGGCTAAGGTCAAAGTCGATAATTGCACGTTGGTCACGGAAAATACCGCAGCGACCGTAACGGATAAGCTCTCCACGTTGCACGGCAATCCGGATGTACTTCTCTGCCGTGGTTCGGTGCAGGTTAAACATCGCGACGACGTCCTTCGTCGTGATACGGCCCTGCTCTTTCACCAGTTCGATAATCCGGTTAATCATCACCGTGCGCTCTTCATGAGTTTTTGGTCGTGGCATCGTTGATTCCTCCCACAAGCTCTTTCCATTTTTCCTGAAGCAACTGCCGGGCCGCTGCCTCACCATCAGGCGGGAACGAAAATCCCGCTCGGATGCCAGGGCAACCGTTCGAACAGCGGACCTCTGCTGAACCCCAGTTCATTCCCCGGCTGCGAACCCTCAGTGAAGGGGCCATGCCGCATTGAGGGCATTTCGGTAAATTAGTCATTCCCCAGCCCCTCCAGCAGATGCTTATGGCGGCGTAGCTCCCGAACGGCGCCCTGAAGACGCTGCAGGTTTGACAGCTTCGCTTTTGTCCGGCGGATTTCACCGGAGATATAACGGGATGACGGAATAATCAGGTCATCAGGGCGAGAGGCGAATGCCGGGATGGTCTCAATAATTTCTGCAGTTGTTTTTTCTGGCTGTGCAGCTTCGGCTGTAACGCCTGCGGCCTCACCAGCTCCAGGCAGAGACCATGTCACGCCCTTCCCCTCGCCGTTTTTGATAACCACGCCCTGCCGCTCAAAAGACAGCATTACAGAGACCATGCCGCGGGCATTACGATTTACAGCTGCAGCCAGCGCAGCGGTGGTCATAGAGCCGCTCTTTCCAAGCAACTGGCGGATGGCCACAACATCAACCGGTGCTGGTTCATCACCTTTCAGGCGCGGAGCCTGATTCGCTGGCTCCGCTGCCTGAGGTTTGATCGGCTGCCTGGCCTGCTCTTTAGCTGTACCGATTGACCATGCGCCATCGTAAAAATCACATAACCCTTGTTCTTTCTGCTCGCGCAGCATGTTCAGCGCTTCAATGGGCTCGATATCCAGACGGGCAGCAACCTCGCGATATGTTGCTTTTTTCATGGCTTTCAGTGCATCCAATACGGTTTCCATAATTTTCACCTCAAAATTCACTTAACAGGTCTCAGGTGGCTAACGTTTCCGCGATAGCTCTCCCAGTCAAAGTTCACCCAAATGCCGTTATCCATGCGCAGGCGATCGATAACCCTTGCCCCCAGGGTCTCTACAAGCACGTCGTAATTCAGGTTGGTCAGTACGCCAACCGGGCGCATAGCGGCCAGCCGGCGATCTATAATCTGGTTCAATAAAACTTTCTCGCCGCGGCTGTCGCGCTGAATGCCGACTTCGTCGAGCACCAGCAGATCCACTTTGCAGAGGTCATCCAGCAGCGCGGCTTCAGAACGACCTTCGTCATAGCAGGCACGGGCGCGCAGGGTCAGATCAGGCACCGTCACAATCAGAACCGTTCGGCCCTGTTTCAGCAGATAATTTCCGATCGCCGCTGAGAGGTGGTTTTTCCCGGTACCAGGCTTTCCGGTGAAAACGAAGCTGGCAAAGCCGGTACCAAAATTTTGCGCGTAGCTCTTTGCCATACTCAGCGCATGCCGCTGGCCGTCGCCCTCCACATTGTAATTTGCGAAGCTGCAGCTGCGGTGCAGGTTCTGGATCCCGGATCGCCCGAAAATTTTCTCTGCCCGCGCCTGCTGGTTGATCTTGTCAATCTCAGCTGCGCGCTTTTGCCCTTCTTCCCGCTGCCAGGCCATCAGCTCTGCAGCGCTCTTAAATTTGGGTTCTACGCCCGGCGGAATGACACGGCGAAGGCGATCGAGAATGGAACCTGCGTTTTGCATGTTTACCCCCTGAATCCTGGCGGAACGGTGTTATCGGGACGGGAGATCTGATTGATATCCCGTCCACCGGCCTGGTAATGCCCTGTGCCCGGCGCCGACAGGCGGATAATCAGGTCATCCCATTTTTCGCGCAGTTTGGCCGGGCATTTGACCTGGCGAACCCAGAACGTATCGCTCTGGACGCGCTTGAACATTTCACAAATTTGCTTGTGGCTACGGCCATCAAGGGTGCGCATCAGACGAACTTCGTTCGCCCAGGCCGTCCAGTTCGGCTCTCTCGGACGAACGATCTCGCCGTCAAAGGTTGCGGCCTCCTCGTAGAGTTTCAGCACGCGCTTCCAAATCCATTGCGCACAGGTCAAATCTTCCTGACTGCCCCACTGGCGTTTTGCAGGGCTGTAGACCACCGCTTCTGGGTGGCGCTTTAAAAATTCGGTTTTTGTCAATTTTCCGTCCGACGGCGAAGCCTCCGGACAAGAAGTATTTTCTGGTTCTTTGACTGGTTCAGAAGAGTGACTGATTCTGGGTGAATCTCCTTCACTATCCCCTGGTGAACGTGCTGCACCATCTGGTGAATTTCCTGCACCAGCCCCTGGTGAATTTGCTTCACCATTCTGGTGAATCTCCTGCACTACCCTTGCACTGGTATTTGCACCGCTCAGGGTTAGTCGGTAGAAATTGCTGCCATTGCCTTTCGGCCCCGATCTGGTCTCTTTTCGCATCAGACCAGACTCGCAAAGCGCGGCAACATGATTCATGACGGAACGACGGCTGATCTCACACTGATCAGCGATATGCTGATAACTCGGCCAGCATTCGCCCTGGTCACTTGCGTTATCGGCCAGCTTAAGCAGAACCAGCTTACGAAGCGGGTTTCCTACCTTGACCTTCATCGCCTGAACCATCAGTTCCATGCTCATAGAACACCTCGATACAACTGAACTAGGCTACGTTTGAACAAGTCGAAACCAGCTTCACTTTGACGCCGACCAGCTGCGCCAGCGCGTCGATTGCTTCCAGAGTCTCGCGGCGGATTACCGGTTGCGGTTTGCCAGTGAAGACTGCATTGGTGGCTTCGATACACTCTTTGTTAACCCTTGCCGCCCGGTAGAGCATGCAGTCTTTCTGCTCTAGCTCGTTATCAATGGCGGTGCGGATGGCATAGCTCAGGGCTTCAGCCTGTTTCAGGTAGTTAGGTGTATCGTTGCGGAATGCACGCTGAATAATCTGCTTGTTGTTGTGCAAGCGCCGCGCGTACTCGTCAGGGTCCGTCACGTTATCCAATGGCTGAAGCAGATCGCCAAAGTGATGCGGGGTTATCAGCTGCGTGACTGTCTTCCAGCCCTTTTCCTGCGCCCAGGACTCCAGCTCACATGCCAGTTTTTTGATTTCCATCAGTCAGTATCCTCCTGAGCTGTTGTGTTATTTTTTGGCTTGTAATCAGGCCAAATTTCAGCCCAATCGCTTGGCCGCATGTCAGAACGAGAAACCTTTCCATCGGTAAAGGTTTCGATAACGATGCATCGACTCGGCGAAATAGCTGCTCGCCCCGTTGCAAGTTGGGAGAGGTAAGATTTCGATATCCCAAGGTGTTGCTCCAGCGCCTTGCGGATCTTTGGTCCACCGGCTTTCAAAAAGTCATTGAGTTGCATAATTGCTCCTGTGTGTTGAGTTGCAAGTTTATAAACCACTAAACATTAATGTCAAGTTTTTGCTTGTTTAGAAATTACTAATCAAAATGACTGCATGGACACAAAAGAAATCAGGCGTAAGCGCCTAGCGGCATGGTTTTCCAGCAGAACCCTGCCGGAGAAAGAGAAGAGCTACCTTTCACAGCTGATCAACGGCAAAGCGTCGTTCGGCGAGAGAGCTGCGCGCCGTATTGAACGAGATTACGGCATGGCTCCTGGTTATCTTGATGAAGAACCTATGGGTGAAGAGATAAGATCCCCTCGTCCATTTGACGCGCGCCATGAAGAACTTCTAGACCTTTTCGACAGCCTTGCTGAATGGGAAAAAGAGCAGCACATGGTAAACCTCAGGGCCCAAGTTAACTCCATAGACAATGAGCTCAAGGCAAGGCTTAAAGGCAAGAGCAAACAAGAAATCCTTCAGATGCTCAAAGACCTCGAAATAGACTAACTCCCCTAAAGACCGCCTGTTGCGGTCTTTTTTTTCTCCAAATTCAACCACATCCAATTTTTCACGCCTTTTTGTTTATCATTAACTTTACATATTGGTTTATTTTTTTATAAACTTAGACCAACAAAACACGCAGTAATCAGTAAACGTTCCGCCTACCCGGCGATAAGGGTGATAAGCCGAGCAAAGCAGCAACAGGGGTTCGAGATGGAAAAAGCATACGAAGAATATTTCAACAGTCTGGCGGAAGGTGAAGAAGCACTGAGCTTTTCCGAGTTCGTCCAGGCAGTTTCATGAATGTGGCGTAAGCCAAAGGCTTGAAGGCGGTTTTCTCAGGTTGCGCGCTAAAGCGTAGCGGGGAGAACCTGGGGCGGAGAGCAAACCCCACGATGCAGGACTTGAAATACCTGCACAGACCAATAAGCCGCATGGCAGCGTAACTGCCCTTTACATCTGCTCTGGCGAGGTGGCGCCGCCGGACCAGGGCAGATGAATCGCCCACAATTGAGAGCGCACTCGCCTCACCAATTTGAGCTTTGTCGTTAAGTCAAAATTGATTGAGTGCGCTTCCAGTTGTGGGTAATCGCAACATGAGGCTGTGTTTAGTTCTTGGTGGTATATGCGTTTCCCGTGGTCCACGTATACACCGCCCTTTTTAAATCAGGTTTTATAGTGGAGTGTTCATATATGGATAAGACACAATTAACACCGGAACAACAAATTGCCTGGGCACAAGGAAAACTCGTAACTTCAGTATTTCTTCGCGATGTTGCGGGATGCCATGCCGCCTGGAAAGTATTACGGAAATACAGAAATTTTGTTGTGCATCGCCAGCCTTATCAGGAATGGCGCAATAATCTAAAAGTTATTTAATTCGACCAACCTAAAACCGATGCCTTAACTGGCTGGGATTTTCACACCTTAAATTAAGGACTGTAAAATGAAAGCAACTATTACAACCGTAGAAATGAACCTGGCTATCGTCAATAAAGACCTTGCAACTTTTAATATTAACGGTGCCATTTCTGGCGTTGTTCATCTGCCATCTTCTGGCCCCGTAACCGTTGTGCTTGACGGTGGCTACGTGCTCGGTGAATTTCATTGCCCGATTTGTGCTGTTGAGCACATTAGCTTGCTGTCTGTGAACTTCGCAGAAGCGCAGAACGCTTGTGGCATGTCTTATTACGATCACAAACGCCAACAACTTAACTGATATGGATGACATCATTTGTCATTGCGCTGTTTGCTGCCACGAATATAAAAAATCGGAAATGCATGAAAGGAAAACAGATATATATCCCTTTAAGCGCACGATTTATTTATGTGAGCAATGCAATGAAAAAAGAGAAAGACGTAACGCGTTAAAAAATTTAAGGTGCGTTATTCGAAAACCATATCGCTAAATATCATCCCCCTAAAATTATAGAGGTAATTATGTCTGTTGAATTAAAAGTTTTTGGTGGTGCTTATTTCCCAAAAGATAAAGCATTGAAAAAACACCCCGATTTAAAACCGCTTGCCACAGCAGTTAATGCGGCAACAAAAGCCATCGCTGAAGCCGTTATTTTCGGCAAGCTGGCAGCTGAACACCCGGAACATATTGATGATTTCTTCAAAGTGAAGATCTGGGAACACCGTGAAGGTTTACCGTGCCCTGAGCTTGATGTCTTCTCATCTGAATTTTTCGATACCGTTGCTATCTGGAATGTGAATGCAGGTGAACCAGCTGCAGCACCACAGCCAGAATCTGAAGAAAAGACGGAATGGGACGACAACAAGGCACTGGAAGAAATTAAAACTGTCGCGCAGCTCGACGTGGCATCCCGTGCAGCTTGCCTGGCACTGTTCGGCCCGGTCCCTGGAATCACTACAGCGCAGTACGGCCAGATCGTCGATCTGAAGAATGATGATGAACCCAGCTTTGCCCGCGAGCTTGCAGAAGCACTGGCGAAAGAGACCCGCGCGCTGGCGCTGGCTCCGGAACGGCAGGAGCAGCTGCTCGCATGGATACGAGAAAATACAAAAGACTCTGCACAGTGGCCGGACATCAAAAAGCAGATCGCTAAATGGATCGATACCCCGGTTGATAAGCGACCTCTGGCTGACAGCACTAACTCAGAAGAAAACCGTACAGACACCGGCTCCACACTGGGCGGTGGTAACAAGACAGACCGCAGCCCGGATCTGGTTCATAACCTCTCTACGCTGCGTATCGAAGTGGCTGTTGCCATTCTGAGTATGTACGACGAGATCGACATTTACTGGATCCCGAATAAATACATGATTCCAGCGAAAGCCATGGCCGAAGCAGAACAGGACACCCGTTTTACAGCGTGGTGGAAAAAACTGCGCAGCACCCCAGGCATTCTGGATTATTCCCGTGCGGCCATTATCGCCCTGATTAAATCCGCCCCGGAGAACATTTGGATGGATCCTGTTGCCTTGCGTGAATACATTAATCGCGAGCTGGTTGAACGTGACCATGCGAACCCTGACCAGAAAACGGTTGATATAGCCTGCCGCCCTAAACCTCGCACTAATGTTGAGAAAAAAGAAAATGATGAAACCGAATCGACTGTACCGGGCGAAGCTCTGCCACCAGCAGTTTGCCCAGGCGAAGCTGCGCAACTCAACAATGAACTCAACGAGGCATTCACTCAGAGCCCGGCACCAGAAGAGCAAGCGATTGACCAACCACGGGTGGAGAACCTGGGCGGCGGAGTCTTCTCTGTTGATGCACTGATTAATAATTCCCCCTCAAATGAGGTCGAAAAACAGGAAGTACCACCTGCACCAAATAATCGCGACTTTGCGATTTTGCATGCGCTTAATGACCTTATTTCTGGACGCACCAACATCATGGGGAAAGAAGAAGCAGAAGATGTGGTGGCAGGCACCGGCCAGCTCGTTTCTGATGTTATTCCACTGCTAATGGCCGATATCACCACCACAGAATTTTGCCTGTCTCCTGAGTTCTCCGACGAGGAGATCCACGACGTGGCAACCACCATGCTGGATAGCTGGTCTGACGATATCAGCGTGCGTCAGAAAATCGCCCTTGATGCGATCGTTGAATACCGCCGCCCGGCACCACCAAAATCTGTCGTGCTCGATCCACCAGCCGTTACTGCAAAGCATAAAACCGAGCCGGATCCAGCACCTGTGACAAACGCGCCGCTTTCGCCTGTTACCTACCTGCAACAGCTGACCATTGCTGCCCTGCAGGGCTTATGCTCCAACCCGGCCTTTTGCAACCAGTATGAGGAATTACCGGCTATGGCCGCCGGACTTGCCCGCGGCGTTATAAACCATCAGGAAGGCTCCTGTGCGTCTGATTAACCGAAGCAAGGGAGACAGCATCGGCGGGCCTGCATGTGCCGCCGCTCTAAAATGCCATCTCGACAAATACGGCGAGCATGGCCGCAACGACAAACAGACGTTTTACACCGTCAAGATCCAAGGGAGAAAAATTACGGTCGAGGTTGTTAACCGCCCCCGTAGTTATGTGGCAACGGCAATGACCGGTGCCAGGCACCTCCAGTGCCTCCCTGGACTCGGCAGGTGATTTTTGACAATCAATATACTATCTGCCGCTGCGGTATCGTGGCGGCGTCATGGAGTTAAGCATGGCGCAAATCATTTTCGATGAAGAGTGGATGGTGGCGGGAAAGCTAACTGAGAAAACGGGGCTGGATGACAGGCAAATAAAAGCTTATCGCCTCGGATGCTGGATTGAAGGAGTTCATTTTAAGCGAGTACCCGCGGTACCCGGTGGGGAAAGCAAGCGCGCTTTGGTCTGGTACAACTTTCCGCTGATTAATAGATTTATTCAGGAAGCATGATGAACTTTCCAACTGGCGTTGAACTTCATAACGGAAAAATCAGGATAACGTTTACCTATCGCGGCATTCGCTGCCGCGAAGTTCTCCGTGGCTGGGTGGTTAACAGCAGCAACATCAAGAAGGCGGGAAACCTTCGCGCCGTCATCGTAAGTGAGATCCAGTTCGGCCAGTTCGACTATGCGGCGCGCTTCCCTGAGTCAAAGGCCCTTAAAAAATTCTCATCAACAAAGCGGATCGCGACGTTCAGTGAGCTGAGCGATTTTTTCATCGAGACAAAAGCACTGGAGGTGTCAGGAGCTACTCTGCATTCACTCACATCTGCAGTTAACACCCTGAAGCGTGTAGTGGGAGAAAATACCCCCCTGGCTGATATTCAACACGCCGACATACTGCATTATCGCAAAGAGCTGCTGACGGGCTGCGTGTTAAACCCTTCTATGCCTAACCTGGTTAAAAAGGGGCGCGCGCCCTCAACGGTCAATAAACAGATGGCTGTTTTATCAGAAATGCTGAAGCTTGCTAATCGAAGTCAGTTTATATTACACGCTCCTTATGAGGGCGTATCCAGGCTCAAGCTATCTAAGGCAGACCCCGATCCGCTTCTACTTCATGAGTACCAGGCGCTAATTGCAGCCCTTCCCCGCAAACTGGCTTTGATCATCATCGTTGCCGTGCATACGGGAATGAGGCCCGGCGAAATTTGCGCCCTGGCGTGGGATGACATTGATTTGAAAAAAGGTGAGATACACGTGTCCAGGAGTCTGACAAACAAACGGGTATTTGTGCCGCCGAAAACAGATGCGGGAATCAGAACGATCACGTTGCTCAAGCCCGCGCATGATGCGCTGCTGGAGCAGTACGAAATCACCGGCAACAACCCGCGCCAGCAGATTATTTTTCATCATCGCGAAATCGGCAAAACCGAACAACAAAATCTGCGTTTCGTTTTTTCGCCGGAAAAGAAATCTTCAGTGAATGAGAGCTATTTTTCTAAAAATTCGATTTCGTATGGCTGGCGACAGGGAACTAAACTTTCAGGTATTCGTGAGAGAAACCCTTATCAGTCCCGGCATACTTACGCCTGCTGGACGCTTATGGCCGGCGCGAACCCGTCCTTTATCGCCAGCCAGATGGGCCATGAGGATGCGCGTATGGTGTATGAGGTTTATTCGAAGTGGATTGGCGATATGAACCAGGATCAGGTCAACATGCTGAACAATCAGATGCCGACAGCTTTGCCCCCAGGACGCCCCCAAGGCATAGGGAGCATGAAAAAAGTCATTTAATTTCATAGCGCTGGTTCCAAACTCCATAATCAGCGTTAAACTATTCATACCAATTTTTTAGGGAGAAGAGATGATGCGCGTACTGGTTGTTGAGGATAACGCATTACTACGCCATCACCTGAAGGTTCAGCTTCAGGAGATGGGACATCAGGTGGACGATGCTGAAGATGCAAAAGAAGCCGATTATTATCTCAATGAACACCTGCCGGATATCGCCATTGTCGATTTAGGGTTGCCTGACGAAGACGGTCTGTCGCTAATTCGCCGCTGGCGCAGCCACGATGTCTCCCTGCCGGTTCTGGTTCTGACCGCCCGTGAAGGCTGGCAGGATAAGGTTGAAGTGCTCAGCGCGGGTGCAGACGATTACGTCACCAAGCCGTTTCATATTGAAGAGGTGGCGGCGCGCATGCAGGCGCTGTTACGCCGCAACAGCGGGCTGGCTTCACAGGTTATTTCCATCCCGCCATTCCAGGTCGATCTCTCCCGCCGGGAATTAGCGATCAATGATGAAGTGATTAAGCTCACCGCCTTCGAATACACCATCATGGAAACGCTGATCCGTAACAATGGCAAAGTGGTGAGCAAAGATTCCTTAATGCTCCAGCTTTACCCTGATGCTGAACTGCGCGAGAGCCATACCATTGACGTGCTGATGGGGCGTTTGCGTAAGAAAATTCAGGCGCAGTATCCGCAGGATGTGATTACCACCGTCCGTGGCCAGGGCTACCTGTTCGAATTACGCTAAATGAGAGGGATTTTACGCCACATACTGCCCCTCTCGCTGCGGGTTCGTTTCTTACTGGCCACGGCTGCCGTCGTGCTGGTGCTGTCGCTCTCCTACGGCATGGTCGCCCTGGTGGGCTACAGCGTCAGCTTTGATAAAACCACCTTTCGGCTGCTGCGTGGCGAAAGCAATCTGTTTTATACCCTGGCGAAGTGGGAAAACAACCAAATCACCGTCGAAATGCCGGAAAACCTCAACCAGCAGAGTCCAACGCTGGCCCTGATTTATAACGAAAAGGGGAAATTACTGTGGGCGCAGCGTGATATTCCCTGGCTGGTCAAAAGCATTCGTCCGGAATGGCTCAAAACCAACGGATTTCACGAAATTGAAGCCGATCTCAACACCACCAGCTCGCTGATCCATGAAGATCGCTCCCTGCAGCAAAAGCTGAACGAGATCCGCGCCGACAACGCCGAGACGGAGATGACGCACTCCGTCGCGATTAACCTCTATCCAGCGACGCTGAACATGCCGCAGCTGACCATCGTGGTGATCGACACCATTCCGGTCGAGCTGAAGCGTTCTTATATGGTCTGGAGCTGGTTCATCTACGTTCTGGCTGCGAATCTCCTGCTGGTGATCCCGCTGCTGTGGGTGGCGGCGTGGTGGAGCTTGCGCCCCATTGAATCACTGGCGAAAGAGGTTCGTGAGCTGGAAGAACATCATCGCGAGAAGCTGAACCCGGAAACCACCCGTGAGCTCACCAGCCTGGTGCGTAACCTCAACCGCCTGCTTAAAAGTGAACGCGAACGCTACGATAAATACCGTACCACCCTTACCGACCTGACCCACAGCCTGAAAACTCCGCTGGCCGTCATGCAAAGTACCCTGCGTTCAATGCGCAGTTCGAAGCTGAGCGTCGATGATGCCGAGCCGGTGATGCTGGAGCAGATCAGCCGTATTTCCCAGCAAATTGGCTATTACCTGCACCGCGCCAGCATGCGTTCCGGCAGCGCGCTTCTGAGCCGCGAGCTGCACCCGGTAGCCCCGCTTCTGGATAACCTCACGTCCGCCCTCAACAAGGTGTATCAGCGTAAAGGGGTGAACATCAGCCTCGATATCTCGCCAGAGATAAGCTTTGTGGGTGAAAAAAATGACTTCATGGAAGTGATGGGTAACCTGCTGGATAACGCCTGCAAATACTGCCTGGAGTTCGTGGAAGTGTCTGCGCGTCAGACGGAAACCGAACTGCATATTATCGTTGAGGATGATGGTCCGGGCATCCCGCGCAATAAGCGTGACGTGGTGTTCGATCGCGGTCAGCGCGCCGATACGCTACGTCCTGGCCAGGGCGTAGGATTGGCCGTCGCCCGTGAGATTGTCGACCAGTACGACGGGAAAATAGAAACCAGTGAAAGCCTGCTGGGCGGCGCCAGAATGGAGGTTATTTTTGGTCGCCAGCAGCCCACATTGAACGATAGTTAACCCGTTATGTGAAAAATGCGAGGATCTCGCAGCCGGGGGACTGAGCTTCCGTTATAATCCGAGTCAGTAAGAGCCTGCGGAATAAAAAAATTATGGATTATCACTTAACGCTTAACTGGCCCGAGTTTATTGAACGTTACTGGCAAAAACGCCCGGTGGTTCTGAAACGCGGATTCAGCAATTTTGTCGACCCTATCTCGCCTGACGAGCTGGCAGGTCTGGCTATGGAAAACGAAGTCGACAGCCGTCTGGTCAGCCACCAGGACGGGAAATGGCAGGTTAGCCACGGACCTTTCGAAAGCTACGATCACCTCGGTGAAAACAACTGGTCGCTGCTGGTGCAGGCGGTCAACCACTGGCACGAGCCGACTGCCGCATTAATGCGCCCGTTCCGCGCCCTGCCCGACTGGCGCATGGACGATCTGATGATCTCCTTCTCCGTGCCGGGCGGCGGCGTAGGTCCACATCTTGACCAGTACGACGTGTTCATCATTCAGGGTACGGGCCGCCGCCGCTGGCGCGTGGGCGAAAAAGTGCCGATGAAGCAGCACTGCCCGCATCCTGACCTGCTTCAGGTTGACCCGTTTGAAGGGATTATCGACGAAGAGCTGGAGCCGGGTGATATTCTCTACATCCCGCCGGGATTCCCTCACGAAGGCTACTCCCTGGAAAACTCACTCAACTATTCCGTGGGGTTCCGCGCGCCGAGCGGCCGCGAGATGATCAGCGGATTTGCCGACTATGTTCTGCAGCGCGAGCTGGGCAGCTATCGTTACAGCGACCCTGATGTGCCTGCGCGCGAGCATCCGGCGGATATTCTGCCAGAAGAACTCGATAAGCTGCGCGGCATGATGCTGGATTTGATCAACGAGCCGGAGCACTTCAAACAGTGGTTTGGTGAGTTTATCAGCCAGTCTCGTCATGAGCTGGACGTTGCGCCGCCGGAGCCGCCGTATCAGGCTGACGAGATTTATGATGCGCTTCAGCAGGGCGATAAGCTGACGCGTCTGGGCGGGTTGCGCGTGCTGCGCATTGGTGAAGAGGTGTTCGTCAACGGCGAGAAGCTGGACTCTCCGCACCGCCCGGCGCTGGAAGCCATTGCCAGCCATCTGGTGCTCACTGCCGACACCTTTGGCGATGCGCTGGAAGATCCTTCCTTCCTCGCGATGCTGGCCGCGCTGGTCAACAGCGGGTACTGGTTCTTTGAGGACTGAGTCGCTCTAATGCCCGGTAAGCACTTCGCCACCGGGCTTTTTCTTACCGCTTCGCGGTCAACTCCGCTATCCGTACTATCACCTTCACCGCTTTTTCCATCCCTTCCAGCGTCACAAACTCATGCTTGCCATGGTAGTTGTAGCCACCGGTAAACAGGTTCGGGCACGGCAGCCCCATAAACGACAGCTGAGAACCGTCGGTGCCGCCGCGAATCGGCTTCAGCTGCGGTTCAATATCGCAGTCGCGCATCGCCTGCTGGGCAATATCGAGAATATGCGGATGCGCCATCACCTTCTCGCGCATGTTGTAATAGCTGTCTTCAATGATCAGCTCAATATAGCAATCTGGGTGTAATCCTTTACCGACCTTCTTCGCGATCTCCATCATCTTGCGCTTGCGCGCCTCAAAGGCTTTGCGGTCGAAATCGCGGATGATGTAGTGCATCTGCGCGCTGTCCACGGTGCCTTTGATGCTGGTCAGGTGATAGAAACCTTCATACCCTTCGGTCTGTTCAGGGCTCTCTTCCGCCGGGACTTCTGCATGAATTCTGGACGCCAGCGACAGCGCGTTCACCATAACGCCTTTCGCCGAGCCAGGATGAACGTTGTTGCCGACAATTTTGATCGTGACGGACGCGGCATTGAAGTTTTCATACTCCAGTTCACCGACGCCGCCGCCGTCGACGGTATAGGCCCACTGCGCGTTAAAGGCTTCCACGTCGAAATGCTTCGCGCCCTTGCCGACCTCTTCATCCGGCGTAAAGGCCACGCGGATATCCCCGTGCGGGATGTTTTTGCCCTTCAGCACCGCCAGCGCCGTCATGATCTCCGCGATACCCGCCTTGTCATCTGCCCCCAGCAGCGTCTTCCCGTCGGTGGTGATCAGCGTCTGGCCCAGCAGCTGGTGCAGCACGGGGAACATTACGGGCGAGAGCACTTCGTCACCAATGCCCAGCGCAATGTCGCCGCCGCGGTAATTTTCCACAATCTGCGGGTTCACATGTTTGCCGCTAAAATCCGGAGAGGTGTCGACATGGGAGATAAAGCCAATCGCCGGAATGTCACCCTGGACATTCGCCGGCAGCGTTCCCATCACAGTGCCTTTTTCGCTTAACGTGACGTTGACCAGCCCCATGGCGTCAAGCTGCTCTTTCAGCAGGTTTAACAACTTCCACTGGCCTTCGGTGCTCGGCACCTGGCGAACACCCGGCTTAGATTGGGTATCCAGCGAAACGTACTGTAAAAAACGCTCAAGTAATTTATCCATGCAGTCACCCTCACTTTTCGTGACAACATTATCAATAAGCATCAAAACGCAAATATTGCGTCAGGTCACTTTTATCCCGCAAACGAGAATATTTAATGAGATGGTCACTCCCTCCTTCCCGGTACTATGCTGAGGACAGGCTTT